>Ga0209302_10000019_pt1 | contig 113479 bp, 102 predicted proteins | sample ArcOceMetagenome_2_FD_187445 | JGI IMG/M metagenome (GOLD analysis project Ga0209302, IMG submission 187445) | Marine eukaryotic phytoplankton communities from Arctic Ocean - Arctic Ocean ARC135M Metagenome (SPAdes) (version 2) | ecosystem: Environmental > Aquatic > Marine > Oceanic | place...
CGACATCACAAAAAATATCTATTAGTTTATCCACTTGCCCACCTTGTTTGCTTTCAAATCGTTTTTAGTCGAAAGATCTGATCGCTAGGTGGGCAAATAGTTCCATTCTTATCCAGAATTCAGGTTAACTAAGCTCTTCCTGCCAAGGCTCACGTTGAAATATTTTAAATACTACGCGTTCGTTATTTGCCCAATGATAAGTGCCTACTTCATTTTTACCAGGTAATTTAGAAGCACCCACCATTTTCATTGTACTGCGTGAAATAAATATGAGCGCCCGTTTGCCATCAGAGTCCATGGCAACAGCTAAGTGTTTGCCATCAGGCGATATTTTTACATCTTGATACTTTGCTCGTTGAAATAAGTGTTCCCAATCTTGTGCGTGTGCAGCAGCCATTGTTAGGCATAACACTATGGGTAAAAAGATAGCTTTCATTTTAAAATCCCTGTTTTTATTTATTATGTTGTACTGATCATTCCTATGTTAAAAATAGGTTAACAAGTTATTGTTCTTTCAGCAAATAATTGGGTAATTTTCAATAGATAAAATTTGATGGAATATGCTAAGGAAATACGAGTAAATATTTCCTTAGCATATTTTTAGCGCTTATGTAGTGTAAGGTCAGCACCTTTTATTACTTGTGGTTCTATGAAGATAAAGTTAACCTGAATAAAATTGAACATGTAACTTTATGTAAAGAAACTCCGTATAAATATAAAAAAAACAGAGTAAAGTGTTAAAAAATTGAAATTTATTTTCGTCGTGTATGGTCTGTGTAATTAGCTATACTTATTTATGTAGTGTTAAACCAATAAAATAATATAAAAGGAATACAGTATGAAATTAATTAAAAAATCATCAATAGCAGCTTTATTAGGTATATTTGCGTTAACTGTAGCAGCAACGATGCCAGCTAAAGCTGAAACAAACCCATTTGCAGTGCAAGATGTAATGACTATTGTTTCTGCCGATGACCACGAAAAAGGTAAATGTGGTGAAGGCAAATGTGGCGAAAGCAAAATGAAAGACGCAGCCAAAGGTAAGTGCGGCGAAGGCAAATGTGGCGAAAGCAAAATGAAAGGCGCAGCCAAAGGTAAGTGTGGCGAAGGCAAATGTGGCGAAAGCAAAATGAAAGACGCAGCCAAAGGTAAGTGCGGTGAAGGTAAATGTGGCGAAAGTAAAATGAAAGCTAAAGCCAAAGGTAAATGTGGCGAAGGCAAATGTGGCGAAAGTAAAATGAAAGCTAAAGCCAAAGGTAAGTGCGGCGAAGGTAAATGCGGTGAAGGTAAAGCTAAAGGCGCAAAAGAAGGCAAGTGTGGCGAATAAGCTCATCACTAAATAAGCTTAGTAAAATAATAAAAACCACTTCATTCGAAGTGGTTTTTTAGTTTTAATAGTAGGTAAATCCATAATCTTAAGGAAGTATAAAATGAGCAATAATGTTGTGATCACCGGCGCTAATCGAGGAATAGGCCTCGCTATGTGTATGCACTTTAAAGCACAAGGAGATAAGGTTTTTGCCTTATGTCGTAACTCGTCAACCGACTTAGAAGAGCTTAATGTAAATGTTATTGAAGGCATTGACGTAGCCAGCGATATTGGGGTTGAAAATATGGTTGCAGCATTAAGTAATGTTGATATTGACGTACTTGTGTGCAATGCCGGTATTTTAAGAGATGAAAGCTTATCTCAGCTAAACGTAGATACTATTCGCGAACAGTTTGAAATTAATGCCTTAGCACCGTTAAGGGTTGTTGCTACCTTACAAGCAAATTTAAATGAAGGGGCAAAGGTTGCACTTATTACTTCTAGAATGGGCTCTATTAGTGATAATACCTCAGGTGGGCGTTACGGCTATAGAATGTCGAAGGCAGCATTAAATGCAGCCGCTATGTCGTTGAGTCATGATCTTGCAAGTAAAAAAATTGCTGTTGGCATTTATCACCCCGGTTATGTACAAACCGAAATGGTGAATTATGGTGGCGACATAAGTGCAAGTGATTCTGCTAAAAAATTGGTGGGGTTAATTAATCAACTTACTCAAGATCAAAGCGGGGTGTTTAAACACTCAAATGGCAGTGTTTTACCTTGGTAATATTGACTAAGAGTGCAGCTAACGCAACAAAGCTTTTTAATGCTAATCATATAAAAATATGGCAAACCGTTCAGGCAATTCCCCTTGGAAAAGTGGCTAGTTATGGACAAATTGCTGATTTAGCTGGTTTGCCTGGACGTGCACGTTTGGTTGGTAAAGCACTGGGCGCAGTTCCCAAGAACGGTTGGCGTGGGCGTGAGGTGCCTTGGTATAGAGTGATTAATTCACAAGGTAAAATTTCTTTTGCACCAGGGAGTGATCATTTTGATCGACAACGTAACTTATTACAAGATGAGCAAGTGGTGGTTCTCGGCGCTCGTGTGCATTTAAAAACCTTTCAATGGGTGCCTGATTTAGCCGAGTTACTATTTACGCTAGATACGTAAGTTAATTAAGCGATATTTGTAGTTAAAAAAATCATATACCCGAGGTTCATAAATCAAGAAGTGAGCAAGGTTATTAAAAGATATTCATTAAATGCAGAATTACCGTTCTAATAGGCTTATAGCTAACCAATGTGGCGAGGATTTGTTCGTGTGCTATTTGGGCTAGTTATAGGCGTTTTTTGATTTAACCTTAATCTGAGAAAGTATGAAAACAGGTCAGTTAGCTTGCCGTATTTGTTGTTTAACGAAATTAGAAGACATTAGCTATTAGCCTAGGTAGAGTAAGTTAATCTATTTTTTTCGTGATGATCCCCAAGGGATCAACGTTTAAATTTCATTTACAATCAAATGTATACTGCTATTTTTTTAGAATATATCGCTACTTTGATTACCCTTTGACTTTATTTGGAGCTAAACATGAACCGTAAATTACTATCCATTTTGATTTCATCAGCGCTTAGTGTCTCGGCTTTTACGACCGGTAATGTGCTGGCATTTGAGCAAAATACGACAGACGCTATTGCCAAAGATTACCAACAGCATTTAGCCCCATTATGGGATCATTTCCACCGTAATCCTGAGCTGTCATTAATGGAAACTAAAACAGCAAAACGTTTGGCTCAAGAGTTAAGTGCAGTAGGATACGAAGTAACACAAGGGGTTGGTGGCACAGGGATTGTCGCCATGTTGAAAAATGGCGCCGGTCCAATGGTGATGGTAAGGGCTGATATGGACGGCTTGCCTGTTGTAGAGCAATCAGGTTTAGCTAATGCTTCAACCGTGAAGATGAAAGATTGGAACAATGAATTAGTTGGCGTTATGCATGCCTGTGGTCATGATGTTCATATTACGAGTTTAGTAGGAACGGCGCGCTACATGGCTGAAAATAAAGATAAATGGTCAGGCACGTTAATGTTAATAGGACAACCAGCGGAAGAAAAAGGTCCAGGAGCTTCTGCAATGATGGCAGACAATTTATGGCAACGTTTTGGCCAGCCTGATTACGCTTTTGCATTTCATGTAAGTGCCAACTCAGAGGCGGGTAAAGTTATTGTTGATGAAGGCTCACCTTACGCGGGCGCAGATACGGTTGATATTACTGTGCACGGTATTGGTGCTCATGGTGCTTCACCGCATCAAGGTAAAGACCCTATCGTTATTGGGGCGCAAATTGTTAACAACCTGCAAACCATTATTAGCCGTGAATTAGCACCTCGATACGCTGGTGTAATAACGGTTGGGGCGTTTCATGCCGGCACTAAGCATAATATTATTTCTGATGAAGCTAAGTTACAGTTAACTGTGCGTAGCTTAACGCCTGAAGTGCGTGAACAACTGCTTAGTGCAATTAAACGAATCGCTATCGGCACAGCACGAACTGCAGGTATGCCTGAAGATAAGTTGCCAGAAGTGGTGGTGAGTGAATTCGCTTTTCCGCCAACCTTTAATGATCAAAAGCTAGCTAAGCGCTTAAAGGGAGTACTGACTGAGAAAATGGGCGCTGATGCATTGCTCGAACCTGCTGAAACGGGTATGGGAGCAGAAGATTTTGGTTTCTTTACCACAGAGCCTTATATCCCGAGTGTGTACTTTAAAGTCGGTGGTACGCCAAAAGCAGATTTTGAACGTGCGGCTAACGGTGGCGCGCCTGTGCCAAGTCATCACAGTCCACAATTTAAAATAACCCCAGAGCCTGCAATTAAGTCGGGCGTTGAGGCAACAGTACACGCATTGCTTGATGTTATGGCAAAGTAGTCACTGATAAAGCTTGGTAACAACAGTAATAACAGTAACATCAAGTTGTTACTGTTGTTTTTACATAAAAAAGCCCAGTCAAAAACTGGGCAAAATAGGGAGAAATCTTGTAAATCAAAAATTAACTTTTATCTATTACCTGGCCTTGTTGTAATAAACTTTTACCGTTAATCGCAATTTTTCTTGGCTTTAACGCTTCTGGTATTTCTCTTTCTAAATCTATATGTAATAAGCCATGCTCGATAAATGCACCGATAACTTTAACGTGGTCACCTAATTGAAACTTACGTTCAAAGCTTCTATCGGCAATACCTTGATGAAGAAACTTGCGTTCAGCATTACTGGTGTTTCCCGTTTTTGTTCCGGTAACCACTAGCGTGTTTTGTTTGGATTCAATATCAAGCTCTTGCTCTGCAAAGCCGGCTATCGCCATAGTAATGCGGTATTGATCTTCTGCAAGTAACTCAACGTTATACGGAGGGTAAGAAGATTGTTTGTCTGCTCTTGATGCTTTGTCGATTAAACCAGCTAAGTGATCGAATCCGATAAATGAGCGGTAAAGTGGGCTGAAATCTGTAGTTGTACGCATAATTCATATCCTATCTAAGTTTAGCAATATGTTGTCTCTGTCAATTTTTTTCGGATGCTAAAACCAGCTAATGCTGCGGATTAATACACCTGAAATTTAATCTTTCAGAGTTTAATTGTGCCTTTCAATATTGAACAGGCGGTTAATGTAGACCCTATCGGCGACTACATTATTAAAGATGGGATTAATGAATATTATTTCAAGAGTAAGTTTGATTATTTTTTAAATAAAATTATTTTAAAATAAACGGGCTTGCATTAAGTTATTGATACTTAATAGATAAGTTGGATTGTTTTTTTACTATTATTTTTAAATAATATTAAGACGTTATAATAGCGGTTAAGAGAAGTCATAGTAAGGGAATGGCAAATTATGACGACCCTTACTATTTTATTCTTAAAAAATTGCTACTCTGAATTTGCGTTTGTTGTAAGTTCAGCTGGCTTAACAGCTTGGCTTATGGATTTTAATTTAGTGAGTGCAGTTTCATAATCTGGGTGTTGAGAAATATTCGCGACTAATTCTTTGTAGGCTAATTTACCTTCGGTATCAATAATAATAATGGCACGGGTTAGCAGCCCCATATCTTTAATCAGTAAGCCATAGTTATGACCAAAATCACGCCAAACTGAGTCAGACAAAACCCTGATATGATCTACCTTCTCTGTTTTGCAAAAACGCTTTTGTGCAAAAGGTAGATCATTGCTTATGGTTAGCATTACAACATCTTTTGGTAAGTTTTCTACTTCGTCATTAAAACGTTTGGTTTGTATTGAACAGACACCAGTATCTAAACTAGGCACCACAGAGATCAATACTGACTTGCCCTTGAATTCACTTAATGTTACTGGCGAAAATGACTCGGTGACGACTTTAAAGTCAGGAGCTTTATCACCCACTTTTATTTGGTTGCCCAACAAAGTTACGTACTTATTACCTGCCATCACTAAATTTGTTGTTTCAGTTAATTCCACATGAGATGTTTCGGCAGCAGCTGAAAATGCAAATACGGAGCTGAGTAAGGCAATTGTTGGTAATGTTAAAATTTTCATCATTCGATTATTAACTTAGGGTAAAATAGAAATCAAGCTTACCTATGTGATGGAAAAAATGCGAATTAATCGTGTTTTATTTTTAATATCCAACTATGGTTTAAAGTAGTGGTGCGAGCTGAAATGGATTATTGAGTGACTAATTTTCCCTCAATTCTTTACTCAAAAGGGCTTACGCGTAGTTTTTTGTTTTTTTCTTTAGCAATCTTGGGTTTTTCCGTTATGACAACTTCATTATTGATTTGTGACGACTCTACTGTAGCGCGCAAGCAAGTTGCACGTTCTCTGCCAATAGGCTGGGATGTCGACATAACTTTTGCCACTCATGGTGTTGAAGCTATATCGGCCATTAAAGAAGGTAAAGGGGATATATTATTACTTGATTTGAATATGCCAGTAATGGACGGTTATCAAGTACTAGAAGCAATAGTCAAAGAAGACCTACCGACTTTAACTATTGTTATATCGGGTGATATTCAACCTGAAGCTTATAAAAGAGTTACCGCTTTAGGCGCATTAGCATTTATCAAAAAACCTATCGATAAAGATAAACTTGCTTCGGTTCTTCAATCTTATGGCATTTGTAGTAAAAATGACATTTTAACTCAAGAAGTAGCTCAAGAAGTAGCTCAAGAAGTAGATGAACTATCCTTGAATAACGCAACGCAGCGAAGTGCTAAAGAAATAAATATCGCTGAAGTTACAAATCCAAAAGTAGCGGTTAGTTCAACAAGCGAGTCATCACAACATCGCGAGTCTTCTGCACCATTAATAAATAGTAAGTTAATTGATTGTTATCAGGAGATAGCAAATGTAGCTATGGGGCAAGCAGGAGATTTATTAGCACGTTTGTTAGGTGTTTTTGTGGTACTTCCTATTCCAAATGTTAACTTTATCGAAGTTAGCGAGCTTATTATGGCACTGAGCGATGTTGAGGATAAAGATACCACTTCGGGTATTTGCCAAGGCTTTATAGGCGCGGGTATTTCAGGTGAAGCTTTACTTATTCTTAATGACTCAAGCTTTAAAGATATTGCCTCATTAATGAAGTACGAAGATTCATTTAATGATTCACCAAATAACACTTTTGATAAGACAGTTGAATTAGAACTACTTATGGACATGGCTAATACTCTTATCGGTGCCTGTTTAAATGGGATTTCGTCGCAATTAGATATGTCATTTAGCCAAGGCCACCCAGTGGTATTAGGCCAACATAGAAAAATTTCAGAACTCATCGATACTAACACTGAAAAATGGAAGAAAACGCTCGCCATTGAAATAAGTTATGGTATTGAAAATTACGCCATTAAATGTGACTTACTGCTGCTTTTTACTGAAGCGTCAGTCGCAACATTTAATAATAAAATTGCTTATTTATTGGATTAAAAATGTCAGGCCAAGTAGAACAATTAAATGAGTTACATTGGATGATGGAGATGCTTCATAACATTGAAGTAGGCTTAGTGGTAATTGATCGCGATTACACCATTCAAATTTGGAATGGTTTTATGGAAAACCATAGCGGATTATTACCACGAAATGTTAAAGGTAAATCTGTTTTTGATCTTTTTGAAGAGATTCCTGAAGACTGGTTTCGGCGTAAAGCTGAATCAGTATTTTTATTGAAAAATAAAGCTTTTACTATTTGGGAACAACGTCCATACGTTTTTAAATTTAACAATTATCGACCAATCACTGGCACTGCAGAGTTCATGTATCAAAACACAACGTTTATTCCACTAATTTCGTCAACAGGTGAAGTTACTCATTTATGCTTGTTGGTTTATGATGTAACGGATAATGCAACCCATAAAAAAGAATTAGAAAAAGTGAATGCTGACCTTGCTTTATTGAGTCAAGTTGATGGTTTAACTTGTTTATTTAACCGTAATTATTGGCAAAAATGTATCGAAACAGAGTTTAAACGTTATGTGCGACACAGACAAACAAGCACGTTAGTAATGCTCGACATAGATAATTTTAAAATGGTGAACGATAAATATGGTCATACTGTTGGCGATTATGTGCTTAAACATTTAGCACAAATTATTAGTGAACAAGTACGTGAAACCGATATTACTGGGCGCTACGGTGGTGAAGAGTTTGTTATTTTTTTATCGGGCACTTCATCAAGTGATGCGATGATATTTACTGAACGTTTGCGTAAAACGGTTGAATCTTCCGTTTTTATTTATAATGATATTGAAATTAAGTACACCATAAGTATTGGTATTGCTGAGGTACTACCAGCTTTAGAGTCTGTATCGCAGTGGCTTGAAAATACTGATAAAGCGCTATATGAATCAAAAAATAATGGCCGAAATAGAGTTACTGTTTATCAAGATTAATACAAAACACTGAGCGTTTTAATTTTCAAATAACCTAGCCACTAAAACTTAACAGTGGTGTTAAGACTACCTATTTAATAAAAATATGCGCAACCACTAACTCATTGAATTAGAATGAGCTTTAGTGGCATTGAGGTTTGAAATACAATATATTTTAAATTTTATACCAAATGTAATAAGTTTTTGACGATTTAAATCGCCTTAAAATGATCAATTATTTATTTCAATTGGTATTATACCTGACTGCTAAATAACGTAATATTTGGCTTATAAAAATCGCTATTAAAACACCACAAGCATTAGCGAGCATATCTAACCATTCACCGTAGCGATTAACGTAAGGTTGAATTACTTCAATTAAGCCACTCCAAGCAATAAAAAATAACGCAAAAGCTAACCAATATTTTGGTCGACGTATGGCAACAGGCAACATTAAAGCGCAGTAACCAATGAGGTGATGTGTTTTGTCACTGCCAGGTGCTGCGGGTAAATGTTCTACAGGGAACAGAGAGCCAAGCGTTATAAGTGCAAGCACTAATAACGTAAGTGCTCGCCAATATTGCTTATTAATGTTTATTAGAAACGTTAGCATTACTTTTTCTTATAAACCAATTTGCCATCTACCCATGTTTTATCTACGGTTACTTGCCAAATATCTTGTTCTGGCATGGTGAAAATGTTGCGGTCTAATAAAATAAAGTCAGCTTTTTTTCCTTTCGCTAAACTACCAATAATATTTTCTTGATGACCAGAATAAGCGGCATCTATCGTAAAGCTCCTGAAAGCTTCCAAAGGCGTCATTTTTTCATCCGCAAACCAGCCACCTTGTGGACTATTTGTATGATCTTGACGAGTAATTGAGGCGTGTAGACCAAAAAATGGGTTAGGCGATTCAACCGGAAAATCTGAGCCTGCGGCAATAATTGCGTTGGCATTTAATAGTTTTCTCCAAGCATATGCACCTAATATTCTTGTTGGCCCAAGTCTTTCTTGTGCCATGTTTTTATCGCTAGTAGCGTGGGTGGCTTGCATGGCCGCAATAACATCTAACTCGGAAAACCTTGGTATATCTTCAATACGCAACACTTGAGCATGCTCAACTCTGTGGCGCAAATCTTTAGTTTTAGTGGCTTTAATATATTTTTCGTAAGTATCCAGCACAAGTTTATTGGCGTTATCACCAATGGCGTGACTATTCACTTGAAAGCCTAAACGCATGGAGGTATCCACTAAATTTTCAAACGCTTTTGGGGTATTAAGTAATAAACCTTTATGGCCCGCATGGTCTGAGTAATCTTCAATTAAAGCCGCGCCACGACTCCCTAATGCGCCATCGGCTTGAATTTTTACACTATTGAAAGTGAACATATCGTCTTTACTACGATATTGTCCGTTATCTAATGTTTGTTGCCAATTAGGCGATGGTAAATACAACATGGCATTAACGCGAATGCTCATGGCATTTTCTTGGCTTAAGGCTTTAAATGCATTGAGGTTATCGGTATCAATGCCGGCGTCATGCACGCTGGTTAGGCCAAAACTGGCAAGAGAGTCCATTGCTTTAACTAATACTTGTTTTTGTTCTTGAACGGTTAAAGGGGCGATGCTTTGATTGATCAAGTCCATGGCGTTATCGATAAAAACACCGGTTGGCATACCGTTTTTATCTTTAATAATTTCACCGCCATCAGGTGATAGAGTGTCTTTAGTGATTCCCGCCAATGCCATGGCTTTAGAGTTAGCCCAACCTGCATGGCCGTCAACACGTGCAAGCCAAACAGGTTGATCAGGAAAATATTTATCTAAACTTGCTGCGGTAGGAAAAGCGTTACTTGGCCATTGGGTTTGGTTCCAACCTCGGCCTTGAATCCAGGTTAACTGAGTATTATTTTTAGCATAGTTAAGCGTTTTATTAACTGCATCTTGAGCTGAGGTAGTATTAACTAGGTCGGCTTGCAATAAACTTAAGCCGTAGCTTAATATATGGCCATGAGAATCAATTAAGCCTGGGATCAGGGTTTTACCTTTGCCGTCTATCACTGTGATGTTTTTTGCGTTGGGTAATTGTTCTTCTGAAGAATATATTTTATCAATCTTATCATCAGTAAAAGCAATCGCGCTAAAACGTTCAAGGCTTTTTCCGTTAAGAGTATATCCTTGAATATTAGTGATTAATGTCGTTTGCGCAACAACTAATGTTGGCGACATTGTTGCTAGTAATAACATGGTTTTTACAGCACTTGATAGAGGCTTCATCATACTTCCTTGAATACTTAAGTTGCCAAATACTAGCATGAATAAATTAATTTATATTTATTTTTGACACACTATTTATAAGTATATAAAACAAAATAGCAGACACTAAGGTCCGCTATTTAAACGTATCGTTTGAAGCAATTTTTATCACGTTATTTATGTTCTTTTTCTGGTGCTTATAGCGTATTAAAAAGTGTATTAACTTATATGATTAACTCATGCTTTAAATCGTGCGAGTTGCCGTTGCTGGCGCTATCAATGCCGCCTTACGCGCAGGATAAAGCACGGCTATTTGCCCAACAATAAATAAGGCAATTACACCAAAAGCTATCAATTCAATACCAATAGGAGATAAATTAAAGGTATTGACCAACCACATATTTAGCCCAATAGCGCCTATACAGCCAATAATATTACCAAAGGTAGAAATAATAAAATTTTCCATCATAAAGTAACGCATTATTTGACCTTTTGTCGCACCTAGAGCACGTCGTGTGCCAATTTGTTTAGTGCGTCGATTAATACTAAAAATAGCTAAACCAACAATACCAAACCCTGTAATTAAGGTTAAAGTTACAACGACAGTGGTTAATATTTTATTGGTAGCATTATGTTGTTGATAACTGCGATTACGGGTATCTTCTGTGGTTGTTACTCGGCGAATTATGCGTTCTTTATCACTTTGTGCTAGCGCTTTTTCTATAATCGGCATTAACTCGTCACGTCGTCCTGCTTCGGTGCGAATAAAGTAATAACTGCCTTTAGACTCCCGTTGAAAGGGCACAAGCATACTGCGCTCTACACCATCCCAGCCATTCCAAGGGGCTTGAAGTGTTTTTACAATACCGATAATTTGCATCGGTTGTGTTTGAGATATATACACAGTTTTGCCAATCGCTGATTGCCAGTTATCAGGATACAAATTTTCAGCAAAAGCTTGAGTAATAATCGTTTTAGCTGGCCAAGTTGACTGTCCGTCTTTACGTATTTCTACATCGCCTTGTTTAAAGTTATTACCTGCAATAAGCGTTAGACCTAAGGCGTTAATGCCGTGATCATCTACCATATAAATGGCCGAGCCAACAGCATCTTTATCTTCGCCTGATTCATGCTGCAATGCCATTGACCAACCGCTACTACTTAAAGGCACGGCATTAATTTGAACTGCATCTATAACCCCAGGTGTGTTACGGATCATGTGTAAATCTGTTTGTAAGTGGGCTTGAATATTATAGTTTTGCCCGAAAATAGTATTGGTTAAATAGAAAGTGTTGGCTTCGTCAATACCACTTTCACGTTGCATTTGTTGCTGGCGGTCTTGGATCATAAAAATAGCATTAACCATAATAGCCATAGTTAAGGCTATTTGTAGAGCAATAAGTAGCGCGCCTATTTTATTACGCGCTAAAGCTCTTAGTATTAGTCCAGTTTCTAACATAATAATTTCCTTTTTCCTTAAAGCTTATTGGCTTTTAAGTTGTTGCGCGGGTTGAATATTACAAGCACGCCACGTTGGATATAAGCCAGCGAGTATGGTGGATAAAAGGGCAAGTGTTACCGCGAGTATTGCCATGTTAATGTCTAAGGTTGCTAAGTCTTTCATGTAATCGCCATATAAGCCTTCAACGCCTTTCAAACCTAGATAAGCGAGTATTAAACCTAGTATGCCGCCCAATATACCAATGCAAGCTGACTCGATTATATATTGGCTAAAAAGTGTTTTTTTACTGGCTCCTAACGCTTGTCGTAAGCCAATTTCAGGCGCTTTTCCTAAGAATTTAGCCAGTAATAACCCTACGGTGTTAAGTAAACAAACCAATAAGAACATAAAAGACATTGCCATCATCATTTGAGCATCATCAGCAACAACTTCTTGAGATTCTAACCACTGCATAACGTTGCTTAAACGGTTGTCAATCGGGCGTTGAAAGCGGCCAAACTGTTGCTGCTCTTGTACATAAGCATTGAGAAACTGTAAATAATCCTCTTTGTCTTGCTGAGTTTTTAACTCAACCCAAAACTGTGTCCAAATACATTCAGAAGCGAGGAATGCTTTAAAGCCATCTCCAGTAGGTTTCCAACAATTGGTGTTGCCAGAACGGGATATTTTCTCATCTGCAATTAGGTGAAAAGGCACAAATATATCTTCAGATTCGTTAAACGCGCCAGTGGTAATATCATAAAACCTTGGCTTGGGTTGCCAATGATCAATCACCCCAACGATCCGAAACATATTTCCTTCAAGCTTAATCGACTGACCAACCGAGTTTTTGCCGCCAAACAGCTTGTCGTTGGTTTCTTTACTCAATACCACGACAAACTCTTTACTCTCATCGCTTTGATTCGACCAACCACCGCCATAAATAAATGGCACATTAAACATAGTAAAAAAGTCAGCGGAATTAGCTCTGCCATTAACAATGAGTGGCAACATTTCAGGATCTGCTGGCTCAATCACACCAAATGCTTGTGCTTGCACATTTTGTCGAAAGGCTTTTTTAGCACGCATTAAATTACTTGAGTCGGTATAAGTTAGCTGATCAGGCGGATTTAAACCGTCGTCAAATGGGTCGTTTACATCCCAGCTATCAAGTTGCACATAATATAATTGCTGACTTTTTTCGGGAATAGGGTTTGCTGACATTAAGTAATTTACAGTCACAGTGGTCATAGCGGTGCCAATACCTAAACCAATCGCGCAAATCATTAATAGGCTAAGACCCCAATGACGAGTAATACTTATCCAAGCGAGTCGTAAATAATAACTAAACATAGTGTTGTCCTTGTTTGGGCTTAAAACGCTTGAATTATTTACGCGCTAGCTTGATGAATATTAGCGACAACATCTAACTCGCTGACTCTGCCATCTTTAACTTGAATGGTGCGCTTTGCCCGAAGCGCTAATTCTGCATCATGAGTTACCATGATAATTGTTGTGCCTTGTTGGTTAATTTCTTCGAGTAAAGTAAGCACACCTTTGGCCATTTCAGAATCAAGGTTTCCGGTAGGTTCATCGGCTAAGAGAAAGCGTGGGCTAGTAGCTAACGCTCGGGCAATCGCAACACGTTGTTGTTGTCCACCAGATAATTGACTGGGTAAGTGTTTCATACGAGAAGCTAGTCCAACGCGCTCAAGGTTTTCTTCAATTCTACGTTTTCGTTCGGCGCTATTAAATCCACGATAACGCAGCGGTACGTCGACATTGTCATAAAGGTTAAGATCTGGGATCAAGTTAAAACCTTGGAAAATAAAACCTATTTTTTCATTTCGCATTCTTGAACGACCATTATCATTAAGTGTGCCAACGTCTTCGCCATCCAATAAAAACTCACCATTGCTGTAGGTTTCAAGCAAACCCGCAATATTTAAAAAGGTGGTTTTACCTGAGCCTGAAGGGCCAGTAACACTGACAAAATCTCCTTCGTTAACTTGTAAACAAAAGTCGCGTAATGCATGGGTTTGAATATCAGCGGTTTGGAATATTTTATTTATATTTTTCATAACTAACATGTTGAATTCCCTTATCTATAATGAGCAGTTACCTGCTTGTTTGGTCTGCATTTATTAATAAAACCTAAGTACAGGTGTTATCGGTTAATAGCAAAATAATTGATTTAGGCTTCCCTAAATGATTAACGTTTTAGCTACCACGCTATTCACTTAGTAAAACTTGATTGGCGGCATTGAAGGTATCTGTGCCAGAGATAATAATTTGGTCACCTAGTTGTAAGCCTTGTAAAACTTCTACATGACTTAAACTGCGTGCGCCTGTGGTTATTGGCGTTTTTTCAGCTAAACCATTACTCACTTTATAAGCGAATCGGCCACCACTGCTTTCTAAGAATTGTCCTCGTTGTACTTGTAAAACATTTTCTTTGTACTCTAAAATTATTTGGGTATTTAAACGTTGGTTTTGTCGAAGCTTTTTGGGTATTTCGTTTGTAAAGCGTACTCGTCCAGTAACCTGGTTATTCAGTATTTCGGGGGAAATTGTTACTAGACGAGCACGAAAGGGCTGTTGTTCAAATTGAATATTTACTTCCATACCAATAGCGAGATCGTCTGCGTAGCTTTCAGGGATATCAATCTCAACTTCAAACTGAGATAAATCGACTATGGTTAAAATCGCTTGGTTTTTACTCAAAAAGGTTTTGTTGTTAGCACTTAAATTACCGACGATGCCGTTAACAGGTGAAGCGATATTTAGACCATTAACTTGGCGCTGTAACTCTTGAACTAACAAGTCTTGACGCCTAATGTCTAACTGTAAAGAGTGACTGTCGAAGTCTGAACTTTCGATATTAAGAGCGGCATCTTGAACTGCATGTTTATGTTGTAAATTGGCTTGCTCTAACTCATCTTGGGCTTTTTCAAAGTCAATTTGGCTAATGGCACTTTTGCTATAACCTAAATCAGCTCTGCGCTTTTCTCTATTAGCTGTAATGAGCTTTACATTGGCTAAATCAACCGCTTTTTGATCAATCAATCGTTGCTTTTTTGCTTGAATTTTTTGACGATCAAAGCTTGATTGCAAACTCTCTAAGGTTGTTTGTTGCTGAAATAAACGACTATTTAATTCAGGGCTTTCAAGTTTAGCGATAATTTGCCCTTGTTCAACCTCGTTACCTGCTTCTATCAGTAAAGTAATCGTGCCATCTGCGGGACTATAAACGGTAGGACTGACCGCTGCTACAACGCGACCTAACACCGAAATATCACGAATAAATTCGCCTTGCGTTATGGTGGCAATTCGCACACGATCTAACGCGATTGATTGTTCTGCTTTGCTCCAACGCGATGCTGAAGGTGCTACTTGCCAGATAATACTCGCAATAATAATTGTGGCTAATATTATAGTTAGCCAACGTTTTTTGGTCGGTGTGTTTTTTATTATTTGTATATCTTGTGCACTGGTGTCTTTAATCGACATGATTTATTCCCCCCGAATATAAAATCAGCGCTTAAACCTAAAGCAAAGCCATTTGCTAAAGTGCACTAATAATTACTAAGTCGCAGGTAGTAGAGAAAAGGTTTAAAAGTAATGAAAATAATTTTTATTATAGGAAGGAGGCAATGCTCTAAAAATTAAATAATTAACGATTGCTAGACGCTCAAAAACTATGGAGAAGCTTTATCGATTGTTACTGTAGTAAGTTTTATTATGTTTAGAAGCTATTTCTAGAAGCTATTTCTAGAAGCTATGTGTGAGAAATTAAGCTGCAATTAAAAGCCAAAAACCAAAAGCACAAGGTATAAACTGAAACCGGTTACAGTTTTGAAATTAATATGCCGTAGATAACGGCTTAATTTTTTAGTTTATTTTAGCACTTAACTTATGTCGCCATTGGCGGAATGCGATTAACAAGAGTAGTGACAGAGGAATGGCAAAGTCAATTATGCGAGTATAACGGGCATATGGAGTAAAGCCTGTAACTAAAGACACTTGTGCTTTAAGTACCGCTTGTTCAAATTGTGGTATTTGTTTAACGATATTGCCTTGGTGATCAATAACAGCGGTAATACCGTTATTGGTAGCGCGCAAAAATGGTCGACCAAATTCTAAGGCACGCATTCTAACAATATCTAAGTGTTGATGCGGACCGTGTGAGTCGCCAAACCAAGCATCGTTACTTACCGTTAGCAGTAAATCAGTTTGCTCAGTAAAGTTAGCGCTTAATTGCTCGGCAAAGGCCACCTCAAAACAAATTAATGGCAGTAAATGCAAGCCATTAGCGATTAAATTCTCTTGAACATAATCACCACGACTAAACGACGACATTGGCAGATTGAAAAATGGCGCTAATGGTCTTAACAAATCGGCAAAAGGCACGAACTCACCTATGGGCAATAAGTGGTGTTTAGCATAACGATTTTCATTATTATATTGATAACTGCCTTGTTTATCTTCGGCAAACTTTTTACCTAGTACAATTAAGTTGTTGTAATAGTTTTTGCTATTAATGTTGTAGTCAATAATGCCAGAAATTATCGCGCTATTATTAAGTAGTGCTGAACTTTCTGCTACTGCTAAAAAGTCTTGAGCTTGATTACTTGGCTCTACCGCTGTAATGGCGGATTCGGGCCAAATAACAATATCTGCAGGGTAATGTTGTTGAGTCAGCTCTAAATACTTAAGCATAGTAGGCTGAGTTAACTCTGGCGCCCATTTTAGCTCTTGTTTTATATTACCTTGTACCATTACTGTGTTTGCGGTTTGGCCTGTTGGGCTAACCCATAAGATATTTTGAAGCAATAAACTGAATGCGGCAATTGAGCCAAGTATGGCGAGGTTTAGCTTGCGATTGTATTGTTTAATAACAGCAACAATGGCAATACAAATGATAATGACCAACGCACTGATGCCTTTCTCACCGATTACTGGCGCAAATAAGGCTAACGGGCCGTCAATCTGGCTGTAACCTAAAGTGAGCCAAGGAAAGCCAGTAAGTAATACACCGCGTAAAAATTCGCTTAATAACCAAAAGGGTAATAAAAGCCAGAGGTTAAGTTTGTTTTGAGCAGAAAAACGTGCGGCTAAGTAGCAAGCAAGGGCAAGAAATAACGCTAAATATAAGCATAGTAAGACCATGAGTAATATTGAAACAGGTAGGGGTAAACCGCCAAACTGATCAATACTAACATGCACCCAACTTATACCCGCTGAAAAGCAACCAAAAGCAAAAATAAAGCCTTGTTTAGCCGCAGCTTTAGCTGGCTTCCCTTGAACTGTGTATAACCATGCAGGTAATACTATTGCTACAAGCCAGTAGTAAGAAAAAGGCGCGTAGCAGAATACTAGCGCTAAACCCAAAAAGAAGCTGAGTATATTTTCTTTAGCAGTGATGTTGCTAATCATTGATTTAAAGAATCTAGTCAGCATAGAGGTTAGTCAATGACTTTACCTGTAACAGCGTGATCTTTAGGTACAGTAATCTGCACTGTTTGAATACGTCGATTATCAGCGGCAGTAACTTTAAAGATAACTTTATTAATGGTGATTTTTTCACCTTTTTTCGGCATATGTCCAAAGTGTTGAATTATAATACCGCCGATAGTGTCAGCGTCACTTTCATTGAATTGAAAATTAAAGTAATTATTAAAGTCGGTTAAGTCGGTTAGCGCTTTTACTTGGTAAACTTGCCCAGCAAGGTGTTTAATATCTTCTTCCATGGCATCATCGGTTTCATCTTCAATTTCACCAACAATTAGCTCGAGAATATCTTCAATAGTAACGACACCTGAAACTCCGCCGTATTCATCAACAACAATGGCCATATGGTAGCGTTGTTGGCGAAACTCTTTTAACAGCGGGTCAACCTTTTTACTTTCAGGCACAATAATAGCAGGGCGAATAACTTGCGATATGGTGAACTCATCTTCTGATTGATTAAAGCCATAAGCTAATAAATCTTTCGCTAAGAGAATGCCTTCAACGTCGTCAATATCTTCATTAATTACCGGAAACCTTGAATGACCAGACTCAACAATCACGGCTAGCGATTTTTCTAGCGGATCATTAATATCTAGGGTGATCATTTGTGAGCGTGGGATCATAATGTCGCGTACTCGCATATCAGATACGATAAGTACACCTTCGATCATTTGCTTAATGTCGGGATTAATTAGTTCACGATCTTCTGCATCGTTTAATGCATCGGTCAGTTGGTCTGTGCTTTTCGATTCTCCGGTAAAAACTTGCACAATTTTGTCCAAGATAGAAACATTCGAAGAACCGTTGCTAGAGTGGGGGTGATCGTCGCTCATAGAGCCTTTTAAAATCCTAGTTTGTTGAATTTACACAATGTAAAACAGTTACTTCAGTTTGTAACTGAACGTGGTTAAATTCAAGTATTAAATTGTAGCTTTAACGCTTTAGCAATAATATCGCTAAGTCGTTCAAGCACTCGTTAAGTATATTTTATTAATTTATTTCGTAAGGAGCAGCAAAGCCCAAACCGGTAATTATTTTTGTTTCTAATGCTTCCATTTCATCTGCTTCGTCATCTTCAATATGGTCAAAGCCTAATAAATGTAGGCAACCATGTATGGTCATATGTGCCCAATGTGCTTGTAAACTTTTTTGCTGTTCTATTGCTTCTTGCTCTACTACATCAACACAAATTACAAGATCACCGAGCAGATCGAGCTCAATACCTTCTGGCACTTCAAATGGAAATGAAAGCACATTCGTTGGTTTATCTTTACCTCTATATTGATGATTAAGTTCGTGGCTCTCATCAATATTAACTAACCTTATGGTTAACTCAAAAGGCCTTTGGTAAGAGGCGAGTGCTGCTTCAGCCCAGAGTTGAAAGTCAGCTATTTCTGGAACGGCTTTAGAGTCACAAGCTAACTGTAAGTCGACAGTGATAGTGGCAGGGTTATTTACCATGCTTTTTTTCACTTGTACTTTCGCCTGAACTCTCAGCTGAACTCTTACCTGAGCTTGCATCTGTGCTTTCACTTATGCCTTCACGTGATAAAGGCTCTGCTTTTTGTTGTTCGCGGTACTGCTGCTTTTCAACTTTTAAGCGATTTTCTTTTTGTTCCCAGGCATCATAAGCTTCAACTATGTGGGCCACAACAGGGTGGCGAACAACATCTTTAGATTGAAAAAAATTAAAACTAACCCCTGGAATGTCGACTAATACTTCAATCGCATGGCGCAGGCCTGATTTTTGTCCGCGCGGTAAATCAACTTGTGTGATATCGCCAGTGATCACGGCGCGCGAATTAAAGCCAATACGCGTTAAAAACATTTTCATTTGTTCAACGGTAGTATTTTGGCTTTCATCAAGAATAATAAAAGCATCGTTTAGCGTTCTACCACGCATGTAGGCTAATGGCGCTACTTCGATAACGTTACGTTCTATGAGTTTCTCTACTTTTTCAAAACCTAGCATTTCGAATAAAGCATCATATAAAGGACGTAAATAAGGGTCGACTTTTTGTGATAAATCACCAGGTAAAAAACCAAGTTTTTCGCCAGCTTCTACAGCAGGTCGCGTTAGCAATATACGTCTAATTTCTTGTCGCTCTAATGCATCTACTGCACAAGCAACCGCTAAATAGGTTTTACCGGTACCGGCAACGCCAACACCAAAGCTAATATCGTTAGTTATAACGTTTTGAACATAGCTTTGTTGGTTTTCATTTCGAGGTTTAATAATACCGCGCTTGGTTTTTATTGTTACCATTTCATCGTATTTAGCATCAATTTTGCTTGGGGCAGCTTCTAAAGCGCCGGCATCAACAATGGCTAAGTGCAACATTTGGGCTGTAATGGTGGTTGATTTACCTTTTACTATTTCTGTTTCTAGATAAAGGTTAATTAACAGCTTTTTAACGGCATCGGTATTTAAGCTTTTACCGGTTACTTTAAATTCATGGCTTCTGTAGCTGATCTCAACCCCCATTCGACGTTCGATGGTTTTAAGGTTGTCATCCATTGGGCCGCATAAGTTTGCCAATCGATTATTATCGGCGGGAGATAATTCAAAGTTGATACTGGTATTTTTACTCAATTGCTATTCCTGAGAACTTTTAAATTTAATTAACATGGCAAGTATTAATTATTTGCCATGTTTAACTATTAATAAAGATATTATTTAAGGCGTATAAGTTGCTACACCAAGCTCATTCACTGAGCTATTGTTTTGCTCTGCTTGGTGATGGCTATTGGCTAAAATGTCTGCTGGCGAATGCGCGATACGTAGGCCCATCTCACTCTCTTGACGTACTAAATCGCCACGCAGTGAGTTAGCGTAGACATCGGTTATTTTTACATCAACGAATTGGCCAATAACGGTATGTGGTGCAACAAAATTCACAATACGGTTGTTTTCAGTGCGGCCACGAAGTTCCATTGGGTTTTTCTTTGACGGTCCTTCAACAAGGATGCGCTGCTCGGTATTAAGCATATTACGGGCAATACGCAATGCTTGTTGGCTTATACGGTCTTGCAGTATTTGTAATCGTTGTTTTTTAAGCTCGTCGCTAATGTCATCAACCATGTCTGCTGCAGGTGTTCCTGGGCGTGCGCTGTAAATAAAGCTAAAGCTTAAATCAAAATCTACCGCTTTGATCAAGTTCATTGTCGCTTCAAAGTCATCATCAGTTTCGCCTGGAAAGCCAATAATAAAGTCAGATGACATACAGATGTCAGGGCGCACTTTTTTCAATTTACGTATTTGAGACTTGTACTCTATAGCGGTATGGCCACGCTTCATTTGCGTAAGGATTCGGTCTGAACCACTTTGAACCGGCAAGTGTAAGTGACTTACAAGTTCAGGCACATCTGCATATACGTCGATAATATCATCGGTAAATTCAATCGGGTGCGATGTGGTGTAACGAATACGGTCAATACCATCAATAGTGGCAATTAAGCGTAAAAGCTCAGAAAAACGGCAAATTGTACCGTCATGTGAATCTCCGCGATAGCCATTCACGTTTTGACCTAATAAATTAACTTCGCGCACACCTTGCTCAGCAAGTTGAGCAATTTCATATAAAACATCATCTAATGGACGACTAACTTCTTCACCACGCGTGTATGGTACAACACAGAATGTGCAGTATTTACTACAACCTTCCATGATAGAAACAAACGCGGTAGCACCTTCGGCTTTAGGCTCAGGTAGGCGATCAAATTTTTCAATTTCTGGAAAGCTTACGTCAACAACAGGGCTTTTATCGCCTGTAACTTGTTGGATCATTTCCGGCAAACGATGCAGGGTTTGTGGACCAAAGACCATATCTACGTAAGGTGCACGTTGACGAATAGCATCACCTTCTTGTGAGGCAACACAACCACCTACACCAATAACAAGATCAGGGTTGCTCACTTTTAGGTTTTTCCAACGACCGAGTTGATGAAAAACTTTTTCTTGTGCTTTTTCGCGAATAGAGCAGGTGTTTAGTAAGATAACATCAGCATCTTCTGCTTCTTCGGCTAGTTCAAAGCCATGGGTTGAGTCTAAAAGTTCTGCCATTTTCTGCGAGTCATACTCGTTCATTTGACAGCCCCAAGTTTTGATGTATAGCTTTTTACTCATTTATTCGCGCCTAATCTTTCTATGAATTGATTCTAGTTTTTGCTAGAGAATTTAAGGAGGCGTATTTTACTCTTTCTTTGCCTGCGATGCTAGCTTAGAAATACTCAACAGATAAATTGCCTAATGGTTACTTGGATAATTAATTTTTCTTAAGGGGATTGCAAGGATTATCTCACTACCGTTTTCTTGGTTGTCATAGGTATGAAACGATGCATTAAATTTATTAGCAACTTGGCGAATATAGTACATAGCCATTTCGAAATTTATTTTACTGTTAAATTGCGCAAAGCTTTGTTCATTGTTGGTGACTTTTAGCCAAATTTTTTCATTACTTATATTAACGCGCACTTCAAAGACCCCACTATTATCATTGATTATTGCAGCTAATATTGCTTCATAAATAATACGATAAATAGCACTTTGTAGATCATAGCGTACATCTTGGTCTTCAAAATCAAGGTGTAATGATATCAACACGTGATACCGCTTTTGAAAGTAATCAGCAAGATAAGGTAATGCTACTGTAAGTGAGCTACCCGATAAGCTACTTGGAGCTACGTGGCTGCTTTGTGTTAACAGCTCTTCTAAGCATTCTCTTATTAGCGACTGAGCCTGATGGTTGTCTTGTTCAGGACACACTGTTTCATTTTGCTTCTCAGTTGACGCTGTGATTAATGTTTGTATTGTCATTAATTTACGGCGAACAATAGACGTTGCTTGGCTCTGGTTACTCAGTTCATCGTTTAATGCTTTATGTATATTATTAATCGAGCGTGAACGTAAATATAACAACCAAAAGGTTAATATAATTATGCTGATAATGATCATAACATAAAATATCTGACTATTTGGGTGCCAATACCATGGATAAGATACTTTGATATCTGCATAGGCTTTATAATCATTCCATTGTCCTAAGCTATTGGTGCTCATAATTTCGATATGATATTCGCCAGATGACAAACCCGTTAACGTTAACTGTGAACCGTTAATATCATTCCAATAACCACCATTTATCTGATATTTAAATTGCTTATCTTGCCCAGGTCTAAAGTCTAAGCTTGCAAGTTCTAAAGTTACAATGTCGTTTGCGGAATCAATATTAATGACATCGCAAAGCAGTATAGCTTTACCAGAAACAATCGTTTTACTAATAAAGGTTTTGGTTTGTACTTTATCTTCAATAAGTAAAGGAACCTCTACGACACCACCGTAATGACTTGCATAAACTTTATTATTCAAAAGCACGGGTTTTTTGGCAAAAGTAAATTGTTCAGTGTTGGCCACTAGGTTTAGTTGATATGTATCTGGGTTAAGTCGATATAAACCTGGTCGTCCTGAAATCCATATTTCACCATTAATAAAGCTCATATAGCCGAAAGTAATGTTTTTTGCGAAATGTGAAAGTAATTCACCCGCTAAGTTGAAAATAAAAAAGCCATCTCCTTTAGTTGAAACAAAAACTTTTTCTTGGTACTCAAGCAAGGCGATAACCTTATTTTCGCCAAAACTATTTATCTTGGTTACTGATTTATCTTTAGTATCAACAATATTAATACCTGTTGGGGTGGCAACCCAGAGTTTATTATCTGATAAAGGTAAGGAGTCTATTACCTCTGACGAACTTAAGCTTTCTCCTAAAATATGATAGTCAATTTGCTGAGTTGCAATATTAAACTTGATAACGCCATTTTCATTTGTTGCTAAATAAAGTGCACCGTCTTTATATTTCATTGAGAGCAACAACTGATTGTTGTTAGGAAAGTTAACCCGTTCAACAGTTTGCTTAATGCTGTCAAATTGCCATAGGCCGTCAAATGTTGCGATGTAAACATTATCGCCATAGGAATAAAGGTCGGTAATTATTTTGCCATGTTCACTAAATTGATTATTGATGTCTTTTGGTAAAAATTTACTGTGCTCAGTTAACGATCCTAAACCACCGCCATAACTACCTAAAATCAAGTTCTTTTGATGTACAGTTAACGCAATGGCATTAAACCTGACATCAAATATTTTAGGGATATTCTTAGCGATAGATTGTGTAACTTTATTTATGCCAAGGTTCGATAAAACCCATAAAACGCCAGAGCTATCATGGAACGATTTTTTCACAAACGTTGCAGGTATTTTAGGGTAGTTATGTGGTATTTCAATTAAGTCAGATAAATGGTATTGGTTTATTACTCCTTTAATATCAATAGTAAAAAGACTAAGCATATCATTTGATGGAGTAACTGATGTAATTGCGTTTTTAACTTCAATGCTAGTTCTTTTTTGGTTATCTGTGAAGGTAATTAATTCATTATCCTTAGCTATTATTAACCTTGTTTCAGCAGCCGATATTGCTGTTGTTTTTCCTGCTTCTATCAACACTAGACCATTATCGACAAGGGTAAAGACCCCTTCAGAGTTTGCTATGTAGATATGTTGTTTAGTATGTAAGAGAAAATCAATTTGAGTGTTATCTGCTATTAATTGTGTTTCCTGTAATAGCGGATTGAATTTATAAAGCTTATTGTTGGCATTAAGGTAATACATACCTTGATGCTCCAGTGCCTGATAGACACTATTAGAATCGATATCAGCATTTAATGGGTCTGCATTACCCGTGTTAGTGTCAAATAACCATAACTGATGAGTTTCTGTTGCTAACAGCAATTTATCGTCAGCAATTAATTCGATATCGTTTATCCAATTAAAGGGCAGTGGCCAATCTTTGTTATTGCTGTTAAAAACAATGTTATTTTTACTATCATTACGAATAAGGCCATTGGTGGTTGCCAGCCAAATAAAGCCTTTTTTATCTTGAATAATGTCAATGCTTTGTAATGACTGTTTACTCAAGCTATTAGCGAGAGATATAGTGCTAAGTAAACTGGTAAATACCATTAACAATGGTGCTAAAAAGCACCACTTTTTTGAAGAAGAATATTTAGATGTATTAGGTAATACTTTCTGGGGCTTCTTTGGGAGGGTGGCGTTCATCACCACAGACGGCAAAAACATTAGGCACTGTGTCTTCAAGTTCAGGCTTTTGTACCAAGAGATAAGTTGGTTTTCTTGGTGAATTTTCACTGCGTTTAATTGCCCATGCTGTTCGCACTTTTTCGGCATGTTCTTTTCCATACTTTACTTCAAATGCGGTGGCGATCAATTCAACGCCAAAATCATCCATCACCATGATGGCGTTATCATGGTAGCCACTTGTTGTATCAAAATCTATATCCACAGATAAAATTTTATTATTGGGTAATACTAAGTCTGCATTTAATTTTGATATAACGGCACGGTCTTTATGCGATTTTAATTGGCTTAGATTCGGTTTTTCACTTAAATCGTAAACGAGATTTATGTCCTTCGCTATTCTATTTTCTTTTCTTGAAACGCTCATTATGTATTCCTTTAGTGAGTTAATTTTTGATTGTTATCTCATCTGTTTTTTTAATACTATATTAGAAAGGTGATTTTTATAAAAGGGATCACTTATTATTTTTAAGGATACGTTATGCAGTGGGTTGAGGCATTGGAAAAAAAGGGTTTTAGCCAAATTGATAATTTTTTACCAAGACAGCAGGCAGAGCAATTAAGAAAGAAAATAATTAAAGCGAATCATATAAAAAAGTGGAATTTACTTACAACGCCGTATCGGCCACTGATGAGTGTTAAAGATAAAATATCTACTACCGTAATTGATAAACAAAGGCATATGCAGGCAACTAAAGCATTTAAAAGAGGGAAGTTTTCATTTTCTTTTTATCGCTCTAGCAATAAGCACGCTAAACAACATGGTCAGGCTGAGTTGCACCATGCCGTAGGGCAAAAAGTACTGCATTTACTAAAATATAAGGGGTTAATTAAAGGGGAGTTGCAAGACTCGTTTTTTGCTGAATACAAAAAAGGGCAGTTTATTAGCTACCATAGTGATGGCGGCGCGGGTAAATATGCTTTTATTTATCAATTGTCGACAGGGTGGCAAAGAAAATATGGCGGACAATTAGAGCTATACCCCCAAAAAATTAAATTTTATAAGCGTATTTTAACACCTAGGTTTAACAGCTTAACTATTTTAAAGTTAGCGCATCCAATGCCACATAGTGTGAGATTACTTAATAATCCTGCACATAAACATCGAATTACCATATCAGGTTGGGTAGAATAACTTAACCTTGATAAAGTATAAAAATCATTATGAATCAGTTCGATTGTGTAGTTGTAGGTGGAGGCATGGTGGGCGCAGCAAGTGCACTGTCACTTGCTGAATTAGGCTTGAAAATTGCGGTTGTTGAAAAGAGCGCACCAAAAGACTTTACTCCAGTGCAAGCATTTGATCTTCGAGTGTCTGCAATTTCACTGGCATCTGAGCATTTACTTAAACAACTGGGTGGGTGGCAACAGATTCAGCAGTGGCGCATGTGTCCATACAAGCGACTCGGTGTTTGGGAGGCAGAGCAAAGTTATACAGAGTTTGATGCTGCTGATATTAAGCAAACACATTTAGGGCACATTATTGAAAATAGATTAATACAACTTTCTCTTTGGCAAAAATTACAACAGCATAGCAATATCACTTTGTTGTGCCCAGAAACCTTAATCAGTATTGAGCAGAACTCATCAAATGTCGCTATAACGCTATCAAAGCAATCTATAAATGCCAAAATTGTGATTGGTGCTGACGGTGCCAACTCTTTAGTGCGTAAACTTGCACATATTGGTACTACTGGCTGGGATTATGCTCAATCGGCAATGTTAATAAATGTTAAAACAGAAAAAGCCCAGCAAGATATAACTTGGCAGCAGTTTTACCCATCGGGGCCTCTTGCCATGTTGCCTATGCCAGGAAATTTTGCTTCATTAGTTTGGTATCATGATAAAGATGAGATAAAACGACTTTCAGCGCTATCACCTCATCAATTAACTGAAGCGATCGCCAAAAACTTTCCTGCGCGTTTAGGTAAAGTGGAGGTTATTAATCAAGCTGCTTTCCCGTTAACAAGGCGACATGCGAATCAATATCATAAAAATCAAATATTGTTGATAGGTGATGCAGCACACACCATTAATCCAATGGCAGGCCAAGGGGTTAACTTAGGCTTTAAAGATGTTAAGGCACTACAGCATGTGATAGCTAAAGCGATTGGTAATGGTGAGACTTGGCACGAGCCTAAGGTATTGTCTCGTTATCAACAGCAACGAAGAACAGACAACTTATTAATGATGACAACAATGGATGCGTTATATTTATCTTTCGGACATGTTTCACCATTGGCAAAGTTGGCGAGAAATGCAGGATTGATGATGGTAAATAAATTACCAAAAGTAAAAAATAAAGCGCTAGCTTATGCGTGTGGGCTATAAATACTAAGGTGCTTGCTATAATAACCTGAACTCTGGATAAGCAGCACTTGCTCAATGCTCCCTTTTAAGCCATTTTCTGCGTTAAAACGTCGATAAATAGCGCGCTATTCATAAACGTTTTGCCTTGGAAATGGCTTAAAATGAAGCATTGATGATATCTATTCGTGATGTTCACCTGGCTATAGCATTTACTTTATTACCTAAGATTTTGGTTCACTTGAGTTTCAAGCACTCTTTATCCAGAGTTCAGGTTATAATAGTAAGCGCATGTAAAAAGTAATAATTAAATTAGATAAAATTTCAAAAGAAGTATACAAAGAGAGGTAATAAAAAATCTAGAATGGTGCGGAAGGAGAGACTTGAACTCTCACATCTTGCGATACTGGAACCTAAATCCAGCGCGTCTACCAATTCCGCCACTTCCGCATTTTCAGGTAGTAGTTTTGACAAATCAAAACTATATAACTAACTATAGAACATAAATAATAAAAAGTGGCTGGGGTATGAGGATTTGAACCTCAGAATGACGGGATCAAAACCCGCTGCCTTACCGCTTGGCTATACCCCAACTGAATACTTCTATTAATTTAAGTTTTTAACATTGATGGACTTTCGAATAATACAGAGAATAAAAGAAAGTGGCTGGGGTATGAGGATTTGAACCTCAGAATGACGGGATCAAAACCCGCTGCCTTACCGCTTGGCTATACCCCAACAATGTTATTTACTTTCTAATAAGTATCATGATGATAATTATTAGTAGAATGGTACGGGTCAAGAGACTTGAACTCTCACATCTTGCGATACTGGAACCTAAATCCAGCGCGTCTACCAATTCCGCCAAACCCGCATTTATTCTATTACTACTAAGAGTGGAAATGGTGGCTACACCGGGATTTGAACCTGGGACCCCATCATTATGAGTGATGTGCTCTAACCAGCTGAGCTATGTAGCCATTCCATCTTGCCTCTCAGCAAGTGGCGCGTATTATGCAAATCTGATCGCGTTACGTCAACCGTTTTTTATCAATTAAATAAGACTTTTTGTTTGTTTGGCTATTCAATGTGCAATTTGTCGGATATATGTGCAAAAAAGGCAATAAAAGATAAACTTATTAGCTAAAGAATACCAATAAGTTTATTTATAGCCATTAAATTATTTTACTTTATACGCTCACTTGCTACTTTAGCTAAGTGCGCTGAGCTTTTCTTTATTATCTCTAAGTTTTCATTTACGGTTTTTACGGGGAGTTTCCCTATTAAATACTCGCCAACATCTAAGGCATTTGACGTTGCCGCGAATGTAAGTAAGTTTTCTCCGTTACACTGAATGCTATCAAAAATAGATCTAACGGTAATGTTGTGAGATTTTAAATACTTTCGTAAACGCTTTTTGTCATTAATTGAGACATACTCACAAATTCGTAAAGACATGTTTTCATCAAAAGCTAAGCTTTGTGGTGCGTAAGATAATGCCGTAGCAAGTACTAAAGAAGCTATTAGTGTGGTTTTCATATAATTCCTAGGGTGTTGGTTTTATTTTATTGTTTTAGAAAGTTTATCTGGAAAATGAAATTTTGCCAGTTAGTGCAGCAAATGTTTGATAGTTTCAAATATTTCTGTTTCTATTTTAATGTATTTATGAGGTGCATAGTAGCGCTTAAACACTGCTTACAGGGGAAGTACGGATTAAAGCCAAGTTATAGCTGATATAATACCAATTGAAATAAATAATAGATCATTTTAAGGCGGTTTAAATCGTCAATAACTTATTACATTTGGTATAAGTGGAAAGTGTTCTTACCAAAAAAAAGAGAGCCGCAGCTCTCTTTTTCATTATTTAATAGTTAGGTCTTAAGCGTAAATATTAAACATTAAACATTAAACATTAAACATTAAATCTAAAGTGCACAACGTCACCGTCTTTCACTCGGTACTCTTTACCTTCTAAACGCCACTTTCCTGCTTCTTTTGCACCTGACTCACCATTAAACTCAATAAAGTCATCGTAAGCAACAACTTCTGCGCGAATAAAGCCTTTTTCAAAGTCGGTGTGGATAACTCCAGCTGCTTGCGGTGCTGTAGCATTTTGCTTAACAGTCCATGCACGAACTTCTTTTACACCCGCAGTAAAGTAGGTTTGTAAATGCAATAAACCGTAACCTGAATTAATGACACGATTTAAGCCTGGCTCTTCTAAGCCCATTTCCGCCATAAATTCTTCGCGGTCTTCATCGTCCATTTCAGATAGTTCGCCTTCTATTTCAGCACAAACAGCAACAACAACAGCGTTCTCTTTTTCCGCTATAGCATGAACAACATCTAAATAAGGATTATTTTCAAAGCCATCGTCATTAACATTGGCAATATACATAGTTGGTTTGATAGTTAAAAAGTTTAAATAGGCAACGGCCGCTTTTTCTTCTTTGGTTAACGCCAAAGAGCGCACCATTTCACCATCTTCAACATGTTTAAGGATTTTTTCTAATACGGGAAGTTCGAACTTAGCATCTTTATCTCCGCCTTTTGCTCGTTTGGTTTGGCGTTGAATTGCACGCTCTGCAGTGTCCATATCTGCCAAGGCTAATTCTGTATTGATTACGTCAATATCATCAGCAGGATCAATTTTATTAGCAACATGAATAATATTATCATTTTCGAAACAACGTACTACATGACCTATAGCATCAGTTTCGCGAATATTTGCTAAAAATTTATTACCTAAACCTTCACCTTTCGAGGCTCCAGCAACTAAGCCAGCAATATCAACAAATTCCATAGTCGTTGCTAAAACGCGTTCAGGTTTTACAATGTTCGCTAAGGCATCTAAACGAGGATCCGGCACAGGTACTACACCTGTATTTGGCTCGATTGTACAAAAGGGGAAGTTAGCAGCTTCAATACCCGCTTTAGTTAACGCATTGAAAAGTGTTGATTTACCTACGTTGGGCAAGCCAACAATACCACATTTAAAACCCATGATGTTTACCTATTATGTTGACGCAATAATGTTTATTGCGCTTTAAAAGAATGTAGACGATTTTGTGCTTTTTTCACATCGTCTTTTTGCCAAATTTCAAAACAGCGCGCTGCTTCATCTATTGCTTGGTCTATTAAGTTTTGTTCTATTGCTGGCGCTTTGCCAAGCACATGTCCAGTGACGCGGTCGCGATGACCAGGATGATCAATGCCAATGCGTAACCGGTAAAATTCTTTATTATTTGCTAACGATGAAATAATGTCGCGTAAGCCGTTGTGACCGCCATGACCTCCACCTAGTTTGATTTTACAAACGCCAGGCAGCATATCAAGTTCATCATGTGCAACAAGTATGTTTTCTGCGGGAATACGGAAAAAGTTGGCTAAGGGAGCTACGGCTTTTCCACTACGATTCATAAAGGTGGTAGGGATGAGAAGATGAACTAATTGGCCAGCAATTAATCCTTTACCGTAGAGACCAAAATATTTTTTTTCTGGCTTTAGCGAGATGTTATAACGTGAAGCAAGCTCTTGAACAAACCAATCACCAGCGTTATGACGGGTTTTACTGTATTCGGAACCTGGGTTTCCTAATCCAACTACTAACTGAATCGTCATTTAATCGTTTACTCTGGTTATTCAAATTTCAGCTTGATAAATCAAGCGGCTTGAAAACTAAAAAGCTTAAAGGGTCTGTTATTAAACATGCCCTTTAAGCTTATTTCGGTGAGTAAAGTTAACGATTACTCAGCTGGAGCTTCTGTAGGAGCTTCATCTGCAGCTTCGTCATCTTCACTTACAACTTTATCAGCATTTAATGTAGCTACTGCTTGGTCATGATCTTCGCCTTTAGCTAGCTCATCAGAAGTAACACCTTTTGGTAAAGTGATGTCTGATAAATGTAAAGTTTGACCAATTTCTAAGTTAGCAACATCAATTTCGATGTACTCAGGAATGTCAGCAGGTAAACATGTAATCGCGATTTCATTCATATGGTGAGCCATAGTACCACCAAGTTTCTCTGCTTCTTCTTCATTTAAGAAGTGAATTGGAGCGTTAACTTGTACAGCATTTTTAGCATTGATACGTAAAAAATCTAAGTGCATTACAACTTGCTTGTACGGGTGACGTTGCATATCTTTTAAAAGACACTCAACAGGCTTGCCGTCAACATTGATTGTTAAAACGTGAGAGTAAAATGCTTCTTCTTGTTGTGCACGGAAAACATTTTTATGCTCCAATGTTAAAGAAATAGGCTCTTTGCCTTCACCGTAAATAATTGCTGGAACTTTGTTCGCGTGACGTAGGCGGCGGCTCGCACCTTTCCCTAAATCTGTACGTACTTCAGCGTCCAATGTAAATAAATCTGTCATGGTAATATCCATTATATAAAAATTAAAAGTTGTTACTTTTTGCGACCAAAAGCAACCTGTTACCTTCTTGCTTTTTAATCACTGAATATGAAATCAAGTGCAATTAGCTAAAAAAGGCGCAGCATGATAACACCCCAATGCAGTTATATCCAATATTATGTTGTTTAAAGTTCAGGTATTAATAATTAATTATTGTAGGCATTTAATTGTAAGTTATATTGCAGAGCAAGTGCTTTGTATTCACCATTAACTTTTAAATCTTTAATGCAGGTATCTAACTGGTTTAATAGCTGCTCTGGATCGGGGATGTTTTGAGAAAACTTTGACACGGTAAGGTAATAGTCTTTTTCTGCAATAAATAAATCATGAACCGTAATTTTATTTGTTACATCTAATTGGTTTGCATACCAAAGAATGGTTTCTTTTGAGTTAAGCAATAGTTCAAAACGTTGTGGAGAGGCTAGCATTTGACGAATTAAAGCTTTAAAACTATATCCGGTAGTCACTTCCTGCAAGGTTTTTTTACTATTGATAGCGTTTAAAATTTCAGGCGTATAAGTTAAACCAGAAAGGTGCCCAACGGTATAGTTATCTATGTCACTAAGTTTATTAATGACGATGTTGTTATCTTTTTTAGATGCGAAGGCATAAGTAGTTGAAAATATGGGCTCTTTACCATAGTAAACAAAAGCATTGCGTTCGTTTGTATAAGAGTAAACACTGACATCTATATCACCTGTTTGCATATAAAGATGCGTTCTCATTACTGGCAATGTTTTATATTTAGGTTGGTAAGCGGTATTTTTCATGCACATATTTATAATTTCTTTGCCAAAGCCTAGCTCAGGTAGGATAGGGGTGGAGAAAAAATAAGGCGGCCATTCAAGGTTATTAATATAAACCTCTTTACTGATGGCGAAGCTTGAGTAAAACACAAAAATAGCCATGTAAATAATTAGATTCAATTGTTTTAATAACGACATAATGTACCTTTTTTAAAGCAATACTAAATAAAAGTATTTTGTGTAGCCTTTATTAGTATATAAAGAGATGGTTATTTTTTACAGGTTGAAACTTAGAATAAGTTATTATACCCAATGTAATAAGTTATTGACGATTTAAACCGCCTTAAAATGATCGATTATTTATTTCAATTGGTATTTTATAACGTTTTATTTTGAGGTCATAAAAAAAGCACCCTAAGGTGCTTTACTCAATATTTGATTTTAAGTTTAAAACTTAAGCATCAAACATTGCAGATATTGACTCTTCATTACAAACTCGGCGGATAGCTTCAGACAACATACCACTTAAAGTAAGTTGGCGTACATTGCCAAGTGCTTTGATTTCAGCTGATAATGGAATTGAATCTGTTACAACAACTTCATCAATTACTGAATTTTTTAAGTTTTCAGCAGCATTACCTGAAAGTACCGGGTGAGTTGCATAAGCAAATACACGTTTAGCACCATGTTCTTTCAATGCTTCAGCGGCTTTTGCAAGAGTACCACCGGTATCAATCATATCGTCAACGATGAAACAATCTCGTCCTTTTACATCACCAATAATATGCATGACTTGTGCAACATTGGCTTTAGGACGACGTTTATCTATGATGGCAAGATCAGCATCTTCTAATAACTTAGCAACAGCACGAGCACGCACAACACCACCAATATCAGGAGAAACTACCACAGGGTTTTCGATGTTACGCGCTAACATATCTTCAAGTAAGATTGGTGTACCAAATACGTTATCAACGGGTACATCAAAAAAGCCTTGAATTTGCTCTGCGTGTAAATCAACCGTTAATACACGGTCGACACCTACACTTGATAAAAAGTCGGCCACTACTTTCGCTGTAATTGGTACTCGAGCACTACGAACGCGACGGTCTTGACGTGCATAGCCAAAATAAGGCATAACAGCAGTAATACGGCCAGCAGATGCACGACGAAGCGCATCAATCATCACGATTAATTCCATTAAGTTATCATTGGTAGGAGCGCATGTTGATTGAATAATGAAAACATCGGCACCACGCACGTTTTCAGTAATTTCAACACTTATTTCACCATCACTAAAACTACCAATCTTGGCTTCGCCTAAGGTGATGTATAAGCGATTAGCGATTTGTTTGGCCAGTTCAGGGGTGGCGTTACCCGCAAAAATCTTCATGTCAGGCACTGTCAGTTCCTCAGAAACTTTTGACATTTAAATTACGATACTGAATAAAACGGTATGTTAAATATCAGCAAATTATTTTATTTTTGCCAGTTTTAATGGCATTTATTTTAATTTCATCCGAACTTAATTGTCGTTTACCGCTGCAATTGCAACATGTAAGGGCGATTCATTTAGTCCTTCGGCTACGAATGATTCTATACCAGCAGGTAGTAAAGATTGTACATAGCACGCTTCTTGTTTAGAGCTAAAACGTGAGAAAATACACGCACCAGTTCCTGTCATCTGGGACGGCGCATATTCTATCAACCAAGCCAGTAGTTTGGCAACCTCGGGGTAGTGTTTTATTACCCAAGTTTGGCAATCATTGTGATAATTTTCGATGTTATCATCGCTGTAACGTATAGAGGGCGTATCTCGTGTTAAATCTTTCGAGGTAAAAACACTTTGTGTAGAAATACTACAATTAGGCTTTGATATTAAATACCAATAAGTTTTTGGTGAGGCAGGTGTAAGTTGCTCACCAATACCTTGTGCGAAGGCAGCATAGCCGTGAATAAAAATAGGTACATCGGCGCCAAGGGTTAGGCCAAGTTCAGCAAGTTGTTTAATTGTTAAGTTAGTTTTCCACAATGTGTTTAGAGCAAGTAATACCGTTGCCGCATTAGATGAGCCACCACCTAAGCCGCCACCCATAGGCAATCTTTTCTCTAATTGAATATCTACACCTTGATGGCAACCGGTAAAACTTTGTAATAATCTCGCAGCTTTAATGATTAAGTTGTCGTTATTATCAACGCCAGGGATAGGATTAAGCAGGGTTATTGCGTTATTTTCAGTGATCTTAAAAGCTAAGGTGTCGTGGTAATCGAGAAACTGAAAAACGGTTTCTAATTGATGATAACCATTGTCCATTCTGCCAACAATATGTAGAAATAAATTAAGTTTTGCCGGTGAAGGAAATGTTGTAAATGACGTTGTATTCAAAACTATCTCGCTAAGTTTTCCATGAGTGTATAACAATTTTAATCCGCAAATCGCCTTGGGTTATTGTTAATTGCTTTGCTAATTGAAACTGTTCAATGTGATGATATTTACTGTATTTTACTTGCCATACTTTATTGTTATAACTGCTCGTTAAACTTTCAGGTAGTTGAGTTTTATCGTGATAAACAACTTTATCAGAAGGTAAGTAAGCTAAGCCTTTCAACCAATAGCTCATTGCACGAGTTGGCAGGTTTAAACCGGTTAATGTGTATATTAACTCATCTAAATTTTGTGTCGCATAGCTTTGGCCGTCAACTTCTAAAGTTACGTTGTTATGTTGCTTTTTTAGAGATAAAACTTGAATGCCGAACAATGTTGATAAATTCAGCGACTCTGAGTTTTCAACAGCATTTTTTTGCCAATGCAATGTTGCACTTTGTCGCTTTTGCTCATTTATAAAGGCTATTTTCCCAGCAATGGTCCAACTCTTGAGCGCCGATACTTGTTTATTTCGAGTTTCTATATCCTGATTTTGTTGCTTATCGCTCACGGGAATATCATTAACACTACTACAAGCGCTTAATATGCCGATAAAAAGTAGTATGAGGAGTTGTTTATAATGCATAATTTTCCTGTGCTTATTGAACGGCATTACCTTCCTGTTGAGCTTTGAAACAATAACAAATAACGAAAACATATAACTTACATGCTTTCAATTTAGGCTGAACTTTCGTAAAATTATCGCGATTTTTCATTGCAGATCATAGGTTTTTTTCAAAAACTCACAGATAAACATATTAAATCACGTTGATAAACACATATTTAACCACAATATAGGCGTTTTAAGCGTATAATTAACTGCAATATTATTTAACATTTGTCTTGCTTTTTCCGGTTATTAACCATTTTTGGACTCAATATATTTATATGTCGATAGTTGCAGTAGGTATCAATCATAAAACCGCACCGGTTGCTGTTAGGGAAAAAATTTCATTTAACCCTGATAACCTGAGTTCGGCATTACAGGAACTGATCCACTCAGTAGACTGTAAAGAAGCTGCTATTTTATCAACCTGTAATCGTACTGAGTTATATATTGTTCAAGACGGTGATGTAACCTTAACTCAAGAACGTTTAGTACGCTGGTTAGAGCAACATCATAATGTACCAGCATCAACCATATCTCCCAGTTTATATTGGCATAAAGATCAACATGCAGTTAATCATATGATGCGTGTTGCTTGTGGTTTAGATTCTTTAGTATTAGGTGAACCGCAAATATTAGGACAAATGAAGCAAGCCTATAAACAAGCTAAAGCTGCTGGCTCAATGGCTTTGGTTATGGATAGATTGTTTCAGCGTACTTTTGGTGTTGCAAAACAAGTTAGAACCGATACTGAAATTGGTGCTAGCGCCGTTTCGGTAGCTTTTGCCGCTGTTAACTTAGCCAAACATATTTTTGCGAGTTTAGACAAAACTAGAGTATTGCTGGTAGGCGCTGGTGAAACGATTGAATTAGTTGCTAAACATTTGTATGAAAATAACGTTGGCCATATTACTGTTGCCAATCGGACACTTAGCCGTGCAGAAAATATGGCAAATAAATTTGGTGCTGATGTTATAACGCTTGCACAGATCCCTGAAATGATGGCCAGCGCAGATATCGTTATCAGCTCAACAGCCAGTACCTTACCTATTATCGGTAAAGGTATGGTAGAAAAAGCGTTAACCAAAAGAAAGCATCGACCTATGTTTATGGTAGATTTAGCGGTACCGCGCGATATTGAAGAGCAAGTTTCTGATCTTGAAGATGTGTTTCTTTATACTGTTGATGATTTACAAAATATAATTTCAAAAAATTTAGATAATCGTCGTAAAGAAGCCGTATTGGCTGAAGGCATAGTATCCGATCAATCGGCTAGTTTTATGTCGTGGCTTCGGGGCTTAAATACACAAGATACGGTGATTTCTTATCGTAAACAGTGCTTAGAAAGTCGCGATCAATTATTAGAAAAAGCGCTGCAACAATTATCCGCAGATAAAAATCCTGAAGCGGTTATTGCTGAGCTTGCCACTAAACTAACGAATAAATTTATGCATGCCCCTACGAGTGCTATTCAATCTGCTGCACAAGGTGGTCAATTAGATCGACTTGTTTATTTACGTGATATTTTTGATATTCGCCATCATAAAGAATAGCCATATTGTTTAGCTTTTTTCTGTTTTCTCTCAAAAAAGTAAACTTTCTCTAACAGATAAATAAGTATTTATTTATCCATTTTGTATAAATCACTGCTAATTACTGGCTTAGTCGAATATAATGCGCAGGTAATACCACGTTGATTAATGAGCTGCTCATAGTTAACGGTTAAGATGAAAAACCACAGCGTTATAAAATTTATAAGTATAATAATAACTTACTAATGTTTATATCTTGTATTTATCCATTTTACCTTATAAAAAAGTAGCCCAGTAAATTAATCAAATTGGCACAATTCATCAATTATTGACTATATAAGATCATTTAATGAATAAATCTGTTTACCAAAAACTTGAGATACTTGTCGAACGCTTTGAAGAAGTTCAAGCGTTATTGTCTGATCCTGAAACTATTTCGAATCAAGAAAAGTTCCAAGCCTTATCGAAAGAATTCTCACAATTAGAAGTGGTTACAAAGGCGTTTCATGCCTACCAAGATGCTGAAAATGACTTTGCTACCGCAGAAGAAATGCTGAAAGATGAAGACCCTGATATGCGCGAAATGGCGCAAGAAGAGTATAAAGCAGCGAAGAAAGCGGTAGAAGAAATGACCGGTGAGTTGCAAATCTTGTTATTACCTCGAGATCCTAAAGACGATAACAATTGCTTTGTTGAAATTCGCGCAGGCGCGGGTGGTGATGAAGCGGCTATTTTTGCTGGTGATTTATTTCGTATGTACAGTCGCTACGCTGAAAAGCAAGGCTGGAAAATAGAATTAATGAATTCCAACGAAAGTGAACAAGGCGGCTTTAAAGAGATTGTTGCTAAGGTCAATGGCGTTGGTGTATACGGACAAATGAAATATGAGTCAGGTGGACACCGGGTACAGCGTGTGCCAGAAACTGAATCTCAAGGTCGAGTGCATACATCTGCATGTACTGTCGTTGTGATGCCAGAAATTCCAGAATCACAAGCAATTGAAATTAATAAAGCAGACTTGAAAGTAGACACCTTCCGCGCCTCAGGAGCGGGTGGACAGCATGTTAACAAAACAGACTCTGCTATACGTATTACGCATATTCCAAGTGGTGTGGTTGTTGAATGTCAAGACCAGCGTTCGCAACATAAAAACCGCGCGCAAGCTATGTCTGTATTGCAAGCGCGTTTGCAACAAGCCGAAGATGAAAAACGTCGCAGTGCTGAAGAGTCATCTCGCCGTAATCTAGTCGCTAGTGGTGATCGCTCTGAACGAATTCGTACGTATAACTTCCCGCAAGGGCGCATGAGTGACCACCGTATCAACCTCACGCTTTATCGTTTAAACGAGATCATGGAAGGCAACTTGCATTTAGTGCTTGAGCCTATCATGCAAGAAAGTCAGGCTGATCTATTGGCAGAGCTTGCTGAGCAGAATTAGTGATTAAGTCTGTAGCAACAAAGGGGTTATCGATTGAACTTGTATCGTCGATGACCCTAGCTAATTTAATTGCTTACGGTGAAGAACTTTTGTCGCCTCAATCTGATAGCGCAAAATTAGATACTGAAATTTTAATCTGCTTCGTTATTAATAAAGAGCGTAGTTTTTTATTAACCTGGCCAGAAAAACAATTATCTCAAGAGCAAGCAAAGCACTTTATTGAGTTAATGCTTCGCAGAGTTGCAGGTGAGCCTATTGCTTATATTGTTAACTTGCGCGAGTTTTGGTCTTTACCATTTCAAGTATCTCCTGCTACGTTAATTCCTCGTCCCGATACCGAAGTACTAGTTGAGCAGGTGTTATCTCAACACGTAAACGAAAACTTAACGTGTTTGGATTTAGGCACTGGTACAGGGGCAATTGCATTAGCATTGGCATCAGAGAAGCCGCAATGGATTATTGAGGCGATAGACTTTAATCACGATGCAGTTGAACTTGCTAAACGCAATGCAAAAAACTTAAACTTATCTCATGTAGATATTTATCAAAGTGATTGGTTTAGCTGTGTTTCTGCAGATAAATCTTTTGATATTATTGTTAGCAATCCACCTTATATTGACGCCAATGATCATCACTTAAGCGAAGGTGATGTAAGGTATGAGCCTAAAACTGCGTTAGTGGCAGCAGATAGTGGTTTAGCCGATATTAAGGTAATAGCTAACCAGGCGAGAAAATTTTTAAATGCTGGTGGATTTTTGTATATCGAGCACGGTTTTGAACAAAGCCTTGCAGTAAAGCAAATACTGGCTGATTTTGCTTATAGCGAAATTGAAACAATTAAAGATTATAGTAACAACGACCGCATTACACTTGCTTGTTACTCAGTGTAAATTCTAAATCAATAAGAATAACAATAAACCAAATGGAGTTCATTATGCTTAAACACTTACACATGACCGTAGCTGTGATCAGTATTTTACTGTTTACCTTTCGCTTTGCTTTAACCTTAGTCAATTCGAATAAATTGTCATTGAAATGGCTGAAAATTGCCCCACATATTATCGATACATTACTGCTTGGTCTCGGTATCGCCTTATCAATCAAGTTAGCGATAAACCCAGCCGAACAATTGTGGTTAGCTGAAAAGTTATTAGCCGTTTTTGCTTATATTTTTACAGGCTATTACACCTTGAAATTGGCGCGTAATCGAACCATGCAAATTATTGGCTTTTTAGGCGCGATAGGCTGGGTGATGCTAATTGTACGCATTGCGATAAGTAAGGAAACTGTGTTTCTAGCGGGCTTATAAATATAAAATTTAATAGAGTATGCATGAACGAATTGTTGTTATCAGAAATTAAATCTGAAAAAAATGAATTACTACAAACCTTTCTATTAGTAGAAGCGTTTATTTTTGGTCAAAATACCACGGTTCAATCTGAGTTAGATGAACTTGTTGCTTATTGCCAAGCAGAAACCGATGAAATTAAAGAGCCAGTAGAGCGCGCTGAAGTGCTGATTAATGCCTTGTTTGTTGATCAGTTATTCATTGATAACCAGCAACAAAACTGGCCGGTAATTTCATTTCAAACATCATCAGCATTAACACATAAGCTAATTTCACCGGTATTAAAAGCGGTGCTCATTGCATATGTAGCAAATAGTTGTGACTGTAAGGCCGATATCGTTTTTGTACCAGAAAAAGCCATGTTGAGAATAATATGTGATGATAATTACGCCATTATATTTGACCCCGTAACTGGCGAATCTTTAAATTGGCATGAACTTGATATTCGCATGAGTGAAATTTCAGGTGACCCCTTTGAAGTGACTTTAGATGTGATGAAGCAAGAAAGTTTGGTGCTTGAGCATATTACAAGTTTAAAAGCGGCGTTTATTCGTGAGCAAGCATACAGTAACGCACTAAAGTGTGTTGATATGTTGTTAGCACTGAACCCAGACGATCCTTTTGAACGTCGTGACCGTGGTTATTTATTGCACCAGCTCGACTGTTTTAAAGTTGCATATGATGACTATCAATACTTTGTTGAGCAGTGTCCAAAAGATCCCGCTGCTCAATTGTTAAAGCAACAACTAGATAAAATTTCAATTTCAGATACGATACTGCACTAATAAAAATTTACCGGTTAGAAATACAATATAAAAATAATAACTAAGTAAATTCAGTAAATTAAAAGGATAAGTAATGCAAGATACAGTTTTGGCAAACACGCCATTAATCACTAACGATGCCACGGTGCTCGGAATTTTGGCGTTAATTCTAGGCTTGGTTTTTTATACATCAAACAGTAGCAATGCCGCTTGTCGTTCATTTTATAAATATGTACCCGCATTATTAATGTGTTACTTATTACCATCGTTATTAAATACGTTTGGAATTGTTAGTGCTGAAGTAAGCCAAGTTGACGAAGTAGCGAAATATTTTCTGTTGCCGGCATGTTTAGTGTTGTTAACGCTTAGTATCGACATTAAAGCGATAGCAGGTTTAGGTAGCAAAGCCGTTATTATGTTTTTAACGGGTACTGTCGGCGTTATTATTGGTGGGCCATTAGCCTTATTGATAGTTTCTGCTGTATGGCCTGAGTTAATTGGCGTAACGGGCCCTGACGCTGTTTGGCGTGGAATGGCCGCTTTAGCAGGTAGTTGGATTGGCGGCGGCGCTAATATGCTTGCCATGAAAGAAATTTATGGCGCTGACGGTAATATATTTACCATCATGGTGACTGTTGATATTGTGGTTGCTAACATTTGGATGGCAGCTTTACTTTATATGGCGGCAAACCATAAACGTATTGATGCTAAAAATGGCGCAGACACTTCTAGTATTGACCGATTGATCGAAAAGGTTGAAGCAGAAACGCGCGAAAACTCCAAACAACCTGAGCTGAAAGACTATATGCTTATTCTTGCTGTTGGTTTTGGTGCCGCTGGTTTAGCCCATTTTGCTGCTGATTATTTAGTACCATTTTTTCAAAATAACTATCCAGAACTAAAGAAATTTAGCTTACACAGTAAATTATTTTGGATCATTGTTTTAGTAACAACTATTGGCTTAACGCTTTCGTTTACTAAGGTAAGAAATTTAGAAGCTGTTGGGGCATCAAAAGTTGGCAGCAGCTTTCTTTATGTATTGGTAGCCACTATCGGCTTGCATATGGACATCACTCAAATTGTTGAAGCGCCTAAATATATGGTTATAGGCTTAATTTGGATGGCAGTGCATGTGATCTTATTGTTTGCGGTTGGTAAGTTTATTAAAGCACCGGTATTTTATTTAGCCGTTGGTAGTAAGGCTAATATTGGTGGTGCAGCATCGGCACCGGTTATTGCATCGGCTTTTCATCCTTCACTTGCACCGGTAGGCGTTTTACTCGCAGTTCTGGGCTATGCTTTAGGTACATATATGGCATGGTTATGTGGCCAATTGTTAAGAATTGTTGGTAGCTAATAGCGATTAACTTTAAGACCAATTTGATTAATTAAGTGTTCTACTCTTTCTCTTTGAGAATGAACCGCTAATTAATCAACTTGGCATCACATATTTTGGAAATATTATGACAAAACAATTAATTTCACTTGGCGATATTGAAATCGCAAACGATAAACCTTTTGTACTTTTTGGTGGCATGAATGTGCTTGAGTCACGTGATTTAGCGATGACCATTGCCGAACGTTATGTTGAAGTAACCCAAAAGCTTAATATACCTTACGTTTTCAAGGCTTCGTTTGATAAGGCTAACCGTTCATCGGTTAACTCATACAGAGGTCCAGGTTTAGATGAAGGCTTAAAGATTTTCGAAGAAATAAAATCAACCTTTAATGTACCTATTATTACTGATGTGCATGAAACATATCAGGCTGCACCTGTTGCTGAAGTGGCTGACATTATTCAGTTACCTGCATTTTTAGCGCGTCAAACAGATTTAGTCGTGGCGATGGCAAAAACGGGGGCGATTATTAATGTCAAAAAACCTCAGTTTCTTGCCGCTCACGAAATGCGTCATATCATTAAAAAGTTTGCTGAATCGGGCAATGAAGATATTATTCTTTGTGAGCGCGGTAGCTGTTTTGGTTACAATAACTTAGTTGTTGATATGTTAGCCATGGATGAAATGAAGAACTATGCACCGGTTATTTTCGATGCCACACATGCTTTACAACAACCAGGTGGCAGAGAAGATTCAGCCGATGGGCGACGTGCTCAAGCTGCACAATTAGCACGTAGTGGTATGGCAATTGGCATTGCCGGTTTATTTATTGAATCACACCCAGACCCATTAACCGCGAAATGTGATGGCCCGTGTGCATTACCATTAGATAAGCTTGAACCTTACCTAGCTCAAATGAAAGCTATTGACGATTTAGTGAAGGGTTTTGAACCGCTTATTACCGGGTAAATACACTACAAGTTATTTGTTTTTTAAAGTAAGGTAAGTTATCTGGAATAATAAAAAGGCGCTAATTAGCGCCTTTTTCGTGGGTGTTTTTCAACTTGGTGCTGTCCTACATAATGTCCAAGCTGAATTTAACTCGATATTATTTATCATTACTTGCTTTATCTAAATCATGAAAATCTATTTCTTCAATATTTTTACCTGCATCAGGGTCGTTAAATACCGCTTCGTCAAATTGGTCTTCAGACTTACCAACAACCACAGTTACCATACTATCACCTGTAACATTAACTGCTGTTCGTGTCATATCGAGTAAGCGATCTACACCTATAATTAGAGCAATACCCTCAACAGGTAGTCCTACTTGCTCAAGTACCATGGCCAACATAATTAACCCAACACCAGGTACACCAGCGGTACCAATTGAAGCGAGCGTTGCGGTTAGTATCACCATTAAGTAATCAGTCAGGGTTAAATCTTGACTAAATACCTGGGCTATAAATACTGTAGCCACACCTTGCATAATTGCGGTGCCATCCATGTTAATAGTAGCGCCTAAAGGAACTGTAAATGATGCTATTGAGTTTTTAACCCCCATTTTCTTGGTGGTTGTTTCTAGTGTGATAGGTAAAGTGGCATTACTGCTTGAAGTAGAAAAAGCAAAGATGGCGGTATCACGCATTTTCTTCAAGAAAATTAATGGATTTAAACCGGTTAGTAATTTAAGTAAAACAGGGTAAGTAATAAATGCGTGCAATAACAATGCAAAAACTACGACTAAAAAGTACTCGATTAAGTTGCCAAAAGTGCTCAAAGATACATCGGTAAACAAACCAGCCAATAAACAAAACACGCCATAAGGTGCAATGTTCATTAATATCGTAACTAGGCGCATAACAACAACGCTCATGTCTTCAAATAAAGCAGCAATGCGATCTCCGGCTTTACCTGATAAGGCAATAGCAATACCAAACAATAAAGCAAAAATAATCACCTGTAACATATTGCCTTGTGCAAAAGCAGCGAATGGATTACTTGGGAACATTTGAATTAATACTTGTGCTAGCGAAGGAGCTTCTCGGCTAGTAAACGTTGAACCGGCAACCATATTTACACCTTCTCCAGGGCTAACCAGTAGCGCTAAACTCATGGCGAAGCTAATAGCGATGGCAGTGGTTAACAAATACATGCCAATGGCTTTACCACCAATTCTACCAAGCTTAGTGGTATCTTTAAGGGAGCAGGTGCCACAAATTAAAGAAACAAAAACTAATGGCACCACCAACATTTGTAAGCTGGCAATAAATATTTGACCGATGACCTCAAAAACACCATCTACAAAAAAGCCACGTATTGAAAAATCAAAGAGATATAAAGGGATAACTAGATCTGAACCATCAGGCATTAACCATTGGAAAAACGAACCAAGGAGAATACCTGCAACCATACCGGTAACAATTCTAGTGGTTAAACTTGCTTGCTTTTTTTCAGTCATATTATTTTAATTTTATTGAACGATTCCTTATTATGTTGTTGCTAAGGACATAAATCAAATGATAAAAGCCTCTCAGTAGTTGAATTTAACCGATAATTCGTATTTAGGCTTACTTAACTATTTAATTGACTAAATATTAACTAAGTTAGGTTATTTCTTAAATTTTATTGATGCTTAAATCGCTTTATTTTAATTGAGCTAAAAATGAAAACTGCCTTAATCATCTTATCAGTCTATGCTCACCTTATTTTGATAAAGATATACCGCGAATTAATTAAAATAAAATAGCGTTAAAGTAAGTATCTTGAACTTTAATTTTATGGGTGAAATACAACTGTTTTACTTGCTAAAAAATCATTACCAATGAATATATTATGTTTTTTTAGTTATTCAGTGACCTTTTTATAAAAATTCGGTTAAGATGGAATAAGTTGATAAAAAAATTACCAGGAGATGCTTTTTATGGCGCTACTTCAACGCTTTAGTTTAATTTTACTGTTTGCAACCTTAGTGGGTTGTGGCGGCAGTAGTGGTGGATTCGATGAAACTACCGATGGCAGCGATGGTAGTACACCAGACGCTATAACAATTTCCTTAGCTATTTCAGATACAACAGTTACCGGCGCTGAACCAGCTACTGTTACTGCAACAGTTATGCAAGGAACAACGCCTGTCGTTGGACGTTCGGTAACTTTTGAAACTGGATTAGGTTCATTTTCGCCTACATCAGGTACCGCGTTAACTAACGATAGTGGCATTGCTACAATTACGTTAACTGCTGGTAGTGTCAGAGGTGCGAGTGAAATATCGGCCTCGATATCGTCGGGCGAAAGCTCTACAACACCTTTGGGCTTTACTACCCAAGGTGATGATATAAATGTTGTAGGCGATATTAATATTACTGTGGCTTTAGTTGATGCTGATGGTAATGCAACTAATACAGTAACTTCTTCAAAACCCGCTAAAGCTATCGCCACAATCAATGGTATTAGTGCGCCAGTTATCGTAAGTTTTACTACCACAGTGGGTGAAATCCCAATTGCTTCTGCGCTTACCAATAGTGACGGGGAAGCAACTGTAGACGTTTTTGCTGGAGACAATTTAGGCGCTGGCACCATTGTCGCTTCGATAGTGAGTGGTGAAACAGGTCAAGTTTTATTTGTGGTTGGTTCTTCATCTGTCACCATGGGTAGTGGAACACCATTTGTAGAAGGTGTTGCTGAGGTTAGCTTAGCGCAAGTCTCTGCTGGTGGTACAAGTGTAATATCAGTATCTATTATTGATGACCAAGGTAACTTGTTTACTGAACCGGTAGAAGTTAATTTTTCTTCTGCATGTGCTACGCAATCGCTTGCGACATTAAGTAGCCCTATTACCACGGCAAACGGTGTTGCAACCAGTACTTATTTAGCTACAGGTTGTACAGGTGACGATCCAATTAATGTTACTGCCAATGCAGGCGGTATCAATTTATCAGCCAATGCGACAATTAATGTATTAGCAGCAGATATTGGTAGTATTGAATTTGTCTCAGCTACGCCTGATAATATTGGCATTGTTGGTGCAGGTATCGTGAGCGGCTCTGAGAGCTCAACGGTTATTTTTAAAGTTAAAGATACGGACGGTAATGCTTATAATAACCGTATTGTAAATTTTGCGCTAAATACAGATGTTGGTGGCATTACGTTAAGTCAAGTGCAAGCTACTACTAACGCGCAAGGAACAGTTCAAACAGTTGTTAATTCAGGCTCAGTGCCAACAAGTGTGCGCGTAACTGCTTCAACAGAAACCTTAAGTGGAGAGGTTGTTTTTACTCAGTCGAGTTTACTTGTAGTTTCAACTGGTTTACCTGATCAAGACAGTTTCAGCATTGCACGTGGCGAAGCAAACCCAGAAGCATGGAACACAGATGGTATTGAAGTGCCTGTTACGGTTCGTATGGCTGATGCCTTTAATAACCCAGTACCAGATGGAACAGCAGTTAGCTTTACTACAGAAGGCGGTTCAATTGAAGCATCATGTACAACCGACAACGGCATTTGTAGTGTTATGTGGCGCAGTCAAAGCCCGAGACCTGCAGGTAAAGTATTAACGCAGAGTTTTTGTACCTTAGCTGATGATGCTGATACCAGCATATTTTGTGCGCGCTTGCCGTTAGCAAATAACAAAAACTACTTAGGTCAAGAGTATGGTGGTCGTGCCTCTATATTAGCGACAGCGATTGGCGAAGAATCATTTCCTGATAAAAATGGTAATGGTCGATTTGATGAAAGTGAATACACATTATTTCAAGGTTTAAACGTAAGTGACTTACCTTATGATCTAAAAGAAGCTTTTGTAGATCATAATGAAGATGGTGTATTTAACCCGGCTGAAACTAGTGGTGAATTAGGCGGTGAACTAGAAGAGTTTACTGACTTTAATAATAATGGCGTTTTTGATACTGAGGATGCAGCTTATAACGGTATTCTATGTGGCTTTAACGATGTAACAAACCCAGGTACTGAAACAGCGAATCAATATTGTGCTGATCCTGATGATGAAACAGACCCTACCAAGAAAAGCCAAAAAGTATCAACAAATGTTCGTGGTTCAACCTTTATTATTATGTCGGGTAACTCACCTTATATAACATTAACGGCTACAAATGACGCGATATCAGATACGTCGGCGGACTTTGACTCTACGGATACAACCTTATATATCGCTGGTGAAAGCACAGGTACTGTTAGTATGATTATTGCTGATTTTCATAACCAACCTATGCCTGCCGGTACTATTGTATCTTTCACTGCAAGTGTTGGCTCTGTAGTTGGAACAAGTAGTTTTACTTGGCCAAGTGATGGAAGCAATGGTGGTAGTAGTTTTGGTGTGGCTATAAAAGGCGAAGCTGAACCTAAGAGTGGTATATTGGAAATATCAGTTGAGAGTCCGTTAGGGTTAACAACAACATTGAGCCCAGTTAGTATTGTGATTCAATAACGAATTGAACTGCCTGAAAACAAAAAAGCCGCTAAATTAGCGGCTTTTTCTTATGCAGTTTTATAAACTATTTTGCCTATTTATTCATTTCTTCAATTAGGAAGGCTGAAATCTCAGCGCCTGCTGCAAGCGTTCTATCTCTGCTTTCTTCACCTAAGCCAGTGCTATCAGTAAATGGCGCTATTTCCATCATATCAGCACCCGTAATAGGGCATTGTGCTGCTACGGCACGTAATATTTGCATTGACTCGTTTGGCGATAAACCATCAGGCTCTGGTGTGCCTGTTGCTGAAGCATAGGTTTCATCTAGTGCGTCAATATCAAAGCTGACATAAACTTCGTCTACTTTATCATCTTTTAATTGTTTGATGATTTTTGCAATGATAGCCTCAACACCTTGCTCTTTGACTTCATGAGCCCAATGCTGTTTCACGCCGAAAGTGCTTTCCCAATGTGTTTTAGGTTTGCCACTTGAGCGAATACCCACTTGAATTAAGTCACGGTGATCGGTTAAGTCATCTAAAATGTGGGTACACCACGAACCAAAACATAAGTCGATACCTAAACGTTCCACTAACAAATCAGTATGAGCGTCAAAGTGTATAATCGCCGCACGAATACCTTGTTTCTTTTTCGCCTGTAAATACGCTTTAGTTAACGGGTAACTTACTGAATGATCACCACCAATACCAAAAATTCCTTTTTTCGGGAACTCAGCGTAAAAGTCATGTAATACATCTTCAGTTATCGTTAATGGGCTTACTGGAAATGCGCTGTTTTCATCTTGATAAAGCGCTTTTCGACAGTTCGCTATCGTTGCTTCATTTAGGTATTTATCATGAAGTAAATGTGGAATAACACGCACATCACCTAAATCAAAGGCATTTAAATTCGGGTATTGTTCTAATAGTGTTGAGCGAACAAATAAAGGGCCCCAGTTAGCGCCACGCAAAATACCTCCACCACAATCTGAAGCAATGCCTAGAATCACCGCATTAGTCGATTCTGGCAGCTTTTCTACACTTTGCTGCCATAGCGCTTCAATATTGTCTGATTGGCCAAATAAGGCGTTATGTAAACGCTCCTTGCGTTCTTTTGCTGTGTTAACGGTAAAAACTCCGTTACCTGGTGGGCATAAACACTGGCTGATTTTATTTTTAAAGGTTGACCATGAAGTCGTCATGTATATTCTCTTCCTAGTTAATAGGTATTGAAATTCACTTAAATGAACGCAATCTACCTGGGTGATTGTAAAAAATTGTTATAACAGGTGAAAAACTGAAGTTATTTTCCTTCAGCCCTTAAATTTTGCTAAAAAGTCTATTATGATGGCGCCGAAAAATTCGCATCATTATAGCTAAAAGTTGTAAAAAGGCATATATATAAAAATTTTTTGCTTGTCAGTTTACTAATTTACAGATATATCTAATAGTAATTTCAGTCTCAAATTTAATTTTTCGTCTTAGTTTTATTCATGATTGCAAATTGTCTTAATATTTTGCTCGCGCAATATTAAGTCACTCGGTGCAAATAACTTTGACGCAACTGACACAGTCAGCTTAGTAGGAATATAAAATATTATGGCAAAATCTCTGGTAATTGTGGAATCGCCAGCCAAAGCGAAAACAATTAACAAATACCTTGGTAAAGATTTTATTGTTAAATCGAGTGTAGGGCACGTACGTGATCTACCGCATAGCAGTACCGGTAAAAAAGTTGCGGCTAAATCTCCTGCTGAAGTGCGAAAAATGGCACCTGCCGCGAAAGCAAAATATAAAGCTAAACGTGATAAACAAGCACTGGTTAATCGAATGGGTATTGATCCTGAGAATGATTGGGAAGCAAATTATCAAATACTCGCAGGTAAAGAAAAAGTCGTTGCAGAATTAATTAAACTTGCTAGTGCTGCAGACACGGTTTATCTCGCAACCGATTTGGATCGCGAGGGAGAAGCGATTGCCTGGCATTTAAAAGAAATTATTGGCGGCGACGACGATAAATATAAACGTGTTGTGTTTAATGAAATAACTGAAAATGCCATCCAACAAGCGTTTTCTACCCCTGGCGAATTAAGTATGCCAGGCGTTAATGCTCAACAAGCAAGACGTTTTCTCGACCGTGTTGTGGGCTTTATGGTAAGTCCATTGCTTTGGAAAAAAGTAGCTCGTGGCTTATCTGCTGGCCGAGTTCAGTCTGTTGCGGTAAAGCTTGTTGTTGAAAAAGAACGTGAAATTAAAGCTTTTGATCCTAAAGAGTTTTGGGAAGTTACAGCGGATACCAAAACAACTGCAGGTTTAGATTTTCCGTTAGATGTAACCCATGAAAATGGTAAAGCATTTAAACCAACGAACGAAGCCGACACAAATAAAGCCTTAGCAATATTAAAGGCAGCTGCCTTTACGGTTAATAAACGCGACGATAAACCTTCAAAAAGTACACCGTCGGCTCCATTTATTACTTCAACTTTACAACAAGCGGCAAGTACTAAATTAGGTTTTGGTGTTAAACGCACCATGGGACTTGCTCAACGTTTGTATGAAGCGGGCCACATAACTTATATGCGTACCGATTCAACCAATTTGAGTAAAGATGCGGTTGAAATGTGTCGTGGTTATATTAGCGATAACTTTGGCGATAACTACTTGCCAGAAAAGGCAAAAGTATATAACAGTAAAGGTAATGCTCAAGAGGCGCATGAAGCGATTCGTCCATCTAATGTTAAAGTTGAATCTGCCTTTATGGAAGGTATTGAAGCTGATGCGAAAAAATTATATGACCTTATTTGGCGCCAGTTTGTAGCGTGTCAAATGACCGCTGCTCGCTACACGGTAAGTACTATTACGGTTGGTGCTTCTGGTTTTGATTTAAAAGCGAAAGGCCGTGTTATGCAATTTGATGGTTGGACTCGTGTTCATCCACAATTATCAAAAGGTGATGATAAACATTTACCAGATTTATCAGTAGGTGAAACGTTAACACTTGAACAACTTAATCCTACTCAACACTTTACTAAGCCACCAGCACGTTTTGGTGAAGCTTCATTGGTTAAAGAGTTAGAGAAGCGTTCAATTGGTCGTCCTTCTACTTATGCATCTATTATTTCAACCATTCAAGATCGTGGCTACGTACGTTTAGAGTCAAAACGTTTTTACGCTGAAAAAATGGGTGAAATTGTTACCGATAGTTTATCAGAAAGCTTTAAAAACCTGATGAGCTACGACTTTACTGCCAACATGGAGCAAGAGCTTGATGAAGTAGCTGACGGTAAAACAGACTGGAAAGATGTACTTAACGGCTTCTATAAAAATTTCACCAAACAACTCGGTCAAGCCGACATGCCGACTGAAGAAGGTGGCATGCGCAATAACGAACCGGTTTTAACCGATATCGATTGCCCAACATGTGGCCGTAAAATGGGTATTCGTACTGCTCAAACGGGTGTGTTTTTAGGTTGTTCTGGTTATGCCTTACCACCGAAAGAACGTTGCACCACAACCATGAACTTAACACCTGGTGAAGAAGCGGTAAGTGTTTTAGCTGAAGACCAAGAAACAGAAGCATTGCGTGCGATGCATCGTTGTAAAAAATGTGGCACAGCAATGGATAGCTACTTAATCGACGAAACACGTAAATTACATGTTTGTGGTAACAACCCAGTTTGTGATGGTATTGAAGTAGAAAAGGGTGAATTTAAGCTGAAAGGTTACGACGGACCTATTTTAGAATGTGATCGTTGTGAATCTGAAATGGAACTTAAATCAGGCCGATTCGGTAAATACTTTGATTGTACAAACAGTGAATGTAAAAACACACGTAAGTTACTCGCTAATGGTGAAGCTGCGCCACCGAAAGAAGATCCGGTGCAATTACCAGAGCTAGAATGTGAAAAGTCTGATGCACACTTTGTGCTGCGCGATGGTGCTGCGGGTATTTTCCTTGCGGCTAATACTTTCCCTCGTTCACGTGAAACACGTGCTCCTAAAGTGGTTGAGTTAGCGCGTTTTAGAGATAGAATATCAGAGAAGTTTTATTATCTTGCCGATGCACCAGCACAAGACCCTGAAGGCAACTTAGCCGTTGTTCGTTATAGCCGTAAAACTAAGTCGCAATATGTTATGACCGAAGTTGAAGGTAAAGCGACAGGTTGGAATGCTAAGTATATTGATGGCAAATGGATTGAAGAGCTGGCTAAGAAAAAGGTTGTAAAGGCGAAAGCAAAGCCCAAAGCAAAAGCAAAGCCTAAACCAAAAAAAACGGCGTAGTATAAACTAAGCTGTATCAAAAAATGCTTAGTTTACCTTTAACAAGAAGCGCTCATTGAGCGCTTTTTTTATGTCTGCGGTATTGGTAGTTATAGCATTTGCAAAATCCCGAAAATAATCTTATTAATTGGTATAAGAAGGTTTAAACTGCAGAGTGCCAGCAACAAAGCGTAGCTCTTATCATTTGATTTACTAAGTAACCTGAACTCTGGATAATGAGTGCTTGAAACTCAAGTGAACCAAAAGCTTAGGTAATAAAGTAAATGCTATAGCCAGGTGAACATCACGAATAGATATCATCAATGCTTCATTTTATGCCATTTTCAAGGCAAAACGTTTATGAATAGCGCGCTATTTATCGACGTTTTAACGCAGAAAATGGCTTAAAAGGGAGCATTGAGCAAGTGCTGCTTATCCAGAGTTCAGGTTAAGTAGAGGGAACGAATAGCATTACGCGCTAGAGGCGAACCACAGACAGCAAGAATAGAACAAGAGAGTGCCTATTAAACCAGTAGTTAACTCGTTTTGTTTACTTCTAAGTTAATTAAAATTTAGCTCAAAGCCGAATAGGTTAAAAACAATCGTGACTTTCAACAGCTTTTAATGAATATCAGTGATAAAATCAGTTTTATTTTCTAAAAGATCTACGAAATATTTATTATGGCGATTAACTGGTTCCCAGGGCACATGCATAAAGCCCAAAGAGAGATAAAAGAAATTTTACCGCAAATTGATGTGGTGATTGAAGTTTGTGATGCGCGCCTACCTTTTAGTAGCGAAAACCCTATGATCACAGAAATTCGTGGTGACAAGCCATTAATTAAAATCTTAAATAAATCAGATTTAGCCGATCCTAAAGTTACAGCGCTGTGGCTCAATTACCTTGAGTCTCAACACAACGTAAAAGCTATTGCCTTAACTACTGAGTCTCCCGGTGTTGCTAAAACACTGCCGGCACTCATTCGCAAGTTAGCTGCAAGTAAAGATGAAGCGGGTAAGCAAATAAATGCCGTTATTATGGGGATCCCTAATGTAGGTAAATCTACCTTATTGAATACGCTAGTGGGTAAAGCGAAAGCAAAAGTGGGTAATGAACCTGCCGTGACTAAAGGTCAGCAAAGAATTAGGTTAGAAGACGGTTTATATCTTTATGACACACCGGGTATGTTGTGGCCTAAAATAGTAAACGAAAATAGTGGTTACCGTTTAGCAATTACCAGTGCAGTTAAAGACACCGCATTTGATCACGAAGAAATTGCCTGTTTTGCCGCAGAGTACTTACTTACTGCTTACCCTGAACGATTAAAAGAGCGCTATAAGATTGACGAGCTTCCTGAGCAGGAAGTAGAGTTGATTGAAGCCATAGGAAAACGACGTGGTTGTGTTAAAAGTGGCGGTCATATTGATTTTCATAAAGCTTCTGAAATACTGATTAATGAAATACGCGACAAAACCTTAGGCGCGATTTCATTTGAAACCCCTGAAATGATAATTGCTGAGGTTATTCATTTTGACAAAGTTGAAGAAGATAAGGTTGCGGCTAGAGAAGCTAAAAAAATAGCACGTGGTAGAGGTCGTCGCAATAAGCGTTAATTTTTTATTAGCATTAATAATAAAACTTAAGATTCAGCACTTAACACCAAACTTGATAACTAAGGTAGCAATATGAGTGAGCAATTCCAATTACACCCACAATTAGCGAATGACTGTTTCGTGATTACTGATTTTCCACTGTCGCGTTTATTACTTTGTAACGACAGTGCTTTTCCTTGGTTTATTTTGGTGCCAAAAGTGGATGATGTTCAAGATATTTATCAGCTAGATTGGCAACAGCAACAACAGTTATTAAATGAATCAAGCATGCTTAGTGAAGTGCTTATGCAAGAATTTAATGGCGAGAAAATGAATGTTGCAGCGCTAGGCAATGTTGTACCCCAGTTGCATTTACATCATATAGTACGTTTTACAACTGATGCCTGTTGGCCTAAGCCAGTTTGGGGTCAGCAAGCGCTAACTCCTTATACTGATGAAGCTTTAGCTGAAATTAAGCAGCGAATATTACCTAAACTGTCGGCAATATTAGCTACCGATACATAAAAACTGACTGTACTTTTTTGTCAGTAATTAATAGCCTTGTTTGAATCAGTCAAACAAGGCTAAATAATGTTACTTTATCAGTGCTAGTGATTGGCTTAAGTCAGCAATTATATCTTCTGCATTTTCAAGTCCTACCGAAATTCTGATCAAGCTATCACTAATGCCAGCATTAGCTCTTTCTTCTGGAGTATAAGGGGAGTGTGTCATGGAAGCAGGGTGCTGAATTAATGATTCGGCATCACCTAAACTTACCGCAATAGAGAATAGTTGCATGCGGTTAATGAACTCACTACCACCGGTTAAATCACTGTTGATTTCAAAGGCAATAACCCCACCAGCCGCTTTCATTTGCGAGCCTAAAAATTTATAGCCAGGGTGACTCTTTAAACCCGGATAATAAACTTTTAAGACTTTCTCGTGGTTTTCTAAATACTCTGCAATCTTTTGGGCATTATTACAGTGACGTTCCATACGAATAGGGAGTGTTTTAAGGCCACGCATAATTAACCAAGCATCATGTGGGCTCATTGTTGCGCCAATGTCTTTTAACACCGTCATTTTAATGTTCATGATCATTTCATTGCTACCACAGATAATGCCGGCAACAACGTCACCATGACCATTCAAGTACTTTGTGGCACTGTGAACAACTATATCTATACCGTACTGTTGAGGTTGCTGTAGCACAGGCGTTAAAAATGTATTATCAACAATACTAATAATATTATGTTGTTGAGCTATTTTCGCGATAACGGCCAAGTCGTAAACTGCAAGGTTAGGGTTAACAGGTGTTTCTAAAAACATGACCTTAGTATTGGGTTTTATTGCTGCTTCAATTTCATCAGGGTTTGCCATATCAACAAAACTAACTTCGATGCCCCAACGTGTTAGTTGGTGGCTCATTAATGCAAACGAACAGCCATAAACAGCTTTCGAAGAGATTAAATGATCACCAGCTGATAAGTTGGCTAAAAGTGCACCTGAAACTGCGCCCATTCCTGTGGCTGTTGCAGCAGCGTCTTCCATATTCTCCATAGCAGCTACCCTTTGCTCAAGTTGCCTTGTCGTAGGGTTACCAAGTCGAGAGTATATAAAGCCGTCTTCTTCTCCAGCAAACCTATTTGCACCTTGTTGTGCATTATCGAAAATGAAAGTAGAGGTTTGATAAAGGGGAGTAGCCAATGAACCAAACTGCTCATCGTTAATGCGACCTGCGTGGATAGCCTGAGTTTCGATATTTTTACTGTTGCTCATAATTTTCTCTTTTAATCGAATGCGAAATTATTTAGATAAACACGATAAGCAAATTTTCAGCCAATAATTTTTATTTAATAATATCAACAGTTTATTGTTTTTAGAATAAATGGCTGTAATTTTTATATTACAGTGGGTGTTTGTTTATCAACCTGAAATTCAATTGTTTATATATCTAAAGCTGTCTCTCTTGATTTTAGAGGTGAGAGGTGTTGTACTAAATTTGATACATGTGTATTTTTTTTATTACATTGGTGGTTATGTGCGTATAAAGATAGATTCAACCGACAGGCTTGGTATCAGCCAAGAAATATTGAGTGTAGTAGCAAAAAGGCAATTCAATGTCATCGCTATGGAGGTAATTCCTCGAACAATATTTTTACACATAGATATTAATGAACAACACATGCTCAATGTGTTTAAAGCATTATCTACTGTAGACGGAGTGTTGAGCTGCAAGCGAATTGATTTTCTGCCTATAGAGTCTAGAGAGCATCATTTAAATGCAATGTTGAGCAAAATACCCGATCCTATTTTTGATATCAGCGCTAATGGTGTAGTAATTTCATGTAATTTAGCTATTTATTCTGAAGATGCAGACAAAAATGATAAACCACTTAATGTGATAGGAAAAAGTATTACAACATTATTTGGGGTCGAAAAATCATCAATTCTAACCAGCAAGCCTAATTCTCTGGATGTATATTTTAGTGGCAAGCAATACATCGCAGAGACAATCCCAGTGATAGTTGAGGGGGTATTCAACGGAGTTGTTGTTCATTTAAAAGCAATTGCTTCTATTGGCCGACAATTGTCGTTGCTTCAACAAGGAGAAGGGCATCATACTGATAATATTATTGGTGATAGTGAAGAAATTTTAATTTTAAAAGATAAACTCAATAAATTTTCACGTTTAGATCTACCTATTCTATTAACGGGTGAAACTGGCACAGGAAAAGAGTTATTTGCACGCGCCATACATGAAGCTAGCGGTAGACGAGATAAAGCTTTTCTGGCGATAAATTGTGCATCATTACCTGAACAACTTTTAGAAAGTGAGCTTTTTGGTTATGCTGCAGGCGCTTTTACTGGCGCACAACGTAGTGGCAAGCCTGGTTTGTTCGAGTTAGCGCATGGCGGTACGGTATTTTTAGATGAAATAGCAGAAATGTCGGGCTATTTACAGGCAAAATTATTACGCTTTTTGCAAGATTATAGTTATCGGCGCTTAGGTGGCACAAAAGAATTTACTGCTAATGTACGAATTATTTCAGCAAGCCATCAACCGTTTGATCAAATGATCAAAAATCGAATTTTTCGTGAAGATTTATATTATCGATTAAATGTCTTGAGTTTGGCACTGCCAGCATTGCGCGAGCGAAGACAAGATATTTCATTACTTTGTTTTCATTTTTTGGCAAATGCGGCAAAGCAAGTGAATCAACCCGAACCTGTGTTAGATGAAAGTGCACTTTTACGACTGATTGAGTATTCGTGGCCTGGAAATATACGACAGCTTCAAAACGTTCTGTTTAGACTCGTTGCGCTAAATAATGGCCACAATATATCGCTAATAGACGTTACAAAAGTTTTAGCGGACTTCGGTGATAATCATGAAGAAGTCAGTCGTCATTCTCAGGAGACACAAAGAAACTGGTTGTCGGTGAAAAATTGGCAAACAGCTCAAGCTATTTTTGAAGATGAATTATTGGCTCAGTTTTGGCCCGTTTACCCATCGACAAGGAAATTGGCCGAAAGGCTAGAAGTGTCACATAACAAAATAGCGATGAAGTTAAGAAAGAAGTCACCATGATAATATTTAGTTGTCGTTAGTCATTATACAATTCTTACCCGCCGATTTTGCTTGATATAAACGCCTGTCAGCCTCTTTAAGTAGCTTAGTTAGATTAGGTATTGTGTTTGATTCAGCGACGCCAATACTGATGGTTACACGAATATTTTTCTGCAATCCGGAGAATGACTCTGTCTCAACGGCATCGCGTAACAATTCAATTACTGTACATGCGTTATGCTGTTGCTCGCCCACAAATAATACGACAAACTCTTCGCCACCAATTCTGAAAATGTTATTTTCACCCGTCACACGTTTCAAGGCTTTAGCTATTTGTATTAATACAATATCGCCAGTATCGTGGCCAAAAAGATCATTAATTTTTTTAAAGTTATCAACATCAAGCAAAGCCAGTGTTAATGGTTGCTTAGTATATAAAGACGCAAAGTAATCGGTTAAAGCAAGACGGTTATAAGTTTTAGTTAACGGATCACGCATGGCTAGTTTTATTAGGGCTTGTTCGCTTTTTTCTCGGTTTACTTCATATACGTGTGAAACAGTCCAAATCACAATGTAGGCAAGCACTAAGTTAACTATAATAGAAAAAACAGAATATTGTTCACTTACCGAAGTATTGATATAAAGAATGACGGTTTCGATAAGTAGCAATAACCCGCTACCAATTGCACCGTGTTTACGCCCAAATAGTAAATACAATAAAACTGGAAAAGTTAATAACCAAAAGGGTATGCCTGACAGTAAACCACCCGCAACGCTTACAACAGAAATGGCAAATATATAAAGCGAAGTAATCGTGATTTTTTGCCAGTTTTTTACGTTACCTTTTTTATGTTCAAGCAATGTATAGACACAAAATAGGAATAACAGAAAATCAAGTAAACATATAAATATATTGCCATGTACGAAGTTGATAATACTAACGACCAACGATGAAAAAGTAATGGCAATCGTTAACCCTTTAAGCACGTTGTTACGCAACTTTATGGTCGAGGGGGTAATAACATTGTTGGGTAATATAACCATAACTTATAACTTCTGCCCCAGTTAATTATAAGTGTAATAGATTATTAATTTCTAATATAAACCCTCAATTACACTTATTAAAAGTGTAGTTGAGGGTTGAGAAGATAACCAGTAATTGGTTTTAGATATGGGTTATTGAGCGTGATTAAATTTGCTTTTTATAAAGATAGAACCACTGGTACAGCGTTTTCAGTGGTTATTTATTGGCGATAATAAACATTTTTATAAGATATTAGCAGCGTATAAAAGAGTTGTATTGTTAGTCTTCTAATATCTTATAAAGGATTTTCTTCACGTTTTCAGGTTCGAAAGGTTTGTCGCACATAGCAGTAACACCTTCAGTGAGAATATTGGCAAGATGAGTATCATTACTTTCACTAGTCACCATTAAAATTGGAATGTGCGATTGGCCACTTTCACTGCGAATATACCGAGTTAATTCCTTTCCATTGACTTCAGGCATGTTGTAGTCGGTAACCACCAGATCATACATGTTTTCTTTTAATAGATTTATTGCCTCGCTACCATCAATCGCTTCGGTTATTTTTAACAGCCCTAAATTATTCAATACACGTTTAATATGGTTTCTAGCTAAACGGCTGTCGTCAACGAGTAAAACACGTATTTGGTGAACATCAAAATATTCTAGCTCTAATTCATCGGTTGATAATAAATCAATCGTTGTACTAAGCGCTGTTGCGAGGTGATTAGAAGTAAATGGCTTGGGTAATAAGGCAATAACCCCAGATTGTTTAAACTCTTCTAAGTGTTCACGACGATGCTCACTTGTGACTAGCATAAAAGGTGTATCGGCTATTGCGGGGGTGTTACGAACCTTGTGTAGCAGTTCAATTGCATCACCATCATCAAAATACATAGCACTTGTAATTAAATCGCGAGGATGTAGTTTAGCGCTCTCAAATGCCTCTGTAATATTTTTAGCTTCAGCAACTTGTGTAATACCTTGCTTTTTAACCTCTTTAATGATGATTTTTCGCTGTAAATCGGAAGGTTCAACAACCAGTAAAGATAATTCGTTTGGATTCATAATATCACTTATAATTGTATTCTAAATTGCGTTTTAGCCGCCAATAAACTTTACTTTAAAACCATTTTTTTCTAGCACTGCTTTTATCTCTTCGCGTTTATCGCCTTGAACTTCTATAACTTCACCAACAACGCTACCACCGGTGCCGCAAGTTTTTTTAAGCTTTGTAGCAAGTGACTTTAGGGCTTTATTATCAAGTCCTAAACCGCTGATGGTAACAACACCTTTACCTTTTCTGCCTTTCGTTTCTCTGCGTACTTTGGCAAAACCATCAGAAGGGGTTACGGTCACATCTTTACTCTGGCTTATTCTTCCTTGTGCGGTTGAATAGACTAGATTTTCATCGTGAGGTGTTTCTTGCTGAGTTGTATCTTTGCTACTTTTACCAAATGCACTGGCTAAGTCGCTTAGGCTATTAAATGTTTTTGTCATAGTTATTTCTATATTTTAGATAAAATAAAACCACTACTAGAGTGGCTTTATTATATACCTGTTTTGTTTCAATTACATAATTGTGTAAAACAGCTGCTAGTCGAGCTAGCTATGTTTAGTATGACTAATTAACTTAAAGTTTACCTTCTAACTCAGGCAACGCGTCAAATAAGTCAGCTACTAAGCCGTAATCTGCTACTTGGAAGATTGGTGCTTCAGGATCTTTGTTGATAGCCACAATAACTTTAGAGTCTTTCATACCTGCTAAATGTTGAATAGCACCAGAAATACCCACAGCTATGTATAAGTCAGGGGCAACAATTTTACCTGTTTGGCCAACTTGCATATCGTTTGGAACAAAACCCGCATCAACTGCGGCACGAGAAGCACCAATAGCAGCACCTAACTTGTCAGCTATACCTTCAAGTAACTTGAAGTTTTCGCCATTTTGCATACCACGACCACCAGAAATAACGATGCTTGCTGCACCTAAGTCAGGTCTTTCTGAAACAGAAAGTTCATCGTTTACGTGGCTTGAATTACCCGCATCGGTAGCTTTGTCTAGTGCTACAATTTCAGCACTACCGTCTGTAGCAACAGCGTCGAAACCTGTTGAACGCACTGTAATGACTTTCTTGCTATCTAAGCTTTGTACAGTGGCAATTGCATTACCCGCATAAATTGGACGAACAAAAGTGTCGCTACTTTCTACGGCTATAATGTCTGAAATTTGCGTAACATCTAATAATGCTGCAACACGTGGCATAAAGTTTTTGCCCGTAGTAAGTGCTGTTGCAATTACGTGGTCGTAATCAGCGGCAAGCTCAGTCACTAAAAGAGAAACATTTTCAGCTAGTTGGTGTTCGTATGCAGCATTGTCAGCAACTAATACTTTAGATACACCATTTACTTTACTTGCAGCTTCTGCAACTGCTTGACAGTTACTACCTGCAACTAACATATGAATGTCACCACCAATAGCTTGGGCAGCAGCAACTGTTTTTAGTGTATCGGCTTTTAATTCGCTATTATCGTGTTCTGCGTATACTAAAATGCTCATGAGATCACCTTCGCTTCATTCTTTAATTTTTCTACTAATTCATCAATGCTTTCAACAACAATACCTGCTTTGCGCTCTGCAGGAGGTGTTACCTTAATTAAATTAGTACGTGCAGTTAAATCAATACCGAAATCAGCGGCTGATTTTACATCTAATGGCTTACGTTTTGCTTTCATAATATTAGGTAATGAAGCATAACGAGGCTCGTTTAAGCGCAGGTCTGTTGTTACGATAGCTGGCAGTGTTAAGGCGATAGTTTGTAAACCACTATCAACTTCACGCGTTACATTCACTTTGTCGCCATCTATTTTAACAGCCGAAGCAAAGGTACCTTGTGGCATACCTGTTAGCGCCGCTAACATTTGACCCGTTTGATTGTTGTCGCTATCAATTGCTTGTTTACCAAGAATAACCAATTGCGGTTGCTCTTCTTCAACTACTTTTTGTAAAAGTTTAGCAACGTTAATTGAGTCTAAGTTTTCTTCTGTATCAATTTGAATAGCACGGTCAGCACCTAATGCAAGAGCAGTTCTTAACTGTTCTTGGCATGATTTGTTGCCAATTGATACTGCAATAACTTCAGTTACTGTGCCCGCTTCTTTTAATCGAACGGCTTCTTCAACTGCAATTTCACAGAAAGGGTTGATTGCCATTTTTACATTAGCAAGATCGACATTGGAATTGTCTGCTTTCACACGTACTTTTACGTTATAGTCAATAACGCGTTTGATGGGTACTAATACTTTCATCGTTGCCTCTGATTATGCATGTTGCATGTAATGTTGGTTAAACTAAAGTTAATTCAACTTAACGCTGTAATTATGGGTTGAAAGACTACTTGTAGATAACGTTTACGTCAACGTCTTCTGTTGATATCGTTACTCAAATTGCACTTTAAATAAATATTATCAGTAAATAATGTAATACAGGATAGTATTTAACACGAAAATATCTATAATGTTTGATATTATCAAACAGGTGTTTGAAAATCAAACATGTGTTTGAATATTTCAAACAAAATTGAATGAGGGGAGAAATTATGGAACGCGAATCAATGGAATTTGACGTTGTAATTGTTGGTGCCGGTCCTGCAGGCCTTTCAACTGCTTGTCAACTAATGAAGTTAGCACAAGAAAAAGAACAAGAGCTTATGGTGTGCGTAGTTGAGAAGGGCTCAGAAGTTGGTGCTCATATTCTTTCAGGTGCTGTTTTTGAACCGCGCGCTTTAACTGAGCTGTTTCCCGATTGGAAAGAAAAAGGTGCCCCTTTAAATACTGCCGTTACGGGCGATGATATTTATTTATTCAATGGCGAAGATAGCTCGGTTAAATTACCTAACTTTAGTGTGCCTAAAACTATGCACAACGAAGGTAATTACATTGTTAGTATGGGTAATGTTTGTCGATGGTTAGCAGAGCAAGCAGAACAGCTAGGTGTTGAAATATTCCCAGGCTTTCCAGCGCAAGACGTAATTTATAATGAAGACGGCAGTGTTGGTGGTGTTATCACGGGGGATATGGGGCTAGATAAAGATGGTAAGCCTAAAGATTCGTTTATGCCAGGTATGGAACTAAAAGCAAAATATACTGTTTTTGCCGAAGGTTGTCGTGGGCATTTAGGTAAAGAATTAATTGCTAAGTTTGCTTTAGACGCTAATAAATCACCACAACATTATGGTTTAGGCTTTAAAGAAATTTGGGATATTGACCCTGAAAAACATCAAGAAGGTTTAGTCGTGCATTCTGCTGGTTGGCCGCTTGATAAAGACACTAATGGTGGCGGATATTTATATCACGCAGAGAACAACCAAGTATTTGTTGGCTTAATTGTTGACCTTAACTATAGCAACCCGCATTTAAGTCCGTTCGATGAGTTTCAGCGTTACAAGCATCATCCAAAAGTTGCTCAATACCTTGAAGGTGGTAAGCGCGTATCTTATGGTGCTAGGGCAATGGCCAAAGGTGGTTTTAACTCATTACCTAAGATGACAATGCCAGGTGGCGTTTTAGTGGGTTGTGATGCAGGTACAATTAACTTCGCCAAAATTAAGGGTAATCATACCGCGATGAAATCAGGTATGTTAGCGGCAGAGACTATTTTTGAAGCGTTAGCATCGGGCGATGAAGGTGGTAAAGACCTTACTGGCTTTACAGATAAGTATCAAAATTCTTGGTTATATGAAGAACTTTACAATACCCGCAACTTTGGCCCCGCTATGCATAAGTTTGGTACCTTTTGGGGCGGCGCTTATAACACGGTGGATCAAAACTTCTTTGGTGGTAAATTACCATTTAACTTTAAAGATGACAGCTTAGATCACGAGCAACTGAAGCTAGCAGCTGATGCACCAGTAATTAACTATCCTAAGCCTGATAATAAATTAAGTTTTGATAAATTAACCTCGGTATTTTTATCAAATACTAATCATGAAGAAGAGCAGCCTTGTCATTTAAAGTTAGCTGATAGTAGTATTCCGATTGATGTGAACTTAGTGAAATTTAATGAGCCAGCACAACGTTATTGTCCGGCAGGGGTTTATGAGGTTGAAAGCACACCAGAAGGTGATAAATTTGTGATTAATTCACAAAACTGTGTGCACTGTAAAACCTGTGATATTAAAGACCCGAGTCAGAATATTACTTGGGTAACACCAGAAGGTACTGGTGGGCCGAATTACCCTAACATGTAATTTAGCTTGCTTGAGAATAATTGCTTAACTGCTGATTGTTCAACTGATAAAAAAACCTGCATTTGCAGGTTTTTTATTTTGTTGCTTGAGAAATAAAACACTCAGCTTGAAGTAGCGTTTCGATAATCAATAGATAACCCGAGCGAGTATAATTGAACCTTTAACTACAACTAGTTGGTTTCAATTAAGTTGAACTCAGCCAAAGCAGGTATTTCTAATTGAAGTTTATTTTCTATCTCATCTAACTTCATTAACGTTGAACAAATTATTTCGGCCTTATTTTCTAAAGCGTTAGCTTGTTTGCTAATATCTAGCTTTATGTCATTTCCCATGGTTTCTATGCGCTGGTCAAAGGTTTCAACGCGTTGTTCTGTACTTTGTTCTTCTTTATGGGTCATGGCTTCACCAACGGCGATTAAAATTGTGCCAACAGAATCAGTCACAATGGCTTCTATTTCACTTTCGAATTCACCGGCAAAAATCTCATCAAAATCATCGAAATCTTGTGGTGCAATATAGTAGCTTTCGTCACTGTGGTTAAAGCGAGAGCGCAGTCGCCATTTCATTTCATCAAATTTTTCTTGGAACTGTTGATGTGAAGCGCTGTTTTCGCCGGTTAGGCTGCTAATGACTTTGTTAACCGCTTTTAATCCTAATTCAACGCCTTCAATCGCTATTGATACAATTGCAGGGACTTGTGATCTTATTCCTTGTGTATATTCACTTAATTGAACTTTTTGCTCACTGGTCAGCTGTATTTCACGACCTTTAACAAATAATTGGTGCGGGCCGTTTATTTGCACATAAGTTTGTCCTTGGTTAACTATGCGCAGATGTGCTGGGTCAATTATTACACCATAGTTAAAATTAATATCACATTGTTGTGCGCTTGCTGTGCTAATGCATAAGCAAATTATTAAAAGGCTGCGAGCAATAAATGCCATTACAACACTCCATTTTTGTCGGGGTTTTAGGTAAGGTTTATATTGAAACTAATGGACTGATATGAACTTTTCTTTCTTTGTATTTAAAACGACTTGGACCATATTCACGAAGGCTTTTTTCTTGAAACTCTCCAATCGTTACTTGAACACCATGATAAACTCTTTCGTTAGCTTCAACAAATACGTTATTCATGTACTCTTGTAATATCTCATCAAGTGATTCTTTTTCAAAAACTAGCTCTGTTATCTTCTCTATATGGTACTTATAGTTAGCTGCTACTTTTGTTAACAACTCTGGCTTCGCTTTCTCTTTTGGTAAGCTTTTTAATTTAGTGGCGGCAACTCTTAACTCGTTAGATTGGTCAGTTTCAGTTTTAATGGCGAGATCAATTTGTTTGATTCTTTGCAAATAATCATTCATTTTATCTGAGAAAGTGATAATGGTGAAACTACCTGCTGTGGCACCAATAATACCGGCACTTACAAACTCTCCTGCACTAGTATAACCAGCAATAAGCTTTCCATTGGCTCGATCTTTGTTTCCAACCCATAAACTTTTATCAACTCTGATGATATTGTGCATTACTTGTTTTTCAACTCTTAATGAGTCACAAGCGATATCAGCGTATTGGCTGTATTTTGCGTAAACTTTACCACCTGCTTTGATATTAACGCTCATTCTTGCTTTTGACACATCGAGTACTTCAATATCTTGTTTTTTACCAATAATACCATTGCCAATCGTAATATCTCTTCCAGCATCTAGCGTAGCAGATTCAACAAAACCGCCGATTGATATATCCCCGGTTGCTGTCACCTTCATGCCTTCACCGACATTACCGTCGATTATAACACTGCCTTCAAACTTCACATGGCCGGTACTAATATCGACACTTTTAAGGCGATAAACACTGTCAACTTCCATACCATTTTCAATAATACGAGGAAGCCCAATTAGGGTGGAAATTAATATGCTGCTATTTTTCTCGCTTAAAACCGTACCTTCCCCAACACACATTTCAATGTCAGCACCTGGTGAGGGATGCAGTATTTCACCGGTAACGGTATATCCTAAAATGCCTTCAGTGTATGGAATTTTTTTCGCGAGAGGGTCTCCAACTTTTACACAAATTATATCACCTAAGTCACGCATATCTACGCTGCCGTCATCACGTTCTTTTGGTTGTAATATTCGATCTTGTGCGCTTTCAACTAAGTGTTTTATATAGGCGTTTTTGCCATCAATAGGAAGTTTACCATGTGCTATTTCACCTTTAACAACAGAGCCTGACTGCTCTTTAGTTGCTCGTTCAGCAAGTTTAACTAGCTGTTCTTTACTAAAACCTTTACAGACGTTACTCGCCTGAGCTAAGTTTAAAATCTCTTTTGCACTAAAGTGTTTACCACCGAACGCCGTGGTAATTTCTGCAGTGGCTGACATTAAATCGCCGGCAATTTCAATTGCAAACGTTGCGTCGCGTCGCTCAAGTATTTGATACTTTATTTCTCGGCCTGTATGACCTTCTTTTAAGGGCTTTAAAACACTTTTAAGTTCAGCAATGGCATTCTTAACATTACCATTAACAACATATAAATTACGGTAGGAGGAATTTTCAATTAATTCTTGAATATCAGCTACCGTTAGTACTGATTCTGTTTTGATTGGAGACAGCACTAGGTCTATATTATCTTTATTGTTACTTACTAATCTCGCCTTTGTCACACGCCTAAAACTCCATTACTGCATAGTGTCATCGTTTCTATATGTAATTTTGCTGATGAACTTTTATAAAATTTATTGTGCCTACTTTTGAATAATCTAGTTTATATTCTTTGTTATCTAAGGCTTGAACAAATATTAACGTTTTTTCTTCGCCGAAGACTTCAGCCATACTAACATCTACTAGCTCTTGGTAAGCTTTTTTTGCTTCAGAGCGCTTAACGGGCATTACGCCATTATATAGTTCGATACTCGCATGACCTACTATCACCACAGGGTGATTTCCATTAACAACAAGTAAATCAAACTTTCTATTTTTGTGAATAATGGTATTTCTACCACTAGTGATAAAGTTCTTTTCGTTCAAAGTATTCTCCTTTATGTTAAATCGGTTTCTACGCACTCTTTAACGGCTTAAGCACACTTTAAATTTATCTAATTGACGATGACCATTTATTGTTAATAATAAACTTGAACTACCCATGTATCCTTATTACTAAATATATAAACAATTGAATTACTAAGCAATATAAAAACTTTATCTTTACCCGTTTCAGATATTTGTTTAATTTATTCGGTTATAGTTTGGGCTTTCTTCACTGTTGATTAAAAGTCTTCGAATTAAATCTAAGCTTCTAGCAGCAACCAGTTGTTGAAAGTACTTTCTAGCAACAGGAATGCAGTAATACTTTGCCTGTAAAGTGTGCTTCCCACCCCAAGCTATCCAAACTGAACCTACGGGCTTTTCTGCTGTTCCGCCATCAGGCCCTGCTATACCAGAAACAGCAATAACGAAATCAGCACTTGATTGTTCTAATGCACCTTCAGCCATAGCTAACACCGTTTGTTTGCTTACTGCGCCATAATTTACTAACGTTTGGTTAGGCACATTAAGCAGCTTTGTTTTCATGCTATTTGAGTAAGTAACAAAACCCGCTTCAAACACGGCAGAGGAACCTGGTATTGCGGTAATTTGACTGGCAATTAATCCACCTGTGCAAGATTCAGCCACCGTGATTTTTTGTTTTGTTTGAGCTAGCAGAGGTACGACATATTCTGCGATAGTGGTGTTGTTATTTTTTCCTAAACCTAAAACATGATCACCCATCAACAAGCTCAGTTTACTTTGCCACTCAGCTAGAATTGTTTGCTCTTGTGTACCTTGAACACTTAATTTAACTTCTAAAAGTGGCATTGCTGCTCTAAAGCCAATAGCTATTTCTTTTGGCCAATTGGGCAGTTTGTCATTTATAAGAGCTTGTAACGTAGATTCACCTAATCCAAAAGTCTGCATACGAGACATATTAAACGTAGTCGAGTCAGGAAATAATGTTTTTAAAGTAGGGATTATCTCATCTTTTAACATCTGAGTTAATTCGCTTGGTACGCCAGGAGTACATAAAATAAGGCACTGATTTAATACCATGCTAAACCCTACGGCACTACCTGTTTCATTGGCAATAATATCGCATCCCAAAGGTAGATAAGCTTGTTTTAAGTTTGGCTTGTTCAGCGTGGTTTGTCTTCGCTGTGCCCAGTTTTTTAAATGGAGGTGTGCCTTTGAATTTAATTCAAGCTCAACGTTACATGCTAGTGCTAAAGCTTGTGAAGTGAGGTCGTCTACCGTTGGTCCAAGGCCGCCGTTAATAATAAGAATATCGGCAGATTGACTTAGTTTAGTGATTTCTACTTGTAAAAGCGCTAAGTCATCAGCAATAGTCACTTTTTTTCTAATTGTTAAGCCAATATCGTTAAGCTGTTCAGCAAACATGAGTGAGTTAGTGTCGATAACATCACCATTCATTAATTCGTCGCCTGTTAACAATAAATTCACTTGCTTAGCCATACTGCTCCAAAATTCAATTATACTCATGCTTTATGTTAACGAAAAAATAGCTGAATTGCGCAGTAATTTTTATTTATTAACTTGTCTGTTTTTTACACCGACAACAATATGCATTATGATTATTAGATTCATTAAAACTCACAAGTTAGGTATACAAGTGACAAAATCTTTTAACGGGTGGTCGATATTTGCGCTATCAATTTACTTGGTTATGCTTTCTGTTTGCGTGAGTGATAAGTTACACGCAAAAGAATACATAATAGGTGTTGAAGATGTTAGTTATTACCCATTTTATGATTTTTCTGCAAAGCAATCTAATCAAAAAAGTTTTTCGAAAGAGTTACTCAGTACTTTTTTTCAGCAGCATGGTTACAAGTTTCAATTCGTTTCATTACCCGTGAAACGGTTCGACAAGTGGTTTGCTGAAGAAAGTATAGATTTTAAGTTTCCAGACAATGTGCGTTGGCGATCAGCAGAAAGTAAAAAGTTAAATATAAGCTATAGCAAGCCTATTTTACATTTAACCTCGGGTAGCTATGTACTGAAAAAAAATAGAAATTTACCAGAACAAGCGATAAAGCGTTTAGGTACAATGTATGGCTTTTATCCTACGCTTTGGGTTGAACGTGTGCAAAACAACTCGATTGAAATAATAGAGTCAAATTCTACATTTAGTTTAGTTAAGCACCTTTTACATGGTAATTTAGATGCCATTAATATTGAAAAAAATGTAATAGTTCATGCGCTTAAGCGGATGGGAAAGAACCAAGATGCAATTGTGCTAAATAAGCAAATTAAGCATGAACGATATGCTTTTCACTTTTCTACTATCCTACACCCTGAAATCCTGCAAGAATTTAATGAGTTTTTAAATACCCATAGTAAACAAATAGCTGAACTAAAGCGTAAATACGGTATAATTGAAGCTCTAGCCAATTAAATTTTTCTTCCTTAGTTAAATTAATAAGACGTTGATAAAATGAGCAATAATTCACAGTTGTATAATCGAGCACTTCTGTTTGGTAAATGGTATCGCAGTGATCGAGATGATGACGGCCATTTATTTACAGAATTTGCCGAAATTTCATCGGATGGTCGTTATGAATTTACGTTTATTCAACATGATGACCATGGCAACGTTTCAGAGCAGTCGGTCGAGTCAGGTGACTGGGGGTTGGTTGGAGATATTCACTTCACCATAAGTAAAAGTGAATTTATTAATGAAGCACATTATGCTGCAGATTTAGAGCATGATGATAATTATCATGCATATCGAGTTTTAAATTTAAACAGTCAAATTTTCGAATATCAACATATCATAAGTAATGAAGTGTTTATCCTGCGCCGAGTTATTGATAATATTGCGCTCAGTTAAAGTACGAGTGACATAAGCGCCTTCTTACATTTCAGTTTCTATTAATCATTTTGAGAGTTCCGATGAAGCAATTTAAAGCAGCCAGTTTAATGACGGCAATTAAAACGCCATTTAATGCTAAAGGCGATATAGATTTTAATACCTATGACCAATTAGTCGCTGAACAGGTTAAAGCAGGTGTTGATGGCATTATAGTTGGCGGAACAACAGGTGAAGGGCACTTATTAACTTGGGAAGAACATTTAATTCTAATTGCGCATAGTGTTCACAAGCATGGTAAAGATTTACTTATTATTGGCAATACCGGTAGCAATAATACACGCGAAGCAATTAAAGCCACCCAATATGGTTTCGCTGCAGGTATGGATGCAACATTACAAATTAATCCTTATTATGGCCGTAGTTCAAGTGCGGGCGTAGCTGCACATTTTGGCAAGTTACTCGATATTGGGCCTGCATTTATTTATAACGTGCCTGGTCGTACTGGACAAGATTTAACGCCTGATATAATTGAGCCGTTATCAAAGCACAAAAACTTTATTGGCGTTAAAGAGTGTACCGGTAATGAACGTATTGCTTATTATGAAGAGCGAGGTATAGCTTGTTGGTCAGGTAACGATGATGAAAGCGCAGCAGGGCGTCATAAGCATGGCTCGCATGGTGTTATTTCTGTTACATCGAATATCGTACCGAGTTTAATGAGACAGTTAATGGATACACCTAATGATAGTTTGCAGCAACGCATGGAACCATTAATGCAATGGCTATTTAGTGAACCTAATCCTATTGCAATTAACACCGCATTAATGATGACAGGCGCGGTAGCGCCAATTTTTAGAATGCCATATAAAGCATTAACTAAGATTCAACGTGAACAAGGTTTAGCGCTACTGACAGAAATAGCAAGTGATGAATTAGTTGGTGATAAACTGATGCTAATGGCAGATAACGATTTTACGTATTGCTGTTAATCATTAAAAAACAATAAAACTTTTTAGCGCCGCTACCTTAATCAGAGCGGCGTTTTTGTTTCTAAAGCATTCTTGCCAAGTACTAGATTATCGCTCTAATTGCGGTCGTAACGCTTCAGGTACTGAAAAATTTAGCTTAACTTGTTGTATTGGACAGATAAATGTTAACTCTACGGCGCACAGTTGGAGATCAATGTCTTGGTTTCTGTCATCAAGGGCATTTAGCTCTGAAGCTTTACCATGTAATCTGTCACCAACAACACCTTGGCCAATACTTGCAGCATGGATACGAATTTGATGTTTGCGACCCGACTCAATATTTACTTTCAGTAATGACCAATCTCTTTGCTGATTATATTCAAGACAAAGAAAATGACTTCGAGCTGATTTACCGTCAACCTGCGTATCGACTGTTTCAGGTTGTGGGCGTTGTTGGTGATCGCCACGCACAATAATATGATATGTTTTTTCAATTTGATGTTGTTCAAACAGCAAACTTAATGCTTGAGCGGCTTTTTTCGTGTGTGCGACTAAAATTAACCCCGTGGCAGCGCGATCTAAGCGATGAACAGAAAATACCGCACGCTCGGGTTGTAAGTTCTTTTGTGCCCAGCGAGTTATGGTGCAATGGTCACTCCATTTAGAGCCTTGAGATAACATACCATAAGGCTTATACCAAACACTGTAGTGAGTTAAATCAGCAATGAGAGTTGCCGGTGTTGGGCGTTTTGATAAAACATTTTCATCATAATAAAAGTGCAATTTATCATTGAGTTGCAGCTTTTTTTTCACGCGACGACAGCGCTGAGTACTTTTACCACGGCTATGCCATAAAGCACCTTTATCGATCGACTTTTTAATTTCACTCACTGTTAAATCACATTGAATTTGTAGTGCTTCAATGATATTAATTTCGCTATCAATATTGATATGACATTCAAACTTTTTCAAATCTAAGCTACTCGATAAATAATGACACGCTAGTTTAGCAAGTTTATAGACTGAATGGGCATGACAAAAAGCATCATCTGCTGAATATATTCACTTAAAAATCAATATTAATTTAATTTAGCGTAAATGGAATTGGTTTTTAACGACAGAGAAAGATAAAATACCGACCTAGAATAAATAAAATGAAACAACAAAAAATTAAGGCGAGAACAAACTATGCAACGTAATGAAACGTTATTTCCTCTTGATAATGTCGGTAATGCCTTATGGGATATGTTAACCGGTGGTGATGATTTAAACGTAGAAAGAGAGTTTGAATTTTCTATAATTTTTCCGAGTGAAGAACAAGCGTTAAAATTTGGTCAACTACTATTAGAAAATAATCAGAAGTTATCTTTTTGTCCTTACCAAGGCGATGACAAGTTTCCTTGGGAAATAACGGCTTACCCTTATATGTCAGCCAGTTATGAAAATATTGCCGCTTATCAAGAGCTACTTATGACTAGCGCGACACCATTTTCAGGTAAGTACGACGGCTGGTACTGTGTCGATTCGAGTAAATAAGGCTATATAATGGATGAACAGCAATTTAAGCGATTAAAAAGTCTAAGTGCTAAATCATTTAACGATCAAAAAGCTTTAATTAAAAAAGTGCTAGCAGGGCGAGAAATAGCATGTACGCAATGTGGTACGCCTATTCGCGTCAGCTTGCCAGAAGACAAGAAAACAACAGGGCTATTTTGTGCGAAAGGCTGTACTGATATCGCATTAGACTTTGTAATGTAAAGCGCTAAATAATGGCTGGCGCTTTACATATTAATTATTATAACTAATTAAAGAAAAGTGGCAATATCAGCCAAAGCTTTCTTGGTTGTTGCATGGTGTGGCACTGTGGCATCTTCACTTGGGTAGCCAGCAATTATAAGCATATAAGGGCGACTGTTGTCATCGCGATTACAAATTTTGCTTAAAAATGACATCGGTTTCGGCGTATGCGTTAACGTAACTAGCCCACTAGAATGCAAAGCATTAATTAAAAAACCTGTAGCAATTCCAACCGACTCATGAACATAATAATTGGTATTTTTATCTTCAATGGCAATACCGCCTTTTTTCTCACTAAAAATAGCAATCAGCCAAGGTGCATGCTCTAAATATGGTTTATTAGCATCTGTACCTAGTGGTTTCAATGCATCAAGCCACTCATCACTAGCTCGCCCTTGATAAAAGTTACTTTCATGAATTTCTGCTTGCTGGCGTATCTGTTGTTTAACATTTTGATCACTAATAGCAACAAAATGCCAAGGTTGATGATTGGCCCCGTTCGGCGCAGTACCTGCTGCTTTAATACAGTTTTCTATAATTTCTTTAGCGACAGGGCGGTCACTAAAGCTACGGATACTATGGCGGCGTTTAATATTTTCGTAAAAGTCAGCTGAGCGCTGTAACATTTCTTCGCTTGGGTATTCGATATAATCGCTTAGCGGCGATGAGTCATGATCTTGCATGGATATTCCTATTCTTATTTTTCTATAGAATATCGATAAAGTGATTAAAAAAGCAAGCCTATCGGAGGAATTAAGGGTGAAGACTTAGGCCATTATAAACTTTAGAATTGTGATAGAGCGCCCATAATTTAATGGTGTTGTTGTTCGATGTAGGAGAAGTAAGAAAGCCGTTAATCCGATTTTATTCGAGGTATTAGTAATGTAAATGCGCTTGTTGATTTAGCTGTATTTTGTATTGCTTTAAACCTGTTCTACGACGAGCTTTTTCAGCAGAAAAAACTCCTATAATAAATGAGGAAAACATAATTGAAATAACAAGAGCAATATGTATCTCTTGAAAATAAGCCGCACTCAATGTCACTAGCACAGCACCAACTACGCAATAACTTAATACAATTCTTAGCCACAAAATAAACAATATTAATAAACTTTCGGATTGTATAGAAGCTTTCACAATATGCATGCTGATCACTGTTAGTAAGGTAGCTGCACATTATAATATATAAATTGATAATGCTTGGGCGCTTTTATATCCAAAATTAGCATACTAAAAAGTCTTAATGTCTAGCTTGTTTTTATGCTTGTAGTCGTCGTGATAGCAAGCGTGAGATATCAATGATTAAAATAAAGGTGTGTAGCATAAGTAGAAGTAGCATAAGTAGAAGTAACATAAGAAAAAAGCGCCAAAAGGCGCTTTTTTCATCATTAACATTTAAAGGCAAGCAACCATTGCTTAGCCAATAAATTTACGGGCGTTGCGGAACATACGAACCCAAGGTGAATCTTCTTGCCATTCGTCAGGGTGCCATGAGTTAGCAACGGTGCGAAATACACGTTCAGGGTGTGGCATCATAATAGTGACACGACCATCTGTAGTAGTAAGCGCGGTAATACCATCAGGTGAACCGTTCGGGTTCGCTGGGTAGGTTTCAGTAATATGTCCATAGTTATCAACATAACGTATGGCAACAGTACCAGACTCATTTGCGTTATCAATAGCATCATCAGAGCTAAACTCTGCACGACCTTCACCGTGAGACACTGCAATTGGCATACGAGAACCAGCCATACCTTCAAAGAAGATAGACGGTGTTTCTTGTATTTCCACCAAGCTAAAGCGTGCTTCAAATCGTTCTGATTTGTTTTGAACAAAGCGTGGCCAAGCTTCTGAACCCGGAATAATTTCTTTTAGGTTTGACAGCATTTGACAGCCATTACAAACACCTAGTGAGAAAGTATCTTCACGTTCAAAGAATGTTTTGAACATAGCTTTAGCATTTTTGTTGAACAATATTGATTTTGCCCAACCTTCACCAGCACCTAAAACATCACCGTATGAGAAACCGCCACAAGCCACTAAGCCATTAAAGTCGGCTAAGTCTGTACGACCCGATAAAATGTCTGACATATGTACATCGATAGCAACAAAACCAGCACGATCAAAAGCTGCTGCCATTTCAACATGCGAGTTAACACCTTGTTCGCGTAAAATAGCAATGCGTGGATTAGTTGAATTTTGCGCATCTTTAGCCATTAAGTCAGCAACGATGTCTTCGTTAATATCAAAGCTTAAGTCTGCGTTTAGACCAGGATCTTCAGTATCAAACTTAACATCGTGTTCTTGCTGTGCACATTCAGGGTTATCACGTAACGATTGCATTTTATGGGTAGTTTTAGCCCAAGTAGTGCGGTAGTAAGTGCGTGAATTTTCTAATACCACTTCGCCATCGCGGCTAAAGCGGATAGTGTCTTCATTATTGATACGGCCAATGTCAGTACAACATTCTTCAATACCAAACTTAGCAAAAACTGCATGAATAGCATCAACATCGCTTTCACGAATTTGTATTACAGCACCAAGCTCTTCACTAAATAAAACATCTACATCGTTACCAGACGCTGAAGTAAGTTTGCTTAAATCAATATCAACACCGGTGTGGCCAGCAAACGCCATTTCTACAACCGTGGTAAATAAACCGCCGTCTGAAATGTCATGATAGGCAATAAGCTTTTCATCACGCACTAAGGTTTGCATAGCATTGAAGAAGTTTTTCAAGGTTTCAGGACAATCAACGTCAGGGGTTTCTTTACCAAGTTGTTTATAAACTTGTGCTAAACATGAACCACCTAAACGGTTTTTACCTTTTGATAAGTCAATAGCAACTAAACGTGTATCACCTTGATCTATTCTTAGCTCAGGAGTAACGGTTTTACGTATATCTTCAACAGCACCAAAGGCAGTAATTATAAGCGACATGGGTGATGTTACAGATTTCTGCGCACCATTTTCATCCCATTGGGTTTTCATCGACATTGAGTCTTTACCCACAGGAATAGTTAGCCCCAGCGCAGGACACAGCTCTTCACCAATGGCTTTAACGGCTTCATATAAGCCTGCATCTTCACCTGGGTGACCTGCTGGCGACATCCAGTTAGCTGAAAGTTTAATACGGTTTAATCTATCACCGTCAGCACCCGCAATATCAGTACCGGCAATATTCGTTAACGACTCTGCTACGGCTAAACGAGCTGATGCGCCAAAGTTTAATAAAGCAACTGGTGTACGCTCGCCTAACGACATAGCTTCGCCATGATAAGAGTCAAGCGCAGAAGCGGTAACGCCACAATCAGCTACTGGCACTTGCCAAGGACCAACCATTTGGTCGCGATTAACCATACCGGTTACTGAGCGATCACCTATGGTAATTAAGAAGGTTTTCTCTGCCACAGTGGGTAAAGATAATATACGTTCAGCGGCATCAGCTAGAGTAATATCTGCAACGCTAAAGTTATCACCAGTGGCAATTTTTGACTCAACATCTTTAAATATTTTAGGGGTTTTACCTAATAAAACATCAAGCGGTAAATCAATGGGGGTAGCGAGTTTATCGTTACCGGCAAAGTGTTCATCAGTAACCGTTAAATGTTCTTCTTCTGTGGCACGACCAACGACAGCAAACGGTGCACGTTCGCGTTGGCATATTTGTTCAAATCGGGCTAAGTTCTTGTCTGATACCGCGATAACATAACGCTCTTGTGATTCGTTACACCAAATTTCATGTGGTGCCATGCTGCGCTCGTCATTGGGTACTTTACGTAGTTCAAAAACACCACCACGGCCGCCATCAGAAACAAGCTCAGGGAAGGCGTTTGATAAACCACCTGCGCCAACATCATGAATAAAGGCGATAGGGTTTTCTTCGCCTAGCTGCCAACATTTGTCGATAACTTCTTGGCATCGACGTTCCATTTCTGGATTTTCACGTTGTACAGAAGCAAAATCTAAGTTTTCAGCAGATTGTCCTGAGGCCATTGAAGAAGCTGCGCCGCCACCAAGGCCGATGTTCATTGCTGGACCACCTAAGGCAATTAAATTAGCACCAACAACAATCTCACGCTTTTGCACATGTTCGTCACGAATGTTACCTAAACCACCAGCCAACATAATAGGTTTGTGGTATCCGCGTACTTCGCTGCCGTTAAACGAGTTAACTTGTTCTTCGTAAGTACGGAAATAGCCTAAAATAGCTGGGCGACCAAACTCGTTGTTAAATGCTGCACCGCCCAATGGGCCTTCAGTCATAATATCTAAAGCAGAAACTATACGGTTGGGTTTACCAAAATCAGTTTCCCATGGTTGTTCGAAACCCGGAATACGTAAGTTAGAAACCGAAAAACCGACTAAGCCTGCTTTAGGTTTTGAACCAATGCCGGTAGCGCCTTCATCACGAATTTCACCACCAGAGCCTGTTGCAGCACCAGGATAAGGAGAAATAGCCGTAGGGTGGTTATGGGTTTCAACCTTCATTAATATTTGAATGTCTTCATGGTGATAACCGTAAACATTCGTTTCTGAATTTGGGAAGAAACGACCGCCTTTATTACCCACCATAACCGCAGCATTATCTTTGTAGGCACTTAAGACAAAATCAGGGTTCACTTCATGCGTGTTACGGATCATTTTAAATAATGATTTTGGTTGTTTAACGCCATCGATAGTCCAGTCAGCGTTAAATATTTTATGACGACAATGCTCAGAGTTGGCTTGAGCAAACATGTAAAGTTCAATGTCGTGAGGATTTCGGCCTAACTTGGTGAAGTTTTCAAATAAGTAATTAACTTCGTCGTCAGCTAGGGCAAGGCCTAAATCAATATTGGCAGCAACTAACGCATTTTTTCCACCATTTTCAATGTCGATACTGGTTAGTTCACCGGGTTCAGCACTAGCAAATAATGCCGTGGCTTCAGTGGTATCAGTAAATACAGTTTCCATCATGCGGTCATGAATCAAGTTATTTAATGATGTTTGTTGGGCAGATGTTAAAGTCGCAGCGTTTTCAGTGCTAATATAATAAGATAAACCGCGTTCAAGACGAATAACTTTAGATAAACCACAGTTGTTTGCAATATCGGTAGACTTTGATGACCAAGGTGAAATAGTGCCAGGTCGAGGTGTTACAAGGAGGAATTGGCCAACAGGTTCGTGTTCTTCAATGGTTGGTCCATACTTAAGTAATTGCGCTAAAACAGTAGACTCATCATCACTTAAAGCTGCGGAAATATGAGCGAAGTGAGTAAACTCAGCATAGATATCCGTAATGGGCAGTTGCAGCTCTGAGCACTGATTCAGTAGTTTGTTTACTCTAAATTCAGATAGTGCTGGTGCACCACGAAAGGTTTTCATCAACATCGACATAGTCTATTTCACCGGGTTAGATTAATTAAGGATAAAAAACGCGCGTATTATAGTTTAAATAGGCTCATTATAGAAACGATTTGTCTCTTTTCAAGCCAAGTTTTTGAGGTCAGAATACACGCCAAATTAAAAATAGCTTTTTAAATATCTCAATTCACGTGACAATAGCAATTATGATAAAAAAACAAATAAAATTATTCGCCAATAAAGTGAGTGTAAAAAAGCAATTAGCCTTGTTTTTATTACCCTTTATTGTTTTGCTAAGCGCATGTGAAAACCAAGAGACGTCTGCAAACTTACAGAGAATTATTGATAGAGGTTACATAACGGTTGGTACGCTTTATGGCAATACGAGCTATTATCTTGATGCTGAAGGGCCTGCTGGCTTTGAATATGAACTAGCACAAAAATATGCACAGTTTTTAGGTGTCGAATTAAAAATGATGCCGAGCTACAACTTAAATGAATTGTTTCAACAACTCGATAATGGCAGCGTCGATATTCTTGCTGCCGGACTCGCGGTTACTGAAAGTCGCTTGAAAAACTATCACTTTTCGCCAAGTTATGACAGCGTAAGCCAAAAGCTAGTTTTTAAACAGGGTAATATCAGACCGCGTAAGCTTGCCGATTTAACGGGGAAGTTACAGGTACTTGAACAATCTAGCCATGTAGAGAGCTTAGCGCAATTAAAGATCTCTAATCCTGAGCTTGTTTGGTCGACTACCAGTGAGCTTGATAGCGAAGAGCTTCTGCTGCGTGTACTTTCAGATGAGATTGACTACACCATCGCAGATACCAACACCTTGGCAATTAGCCGTAGATATTATCCTGAAATTAGTATCGGTTTTACGATATTAAAAGAAGAATCTTTAGCCTGGATGATTAATAAAAATAATGACGACACTATTTTTGCCAGCTTAATTGAGTTCTTTGGTCAAGTGCATCATAACGGTGTGTTATTAGCATTAAATGATAAACATTACGGGCACATAGAAGAATTTAATTATGTTGATACCCGTATGTTTATTAAAGCAATAGAGCAGAAGCTACCTAAGTATCAACCTTTGTTTGAAAAATATGGTCAAGACGTTGATTGGCGTTTACTCGCGGCAATAAGTTATCAAGAATCACATTGGGAACCTCACGCTCGTTCTTACACTGGTGTTCGTGGCATGATGATGCTAACGCTACCAACGGCAAAGCAAATGGGTATTAAAAGTCGACTTGATGCTGAACAAAGTATCCGAGGTGGCGCTAAATATTTCAAACAAATGATAGCTCGAATGCCTGATAGAGTGCCTTCTCCAGATAGATTATGGTTTGCTTTAGCTTCCTACAATATAGGGCTAGGGCATTTAAATGATGCGCGAAATATTACTAAACAACAAGGTGGCGATCCCGACCGTTGGGTGGAAGTAAAAGAGCGTTTGCCACTACTTAAACAGAAAAAATATTATAAAAAAACGCGCTATGGTTACGCTCGAGGTGATGAACCGGTTAATTATGTTGAAAATATTCGCCGTTATTACGACACCTTAACTTGGATGGATGATCAAGCGAAACAAATTGCCCAGAAAACAGAGTTAGCCACCTTGAACGAACAAGCAAACTAAAAGGGGATATGATAGCGTTTGAGTTTATTTCATTAAAGTGTCATAAACATAAGAGATACTAATTAAAATAAAACTGAACTTGCTACATTCCGGCTAATTAATAGCGTAAAAAATTAATGTAGTGAGGTTTTACTGTTTTGGTGTTTATATGCAAGGCAAGAGGTTAATATGAAATTTAAGAGATGCTTTATTAGTAATCAAAGAAAAAGAACCTTAAAACGTCACAAAATAAGGTTAGCAAATCGACGTCATACCCAATTTGCATCCGATCATTTTCATAGTGCTAGCGCTGTCGATACTATAAAAACTTTACAAGATAGTTGAAATAGCTACTGAAGTTTAAGCTCATTACTTTTTACACTTTTTACACTTTTTGTTTTTCTAGTTCCCCAATCTTGAGTTACATTTTTACAACAGCTTAGTAATTACTTAAATAGTTATAATACAAAAATCAGTATCAAAACTCAGTATCAAAACTTGATATTCTCGAGCAAGCGTCGAAAAATAAATTATTTATAAATATATTAATAGGTCATAAATACTTATTAGTACGACTTTTATATCTAAAAAATATTTGGTAAAACTTAATTAAGTCCTTATTTTGGAAGGTGTTTTTAAAAATGGTTGAACATGGAGTTTATTCAGTTGTCCTTAAAGATAATTTATTAAGCATTACGTTAATTGGCTCATTTAATGAACTTGCAACAAAGTCAGTTTGTTTGCAAATAAAAGCTAAGGTCGACAGCTTGAAAGGCAAAGCCTTTGCTGTATTGTTTAATGGCATAGACTATGAAGGTAGCACACCTGCGGCGCATAAAATATCTAATGAGTATCTTTCATGGGTGAATAAACAAAATTGTATAGCTTGGGCTGCTGTTTATCATCACGCTATTTATGCAGAAATGGCAAAAAATGAACAGCCTGCAATGTTTGAAAGTAAAAATCGTCGTGAATTTTATGATATTGAATCAGCAAAGTCTTGGCTAGCAAGTCTGTAGTTTTTTGTTAATTTAATATATTAATAATGAAGCGGGTATATTCAATTATATTGTTACTTTTTCCGCGCTAGCTTTTCTGCTTTTTTTTCTGCTCTTCTGCGTTTAAAAAAAGCAGAAAGCATGTTGCTACACTCTTTTGCTAAAAGGCCAGAGTTCACCACCACTTGATGATTATGTTTTTCATGATTCAATAATGAAAACGCACTACCTGCCGCACCTGTTTTTAAATCTTTACTGGCAAATACTAAGCGATTTATCCGGCTATGCACTAATAAGCCTGCACACATAGGGCAGGGCTCTAAAGTTACGTATAGCGTGCAATCGAGCAGACGATAATTTTGTAACTTTTTACCGGCATCACGAATGGCGACCATTTCCGCATGGGCAGAAGGGTCGTTATTCATAATGGATTGGTTAAAACCTTCCCCGACAATTTCACCATTACAAACAATAACAGCGCCAACGGGTATTTCATTATGGCTGTCAGCAATGTTAGCTAGCTCAATGGCGCGGCGCATAAACTTAATGTCTGCTGCAGAAAAACTATCCTGAGCAATACTACTTTTAGAAAGGCACTGCTCGGTAAGTTTTGAGTCAGTAAGTTTTGACTCAGTAAGATTTGAGTCAGACAGGTCACTATCGTGACTTATATCTTTTGGGTTGAGATTAATGGTTAAATTTTTTGTCATCGCAGGTTATAAAAACATTTCTAATAAGTCGTTAAGGTAACGGTGGCCAAGTTTGCTAACCGACCACAGCTTACCGTCAAATTCCATTAATTTTTTAGCTTTAGCTTCTAAAAGTGTAGGTAAAATTGTCTCAATATTTAACCCTGTATAGGCTTGGTACTCATCCAATGAGAAACCTGAAAATAAGCGTAATCGGTTCATCATGTATTCAAAAGGTAATTCTTGTGCTGAAACAGTATTAAGCTGATCAAGTGCTTTTCTACTGGTATCTAAATAGCCTTTGGGGTGCTTTATTTTTACCGTGCGGTAAATGGTTTGTTTGGTTACATCGGTAATTTTACCGTGCGCACCACAACCAATACCCAAGTAGTCGCCAAACTGCCAATAGTTAAGGTTATGCTGGCATTGAAACTCAGGCTTACTATAAGCAGAAATTTCATATTGTTGATAACCCGCAGCATTTAACAAAGCAATACCTTGGTCTTGAATACTCCACAGCACTTCATCTTGAGGTAATTTAGGCGGTCGTGAGTGGAATGCAGTATTAGGCTCTATCGTTAACTGATACCATGAAATATGGCTAGGATTTAAGCGAATCGCCGTTTTTAAATCATCAAGGGCATGAGCTACGGTTTGGTCGGGTAAGCCATGCATTAAATCAAGATTGAAGCTTTTAACACCACACTCGTTAGCTAGGTTAGCTGCAACTTTGGCTTGCTCGCTATCATGTATTCTACCCAGCTTTATTAATTTATCTGAGGCAAAGCTTTGTACGCCAATAGATAATCTTGAAACACCGCCATTAAAAAAACCAATAAATTTTTCAGCTTCAACAGTGCCAGGGTTAGCTTCTAAAGTTATCTCAATATCGGCTTTATGTTCAAAGCGTTCTAACACTGCGGTTAATAGCTGTTCAATTGCCGGCGCTGAAAATAAGCTTGGTGTACCACCACCAATAAAAATTGAATGCAAAGGTCTGTTATGCAAGCCAAAGCGTTCAATATCGCTGTCAAGATCAAGTAATAACTGCGCAATATAGTCTTGCTCAGGAATAGCGTGCTTTAAAGCATGAGAATTAAAGTCGCAATAAGGGCACTTTTCAACACACCAAGGTATGTGAATATATAACGAAAGTGGTGGTGCAATTAACATTTAACGTAGGGCTTCTAAAAGTTGTGGTACGAGTTTTTTAAGGGCTTGGCCACGGTGACTCAGTTGGTTTTTTAAATCTCGCGGTAATTGCGCTGATGTCATTTTATGATCAGCTTGCCAAAACACTGGGTCGTATCCAAAGCCTTGCTCGCCTATTTTTTCTCGGGCAATACTGCCTTGCCAAACACCATGACAAATAAGCGGTGTAGGATCATTTTCATGACGCATGTAAACCAGCACACAATGAAAACGAGCGCTGCGTTGTTCATCGGCTACATTTTCTAAGGCAGTTAAAAGTTTGTTGGTATTATCATCATCGCTAGCGTTTTCGCCGGCATAACGGGCTGAATAAACACCAGGAGCACCATTTAATGCGTCAACTTCTAAACCCGAGTCATCAGCTATCGCAGGTAAACCGGTAACTTTTGCAGCATGGCGTGCTTTAATTATCGCGTTTTCTACAAAGGTGGTGCCGGTTTCAGCAACTTCACCAACATTGAATTCGCTCTGGGGTTTAATTTCAATATTTTGAGCCGCTAACAAACTGGCAAGCTCGTTTACTTTACCTTGGTTGCCGGTCGCTAATACAATGGTGGTCATCACGAATACCTTAGAATTAATTAATCATAACAATGGCGCGCATAATACCTTAATCTACAACAAAGAGGGAGCACCTAAGCACGAATTAAATAAAACTCAGAGGCAGTATGTCGTTAAAAGATACCTTTATTGGTTTAATTATTATTTTTATCTGGGGCTTTAACTTTGTCGTTATCGCTTGGGGTGTAGAATCGATGCCGCCACTATTAATGGGAGGCTTACGATTCTTATTAGTTGCACTACTGGGATCTTTGTTTATTGCTAGGCCTAATATACCTTGGCGATGGATGACACTTTATGCGCTAACTTTGTGTTTTGGCCAGTTTTCATTATTATTTTCAGCGTTAGCTTTTGGGATGCCGGCAGGGTTGGCCTCATTAGTTTTGCAGTCGCAAGCAGTGTTTACCTTATTATTTTCATTATTCATGCTAAAAGAACAAATAAAAAACAGTCAAATCTTGGCCATGCTCATCGCTGGTGGTGGCTTGTATATTATTGGTAGCTCAGGCCAAGCCCATAGTATGACATTACTTGGTTTTAGTTTAACCATTGCCGCAGCCATAGCTTGGGGCTTAGGTAATGTGGTTAACCGTCTAATAAATCAACGAGGTTATCGAGCAAATATTGGCTTAGTTGTTTGGTCGTCTTGGATAGCCATGGTGCCTTTCTTTGTTACGAGTTATTGGGTAGAAGGCGAAGTAGCCATAGTCAATAGTTTACAAAACTTAAATGGCTTAAGTGTTTTCGTATTATTTTATTTAGCCGTAGCCGCGTCGATGATAGGTTACAGTTTATGGAGCTATTTATTAACCAATTACCCAGCAGGGCAAGTGGCGCCGTTAACTTTAGGTGTGCCTATTGTGGGTATAATGTCAGCCTCGCTTTTACTGAATGAACAAATGTCAGCGCAGCAAATATTCGGTATTGTTATTGTTATGCTAGGTTTATTGGTTAATACCTTTGGTAGTAAACTATATCGCAGATTCAGACTAAAATCAGTCAGGTAATGCTGCTGGATAGTTTTAGGTAAGCGTGCAGTTTACGCTTTATCAGGAGTGATACTGAGGAAAAATAAGCATAAAAAATGGCACTTTACTATCTAAAGTGCCATTGGTCATTTTAATGAATTTTAACCTTTAATTAGCAAAGCTAATCAACATAAAATTTTTGTGAGAAGGTTAAGTTATGCTGTTTACCTTTATCGGTGATCTTAATATCAAAATAAATGGTTTCTTCATTGCTGTAACCCACTTGTGCTAAATAATAAACCGCGTCGCCTTCTTTAACTTCCATAAAGTCTAACGATTTAATTTGTCCTACATCGTTTCGGGCTTTACCATTTATGTTTACCGTTTTTGCGGGGTTGCCGTCTTGGGTATTGTCAAGCACCGCAATATTGACCAAGCCTTTATAGCGACTACGTTCAATACCATAAGCTTTAGCAATTTCAGGCGTTAAAAATGTTGAGCCAATGGCAATATAGTGCACATTAAGATCATTCAATTTTTTCATATTTTCAGCGTTAACTGTGGCGGTAAGCATAAATGCTAGTGCACATAGCCATTTGAGTTTATTGAAAACGTTATTCATATTGTGAACCTTATATTTTCTATAGTGGTTATTATTTAGTATATATAATGCTGTTAATCAAAATGAGTTAACGCTTATAACATGGCCCAATATGGCACCCAACCAGCCAATAAAATGTTTATTACATTCAATAATAAAAAGGCGATAAGTACCGATAAATCAAGCCCGCCAATACTCGGAATTATGCGTCTAATTGGCGTTAATATTGGCGCAGTAAGCTGATTGAATACCATTTGAGTTGGATTGTAGCCTTGCACTACCCAGCTCATTAATGCCATTACAAGCATAATAATAAACAGTAAAACGCCAGTTTGCTTAATAAGGTAAATTAAGCCTAAATATAATGCTGAAACAATATCAATAGGGCCGCCGTTAAGTAACGGAATAATAATAAAAGTTAAGGTCGCAACAATATAAGCTAAAATTACTGTTGCTAAATCAACACCACCAATACTTGGTATTACACGACGTAATGGAATAACTAAAGGGTTACTTACTTTTACAATAAATTGGCTTAGTGGGTTGTAAAAGTCAGCACGAACAAGTTGTAGCCAAACCCGCAACACTAAAATCATAATGAATGTGTCAAAGGCAAATTTAAGCAAATAATTAATTGCTTCCATCTAAAACTCCAAAAAATAAAATTAATTTAATCAGTGCTTTACTTGTTTTGAATGTATAGCACTGCAAATATGTTGATCGTAATACGATTAACTACTTTTCGCCATTTCTTTAGCGCGCGCAACGGCACAATTCATGGCATTTGAAACAAGACTTTCCAAACCACCTTCAACTAAAGCGTTCAACGCTGCTTGGGTTGTACCGCCTTTTGAGGTTACGTTTTCACGAAGCTTGCCGATAGACTGTTCGTTTTCAATAACCATTTTAGCAGCGCCTAGCGCAGTTTGTTGCACAAGCTCTCGGCTGTCTTGTTCACTAAAACCGTAGGCCATAGCTTGCTTTTGCATTGCTTCCATAAACAAGAAAAAGTAGGCAGGGGCAGAGCCCGAAACAGCAATGATATGGTCAATTTGTTCTTCTGAAGTTAACCACTTAACAATGCCGACAGATTCCATTAATGATGTCGTAAATACCTTTTCTTCTTCAGTGATATGCTCATTTGCATATATTCCAGATACGCCAAACCCCAGTTGTGAAGGGGTATTTGGCATGGTTCTAATGACGGTGCAAGGCTTAGCCAAGGCTTGTTCTATTTGTGCCATAGTGCAACCGGCAGCAACTGAAATAAAGCACTTTTTGCCAATCTCAATTTGCTGACTTAAAAGCTGGCAAACTTCTTCTATAAGGTAGGGCTTTACGCCCAGAACAATCACGTCTGCAAAAGTTGCTGCTTCAATATTGCATTGTGTTTGTTTAATACCGTGTGCGGCTTGCAAAGCCAAGCGCTTTTCTGCTGAAGGATTCGATACGATAATATGTTCAGGGTTAAAACCACCATTTACTAAGCCCGAAATAATTGCACCGTTCATGTTACCTGCGCCAATAAAAGCTATTTTTTTCATAAGTTTCCTATCAAGTATTGCTGATTCAATGAATGTAATTGGTCATTCATTACTAAATTTTGTCTTAAAGCTATCGTCGTTGCCAACGAAAGTTTAATTTTCATCATTGTACTATTTTTTGAGATAAATTATTTAGCTTCTAGCGCCAAATATTGCTGAGCCAATGCGAACTAAGGTAGAGCCAGCATTAATAGCAAGTTGCATATCGCCAGACATACCCATAGATAAAGTATCTATGCTTGGATATTGTTTTTGAAGTTTAAGAAATAAGTTTTGCATCTCAACAAAACTAGCCTGAGAAGCATTTTTTTCTGGAATCGCCATTAAACCGCGTAAGCATAAGTTATCGCAGGTTTCGATAACATCAAGTAACGCAGGAAGCTCTTGCGGTAAAACCCCAGATTTACTTAGTTCGCCACTAATATTCACTTGTAAACAAATGTTTAGCGATGTATCTTGACCAGACCTATGCTCGTTAAGGCGTTTTGCTACTTTAATTCTATCTATGCTATGTACCCACGAAAAATGGCTGGCTATTAACTTGGTTTTATTCGTTTGAATTGGGCCAATAAAATGCCACGTTATATCAGTTTTATTCTGCAAAGCAGTAATTTTTTCTAAGGCTTCTTGCACATAACTTTCGCCAAAATTTCGTTGCCCTGCATCGTATGCTTGTTCGAGCATATCAATAGGTTTAGTTTTACTTACTGCAAGCAAAGTAACTTCATCAGCATTGCGATTTGCAAGCTGACAAGCAGAAGAAATTTGCAGTTCTACAGCAGCAATATTATCTTTAATAGCAATCATATTGTTTATTTCAGTTCTCAATGACTTATTCAGTTGTTAATTAATAATTAATTTAACTCAGAGGTTTGTATGGATATTACCGAATTACTCGCATTTAGTGTCGAAAATAATGCATCAGATTTACATTTATCAACGGGAACACCACCGTCTATTCGTGTTGATGGTGACGTACGTAAGCTAAATATACCAGCATTTGATGAAAAAGATGTTAACGCTTTGGTCTATGATATTATGAATGATCGCCAACGCAAAGAATATGAAGAAAATTTAGAGGTCGATTTCTCTTTTGAAGTGCCAAACCTAGCACGCTTCAGGGTAAATGCTTTTAATCAAAATCGTGGTCCAGCTGCGGTATTTCGTACTATCCCAAGTAAAATTTTATCATTAGATGACTTAGGTTGTCCTGATATATTTCGCAGCATTTCAGAATTGCCGCGCGGTTTAGTTTTAGTTACTGGCCCAACGGGCTCTGGTAAGTCTACAACACTTGCCGCTATGGTCGATCATATAAATAAAACGAAACACGATCATATTTTAACTATTGAAGATCCTATTGAATTTGTTCATCAGAATCACTCATGTTTAATAAACCAACGTGAAGTACATCGCGATACCTTAAGTTTTAGTGCTGCACTTCGTTCAGCGTTACGTGAAGATCCTGATGTAATCTTAGTGGGCGAGATGCGTGATTTAGAAACTATACGTTTAGCAATGACCGCAGCTGAAACCGGTCATTTAGTTTTTGGTACTTTACATACCACCTCAGCACCAAAAACCATTGACCGTATTATTGATGTATTCCCAGGTGAAGAAAAAGCCATGGTACGTTCAATGCTTTCTGAGTCATTACGTGCGGTTATCTCACAAACACTTGTTAAAAAGGTTGGTGGGGGCCGAGTTGCTGCACACGAAATTATGATGGGGGTTCCGGCAATTCGTAACCTTATTCGCGAAGATAAAATTGCTCAAATGTACTCTGCTATTCAAACGGGTATGTCTCATGGTATGCAAACAATGGATCAATGTTTACAAAATTTGATCAACCGCGGCATGATCACCAGACAAGATGCCATGGACAAAGCACAAGACAAAAACCAGTTTTCTGGTTACTAGTCTCAGAGATATGAAAGGGTAATTTAATGAATTTTCATGATTTATTAGAAAAAATGGTGCAGCACGGTGCATCAGATATGTTTGTTACCGCTAAGTTAGCGGTAAGTGCAAAAGTTAATGGCGAGTTGGTGCCTATTGACGATCACGTTTTATCAGCCGATGAATCTTTAAGTTTGGTTCATGATGCTATGTCCGATAAACAAAAAACTGCATTTGACGAAGAAAAAGAATGTAACTTTGCCATTTCAATTGATGATATTGGTCGCTTTCGTATCTCAGCTTTTTGGCAACGAGATATGGCTGGCATGGTTATCCGTCGTATTGTTACCGAAATCCCAGACGCCGATGATCTTGGCTTACCATCAGTGTTAAAAGATGTGGTGATGTCTAAACGTGGTTTAGTGCTATTTGTTGGTGGTACAGGTACGGGTAAATCTACTTCGATGGCAGCTTTAATAGGTTATCGAAATAAAAACTCTCGTGGTCATATTCTAACTATTGAAGATCCGGTTGAATTTGTTCATGAACACCGTAAATGTATGGTAACACAACGTGAGGTAGGGCTTGATACCGAAAGCTTCAGTGCAGCACTGAAAAGCTCTTTGCGCCAAGCGCCCGATGTTATTCTTATTGGTGAAATTCGTAATCAAGAAACCATGGAACACGCGTTAAGCTTTGCTGAAACCGGACATTTATGTATTGCTACTTTACATGCGAACAATGCAAACCAAGCGATTGATCGTATTATGCATTTAGTACCCGCAGAGCAACATGGTAAATTGTTGTTTGATTTGGCATTAAACTTACGCGGCATTATCGCCCAACAGCTTATTCCAACCAGAGATGGCAACGGTCGTGTAGCTGCTATTGAAGTGTTACTAAATTCACCTTATGTAGCTGAGTTAATTAAAAAAGGCGATGTAGGTAGTATTAAAGAAGTCATGGAAAAATCTACCGATCAAGGTATGCAAACCTTTGACCAAGCACTCTTTAATCTATATCAACAAGGGCTTATTAATTACGCAGATGCCTTGCATCATGCCGACTCACCAAATGATCTACGCTTAATGATTAAATTAAGAAGTAACGACCAAGGTGGAACCGGTTCATTGTCAGGGGTTACGATTGATGGTTTAGCGCCTAAAGAAGAATAACTTTTCATGGCGATTTTTTATTGATGTAGTTTTTAGTAGGGTGAAGTAGTTTATATTTCATCCTACTATTTATGCATTAACTCTACGCTGTATGTCACCTTCAACCTGGTTATAACTTTTTCGCTCTGTCTCATTCCTTCCCCTCTATTACGTATTAAAGCTAAAAAGTTTATAAAAACAGATTTAGCCCACTGCATTTTAATTTTTAAGTGATAGCTCTGTATGTGTTGACTTTTTTCAAATTATTTGAATATATAGGTTAGGTAACTATAAGGATTATTATTTGATGTCAAAATCATTATCAGATGGAAAAAGCTTTTACAAAGATGAAGCCGAACTTTTGTATGGAAATGCAAAATCTGGAATTATTGTCACGCTTTTGGCATCAACGATTTTAGTTTTTGCATTTGATACACCTGAAGTGCACACTCAAAAGCTTTACTGGTGGATTGGTATTTTAGCACTTGTTGTTGCTAGGTTAATGGACCTATACAGTTGGAAAAAACATTCACTTAATGTTAGTTACAATGCTAAAAATTTTATACATCGATTTATAGTTGGCGCTATTTTATCTAGTTTGATGTGGTGTTCATACTGCATATATATATCCCGCTACGCCTCTAGCACAGAGCTTGCATCTACTATTATTGTGGTCTCAGCTTTTGCAGGCGGAGCTTCAACTATATTGGCCGCTAATAAGTCTTTAGCGATGGGGTATGCGGCAATTATGCTTGCCCCCTTTTCAGTCGCCTTAGTGCTTTCTTCCCAAGAGTATCAATTTACGCTAGGCCTGCTTGGTTTGGCATTTAGTTTAGTTATGGTGATGACCGCTCGAAAATCTGCCGACTTTACATCACATGCTATTCGATTAAAAAATGATAATGCTGAACTCGTCAATAAAATGGAACAAAAAGTTGCTAGACGAACACAAAAAATTTATCAGCTTTCTAACCTTGACCCTCTTACCGGTTTATTCAATCGCTCTGCGTTTATGTCGCATATGCAAGAGCAGCTTGATTTAAGCGCAAAAAATAGTATCCCGCTTGCCTTGTTATTTATTGATTTAGATGGCTTTAAAAAAATTAACGATACATTGGGCCATCAAACAGGAGATAAGGTACTAAAAAATACCGCAGAACGACTAAAAGCGCTTCAAGGTGATCAGCAACTACTGTGTCGTTGGGGCGGAGATGAGTTTCTGATCACTTTTATGGCGGCAAATGAAGATGCCGCACTTGCTTTTGCTAATAGCGTTATTGAAAAAGTTTCAGAGAGTTACGATTTTGAAAACAATCGACTTTTTATCAGTGCCACTATAGGTATCGCAATCTCTCCTAATCATACTGATAGTGCCGATGAGTTAATTCAGCTAGCTGATACCGCTATGTATAATCAAAAAAAGCTCAGTCCTAGCTCAGTTGGTTTATTTAATAGTGAGTTAGGGCAACGAATAGTGCGTGAAAACCAGCTTAAAGTAGGCCTTTCTAAAGCAATTGAAAAGCAACAGCTTCGCTTAGTTTATCAACCTATTGTCGCATCAAAGTCACATCAAGTGGTTGCTTTTGAAGCACTGCTTCGTTGGGATTTTGCGGGTGAAAACATACCACCTGATAAATTTATTCCAATTGCAGAACAGTATGGATTAATAATAAATTTAGGCACATGGGTATTACAGCAGTCGTGTATCGCAGCTGCCGCCTGGCAGGCATTGAATAACGACACACGCCCCTCTGTTAGTGTAAATGTATCTGTATTGCAATTGTATGATGAAAACTTCATAAATATTGTGGCGCTAGCACTAAAGAATGCAAAACTAACCGCCGAAAATTTAACTATTGAAATTACAGAATCTATTTTCTCCAATGATAAAATAATCATACTTAAATGTATTAAAACCTTGCAAAAAATGGGGGTAAAAGTATCAATTGATGACTTTGGCACTGAGTATTCTTCGCTTTCGGTAATTCAAAGCTTGGCTGCCAATACCCTAAAGATAGATCGCTCCTTTGTTAATATGCTAGATACAAATGGCAAAGTCATTATTGAAGCGGTAAAACATATGGCCGTTAAGCTTGATTATGCTGTAGTGGCGGAAGGCGTTGAAACCCAAGAACAAGCCGAGCAACTTTCAGCATTAGATATTGAAATGCTACAAGGTTACTTCTTTTCAAAGCCTATAGAGTTGCACGATGTAGAAGACTATTTGCTGAATAACTCACCTAAAAATTAAGCTATAAGGCCTACATAATCCGTGTGGTTTAGTAAGTTACTGTATTAATGAATAACGTATTTCATGGTATTTTAAAATCGACAATAATATTAATTACCATATTATTGTTAAGATAATCGTAATCGCAAATTTTACCTTCAATGTGCCCAACTTATTTGGCTTTAGGGCATAGATAAATTTATAGGATAGATAAATGTTAACTTCAATTAGGTTCAGTACCATCATTTTTACGCTTTTTTGTGCAATCTCTGCGGTAGGTGCTGATACATTTACCGCCGGGCCGGTAATAAAAAGCTACGGTAAACATGCTCAAGTTCAACAAGATTTAAAACTAGACAAAAGTAATGTATTTAATGTCGCTTTTGATCTTGGAGCGCAGGGTAATGTAGGTAAGGTAAATGGCAGAATTGAAACGCTTGCACGTTTCATCAACATGCATGTAGCTAATGGCGTACCACTGGAAAACATTAACCTAGCACTCGTTGTGCATGGCAAAGCTGGCTTTGACTTATTAAAAGCCCCTTTGTATCAACATAAATATCAACAAGAAAATGCCAACGTAGCGCTAGTACAAGCATTACTTAAAAACCAAGTTAAAATCTACATTTGTGGACAATCAGCAGCGTATCATGGCATTACAAATGATATGGTATTACCCGGTGTTGAAATGGCGCTATCAGCAATGACAGCGCACGCTACTTTGCAAAACCAAGGCTATACGCTTAATCCATTTTAGCGACCAAATAAGGCCGTAGGCTTACTGATTAGTTAACCTTTAGTACCAACGACAACGCCCATATCCATAACGGTATTGAAACAATCGACATAACGGTTGTAACAACCACAATACCGGCAATAGTTTCTTGGTGCTTATTATGCTGCTTGGCAATTAAATAAGCATTAACCCCAGTTGGGCTGGCACTCAAAATAACTAAAGTCATAGTCGTAATAGCTGAAAATTGAAATATAAAATAGCAAGTTAAGAAAATTAAGCAGGGTAGTAGCAGTAATTTTATAATGCTAGCCGTAATAATAAACTTCATTTCACTGCGTATTTTGTAAAATGCCAGCGATGCACCAAGTAAAAAAAGTGCCAGTGTAATCGCGGGTTTTCCAAGTAACAACAAACTGTTATTAACAACAACAGGCAACTTTATTGCTAGCAAATTAATGGCAAAGCCACCGATTATGGCAATTAATAACGGGTTTAAAAAAGTGTGTTTAAGGAATGTTCGCCAATTAAACTGTGCAATGTTAACGGCTAATAAACTCGTGGTTCCTATCAATAACGCACTGTGTAAACTAACGACCAAAAAAATGGTCGGTAATACCTGCTCACCCAAAACCATTATAGCGATTGGCATACCAACAATAACGTTATTAGAATACCCTGCGCCAAAAGCATAAACGGCTGAGGCAGGTAGATCATGATTTAAATCTTTATGAAAATAATAATTAATCGCCCAAGCAACGGCATAAATCAGCAATAAAGGTAGATAAAAAGCACTATAAATATTCAAATCTATATTGCTCATGTCGGCATTGGCTAATTGTTGAAATAAAAAGGCTGGAATGGCGATATTAAACGCAAACTTGGTCAATGAATCGACATTAGCTTTGCTTAGCCAGTTATATTTCGCCAGTAAAAAGCCAATAAAGCCAACAACAATTAAGGGGCTAATAAGCAGTAAAGTTGCCATTAATTAGTCTCTTTTACAGCTATTGTGGGTATAAACCCGTAGCAAGGCGGTGGACAGATGAATAAATTATCTAGAAAATTAGGCTGCTTGTTAGTTGAGTGACTATCTTTCGAATGTAAAGTGGCCGAGTTAATATTGATTTTCAAAATAGCTTTCTATAATTAATTTTGCCGATGCGGCATCGATATTATCTTTTTTAAGGTTACGATAACCACCTTGTTCAAAAAGTGCCTCTTTAGCTGTAGCCGTAGTAAGACGTTCGTCTTGAAACTCAACCTTTAGGCCAAAGCGTCCAGCAACACGATTACCAAATTTTTTCGCGTCATGCGTTAGCTGTTGCTCGCTACCATCCATATTAAGAGGCAAACCAACCACAACAAAGTCAGGTTGCCATTCTTTAATGAACTTCTCCATGCCAACCCAATCAGGAATGCCATCGCGTGCTTTAACTGAGCCTAAAGGCGAAGCTGAGCCCGTTAGCTCTTGACCAACAGCAACACCAATATACTTTTTGCCAAAGTCAAAACCTAGTATGGTTCGTTCGCCAATAACTGCTTTACCTGCCATTATGCATGCCCAACTTCACTAGATAAGTGTGCCATATCGATACCGAGTTTTTCAGTGGCTTTTTTCCAGCGTTGCTCAATGGGAGTATCAAATAAAATATCACCATCGGCTGGCGTTAAAAGCCAAGAGTTCGCTTTTATTTCTTCTTCTAATTGCCCAGGACCCCAACCAGCATAACCAAGCGTTACCATATACTTAGCAGGTGCGCCTTCAGTACCAAGTGCCATTAAAATATCTTTTGAGGTGGTGATCATTACTTCTTCACTAAGTGCCAGCGAGCTACTCCAACCTGATTGAGTACTGTGTAAAACAAAACCACGATCTTGTGAAACAGGGCCACCGGTTAATACTTGTTGGTCGAGCTCTGGCGCGTCAGTTTTATCTTCGTCAATTTGGGTTAATAATTCATTCAACGTAACATTAATAGGCAGGTTTATAATTAACCCCATTGCCCCTTCAGCATTATGCTCACAAATATAGGTCACTGTTTTATTAAAATACGAGTCGTCTAAGTTGGGCATAGCAATCAAAAGTTGATTTTCAAAACTGTCCATACATATACCTTAATAATTGAGGAGAAATACGCTAAAAATGAACTAAATTAAAGCGTAAATCTCAAACGGAATTGGTTAGCGTTTTTTAATGTTTTGCTCAATAGCATCCATGAGTTTACCGCTAATGTTTATCGGGTATGCTGCTTCAATTTCGCGAATACAGGTTGGGCTAGTAACATTGATCTCAGTCACTTTGTCGCCAATTACATCTAAGCCAACAAAGAATAAACCACGTTTTTTCAATTCTGGTGCAATGGTTTCTGCAATAAATTTATCGCTAGCACTTAAAGGCCTTGCGACACCGCGACCACCGGCGGCTAAGTTACCACGTGTTTCTCCCTGTGCAGGAATACGCGCTAGACAATAAGGCATAGGTTCGCCATTAACGATTAATATACGTTTATCGCCATCAACAATTTCTGGTAGGTACTCTTGAACCATAGCATATTGTGTAGAATGTGCCGTTAACGTTTCAAGAATAACACCCACGTTAGGATCATTTTCACCAATACGGAAAATAGATGAGCCGCCCATGCCATCTAACGGTTTAATAATAATGTCTTTGTTGGCTTTATGAAACTCTCTAATCTTTTGATTATTACGAGTAACTAAGGTTTTTGGCGTTAACTCTGGGAACCAAGCCGTAAACAGCTTTTCGTTACAATCACGCAAGCTTTGTGGCTTGTTAACAATTAATGTTCCTGCAACTTCAGCGCGTTCTAACATGTAGGTAGCGTAGATAAACTCAGTATCAAACGGTGGATCTTTTCGCATTAATACCGCGTCTAAATCGGCAACATTAATATCTTCGCGCTCGTCTAATTCATACCAATGCTCGGTATCGTCAAATACTTTTACTTTGGCTGCGGTTGCTCTACACACACCTTGTTCTAAATAGAGATCTTTCATCTCCATATAATAAATTTCATAACCGCGCGCTTGCGCTTCAAGCATCATTGCCATTGATGAGTCTTTTTCTACTTTGACCTCAGAAATAGGGTCCATAACTACGCCAATTTTTATGCTCATGTTGTTTCCTAAATGTATTGTTATTAAGTACTATCGCATTGCTTGCATGCGACTAGCCCATTAAAATCGTTAAGCTAAAAGGTAATGACCTAATAGCTAATGTAAATCACCATAACGGCACTGCAAGGCAGTAATGGCCGTTAGCGCTGCTGTTTCTGTTCTAAGAACTCGTGGCCCGAGTAAAACATCGTGAAAGCCTGCCTTGTTGGCATTGGCTATTTCATCATCACTTAAACCACCTTCAGGCCCAATTAATAAACGAACTCGCTGATTTTCTATTGGTAAGTTCATAATAGAATGCTCGGCTTTGGGGTGTAAGTTGAGCTTTAACGCTGCTGTTTCTTGTGCTAACCAATCAGCTAAATAAATAGGTGTTGCCACTATAGGGACCGCACAACGACCACTTTGCTCACAAGCACTGATCACTATTTTTTGCCATTGCTGATGTTTTTTCTCTAAACGTTCGCCGCTAAGCTTTACACCACAACGTTCAGTGAAAATTGGTGTAATAGTATTAACACCTAACTCAACAGACTTTTGCAAGGTAAAATCCATACGGTCACCGCGTGAAATGCCTTGCGCTAAATGTATATTAAGTGGAGATTCATTCTCGACCAAAGTTTTAGCAGTAATCTCTACATCAGCAGTTTTTTTACTAACATTTATCAAGGTTGCTTGATACTCAAAATAACCGTCTTGCTCTGCAATACCATTGAATAAAGTAATATCATCGCCGTTCTTAAGGCGTAAAACTCGCACAATATGGCCAAAAGCATCTTCGTTTAATGCTTGTGTTTGGCCTACTTCAAATGCTTGTGCTTGGAAAATACGAGGGTTACGCATAAAGGTTATCCATTATTGCTTATTTAACTTAATTTTAATTTCAGATTTAACGAGCTTATTAATTACTTGAGTTTACCTTAACTATTTAGCTTAAGGCTATTTTTTGATGAAACACCGTCAACAGGTTTTGTTTAAAGTTGCACTTTTAACACTAGGCTTTAGATAAGGGCAATGCATGTTAAATTCAATCAATAAAGTATATTAATTATTTATGCCAAGCTTTACTTAACACTTTAACGAAAGCCTGAAAGCAAAAAACCGCTCAAAGAGCGGTTTTTTATTCAGCAAATATTAAAATTAAATGCCAGCAGATAAACGCAGCGCTTCTGCTTTATCAGTTTTTTCCCAGCTAAATGCCGTGAAGGTATCATCGCCAACCGTCATTTCAAAAGGTTCACGACCAAAATGTCCGTAAGCTGCTGTTTGCTTGTACATCGGGTGCAACAAGTCTAACATTTTCGTAATACCGTAAGGGCGCAAGTCAAAGTGTTCACGTACTAGTTCAACTAAACGCGCTTCAGATACTTTACCTGTACCAAAGCTATCAATTGAAATTGACGTTGGCTCAGCAACACCAATAGCATAAGAAATTTGAATTTCACAACGGTCAGCTAAGCCTGCTGCAACAATGTTTTTAGCAACATAACGACCAGCATAAGCTGCGCTACGGTCAACTTTTGATGGATCTTTACCAGAGAAAGCACCGCCACCATGACGCGCCATGCCGCCATAGGTATCAACAATAATTTTACGACCAGTTAAACCACAATCGCCAACCGGGCCACCAATAACAAAACGGCCAGTAGGGTTAATATGGTATTTAGTGTCTTTGGTGAGTAATTCAGCCGGTAGCACATGCTTAATAATGTTTTCCATTACCGCATCGTGTAAATCTTCTTGTTTAATATCTGGATTGTGCTGAGTCGACAATACAACCGTATCAATAGCTACAGGCTTGTTGTCTTCATAAATAAAAGTTACTTGGCTTTTTGCATCTGGACGTAACCAAGGTAAAACACCTGATTTACGTGCTTCAGCTTGACGTTCAACTAATCTATGCGAGTAGTACAATGGCGCAGGCATTAAAGTTTCGGTTTCATTAGTTGCATAACCAAACATTAATCCTTGGTCGCCAGCACCTTGATCTTCAGGTTTTACGCGGTCAACACCTTGAGCAATCTCAGGAGACTGTTGGCCAATTAAATTCATAATGCCACACGTTTCGCCATCAAAGCCAACATCTGAAGATGTGTAACCGATTTCTGAAATTACATCGCGAGTTATGCGCTCTAAATCAACCCAGGCTGTTGTTGAAACTTCACCTGAAATAATGGCAACACCAGTTTTTACCATAGTTTCACAAGCAACACGTGCATGTTTGTCTTGGGCAATAATAGCATCTAAAACCGCATCAGAAATTTGATCGGCAATTTTATCTGGATGTCCTTCTGACACTGACTCAGAAGTAAAAAGGTGTGTAGACATAAACCCTCTGTAAAAATAAACTGAAAAACAATCTTATACCTATTGGGCTTACGAATTAGTCACTTAGCGCTAATAGCCAATTTGGTATGAGTCTTTAATGGCGACATTCTAACTGTTTAACAAACTTATTCATAGAGTTATTTACGCCTAGATGGCTAAACGTCTTTGTTTTGTGTCGAAATTTTATATATTCTGTAAAAGATATTTTCCAGAAAAATAGCTTTTATTATTTTAAATCAATAGTTAACGAATTTTATATTGCTAAAACTGTTAAGGGTAACTATTCAGTTGTAATGGTTGCTGCCAAATATGGTTAAAAAGCGCTTGTTGAATATCACCATGTTTTGAACTGTAAAAGCTGCTTGTGCCTTTATTAGTACTTGAGTTTATGAGGTTATTTCGGGTTAACTGTCGTTGCAATTGCTCAGTAACAGGTAAAGCCGTTTCCATAATAACCACATGATTACCGCATATTTTTTTGATCAGGCCCTTAACTAAAGGATAATGAGTACAACCAAGCACAATAGTGTCGACGCCTTTATCAAGCAAAGGTTGTAAATATGCACTGAGTAATAATTCGCACTCAGCAGAGTTATTTTCATTCCGTTCTATCAGTTCAACTAAGCCAGGGCAGGGCTGAATAATAACATCGCTGATATGACGATATTGTGCCACTAAGGCTAAAAAGCGTTGGTTTTCAGCCGTTGCTTTAGTCACCAAAATAGCAACTTTTTTATTTTTACTTAAACTTGCAGCAGGTTTAATGGCAGGTTCAACGCCTATAACTGGAATAGAAATGTTATTGCGCAGTTGATCTATCGCGTTCACGGTTGCGGTATTGCAAGCAACAACAATCGCTTTAGCGCTTCGTTCAATAAACCATTGCGCTATCTCGTTGACACGTTGTTGAATAAATTCAGTCGATTTATCGCCGTACGGCGCATGTAAAGTATCGGCTACATAAAGTAAGTTCTCATGAGGTAACTGCTGATGTATGCATTGCGCAATAGATAAACCGCCAACACCAGAGTCGAAAATACCAATAGGATCACTGTTAGTTACTTGCCGTTTATTTTTCGCTGCTGAATTTTCGGCGGTTATATTGGTTTTTTTTTGCTTTGGCATTAAATTGATGTGACTTAATTCAGGGCGAAGTTAGTTGTGCTAAGTATATTATCAACAGGCAAATCAGATCTAGAGATATTTTGGCTATGATATTAACTGCCTAAATAAACCCGACAGTAAGCGCTGATTTTTAGCTTTGACTTAATATACCGTTATCTTTTGCTGTGACTATTTTATTTTTACAGGGAGAAAACAATGAGAAGGGAATGAGTTGAGAACTATAGACTTGAAACTGATACGTAAATCAGCGCCACCTTATATAAATAGGTTTAAACTTGTTGTTCGCTTCCTCATTTACTCCTCCTGCCTTTCTCCCTGTGAATAAATTCATTTTTGCGAATCACGATTAAACTCAGCAAAATAAACTAATACATATTTTACAGGGAGAAAACAATGAGAAGGGAATGAGTTGAGAACTAAAGACTTGAAACTGATACCTAACAAAGCGGCCCTTGCATAAATAAATGTAAACCTGTTGATCGCTTCCTCATTTACTCCTCCTGTTTGTCTCCCTGTGAATAAATTGACTTTAGCGAATCACGAGTAAACTTAACTAAATAAACTAATGCTTATTTTTACAGGGAGAAAACAATGAGAAGGGAATGAGTTATGAACTATTGACTTGAAACTGATATCTAACAAAGCGGCCTTTGCATAAATAAATGTAAACCTGTTGATCGCTTACTCATTTACTCCTCCTGCCTTTCTCCCTGTGAATAAATTGATTTTAGCGAATCACGAGTAAACTTAACTAAATAAACTAATGCTTATTTTTACAGGGAGAAAACAATGAGAAGGGAATGAGTTGAGAACTATAGACTTGAAACTGATATGTAAAACAGCGCCACCTTATATAAATAGGTTTAAATTTGTTGATATCTTCCTCATTTACTCCTCCTTCCTTTCTCCCTGTGAATAAATTCATTTTTTCCAGTCACGAGCAAACTTAGCTAAATAAATACATAATGAAAGCAATAACGAGGAATACTCTTGACAAAATAACAGGGTGAAACAAAGAGGGATAATAAAGATGACCTCCAAGGTGCCGCGGTTCACATTAGTCCTGAACACCGGGTGTTCAGGGCGGACGTATCATTTCAACCGTAGGCTTCCCGATACGAGCCGGGCTTGCACAATAGTTAATAATCAACATCCTTAGGTAAAACTTATCGGCTCAGGGACATAGTTCACACACAAACACCCCAGAAGTCGAAGCCATTATAACGAAAATTGTCAGCCGAATTAAGTCTTTTATCACTTGTAAGACCTGACTGCTTAATGCTTGAACGAATTGAAGTTTCTTTAATCGAAAAAGTATCTTTATGTAAAAAAAAGATTAAAGCGAGTTAACTAGGCTGTTTTAGTAGGGTTTACGGCTTGCTCAATTGTATCTTGTAGTAATTCAATTTTACTTTGCATTTTTTCGCGTTCTTGCTCTAACTCATTACGTGCTTGAATGAGATCGTGGGCAAGGTTTAGTGACATCATTACTAAGGCTTGTTCTGGAGATTTTACTGACGCAGACTTCTTAACGTCTTGTTCTAGGCGTTGATTAACTTCATTCGCAGCTTGCAGCAACGCAGATTCATGGCCAGCAGGACAAGCTACTTTCAGTCGTTTGTTGGCAACATTTATGGTTACTGTGTGTTGGCTCATTGTGCGATATTCTCAATGCATAATATTTAGTTTATTGAGCAAATTGCTCGCTATGTTGCGCTACTTGCTTGTATTATCAAGAAATTTAATGATAACCAAAAGTAATGCACCATAAAGGGGAACTATAACGGTGCGAGTTACACTATGCAAGTGATCTCTATGGTTTTTTCTGGAATCAAGGCTAGGCCAATGTTAACATAGCCAACAATATACTCCCGATTGAACTGATATTTTTATGGCTAATAGCACCACTTTAGATTTCCCCTCTGTACAAGCAATTTTAACCAGTGAAGGTATTGAAGCGCATGCTGCTGAAATTCATGGCGTACTTACCGGGTTAATTGCCGCCGGCTTTGAGTTTGAAAGTAATGATTATATCGCCATGGTAAACGATATGCTTAACAACGCTGAAGGCTTGCCTACAACAATACAAAGCTTAGTAAAAAATATTTACAGTGATATTTGGCAGAAAATTCTCGACGACTCTTACAGCTTTAAACTAATGCTGCCTGATGATGACGACTCAATTATTGAACGTGGTCATGCCTTAGGTAAATGGGTGCAAGGTTTTAATTTAGGCTTTGGTTTACAGCAAACAAAAAATGCTGCTTTGTCTGAAGACGTTAAAGAAGTGCTGGTAGACTTTGGCGAAATCGCTAATTTGTCAGACGAAATGGAAGAAGACGAAGACACCGAACAAGCCTTTTTTGAAATTGCTGAATACGTTCGCATTTCAGCCTTACTTTGTTTTACTGAGTTAGGTTCGCCGCCAGCACCACAAGATAAGAAAACCACTCTACATTAAGGCTACATTCATTCTACATTAACACAATAAAGCGACTGGGTTTAATCCTTCAAATAATTAAACTCGGCCCTCAGTGTGAAAATAGTTTGAAAAAAATGCGAAAATAGTACGAAAGTTATCAGTAACTAACGTTAATCAGACAGAAATTAAGCTAATAATTATGATCAAAAATACCTTATTACCCGTGGCTGAATTTTGTCAGCGCAGAAAAAACTTTATCGCACAAATGCCTAACAATAGCATCGCGCTTATTGCAGCAGGTAAAGAAGTAACGCGCAGTAACGACACTGAATACCCATTTTGCCAAAATAAGCATTTTTATTATTTAACCGGTTTTAACGAACCTGATGCTATTTTGGCAATCATTAAAGCTGATGATGTCGCCGAAAGTGTTTTATTTTCTCGTGAAAAAGATCCACTACAAGAAGTGTGGCATGGCAGGCGCGTAGGGCAAAACAAAGCGATTAAAGATTATAAATTTGATAACTGCTTTGCCTTAGCCGATATTGAAGAACAGCTAATACCGTTAATAACCGGTAAAACCGCGGTGTTAATTTGTCAAAATGAACAAAACGATTTTCAACAACAAGTACTTAATTGGTTAAGCCAAATCAAACAAGCCTCTCGCACCGGGGCTAAAGCGCCAACAACCTTGATTGATTGCAATAACATACTCGACGAAATGCGCTTACATAAGTCAAATGCTGAGCTTGATATTATGCGACAAGTTAACGTGATCAGCGGGGCTGCTCACCAACGCGCAATGCAGCAAAGCCAAGCAGGCAAGTTTGAATATCAAATAGAAGCCGAATTATTACACGAATTCGCCAGTAATGGTGCGCGCTACCCAGCATATAGCTCTATTGTTGCAGGTGGCGATAACGCTAATATTTTACATTACACCGATAACGACGAAGCCCTGAAAAACGGCGACTTACTTCTAATAGATGCTGGCGGCGAACTCGCGGGCTATGCAGCCGACATTACTCGTACCTTCCCGGTAAATGGTAAGTTTAGCGAACCACAAAGCCTTATTTATCAGTTAGTGCTCGATAGCCAAAATCTTGCTATTGCAGCAATTAAACCCGGGCAAACACTTGCAGAGCTTAATCGTATTGTTTGTGAATTTCTGACAAAAGGGTTGTACGATTTAGGTATTTTACAAGGTAACTTAACAATATTAATCGCCCAACGTGCATGTAAAAAATACTTTATTCATGGGCTTGGGCATTGGTTAGGGCTCGATGTTCATGATGTTGGCGACTACCATGCCAGCGCAATGCGCGAACAATTACGCCCATTTGCTGACGGGATGGTATTAACAATAGAGCCGGGTATTTATATTCCAAGTACAGATAAAAGCGTTGATGAAAAGTGGCGCGGTATTGGTGTTCGCATAGAAGATAATATCGCGATAACCGCAACCGGTTTTGAAAACTTAACCGTGAATGCACCCAAAACCATTGCTGATATTGAAGCCCTTATGGCTGATTAACAGCGGTGCATTAAAAGCGGCTGATTAAAAGCGGCGCATTAAAAACGGTGCAGTAAAAACGGTGCAGTAAAAATAGCGCAGTAAATTAACACAACAGGTTAATAATGAAAACGAGTGCAGCAGATACAAACAATATACCTGATAGCAGCCAACATTTTGATGTTATTATTTCAGGTGGAGGTTTATCGGGCAGCTTAATGGCATTAAGCTTATCTGGCTTGCGTGATCATAACCAGCAGCCGTTGAAAATTGCCATTATTGAAGCCAATGCAGTGTTAACTGAGTCAAGCGCTAGTTTTGACAATCGCGTTTTAGCCTTATCTCACGGCAGCGCAAATTACCTCAATAATATTGGTGCATGGCAACATTTACAACAACATGCTGAGCCGATACAAAACATTCATATTTCAGATCGCGGTTATTATGGCAAAGCGCGACTTTATGCCGAACACCACCAAGTAGACGCGCTTGGCTTTGTGGCTGAAATGACCCACATTGGCGCTGCGCTGCTAAAAACCTTAAGCACTAAAAACCATGTAACTTGGTTTACGCCAGACAGTATTAACGAAATAAAATGGCAAGCAGAAAAAGTAAATGTTGAACTTCACTCTGGCATAAAATTATCTGCCGCGCTTTTACTGGCCTGCGATGGCGCAAAGTCGCCTTGTCGAGCATTTGCTAACATAGCAACAACAAGTCGCGATTATCAACAAACCGCTTTAATCGCTAATGTTGCCACATCTATTCATCACAATAACATTGCTTATGAACGCTTTACCGACACTGGCCCGATCGCCATGTTACCTTTAACGGCAAGTCAAAATAACTCAACTGAACTAGGTAAATCAGCAAAAAATAGCGCAGGTCGATGTTCTTTAGTGTGGACATTAACCCCTGAACTTGCTGACAAAATGCTGAATTTACCCGAGCACGAGTTTGCTGAGCAATTATCGCAATCATTCGGCCACTGGCTAGGTAATATTACCCATGTCGGTAAACGGGTTACTTACCCTCTTAAATTAGTGCAAGCTAATGAACAGGTTTATCATCGCATGGCTCTAATTGGTAATGCCTCTCACACTATTCATCCTATTGCCGGACAAGGCTTTAATTTAGGTTTGCGTGATGTAAGCGACATGACAGAAGTGATTAAACGTGCCTTGTTACAGCAACAAGATATCGGTGCTTTTGCCAATTTAATGCAATATGGCAAAGCGCGAGGGCAAGATCAAAAGCAAGTGATCAACTTAACCGACTCGTTAGTTACTTTATTTTCGAATCAACTACCGCCATTAGTTGCAGGGCGTAATATTGGTTTAAAAGTAGTAAACTATTTGCCGAGTTTGAAAAACGCACTTGTTAAGAAAACCATGGGCTATTAATCATTAGATTAAAGATATCTATGAGCATAAAACACATAACCCTTAAAATATGACGATTAAAAACGTAAATATAACCAAATTGAATATGGCTAAACATGCAAAAATTTGATCTATTAATTGTCGGCGGCGGCATGGTTGGCTTAACCTTGGCGCTTGCCATTCGCCAACAAACCGAGCTCAGTGTAGCTATTGTCGACAACGCGCCAGTTGGCAACTTAAGTGATACCCTTAGCGATGAACCAGAACTACGCGTTAGTGCTATAAATGCCGCGAGCCAACAAATATTTAGTAACCTAAATGTTTGGCAAGACATTATTGCTCAGCGCACCCAGCCATATCACGACATGCATATTTGGGACAAAGCGGGCTACGGACAATTAGATTTCTCATTAAACGATGTTAACCACACCAGCGTTGCCAACAATCCCGAACAACTGGGCTTTATTATCGAAAATAACGTTATTCGCAACGCACTGTGGCACAAGGCAGAACAAGACAGTGGTATCGTATTTTTTACTGAGCATAAACTGCAACAATTAAGCCCAAGCGATAACGAAGTATTTGCTACCTTTGAGTCTAGCGACAGCAGCAACAGTCAAGCTATGCCAATAGTGGCAAAGTTAGTGGTAGGGGCAGACGGCGCTAACTCTTGGGTACGTAAGCAAATGAACGTACCGTTAACTTTTCGAGACTATGATCATCATGCCATGGTAGCTACTGTAAAATGCCAGCAAGGTCATCAAAGTACGGCTTGGCAAGTATTTCTAGCAACAGGCCCTTTGGCGTTGCTGCCGCTATATCAAAAAGATTTATGTTCTATTGTTTGGTCAACTAGTCCTGAAGAAGCCTCGCGCTTAACGGCTTTATCAGCCGAAGAGTTTGGCAAAGAAATAACCGCAGCTAGCGATGGCAAACTTGGCGAAGTTAAACTCCTGAGCGAGCGCATTACTTATCCGTTAACCATGCGTTTTTCACAAGAGTTTGTAAAAGGTCGTATGGTGTTGGTTGGCGATGCTGCCCATACTATTCACCCGTTAGCTGGCCAAGGTGTTAATTTAGGTTTGCTCGATGCCGTAGCATTGTCGCAAACGATTAGCGAACAACTGAGTAAAGCTCAAGCTAAAGGCATGCTCGACGACAACGCTTGGTATAGCGATAAATCGTTGCAACAATTTGCCCGCTGGCGTAAAAGTGAAGCCGCAGAAATGATCGCCGCCATGGAAGCCATTAAACAAAGCTTTAGTCCGCAACAAAGTGCGATTAAATTATTACGAGGTTTAGGTATGTCGTTGCTTAATAAGTTTACACCGGCTAAAGCTGTGATGATCAACCAAGCGTTAGGCTTTAAAGAAAACTTACCTGTATTGGCTAAAGCGAGCGCTAAGCCATTATCTGCTAATTCACTATCTTCGAAATAGCTGTTTAACCTGAACTCTAGATAATGAATGCTTATCCAGAGTTCAGGTTAAGTAATATTACGCTTTAAGGTCTTAACTTTTTCTGAGTAGGCCTCGTTAGTTTGGCTATTTTGTTGACTATAAGGTCAAGTAAATCAGTGCTTTTACCCGCTTTAAATGCATTAAAACCACATGATAAAAAAATAGTTTCTCAGCAACATATCAACAATATAAAATTTTAGCCCACAAGTTGCTGAGTTTTTATACCCTAAAGGAATTATATTTTTCAAAGTGCTACTTTTGAAAATATAATTTGGAATAGATTATTTAGTCGGGTTTTTATTTTTATTATGCCATTTTATCTGTTGAATCAACGATTACTCGCGGCTATAATCTTTAGCACTTTTTGTAAATCATTCGTCTTTATTCTAGGTTTATACGCAAAGGTATAAAATAGTGCTGTTAAAAGCACTTTATTGCTAGATAAAACAACTAACGTGAGTGAAACGTAGCATGTCAAATAAAACAGTATTACACGCCAAGCACATTGAAGCTGGCGCTAAAATGGTTGATTTTTACGGTTGGGATATGCCGATTAACTATGGTTCTCAAATTGAAGAACATCATGCAGTGCGCACCGACGCTGGTATGTTCGACGTTTCACACATGACCATTGTTGACGTTCAAGGCCAAGATGCACAAGCATTTTTACGCCGTTTAGTTATTAACGACGTTGCCAAGTTAGACGTTGCAGGTAAAGCTTTATATACCGGCATGTGTAATGAAGAAGGCGGCGTAATTGACGACTTAATTGTTTATTTTTTCACAACAACTGATTACCGTTTAGTGGTGAACTCAGCAACGCGTGAAAAAGACTTAGCTTGGATCAACGCCCAATCAGCTGAATTTGACGTAGTCATTACTGAACGTCCTGAATTTGCCATGATCGCTGTACAAGGCCCTCAAGCTAAAGCTAAAGTAGCAACATTACTTAGCGCAGAGCAAAATAAAGCTGTTGAAGGCATGAAGCCATTTTTCTCAGCACAAGCGGGCGACTTATTTATCGCTACAACGGGCTACACCGGTGAAAACGGTTACGAAATTGCTTTACCCGCTGAACAAGCTGCCGATCTTTGGCAACAATTACTAGACGCAGGCGTTAAGCCTTGTGGTTTAGGTGCTCGTGATACGCTTCGCTTAGAAGCCGGCATGAACCTTTACGGTTTAGACATGGACGAAAGCGTTTCACCATTAGCCGCTAACATGGCGTGGACCATTAGCTGGGAACCAGAAGATCGTAACTTTAATGGCCGTGAAGTATTAGCGGCGCAACGTGCTGCGGGTGACCAACCTAAATTAGTCGGCTTAGTGCTTGAAGAAAAAGGTGTTTTACGCACAGGCTTAAAAGTAATTACAGCAGCAGGCGAAGGTATTATTACTTCAGGAACATTCTCTCCTACTTTAGGCCACAGTATTGCCATGGCACGTGTACCACGTAGTACAGCATTAGGCAGTACAGTAGAAGTTGAAATGCGTAAAAAGCTAGTAAAAGTTCAAGTAATTAAGCCAAGCTTTGTACGTAACGGCAAAAAAGTTTTTTAACTATTTCTTACTAATATAGGGTTAACACGCACTTTTATTAATGCGTAATAAAACCCTATTAAATTGCAGAATATTTAAGCTATAGTATCAATTGAAACGCGCAAGCAGCTTCATACTATGGTCATTTAAACAAAAATTTTAAAATACAGACTAGGAACCAAACAATGAGCAACATTCCTTCAGAATTAAAATATGCAACATCACACGAATGGGTACGTAACGAAGGTAACGGTGTAGTTACTGTAGGTATTACAGAACACGCACAAGACCTTTTAGGCGACATGGTATTTGTTGAGTTACCAGAAGTTGGCGATACCGTAAGCACAGGCGACGACGTTGCTGTAGCTGAGTCAGTTAAAGCTGCATCAGACATTTACGCACCGGTTACAGGTGAAGTTGTAGAAGTGAATGAAGACCTTGAAGATTCACCAGAGCTAGTTAACTCTGACGCGTTTGGTGACGGTTGGTTATTCAAATTGAAAATTGAAGACGAAGGCGAGTTAGATAGCTTGCTAGATGCTGAAGGGTATGCAAACTCGATCGACGAAGACTAGTTTTCGGGCACACTCTACTTTTATACTGCGTTGCTTTCGTTATTCGTCGTAATCACTTAGTACACTAAGCTCATACGACTCACAACTTTAGCGCCTTGCCTAAAAGCAGATTGTTTACGAAAACGATATTTAAGCCTCCGACTGACTAGTAGTTCGAGGCTTTGTTTTTTAAATACTATCAACTTTATAGTGAAGCTGTTTTATGTCTACTCAAAATAATGACTCGTTATCTTTAGCTGAATTAGAGCAAAGACAAAATTTTATTAGCCGCCACATTGGTCCAAATGCTGAGCAAACGCAAGCTATGCTCAAAGACATTGGTGCTGACTCTGTTGACGCGCTTATCGACCAAATCGTACCTAGTGATATTCGTTTAGCTGATTTACCTGCTATCGAAGAAAGCAAAACTGAAGTGCAAGCACTAATCGACTTGAAAAAAGTTGCAAGCTTGAACAAGGTAAACGAGACATATATTGGTTTAGGTTACTACGGCACACTTACCCCAAACGTTATTTTACGTAACGTGTTAGAAAATCCAGGCTGGTACACGGCTTACACGCCATACCAACCAGAAATTGCTCAAGGTCGTTTAGAGTCATTATTAAACTTCCAACAAATGTGTATCGACCTAACAGGTTTAGACCTAGCGTCAGCGTCATTACTGGATGAAGGTACTGCAGCAGCTGAAGCTATGGCATTAGCGAAACGCGTATCTAAAAACAAAAAATCAAACTTGTTCTTTATCTCAAGCGACGTATACCCGCAAACCATTGACGTAGTAAAACAACGTGCCGAAATGTTCGATTTCGACATTGTTGTAGCCCCAGCTAACGAAGTCGTTAATCACGATGTATTTGGCGCATTATTGCAATACCCAAGTGCAACGGGTGAAATAACAGACATTAGCGATTTAATTGCTAAAGTACACGACAACAAGGGTATTGTTGCTGTTGCTGCCGACATTATGAGCTTAGTGTTATTAAAAGCACCGGGTGAGTTAGGTGCTGATGCCGTTATTGGTACAACCCAACGTTTTGGTGTTCCAATGGGTTACGGCGGGCCACACGCTGCATTTTTCACAACCTCTGATAAATTCAAACGTTCATTGCCGGGCCGTATTATTGGTGTATCGAAAGACACACGCAACAACCCAGCATTGCGTATGGCTATGCAAACGCGCGAGCAACACATTCGCCGCGAAAAAGCCAACTCAAACATTTGTACAGCACAAGTGTTACTAGCCAACATGGCAGCATTTTATGCGGTTTACCATGGTCCAAAAGGCTTAAAAACTATTGCGCAACGTATTCACCGTTTTGCTGATATTTTATGTTTAGGTACCGCAAGTAAAGGTTTAACGCCAATTCACGCTAACTACTTTGATACGCTTACTTTTAACTTTTCTGAAGGTCAGTATAACAAAGACGAAATCGTTGCACGTGCATTAGCTGCTGGCGTTAACTTCCGTACAGACGTTGAAGGTCAAATCAGCATATCAGTAGATGAAACAACAACGCGTGAAAAAGTACAAAACTTATTCAATATTTTATTAGGCGAAGGGCACGGTTTAGACGTAGCAGCACTTGACCAACAAATAACCGACAGTGGTCATTCGTCAATTCCTGCAGCATTACAGCGTGAATCAGCCATTCTAACGCACCCAGTATTTAACTCGTATCACAGCGAAACTGAGATGCTACGTTACATCAAAAAGTTAGAAAACAAAGATTTAGCGCTTAACCACTCTATGATTTCATTGGGCTCTTGTACCATGAAACTTAACGCTACTGCTCAAATGATCCCAGTTTCATGGCCTGAATTTGCCAACATGCATCCGTTTGCACCTGTTGACCAAGCACAAGGCTACAAGCATATGATTGACGAGCTAGGCGACTGGTTAGTTGAGCTTACCGGCTACGACAATATTTCAATGCAGCCAAACTCAGGCGCGCAAGGTGAATATGCTGGCTTAATCGCAATTCACAAATACCACGAAAGTCGTGGCGATTCACATCGTAACATTTGTTTAATTCCATCTTCTGCGCACGGTACTAACCCAGCATCAGCGATGATGGTAGGTATGAAAGTCGTTGTAGTTGCTTGTGATAAATCAGGTAACGTTGACATGGCCGACTTAAAAGCGAAAGCAGAAGAGTTAGCCGAGAACCTTTCTTGTATCATGATCACGTACCCGTCTACGCACGGTGTATACGAAACTACCATTGCTGAAATTTGTAACATAGTGCATGAACACGGTGGTCAAGTTTACCTTGATGGCGCAAATATGAACGCTCAAGTAGGTGTTACATCACCAGGCTTTATTGGCGCAGACGTTTCACACTTAAACTTACACAAAACCTTCGCTATTCCACACGGCGGCGGCGGTCCAGGTATGGGTCCTATCGGCGTTAAATCGCATTTAGCACCATTTTTGCCTGACCATGCATTGATCAACGTAAACGAAAACACCAAAGGTAACGGCGCTGTTTCAGCCGCACCATACGGTAGTGCAGGCATTTTATGTATCTCATACCTTTACGTTGCTTTACTGGGTAAAAAAGGTGTTACAGACGCAACTAAATACGCCATTACTAACGCTAACTACTTAGCAACAAAACTTAGCCAACACTACCCAATTTTATATTCAGATAAAAATGGCCGTGTTGCGCACGAATGTATTATTGATTTACGTCCACTTAAAGTGGAATCTGGTGTTACAGAAGTCGATATCGCTAAGCGTTTAATGGATTACGGTTTCCATGCACCTACCATGTCGTTCCCAGTAGCGGGTACATTCATGATTGAGCCAACTGAATCTGAATCAAAAGTTGAACTAGACCGTTTCATTGAAGCCATGATGTCGATTTGTGATGAAGTACGTAAAGTTGCCTCAGGTGAGTGGACAAGCGAAGACAACCCACTGCACAACGCACCGCACACACTAGCGGATATTACCGCATCTTGGGAACGTGGTTACACCATTCAAGAAGCTGTATTCCCAGTACCTGCGGCAGCAGCGAATAAATTCTGGCCAACGGTTAACCGTATTGATGATGTATATGGGGATCGTAATTTAATTTGTAGTTGTCCGCCTGTTTCTAGTTATGAAGATTAATTTTTTCAAAAATTTAGCGCTTTGATTAGAAAGGCGAACCAGAAATGGTTCGCCTTTTTCGTTTTATTTGCTAGAAAAAATATGCGCTACTATGGCATCAATTTGTTGTGTGGTTGCCTGCCATGTAAAGTCCTTCATATATTGTTTTTTTGCTAATTCAGGTTGTATATAAGTAATATTGTTAAATTTATTAAGCAGATCAATAGACTGAAACTTTAATGCTGTGCCCTGTGCATATCGGTCTACATCTAATTGACCCTGTTTATTAAAAGGTATCAGTAAATAGTCACAATGAAGAATTTCAATTGCCTGACGATTTTCCATTTCAACATAAGATATTGAACACTTAACCTTCTCAGAAGCGTACTTAGGGAAACATATAGCCTTGTCGGCATTTAATAGGCGTTCGAATTTACGGTATGGAATTTTTGCTATTTTGCCGTACTGGTCAAAAAAGTGCACTCTTGGACTTATGCCCATGAATTTCTCCTATTTATAAGTCAGATAAAGGGCTACGCACACCATTCGCACCAGCTTGCATAACATGAGTATATATTTGTGTTGTTCTAATGTCAGTATGGCCTAATTGCTCTTGAACTGTTCTTATGTCTGCGCCTCGCTGTAATAAATGCGTAGCAAATGAGTGACGTAATGTATGACAAGTAACCTTTTTTTCTATACGCGCTTTCTTTGCCGCTTGTTTTACTACTTTCCTTATTGATGTTTCATTTATATGATGTCGTCTAAGCGCATTTACTTCAGGATCTATACTGAGTCTTTTTGAAGGAAACAAATAATGCCATCCCAACTCTTTTCGTGCGTTAGGGTACTTCCTACTAAGTGCGAAAGGCAAATACACACCCTGATAGTCAGGGGTTTTAGAGTCACAGCTAAAAAGTAGTTCAACGCTATTTATTTGCATCTTTAATGCATCAATAAGCTCTTTTGCCAAAGTCACACAGCGGTTTTTCCCTCCCTTACCTTGCCAAACTCTTACAGTATAAAAATCAAAGTCTATATCTTGTACTCGTAAACGAACAGCTTCCATTAATCGTAGGCCGCTACCATACATAAGTTGACAAATTAATTGATAGTTAGCGTCAATTTGTACAAGCAATGCTGATATTTCTTTTTGAGTTAATACCACAGGTAGTTTTTGCTGAATATGGCTTTTATTAAAGTTTAATTCCAATGTTAATTCATTTTTAAGCACATATTTGTACATATACGATAAGGCATTCAATGCTAGTGCCTGTGTTTTAGGTGCGACATTAACGACATTAGATAAGTGTGAGAGAAAAGACTCAACCTCATGATTATGGCAAGTGTTAGGGTGTCGCTTATTATTAAAAATGATAAACGCTTTTATCCAATATAAATAAGACTCGATAGTGCGTTTAGCATACCTTTTTGTCCACATCTGCTCTTTAATATGGGTAAGAAAAAGAGAGCTCATATATTTATCCTTATTTATTTTGTTTCGTCATAAATTTAACTGTATATTTGTACAGTTTAGTGCGGTTTCCTGCTTTCATCCAATAAAAAGGAAATATTCTCGTTTATGTCTTTAACATAACGAAATGTTTTATGAGTAACTTATTGTAGATATTGAATAAATAAGGTATGTTTTGATTATCGTAAAATATGAAAGAAGGATTTTTTCCTTGTTTAAACAAGGAATTTTTCCTCATAATAAGCTGTTAGCTGTTTCTCTAGTTTAGGTATATAAATGTCAGATTGGTCTCCCATCGAAGAAAGTGCATTATTAGAGTTAATAGATAATGCTGAGTGGATGTTAGAAGGTTTGGATAAAAGTTTTTGGCGCCTTATAAAATTAAGCGTTCCTGAAAAATGGGTAAACCATCCTCTTGGGGAGCTTGGCGGTGGCTTCTGGGTTGTTGCTATTGTCGGAAATCGGTGCTTGTACTATAACGATATCGAAGATGGTTTTAATGTTAGTACCTTTAAATCTTGGGGTGAAATTGATGAATACTTTTCTAATCAGTTAAAGCTAGAAGAATTGGTTTCATCAATTGTATCTTCAAGGTTTTGTATATAAAACAGCTAACAAGAAATTAAACAAGGACAAAAAACAGTTGGCTTTTTGTTCACTACGTTCACCTATTTTAGCCAACTATTTTTTGCCTGTTAATTAGGCGTTATATTTTTATTAGAGTTCTGTGCATATTTCAAATATCAATAAAAGGTGATTCATATGGATGTAAATTTACTAGGTATCTTTGTTACTGTTGCAATAGCACATTTTCTTGCTTTGTTAAGCCCTGGACCTGACTTTGTGCTTGTTGTAAAAAGTGCAATTAAAAACGAAGGTAAAAACGCTATTGGTGTTGCATTAGGCATTGCATCAGCTAACGCGGTGTATATCGGTTTATGTTTAATTGGCGTAGGTTCTATTTTAGCTGCTTCTGTTCCTGTAATGATTGCATTAAAAATTATCGGTGGGTTATTTCTTATTTATCTAGCGATACAAGCCTTACGCGCCCGTAAAAGTTCATATAATAATTTAGATATTATAGAATCTAAAAATAACGACTATAGTAAATCGACTTTTTTAAAGGAGTTTGTTACTGGATTCATGTCTGGGATATTAAATCCCAAGAATTTATTGTTTTACCTTAGTCTTTTTACTGTGGTGCTTACCCCAGAAGTAGGCTTTGCTTTTAAGTTAGGCTTAGGGGTTTGGATGACCGTTATTGTATTCTTATGGGATTTATCTATTATTTTCTTGCTTTCAACCCGTACAGTGCGCAGCAAGTTTACTAAAGCAGCTTATTACGTTGATAAGATTACGGGTGCATTGCTAGGTTTTATTGGTTTTGCCATTGTAAAATCAGCATTGGTGAAGCAGTAAAAATATAACAAGTAATTAAACAAGGACAAAAAACAGTTGGCTTTTGCTCCTTCGTCGCTTATTTTAGCCAACATATTTTTTGCCTGTTAATTAGGCGTTAGGTGCATTCAGGGAGAGATTATATTCACATGAAGTTGAATTATTATGCTATAGGGGTTGGTGCGGGAGTAGATTTAGGCGGAAGTATGTTTTTCGGTACTTTATTCTATGTATCATTTGCAATTCTAGCGAATACACAGGCTGCAAACCTTCAAGAGTTATATCAAATTGTTTTCCAGTCACCGGTGTTTTTGGGAGTTTCATTTCTAATAGGTGCTACCTTTAACATTGTTGGAGGATATCTTTCTGCAAAAATTGCAGATCAAGCATATTTAACTTACGGTGCTTTGTCGGCTATTCCATGTATTATATTAGGCGCATTTGAGTTAGCTAATCCTTTGGGTTCAATTTTTCCTGTTTGGTTACTTATTCTAGGTAAAATTAGTGCTTTAGTTTTTGGTATTTACGGTGGCTGGTTGTGCAAAAAGCACCTAACAAGCAATTAAACAGGGACAAAAAACAGCGGGCTGTTCGCTTCGCTCCATTTTAGCCCACTATTTTTTGCCCATTAATTGGGCGTTAGGCGTCTTAAGGACTATCGATGTCAATTCGAAGTATTCAAGCTGAAAGAGGTATCAGTTTACCTCAGGAATATCTGAAATTACTTTCATCTCTGCACGAGGCTGATGAATATTGTTTCAATGAATATCCTGAAGAAGACCCTGAATTTGAAGGTCGTTGTTGGAGCTTCCTAAACGAGGATGAACTCATCGAAGAAATTGACATGAGAGGCGTAGGTAAATCCGCTGCTCATAAACAACTTGAGTTATATATCAAATGTTTCAGTGAATTTAGTGATAGTCATTTTCTAATTTCCCCTGACGGGAAAATCCCAGTTCAGAGAGTCCTTAATGGGTTAAATTAAAAGGACACCCATCCTAAATTGAATTTACAGAACACTGAACTAAACTAAGAAAATCCCACGATATTATCTCAGGTGAGTTATGGCTACGCCAAGGAAACAACAAATCAGTTTAGTAGATACCCCGTATTATCATTGTGTGGCGCGTTGTGTTCGACGCGCTTTTTTATGCGGTGAAGATACCTTATCAGGACAAAGCTTTGAGCACCGCCGAGAATGGATAGAAGAGAAGTTACACTTTCTCAGCC
>Ga0209302_10000020_pt1 | contig 111838 bp, 87 predicted proteins | sample ArcOceMetagenome_2_FD_187445 | JGI IMG/M metagenome (GOLD analysis project Ga0209302, IMG submission 187445) | Marine eukaryotic phytoplankton communities from Arctic Ocean - Arctic Ocean ARC135M Metagenome (SPAdes) (version 2) | ecosystem: Environmental > Aquatic > Marine > Oceanic | place...
CGACATCACAAAAAATATCTATTAGTTTATCCACTTGCCCACCTTGTTTGCTTTCAAATCGTTTTTAGTCGAAAGATCTGATCGCTAGGTGGGCAAATAGTTCCATTCTTATCCAGAATTCAGGTTAGTTAGAGTATTTTGGTTAAAAAAATTATATAAAAAACTAGTAATTATATAGGCTCGTTCATTTTAAAGGAGAATTAGTGCAAGCTAGGTCTAAAAATCCCATGATCAGTTTTGGTGATTGGCTTCTAATTGGAATTCCCTTAATTGGTTATTTGTATACCTCAATTCCTCTTATGTTATTACCTTTACCTATTGCGATTGCATACTCAATTTTTGGTGCGTTAAAAAGACATCACTTAAACCAACCATTAGTTGAGCCTGAGAAAATCAGACTTTACTCAAGCTTGCATATAAAGTTTAAAATTGGTTTATTAATTAGCTATTGGTCATTAGAGCTTATTGCTTTGTACCTTTCAGAAATTTAAACCTTACTTTATTATTTTTTATCTAGCCATCCATATATTTTTTATCTAACCACCCATAAATTCTGCTCATATTTCAATCGAAAATTAACAGTCCATTCATCCTAATTTGTATATCCCATAGTAAATTATCTTAAATTTTATTTATTTTGTTATGCACTAAATTTAACTGTGTTTTTGTACAGCTGGGTGCGATTTCCTGCTTTCATCCAATAAAAAGGAAATATTCTCGTTTATGTCTTTAGCATAACGAGATGTTTTATTAGTAACTTATTGTAGATAGTGAATAAATCAGGTATGTTTTGATTATTATAAAATATGAAAGAAGGATTTTTTCCTTGTTTAAACAAGGAATTTTTCCTCATAATAAGCTGTTATGTGGCAAGGAAAGTATGAAAGTTGTAGTCCAGAATGGGAGTCAACATCCTATTAAAAGAAAAGAGATGGAAGCTATTATTCAGGTGATTCCTAGTAGCTTAAAAAAAGGTATTTCTTCGATCTGCCTTTATCATTCAGAAAACGGCGAACCTGATACAACGTTTTTCGATAAATCTAAAACTTTAGGGTTTTATGGCTACGCAAAGGTTTCAACTCTAGACTGTAAAATTGAGGCATTAGAAGAGTTAGCTTTTTCTCTCATTTTACTTCGCGACACTGGAGAAATTCCATTTAAACTGTCAAAAAGTAAAATATCTCAATTATCACCAGAAGTTGATGAGCTTGTAGATAAATGGAAAAGGATTGTGGTGCAATAGCCACATAACAAGCCACTCAAGCAGGACAAAAAACAGTTGGTTTTGCTCCTGCGTCGCTAATTTTAACCAACTATTTTTTGCCTCTTAGTGGGGCGTTATGTTTTAGGCCTAAATATCGTGCAATTTAAATACTACAAGTTTATTAAACAAAAACTTCAGAGTTTGAATATCTCTACTTACGATGACGCACTTAAAATTCAGGATAATCAATTAACAGAAAATTTTGTAATAGATAACAATCTTTTCCAATTTAACTTTTCTGTTGATGAATACCCTGATGAAGATGAAATCATTATTGTCGGTTACTTATATAGAAAAAGTCTATTTTGCGATAAAAGTTATAGTCTGGGTTATAAATTTAATAAGGTAAATATAAAGTCCTATTTATCTCAAAAAGCCTTGTGGGACTTTGGTTACTGAAAGTAAAACATAACAAGTTGCTTAAACGGACACAAACAGCTGGCTGTGCTCGTACCTCGCTATTATAGCCAGCCATTTTTAGCCGCTTAGCAAAGCGTTATGTGTTTTTCGGAAATGGAGTTTAAATGTCTATTGAGTTTAATTTAGAAGTACCAGATAGAAAAAATGATGAAGAAGATTCTACTAAAAAGCAGAGATCTTTCATTTATCAATTATGTTCAAAGATCGGACTAGATAGGGAGGTTGTTAACGCCAAGTCATTAGGTATAGAGCAAGCATCTGCTTTAATCGATCAGTTAATTCTTTTACGTGATTCCAAAGCAGAAGTGTTAGATATAAATAATAGCAGTAAGCCATCAATAGCTTTATGTGGATTAATTTTTATATTTCCATACGTTTTTTCATGGTTTAGCTTACATCCCAAATATAGTGTCCGTATGAAAATAATTTCATTTACCTGGTTATTCTGGATGTGTTACATAATGTATGACACGTTAAAAGTTTAGCGTTACAAACACATAACAAGTAAATTAATAGGAATTTTACAGCTGGCTGTTTCGTTCCTCAACATTTTAAGCCAGCTATAAAATCCCATTATTTGGGCGTTATGTTTCTTTGAGGGTTCTGTGAAAATTTATACTTTAGTGGCATTAGCTGTATTTGGATCTATTTGCTTTACTAGTGGTTTCTTTCTTGGTCAGCATACTTATTACGACGATAAATCTTTGGATCTATTAAAACAAGGTTACATGGATTACTTGGATAATGCTTCCGAGTCTCAGAAACTTGGTAGTGATTTAATGTTAATTGATTTACTGAGAAAGTGTGAGAACGAGGATTGCTCTGGAGTCATAGACGAAGTATTAAAGCCACAACTTAGAGAAGTTGTAGAGAGAATTAACAGGACACCCATCTTAAATTGAAATCAAGAATTAACAGGACACCCACCTTAAATTGAAATTACTGAACACTGAACTAAACTAAGAAAACCCCACAACATTATCTCAGGTGAGTTATGGCTACGCCAAGGAAGCAGCAAATCAGTTTAGTAAACACCCCGTATTATCATTGTGTGGCGCGTTGTGTTCGACGCGCTTTTTTATGCGGTGAAGATACCTTATCAGGACAAAGCTTTGAACATCGCCGAGAATGGATAGAAGAGAAGTTACACTTTCTCAGCCAAGTATTTTCCATTGATGTTTGTGCTTATGCGGTAATGAGTAATCATTATCATGTGGTGTTATTTATTGATGAAGAAAAAGCCAAGCAATGGAGCATGAAAGAGGTGCTTGAGCGTTGGCATCGCTTATACAAAGGCACATTACTCACACAACAATACTGCTGTGGTGATGTACTGCCAAAACACTTAATGGCTATCGTTGAAGCCACCGCTGAAGTGTATCGTAAGCGCTTGATGAAAATCAGCTGGTTTATGGGCTATATCAACGAACACATTGCACGAGCCGCCAACCAAGAAGATAACTGCACAGGCAGGTTCTGGGAAGGTCGGTTTAAATCTCAAGCTTTACTAGATGAAGCCGCCATTGCTGCTTGTATGGCTTATGTGGACTTAAACCCCATTCGCGCCAATATCGCCAACACCCCAGAAGATTCAGCGCACACCAGTGTTAAATTGCGCTGCGAGCAAGCCACACAAAGCCAACAACCCAAAACCCTCATGCCCTTTGTTGGCAACCCCAGAGAAAGCATGCCCAAAGGCCTACCGTTTGAGCTGACTGACTATTTACAGTTAATCGAACTCACCGGTCGTTGTATCAGAGAAGATAAACCCGGCTACATCGACGAAAACCTACCAAACATACTAAGCCGATTAAACATATCACCTGAAAACTGGCTAATCATCACCACTGAATTTAAAACACAGTTTCATGGCGCAATAGGGCGCGAAGATGTACTCAGTGATTATTGCGAACATCAACAGCTCAAACGACGACAAAACTTAAGCCACTGCAAAAAACTCTTTGCGTAAATACACGAGTTACTATTCAAAGCTTCAGGAACAGAATGAGTCATTGCCTGAGGGGGATACATACCAAGATATTGATTTTTTAGTGCATATTAGGCGGTAAGTTGATAATTTTCCTGTTACTTATAACCAATAGCGACTTTTGTTCATGGCAACTAACAAAAAATTAAAATATTGATGCTATATAGTTAGATTGTATTTATGATGAGTGTCATTTTAATATTTTCTTTTAAATTCCGCACGTCCGGATCTGTGTGGGGTCGGCCTAGTAATAGGTCGTTCCTACCACGATTATTTTACTTAGAATGCGGAGTTAACATCCATACTTTTATGCAATATACGCACGATAAAGATCTGGTTGTTTTTATATTCTTTGTAATAAATTACATGGCTACCTTGAGGATATTTACTGTAACCTTGTCTAATGTAATCACAATTAATGCCTAGCTCAGGATCATCAGCTAATAAATGAAACGTATTATCTAATACTTTTAGGTAATCATTTCGCTGGGTAAGTCCCCAAGTTATTTGGGTATATTTAGCTATTTTAATTAAGTCTGTTTTGGCTTTCGAAGATAATTCAAACTTATTCATTAATGGTTATCTTCATCTAATTCAGTTAATAAACTTTCATAGCTGTATTCGGCAACACCGCTTTGTTCGCCTTGGATTAACATATTGCGTAAATTTAAAAGCTTAGCTTCTTGATCTTCTAAAGCTCTTAATCCGGCTCTAACAATTTCACTTGCTGAGCCATAACGACCAGTGTTAAGTTGTTGGTTTATAAACTGATCAAAATGATCGCCTAGTGTAACACTTGTATTTTTAGCCATAATTTAAACCTCATAAGTACCTATATGTAATATATTATGGTATAAAAAATACAACAAGTCACTCAGAAGGACAAATAACAGTTGGTTTTGCTCCTGCGTTGCCTATTTTAACCAACGGTCATTTACCTCTTAGTGGAGAAATTTTATCAGGCCACCCATAATAACCTGCTCATATATCAATCAGTAAACTACACTTAATGAACCTTACTTAGCGAAGTGTAGAGATTGTTATGCCAAAGCCCCGTTCACAGCAAATCAGTTTGTCAGATACGCCGTATTACCATATTCAAAGCCGCACCGTACGAAAATCATTCTTATGTGGTGTCGATGAAGCAACTGGCGTGAACTATGAGCACAGGCGTGATTGGATAGAAGCGCGAATTTTTGAATTATCTCAAGTGTTTTCCATCGATATTTGTGCTTATGCTGTTATGCACAATCACTTGCACCTCGTGCTGCATGTTGACACAGCGCAAGTCGATAACTGGTCGACAATAGAGGTACTTAGCCGCTGGCATCAGTTGTACAAAGGTACTCACCTGACTAGGAAATACCAGCAGCAACAGACTCTTAATGAATACGAAAGGGAGATAGTGGAAGATACTTCAAATATTTATAAACAACGTTTAATGGACATTAGTTGGTTTATGCGCTCTCTGAATGAACCTATTGCTCGACAAGCAAACAAAGAGGATGAATGTAGAGGGCATTTTTGGGAAGGGCGTTTTCAATCACAAGCATTACTTGATGAAGGCGCGTTATTGTCGTGTATGGCTTATGTTGATTTAAACCCTGTCCGTGCTGCTATTGCCCCCACACCAGAGCAATCAGATTTCACCAGCATACAACTCCGCATCAAGGCTGCTATCAAAAGGACACAGCCCAAGGCATTACTACCTTTTATGGGTAATGAACAACAAGATAAAGTCACGGGTATTTGTTTTAGCCTACAAGATTACTTAACGCTAGTAGATGAAACGGGCCGAATACTCAGAGAGGACAAACGTGGAGCGATTAATTCAGAAACCACCGCGATACTGAATAGGTTACACATCAGTGATGAAAGCTGGTTGAAACTGACGACGAACTTTGAAGGTATCTTCACAGGTGCCGCGGGTAGTGCAGAGCATTTATGTGCATTTACAGAGCATGTAGGATTGCAGCGAGCGCATGGTTTGGCGAATGCTAAAGCTTGTTTAAATAGCGCATAAAGTTTTTTTAACCCAGGCTTTATTTATGTTTCCTTAAAGGGGACAAAATTAATGCAGCTTGCATTTAATGAAAAGTACGTATATCGCGCAAAATTACAATTCAGGGTCAGTAAACTTAACACACCAGCTAAAATTTTATGTAAATAACTATTTAATATTTCATGATTATACGTTTTATTTATCATGGCTGGCATAATTAGCGGCAGCATAGTTCGCGGCAGAATAGATATCGGTTTTTAATAAATTTTAATCGTATTGTATAGTAACTGTTTGTATAGCATACGAAGTGATAAACATTAAACGACATAAATTAAAACGCTGTTAGAGATTAAAATCTTTAACAGCGTTTTTTAGTTTGTAGACTTGTATATATCGATTTAATGTCAGTTGAAAAAACTAATTTTTATCGAATTAACGTTGTGAAATTACTTTGTTTTATATTTTTCAAACCACCATAAAATATGAGCAACTTTAGACATTAGGTTACTAGGGCGTTTATATATGCCATGTGGAGCGTCTGGAATTCTTACCATTGCTGATTCTACACCCTCTAATTTTAGTGCTTGATAAAACTGCTCTGTTTCAGAAATAGGTGTACGGTTATCAGCTTCTCCAGTTAGTAACATAGTAGGAGTTTTAACATTGCCTACATAGCTAATAGGTGAATACTTCATGTAGTTTTCAGCATCTTCCCATGGCTTTTTGGTAAACCAATTTTTATAAACGTACGGGTAGATATCAGTAGTAAGTAAAAAGCTGTACCAATTTATTACTGGTTTTGCTACTACCGCAGCTTTAAACCTATCGGTATGACCTATTATCCAAGCACTTAAAACCCCACCGCCTGAACCGCCGGTAACGAATAGTTCATCTTCATTAATAAATCCTTTGGCGATTACGGCGTCAACCGTCGACATTAGGTCATCATAATCTTGACTTGGGTAGTTATTATGAATTATTTGCGCGAACTCTTTACCATAACTATCACTCCCGCGTGGGTTAGCGTAAACAACTACATAACCTTGCGCCGCCATTAATTGGATTTCGGCTGAAAAGTGCGGGCCATAATTAGTCACCGGACCGCCATGTATTTCTAAAATTAAAGGATATTTTTTACCTTGTTTATTGCCTTCTTTAAATCCAGGAGGGTAGGCAACCCATGCTTGAATATCACGGTTATCAAATGAAGACTTAACTTTTATTTCTTCAACATTAGCGAGTGTTTTATGGGCTAAGGCATCGTTGTTAAGTTGTGTTAATATCGAGGTTTTATTGCGCTTTGTTATCGCAACATTCGCCGGGCTTTGCGGGTGAGAATAGGTAAATGCAATAGTACCATTATCAGCCACATCAAATTGTCCGCCTGAGTAAGGTCGACCAAAAGATAAACCACCAATGTTTTTTGCAACTATATTGCGCTTACCTTTTACTGGTTGATATGCAACGTAAGTTTCACCTTTATCGGCGTAACTCATGTAAATACCTTTGTTATTACTTGCCCATTGAATATCGTTAACTGAACGATCAAATGACGCTGTTAATGAACGCTTATTTGAGCCATCAATGTTCATGATGTATAGCTCAGTATTTTCATAATTTTTATAGTTTTGGTCTGAGCCAGTATAAGCGATCATTTTACCATTTGGTGAAACACTAGGGGCATTGTCAGGGCCATTGCGTGTAGTTAATTGTGTTAACTTACTCGTCGCAATATCTAGACTAAATACATTGGTATCTAGGGGTTCAAGATCGGCGTCAGGGCGATTATTTGTTGAAAAAATAATAGCTTTGCCATCTTTGCTGAAACTAAGAGCGCCGCTATGATTAAAATCTCCTTGGCTTACTTGGCGGGCGACACCACCATCAGCAGAGAGTATAAATATATGTGTTTTACCAGGTTTAGTATAGCCAGCACCATCTGCACGATAATAAATATCATCAATATAAATAGCTGGTTTAGCCCATTTAGCACCTTTTGGCATACCTGAAAGTGTTAGTGCTGATTTTGCTTCACCTTCAACAAACTGGGTAAAAGCAATTGTTTTACCGTCTGGCGACCAAGTTAAGTTTGAAGGGGCATAACTTAAATGTGTCATTTGTCCGGTTTGACCGGTTGCTAACCATTTAAAATGAATTTGAGGCTTACCACTGGCTGTGGATATATACGCAAGCTTATCTTCGTTAGGCGAAAGAATAGGTGAATAATCTGCATGTAACCCATTAGTTACAGGAGTTAGATTTTTATCGCGATCAACTTTCCATATATTACCCAGTTTTTTGTCGCTATGTATGTCCATATAGTTACGTACAAAATAAACTTCATCACCTTTAGCAGTAACCTGCAAAGCAGATGCATACTCTAAGGAAAATACGTCTTCTAATTTAAGGGTGTTATCTAACGCAGACGCACACACGACGGGGCTTGACAGAAGTGCAAACAATATACATTTTTTCATATAAAAACCTTTATTTATTTTATTTAGTTAACTAATTATACAGGCTAGTTGGATTTATTTTTAAACAGCTTATCATATAATAAAATTTAATGTGAATCTATATTTACATTTTATGTGTCGATAGGTATATTCATTTAAAAAGCAACAGAAACCAATCAACTATTTGATGAAATTTGGCAGTTGCAAATACTCAATAGTTAACTTATAAAAGGTCTATATATGAATATAAAATCGAATAAAATTAGCATATTAGCTGGTGCTTTGGCATTAGCATTAAGTAACTCAGTTGTTGCACAAACACAGGTGATACATGCTGGGCAATTATTAGCTGTGCCAGGCGAAAAACCTCTTAATAAACAAACCATTGTTATTGAAGATGGTAAAATTTTGTCTGTTGAAAAAGGTTTTTTACCGGCATCAAATTTTGCTAACAATGCAACGCTTATCGATTTATCTAAAAGTTTTGTTATGCCTGGTTTGATGGATATGCACGTGCACTTGCAAACAGAGTTCGGTGCACATAATACTCAAGATACAGTTCAACTTTCAGATGCCGATATTGCAATGCAAAGTGTCCATTTTGCCAAAATAACACTTATGTCGGGTTTCACAACCGTGCGAGATTTATTGAGTAACCCTGAACAAATGTATGCGTTAAGAGACGGTATAAATAAAGGTTGGATTGAAGGTCCTCGTATAATTGCTGGGGCAGGCGTTTCTATTACGGGTGGTCATTTAGATGTCGATGGTATGTCACCAGATATGCTAGATATAAAATCTTCTGAAACTATTTGTGATGGGCCATACGAATGTAGAAAAATAACGCGTTTAGCGATTAAATATGGTGCTGATGCAATTAAAGTTTCTTCTACGGGTGGTGTGTTGTCTGATACCGATACAGGCACAGGGCAGCAGATGACAGACGATGAGCTAAAAGAAATTGTTGATACGGCTCATGGCTTAGGTAGAAAAGTTGCGAGTCACGCCCATGCTGCTGCCGGCATTAACGCGGCGTTAAGAGCGGGTGTTGATAGCGTTGAACATGGGAGTTATGCAAATAAAGAAAGCTTAAAGCTATTTAAAAAGACCGGTGCTTATTTAGTACCAACCTTGCTTGCAGGCGATACAGTGGTTCATATGGCAGAAAATGACGGTTTTATGTCGGGACCTATTCAAGAGAAAGCCCTTCGTGTTGGTGGCGATATGCTGAAGAACTTTAGAAAGTCTTATAAAGCGGGCGTTAAAATTGCTTTTGGTACCGATAGCGGTGTATCACGTCACGGCATTAATGCTCAAGAAGCTGTATTAATGCACAAAGCGGGTATGTCTACCTCCGACATTTTAAAGTCGGCAACGGTTAATGGCGCTGATCTTATTAATATGAGCGACAAGCTTGGTACAATAGAAGAGGGCAAACTTGCTGATATTATTGCTACAGATAATAGCCCGTTAAAAAATATTGAAGAACTTTTAGATGTTGATTTTGTTATGAAAGGTGGCAAAGTATTTAAACAACAATAATGATAAAGTGCGAAAGGGAATTGTTATAAATTGTAAGGAAGGTAGAGCCATTAATGAGAGGTGGCTCTATTATTTAACCAAGTTATTAATTAAAGTATTTAAGATTGAATGACATAAAAAACCTAATAATACCCACTTAGCAACATCTGCTGCTAAGTGGGTATTTTAATTTTTGTTACTTATAACCACCAAAAGAACCTGCAGGGCCAGGAAACACCACAGGGCTTTCAAAGCCATCTTTTGACACACTGGTTACACCAAAGAAGTAGTTATCAATTACAATGTTTTTTAACTCAAACTCGCTAACGTCACCAACATATTGGCTATGTGTCCAAGTAGGCTCAGTGGTTAAGCGCCAATGTACTCGATAACCAGCTAAGTTTTCTGCCATTTTACCTTCAGGGCGCTGCCAAGTTAACGTAGTTGATGCTTTAACTGCACCTGAAATTTCAGTGTTGGCAGGAGGCGCAGGAGCCCAGGCCATTGCGGCCATAGTTACTGCATTTAACGAAGTGAGCTTAGCGTTGAAATCAAAATCAACGCCAGATATTACATCACCATATGGTCGACCATTTTCTGTACGAAGGTCTTGGTGTTGGCGATCATAATGCTCATTCGTTTCCATAATGCGAACAGCAGGGTATCCAACCGCATTAAAAGGACGGTGATGTCCACCTCGGCCAAATCTATCTAGTCTATAGACCATCATAACGTCTAAGTTAGGAATGTATTTATCAGCAATTTCGTCGATATAACGGGCAACGTTGCGTGAAGGAGAATCAACTTCACCACCTGTAAAACGACGCTTTCTAGCTTCTTCTGGAGTTTCAACCACGCGAACACCTTCCGAGAATACTCGCGCAGTGGTGTTATTAATAACGCCATTAATACCAGAGATATTGCCAATCATATCGTTGTTAATTACTGCTTCAACACGCCAGCCTTCTTTTTTAGCGATACCGGCCATAATTTTACCACCAAATAAACCTTGCTCTTCACCTGATAGAGCTGCATAAACAACCGTTCCAGCAAACTTATATTTTGAAAGTACTCTTGCCGTTTCAATAACACCAGCAACACCTGAAGCATTATCATTTGCGCCCGGTGAAGCACTGGTAAAATCAAGTGGATCTGACACGCGAGAATCTATATCGCCTGACATAACAATATAGCGGTTTGGATCAAGCTGCCCACGTTGAATCGCGATTACATTAACAACCTCAGTTGGATTAGGAATACGCTTTTCACCAGAAAATGTTTGCTTTTGATAGATAACTTCTAAACAACCACCACATTGTTCTGATATTTTATCAAACTCAGACTTGATCCAACGTCGTGCAGCGCCAATACCTTGTGTGGTTGATTTTGTTTCAGAAAGTGTGTGTCGCGTGCCAAAGCCTACTAACTCAGTAACATCACTTTTAAGCCGATTAGCACTAACTTGTTGCTGAATATCGCGTAACACCATTTGTTCACTCGGCGGAACGACAACATTAGCAGCGTATGCAGGGATCAGTGCGCTGAGGGCACATAGTGCAGCTAATGTTTTACGTGGTGTGTAAGTGAATGCTGAACTAGCAAATAAGGATGAAAAATTTACATTCTTAGTAAAGAGAGGGTTGATAAACATAACATGCGCCTACTATCGGTTATTATTATAATGACACTAAAAGCCTATCATAGTTTCTTTGTTTAACGAGGCCATCTATCCCGTTAATATTTCAACTTAACTCACTTTTGCATTTTAAGTTTCAGCAAATGCTCGGTTATAAGTTTGCATTCAACTTATCCTTAATCTAAATATACCCTATTGAATTTATAAATAGGTAATTAATTAACTCATTGTAATATATAGATAAGTGTTTTTATTATCTATCTTTTTAGGAGGTTAGTATCACTAGCTTACCTTATGTGAATTTATATTTACATTTAAACTCTTAGTCTTTATGATAGTTATAACGAAATTACAGAATTAGCTTTATGAAAATAAAAACACCAATTTTAAATCGTATATCGTCAGCCTTGTTGGTGATATCAACAAGCATTTCTTCAACTGCACTCGCTAATAACGTTGATGAATTTATTGATTATGCAAAAGGTAATATTGCCATCACCCATGTCAGTGTTATTGACGGAACAGGTAGCGCGGCGAAACAACAACAAACGGTGTTAATTAATCAAGGTAAAATAGTCGCTATAAACGATACCAAAAACTTTGATATAGCCGAAAATGTTACGACGATTAATGGCCAGGGTAAAACGCTTATTCCTGGCTTAGTTATGATGCATGAACATCTTTTTTACCCAACAGGCAGAGCTAACTACACGGAAATGCTTTATAGCTTCCCACGTTTGTATTTAGCAGGTGGAGTTACCACCGCAAGAACAGCGGGTACAACAGCTCCTTATGCTGACTTAGCGCTACGCGACGCCATTAATGCGGGTAAATCTATTGGTCCTGATATTGACGTAACGGCACCATATTTAAATGGACCTGGTTTACCTATTTTAAAGATTAAACCTTTGCGAGATGCTGAAAACGCGAAAACCATGATGAATTATTGGATTTCGGAAGGTGTAACTTCTTATAAAGCGTATATGCATATTCATCAAGATGAACTTGCTCAAGTTATAAAGATAGCTCATCAAAAAAATCACAAAGTAACGGCTCATTTATGCTCTGTAACTTACAGAGAAGCTGCAGAGTTAGGCATAGATAATTTAGAACATGGTTTTTTTGCGGCAACAGACTTTGTTAAGGATAAAGTCAATGACAAATGCCCAAGTAATAAAGTGGCTCATCAATCGTTAGTTGACCTTGATATTGACTCGAAAGAAGTTAACGACCTTATTGATTTTCTGATCCATAAAGACGTTACTTTAACTTCAACATTACCTGTATTTGAAACCTTTACTAAAGGTCGTCCAAAAGCTTATCCAGAAGCACTTGAAGCATTAATTCCGCAGGTGCGTGTACAATATGAAAGCACTTGGGAGAAAGTTGCAAAACAAGAAAATGCTACTTGGCCAATTGTGTTTAAAAAAATGATGTTATTAGAGAGAAAGTTTGTTGAAGCTGGTGGTAAATTAATGGCGGGCACTGATCCTACCGGTTTTGGCGGTGTCATAGCTGGCTTTGCTAATCAACGCGTGATTGAGTTATTAGTAGAAGCGGGATTTAGTATTGAGCAAGCGATTAAAATATCAAGCTTAAATGCCGCTGAATATTTAGGGCGTGAACAGCTTATTGGTACCATTGAAGCAGGAAAGCATGCTGATTTGATTTTAGTTAACGGGGATTTAACCAAAGATACCTCTGCGATACGTAACATGGAGGTTGTTTTCAAAAACGGCATTGGTTACAACTCAAATAAAATTAGAGCCACGATTAAAGAAGTTGTTGGCCTACACTAAATCAATAATTAAACAAATGAATCATTATTTATTCTACCAAGGAATTACTATGAAAAAATCGATAATCTCTTGTTGTGTTGCCATCGGCTTAATGTCTGCTTTTAGTGCTAATGCAGCAACAGCACATGAAAAATTACTCCACAGTGTTGAAGATAAAGTTATTGAATGGCGTCGTGATTTTCATCAGAATCCTGAACTAGGTAACCGTGAAGTTCGTACTGCAAAAATTGTCGCTGAGCATTTAAAAAATCTAGGCATGGAGGTTGAAACCGACATTGCTTACACAGGTGTAGTTGGTATTTTAAAGGGGGCAAAACCTGGCCCAACGGTTATGTTGCGTGCAGATATGGATGCTTTACCCGTAACCGAGCAAGTAGATTTACCGTTTAAGTCAACTAAAACAACCAACTACCGTGGTGTAGATGTTGGTATTATGCATGCGTGTGGCCATGATACACATGTAGCTATGCTTATGGGCGCTGCTGAAGTGTTAGCAGGAATGAAGGATGAACTGCACGGCGATGTTATGTTTGTTTTTCAGCCAGCGGAAGAAGGCGCTCCAGTGAATGAAGAAGGGGGCGCAGAACTGATGCTAAAACAAGGCATCTTTAAAAGGCACCAACCTGATGTTGCTTTTGGGCTACATATTACCTCTAGTTTACCTACGGGGAGTATTGGTTATCGCAGTGGGCCATTTATGGCAAGTTCAGACAGTTTTGAAATAACCGTTCATGGAGAGCAAACACATGGCTCTATCCCATGGACTGGCGTTGACCCTATCTCAGCAGCGGCTCAAATAGTAACGGGTGTTAACCATATTGTTAGTCGCCAAATAGATATAACCAAAGAGCCTGCTATTGTATCTTTTGGTAAAATCTCTGGTGGTGTACGTAATAATATTATTCCTGATAAGGTAGAAATGATTGGCACTATTCGCAATTTTGATATGGACAATCGTCAGCAAATTTTTAATAAAATAAATACCACAACTACACATATTGCTGCAGCCTCAGGCGCGAAAGTAAGTGTCGATATTAACGAAGGTTATCCAGTGACTATAAATAACCCTGAGTTAACCGCACAAATGCTACCTAGTTTACAACAAGTGGCAGGTATCGATAACGTGAATATTTTACCCAAAATTACAGGTGCAGAAGATTTTTCATTTTATGCGCTTGAAGTACCAGGATTATTTGTCTTTCTCGGGGGAACACCTGCTGATAAAGACCCAAAAACAGCACCAAGTAACCATTCACCTTACTTTTTTGCTGATGAATCTTCATTTAAAACAGGCACGGCGACATTAACGCAATTAACATTAGACTATATGGCACAAGCTAAATAGATGGCACAAGCTAAATAGATGGCACAAGCTAAATAGATGGCACAAGCTAAATAGTTGAAAACCCTTTACGGCAATATAAACATTCTTTTTAGTGTTGTTACCTCCTTCCGACAACACAACTGAATTTTTATATTGCTGTTTTTTATTAAAAACTGCATTATTCGGTTAGTTTCATCACCGTATTATAAAAAGTTATTAAAATGTCTAGCAATAATGTATTCCAACCTAAACAGCAAAGAAGCCAAGATACGCAAAGAAAACTATTAGCCGCCTTACATTTATGTTTGCAAGATAAGTTTTTTGAACATATCTCTATTAAAGAATTAGCTGACCATGCTGGGGTATCTGTTGGCACGTTTTATCGGCGCTTTAAAGACAAAGAATCGTTATTGCCATTGCTTTATCAAGACTTTGGTAATGAACTTGAACAATGGGTTGACCGATTAGAGCTGATTAACTTTAGTTGCTTGAAAGAAGCTGTAGAAATAGTTTCTATCGAAATTTATGAGTTTTCATCGGCCCGCAAAAGCGTATTTCGAACTTTACATTTAAATTCTCGTTTGCACTCCACTTTATTAGCGTCAGACAAATTAGTTGATCGTAAAAGTATTTATCGGCGACTAGCCGGTTTGTTGCTGAGATTTAATAACGAAATTAAAGTTGAAGATGCAAGTAGAGCAGCTGATATTGCTATTTTTATGATGATCACAAGTTTGTTAGAAAAAGTGCTTTATCCTTCACTTACACCCGCTATTGCTAGTGATATTAATGCAGAAGCGCTTTCAACTGAATTGTCTAAAATAGTATTGCCTTATTTGACAAGTTAACTATGTAAAGTTGTTGCAAAAAAGTGCATTTGCCTTTAAGTTATTGTGAATTGTTATTCACCTTTGGTTTTTATGAAATTTACTAAAATATTCGCACTTTTAGGCCCTGGTATTGTTTGGGCTGCCACCAGCATTGGTGTTTCGCATATTGTACAAGCAACAAGAGCAGGTGCCGATTTTGGCTTCGCATTATTAGGCTTTATTATTCTTGCCCATGTTGTTAAATATCCCTTTTTTTTATTTGGTCCAAAATATGCGGGCCTTACTGGTAAAAGTTTACTCGATGGTTACAAGCGGGTAGGTAACTGGGCCTTCTACTTATTTTTATTTCTCACCTTTGTCACCATGTTTTTTGTGCAATCAGGTGTAACCATAGTTACCGCAGCATTAGCGATGAACTTGTTTGGTGACGTACTCTCTTTGTCACAATGGGCGGCGCTTGTGCTTGGTATTGTTTGCGCTGTATTACTTATTGGCCACTATAAATTATTGAGCAATCTATTAAAGTGGATGATGCTAATTTTAGTTATCGCAAGTGTTATAGCCTGGTTCGCTGCCATTAACCGGTTAGGTTTTACGCCTTCAGATCAAGCGCCTATTATCTCGTTAACCTCAGCAGCAAGTATCGCTTTTATTGTTGCGCTTATTGGTTGGATGCCAACAGCGATAGAAGTATCGGTGTGGCATTCTATTTGGACCACATCACGGGTTGAAAAGCCAAGTGAAATGTCGGCAAAAAATGCCACTATAGATTTTAATATTGGCTACTGTACAAGCTTTTTATTGGCGGTTATTTTCTTATGGTTAGGCGCGTTATTAATGTTTGGTCAGGGCGAAGGTTTTGCGCAATCAGCCGCAGCTTTTGCCGGACAATTGGTTGGTATTTATAGCACCGCGTTAGGTGAATGGAGCTGGTTATTGATGGCACTGGTCACTTTTATTGCTTTATTCTCTACTACATTTGCTGTTGCTGATGGTTTTCCACAAGTTTGGAAACGCGCTGTTTTATTGGCAAATAGCGAGAAAGACGAAGCAACACCAAGCGAGACATCACAAAGTAAAGCGAATAAAGCTTATATAATTTCGTTAGCATTATTAGTTGTTGGTAGTTGGTGGATTATTAGTGATTTTAGCGCAGATATTAAAGCACTGCTTGATTTTGTGACTACGGTATCTTTTGTCAGTGCACCGATATACGCGTGGTTAAATTATAAAGTAATGATGGGTGCAGATGTTGATGATGAACTCAAGCCACAAGGCTGGTTTAAAGTGTATACCTTAACTTGTTTAACGGTATTAACCTTATTTAGCCTGTTTTTCTTATGGTGGAAGTTTTTATCTTAACGCTTTCATCTTAAAATTTTTGTTTATGAATAAGACTAATTTTATTCGAGATTAACCATTGTTTAATGTTGTGCGGATAGTTGAACAATGATTGAATTTTTATATATCAAATAACACAAACAAGAGACTATTAAGTCTCTATATGTAAGTAGAGTAAAAATAATGATGCATATTAACGGCAGTTGTCATTGCGGTGAAATAACTTTTGAAGCAGAAATTGACGAAAATAAGGTAATATTATGCCATTGCCTTGACTGTCAAAAACTATCTGGTACCGCGTTTAGAAGCGTGGTTATCTCAGAGCCCAATGGTTTAACATTTACTAAAGGTAAAACCAAAGAATACATAAAGATTGCAGAAAGTGGCAATAAACGAGCACAGGGTTTTTGTCAAAATTGTGGAAGTGCAATTTATGCAACTTCAGAGGAGCCTACAAACCGAGTGTATGGCATAAGAGCAGGTTGCATTGAGCAACGCAATTTACTGATACCTAAAAGCCAAATTTGGCATAACTCGGCAGTTCCTTGGCTTAACGAAGTATCAAATATTCCAGCGTTTGAAACAATACCGACTAAATAATTAATTAGGATAACTTACGATGAAAAAAATTAGTATTATGCTCTGTGCCATAGCGCCGTTATTATTGAATAACATGGTCTTTGCCAAACAACTAGAAAATGTAGGTTCTGAGCCTAAAAATGTTGAATTTTTAAATACAAAACCGGCATCAAAGAAGTTACCTTTTTCTGAGGCAGTGCGTGTTGAAAATACCTTGTATTTGTCAGGCCAAATAGGCTTAGATCCTAAAACAAGTAAACTGGCAAAAGGTGGTGTTATTGCTGAAACTAATCAAACGTTAACGAATATACAACAAGTGTTAAAAAGCCACGGGTATGGCATGGAAAATGTTGTAAAGTGCACTGTTATGTTGACTAATATTGCTGACTTTGCAGCATTTAACCGAGTTTATACACGTTTCTTTTCACCACCATACCCAGCTAGAAGTGCATTTGCGGTAAATAAACTTGCTTTAAATGCGACTGTGGAGGTTGAGTGTATTGCTAGCACTCATTAATTGATTGTATTTGCCCAATACTATAAATATTATCTTCATTTAATTATCTTTAAAGTAAAACAGAGTGTTATCACTCTGTTTTTTATTTTTTCTGCAATATTTTTTCATCTAATGTAAGTACGTGTATCTAATTAATTTAGCGTTAGCATTCCTTTAATTATTGTTGACTTAACATAAGGGGATGTAATCGATTTTAGACCGAAAAAATCTACTGCGCTTGTTTGTCTGTTTAGTTTTAAAATTCCATGTAAAAGGGCAAATGAATTTACTACACCAGCTTTGAAGCAAATAATTGGCATTAAACTACAATAAATTCACATATAATTGCTAATTGCTGCTGATAGCGCTTTAATTTAAGGCGCTATCAGGGTATGTTATGCGTTTTTATTCTAGGCATGATTATTAATGAGCAAAAATACTTTCTATCGTGACTTACATTCACAAGTTGAAGCATTGATCAGCGATGAAGCTGATGTTATTGCGAACATGGCAAATGTTAGTGCTTTATTGTTTGAGCAATTGGCTGATGTTAATTGGGTGGGTTTCTACCGAATGATAAACAATGAACTTGTGCTAGGTCCATTCCAAGGTAAAGTAGCTTGTATACGCATACCGGTAGGTCGTGGTGTTTGTGGTACAGCAGTAAGTGAAAACGAAGTACAACGCGTTGCGGATGTGCATGAATTTGATGGTCATATTGCTTGTGATGCTACGACTAATTCAGAAATCGTATTACCCGTAAGCTTAAACGATAAAGTCATTGCAGTGCTTGATATAGACAGCCAAGCCTTTAATCGCTTTGATGCTGACGATCAAGCAGGACTAGAAAAAATAATTAGTTTATTTGAAAATGTTATGATCACGCATGGCGTGTTAAACTAATGAAAGAATTTATTGTTATTCATGACTATCTTGTCTCAGAAGCCGTTGTTGGTGATTGGGATGGTCAAGAAGAAGTAGTCGCTGAACGCATAAACGAGATTTATCATACCGTTTATGATTTAGCAGAAGAAGATATTGCGCCAGAGGAACTCGAGCAATTGCTTGCTTTGGTGTGGGATACGTGGATAGGGCAAGAAGCCTTAGCTGAAATCGAAAGTGAAGATATTTATGATTGGTGCCGACATTTGTTGGAAAATCGAGAACAATATCTTGCAGATCAGAATCAAAATTTTTAAAAGTTGTATTTATGGAAACTAAAAAAGAAAGCGAAGTAAAAGTAGTAGCAGACGAAGTAATTGAACCTACGTCAACTGCTGATGCAGAAGTTAAGCGTATTAGCACAAAAGAAATTATCGCCTATTTGGCTGAAAAATTTCCAGCATGTTTCTCTATTGAGGGCGCTGCTAAACCATTAAAAATTGGTATATTCCAAGATTTAGCAGAAAAGTTAGCGGGTGATGAAACCGTTAGCAAAACTCGCTTACGTCAAGCACTGAGACATTACACAAGCAGCTGGCGCTATTTAAAAGCGATTAAGCTAGATGCATATCGTGTTGATATCGACGGTAACGACGATGCTAAAATTGATCAAGAACAAGCTGATTACGCAAGCAAAACACTTTCGGAAAGCCAAGAGAAATTTGGTAACAAAAAACCTAAAGACAAAGCTGCAAAAAAACCTTATAAAGGTAGTAATACTAAGGGAACTAAACCTGCGGCTAAAGACTCTACTGATAGTAGCCGTAAAGAAAAGTTCAATTCGGTTAAATCAACCAAACGTGCTGTTAGCAAACCTGCTGTTAAACTTAAGCCTGTTGAAACAAGTAATGTTGTTGTCGGCAAAAGTATTAAAGTGCAATTAGGGCAATCATCAATGGACGCTGTTATTACAGAAGTTTCAGGTAAAGATGTTAGCGTACAATTAAACTCAGGTATGGTTGTTAAAACACAAGTTAAAAATATTTTTACAGAATAAATTTGGAGTAAGTGAATGCATAAATTTTGTCGTTTAGCTGTTGCGGTATCGTTGTCACTTGCCAGCATTTCAATATTTGCTGACAGTAAAGAAGACAACTTAGTTTTACCTGTATTAGCGCCAGAAAGTCAACACGCTACATCTACTAAGCGAATAACGGCGCAATTTACGCGTGCACACTACAAACAAATAAAAGTTGATAACTTACTCTCTGAGCAAATATTTGATCGCTACATTAAACAACTTGATTATGCTCGTAATGTGTTTCTTGCCTCAGACGTAAAGGCATTTGAGCAATATCGAGATGAATTTGACACGGTAATTTCACGTGGAAAACTTGATATTGCTTATGAAATTTATAATCTTAATCTACAACGACGATTAGAAAGATATCAGTATGCTCTTAGTTTATTAGAGAGTGAGAAGCCTTTTAATTTCGAACTAGACGAATATTATAATTTTGATCGTGAAGAAGCGCCATGGGCTAGCTCAACCGATGAGCTTAACGAACTATGGCGCAAAAAAGTAAAGTACGACGCCCTTAATTTGACGCTAGCCGGCAAAGAGTGGGGAAAAATTCAAGAAGTACTAGGTAAACGCTACCGTTATGCGATTAAACGTTTAAAGCAAAGTGAAAGCGAAGACGTATTTCAAGTTGTGATGAACAGCTTTGCTCGTGTAGTTGAACCACATACATCTTATTTGTCACCACGAAATGCTGAAAGATTCCAAATGGAAATGAACCTATCCTTAGAAGGTATAGGGGCAGTATTACGTGCAGAAGAAGATTATACCGTTATACAAAGTGTTGTATCGGGCGGTCCTGCAGACAAGTCTAAAGAATTAAAACCTAAAGATCGCATTGTAGGTGTATCACAAGACGATAAAGAGTTTGTCGACGTGATTGGCTGGCGCTTAGATGATGTTGTAGAACTTATTAAAGGCCCAAAAGGCACTAAAGTAAGACTGCAGGTTTTAGGCGAAGATTCAGAAGACGATAGCACGATTAAAGTCGTTTCAATTATCAGAGATACGATTAAACTTGAAGACCGTGCAGCTAAATCAGAAGTGTATTATGAAAATGAAGCAGATGAAAACACTAAAAAATTAGGTGTTATCACCATTCCAAGTTTTTATAACAATCTTTCTCGTGATGTTAAATTAGAAATAGCTAAGCTTAAAGATGAAAACGTATCAGGCATTATTGTTGATCTACGTGGCAACGGCGGCGGCTCATTAACAGAAGCGACATTACTAACCGGCTTATTTATTGATAAAGGTCCTGTAGTGCAGGTACGTGATGGTGCTAATCGTGTACAAGTGAATAGTGATAAAGACGGTATTAGCTTTTACGAAGGTCCATTAACGGTAATGGTTGACCGATACAGTGCTTCAGCCTCAGAAATATTCTCAGCCGCGATTCAAGATTATGGTCGAGGTGTTGTGGTTGGTGAGCATACTTTTGGTAAGGGTACGGTTCAACAACATCGTGGTTTAGGCCGTGTTTATGATCTTTATGAAAACCCTTTTGGTAGTATCCAATTTACTATTGCTAAATTTTATCGCATAAATGGCGGCAGCACTCAACATCGCGGTGTATTGCCTGATATTGAATTTCCATCAGCAATAGACCCAGCTGATTGGGGTGAAAGTAAAGAAGAGAATGCGCTGCCTTGGGACCAAATTCCACAAGCTCGTTACAATAAACTTAAAGATATTAGCCAAGATGTTACTTATTTAAGTTCATTACATAGTTCGCGCGTTGCGAACAATAAAGAGTTTAACTATTTGCTATCTGACATTGCAGAATACAAAGCAGAAAAAGATGATAAAACTATTTCGTTAAATTTAGTAAAACGGAAAGAGAAAAAAGAAAGCCGTAAAGCCAAGCAACTAGCTCGTGCGAATGAACGTTTAACTTTGATGGGTAAAGAAAAAGTTACTGACTTAGATGATTTACCAGATGATTTAGAAGAGTTAGATCCATTTTTAGATGAAACTGCTAAAATTACTTTCGACTTGGTCTCATTGGGTAAAGTCGTCAAAAAATAGCTTATTTATAAGCGAATATTAAAGCCACCTTTAGGTGGTTTTTTTATTTTAGAATAACCAGGCTAAATTTTTACTTGAAAATTTTGCATAATTATTCTTACATATCCTTATAAACAAAGGGCTAGTTAGCGATAAATTGTCAGAAAAACCTTGCACTATTTGACAACAGTCGGCATCTTACTAACACAAATAATATAACCACTATAATAACTAAGATAATAAGGTGTAAATTTATCTATGTCTGATCCTCAATCAACTCGACCACCGTCTATGTTGGATTCTTTAATTCCAATTTTTGTGCTTATTTGTTTACTCATAGCCGGCGTTACTTTCTTTGGTGATAGCTCATCTTCTGGACCTAACCAAATTGCCTTGTTATTGGCTACCGGTGTAGCTGCTGTAATAGGGCTTAAAAATGGCCATACCTGGCATGCTATGGAGAAGGCTATTATTCATGGCATTTCAATATCTCTGGGTGCAGTACTGATTTTATTAGCTGTAGGTTCATTAATTGGTACCTGGTTATTATCTGGCACAGTGCCTACCATGGTTTATTACGGGTTAAAAATTATAGACCCAAGTTGGTTTTATGCTGCAACATGCTTAGTGTGCGGTATTGTTGCAATGAGTATAGGTAGTTCTTGGACAACTGCCGCAACTGTTGGTGTTGCATTTATAGGTATTGCTGGTGGATTTGAACTCTCTACATCAGTAACCGCCGGTGCTGTAATTTCAGGTGCTTACTTTGGTGATAAGCTTTCACCTTTATCAGAAACCACTAATTTAGCACCCGCAGTTGCAGGTAGTGAGTTATTTGAACATATTCGTTATATGCTTTGGACAACTATCCCATCTATTACTATTGCATTGATTCTTTTTCTTATTATAGGTTTTAATCACTCTTCAGCAGAAGTTGGTAGCACAGACAGCATAGCGTCATTAACCAGCACACTTGAAAATACATACAACATTTCAATTTTAAATTTAATCCCCCTATTTATTTTATTGGTTATGGCCTATAAGAAAATGCCAGCATTCCCAGCCGTTGCAATAGGTGCGGTCATTGGCGCCATTTGGGCATTAATTTTTCAACAAGAATTAATTTCAGCGATGGCGGCTGAGGGTGTAGAGTCAACTAAAGCCGTTATTATGGTGGTTTGGACCGCTTTTTTTGATGGTGTAGTTGTAGAAACCGGTAATAGTGAAATTGATCAACTATTAAGTCGTGGCGGTATGTCAGGCATGCTAAATACTATTTGGCTTGTTGTTACTGCGCTAAGTTTTGGTGCTATTTTAGAGCACTTAGGCATGTTGAAAAAGTTTGTCGAAACAATTTTAGCGAAAGCTAAATCAATTGGCAGTCTAATAGCAAGTACGGTGGCAACGTGTATTGGTACCAATTTAATTACTGCGGACCAATACATGGCAATTGTAATGCCCGGTAGAATGTATAAAGAAGAGTATAAAAAACGAGGTTTACATCCCGTTGTACTTAGTCGAACTTTAGAGGACTCAGGTACCATTACCTCTCCTTTAATTCCATGGAATACTTGTGGTGCTTTTATGTTTGGCGCAATGGCATTAACTTCTTATGACTATATATTTTATTGTTTCTTTAACTTAATTAACCCTATATTAGCCGTGACATATGCATATTTGGGCTTTAAAATTAAAAAAATAGTAACAAGCACATAATATATATTAAATATAAATAAATATTCACAAAGCCTGTTTATTACAGGCTTTTTATTACCTGTTAAAAATGCAATTTACTAATAGGTAAATTATGCAATCTATTGAGGATACACATGAGTGATTTTGCCCCAAGATATTTAGCTGACTATAGCGAATCAAACTTTTCAATTTCTACAGTCGAACTAGATTTTAAATTAGACGAAACTAAAACCCGTGTTACTAATCGTATGAAGATGACACGTAAGGTAGCGACCAAAGATCCCCTAGTTCTTGATGGTGAACATTTAACGCTTTTGTCCGTATTAATAGACGATGAAATATTATCAAGTGATGATTATCAACTAAGTGATAACAGTTTATCTTTGCTGGTAGACAAAGCCGAGTTTACGTTAGAAATTATTACTGAAATTAATCCACTAGATAACACCGCGCTTGAAGGGTTATTTAAATCTGGCGATGCTTATTGTACACAATGTGAAGCAGAAGGTTTTAGACGCATTAGTTATTATTTGGATCGCCCAGATATTATGGCAACGTTTAGCACTAAAGTTATTGCAGACAAAGAGAAGTTTCCATTTTTATTATCAAATGGTAATAAAGTTGCTGAAGGAGATTTACCTTCGGGTCAGCACTTTGTGCAATGGCATGACCCATTTCCAAAACCCTGTTATTTATTTGCTTTAGTTGCTGGTGATTTTGATATTTTAAAAGACAATTTCACTACCAGTTCAGGGCGTGATGTTGCTTTAGAGATATTTGTCGATAAAGGTAATGTCAATAAAGCACATCATGCCATGGCCTCATTGAAGCATTCAATGAAATGGGACGAAGAAACTTTCGGGCTCGAATACGATCTTGATATATATATGATCGTTGCCGTTGACTTTTTTAATATGGGCGCAATGGAAAATAAAGGCTTAAATGTATTTAACAGCAAATTTGTTTTAGCTGATGAAACCAGTGCAACAGATGTTGATTATTTTAATGTCGAAGCTGTTATTGCCCATGAATATTTTCATAATTGGACAGGTAACCGAGTTACTTGTCGAGATTGGTTTCAATTAAGCCTAAAAGAGGGTTTAACGGTATTTAGAGATCAACAATTTAGTGCTGATATGCATTCTGCTGCTGTTAATCGTATTCAAAATGTTCGTGTACTGCGCTCGTTACAATTTGCTGAAGACGCAGGGCCAATGGCGCATCCGATCAGACCCGAAAAAGTAATAGAAATGAATAACTTTTACACCCTAACGGTTTATGAAAAAGGTGCGGAAGTTATTCGTATGATCCATACCTTGTTAGGTGCTGATAAATTCAGAGCAGGCATAGATTTATATTTTAAACGTTTCGATGGTATGGCAGTAACATGTGATGATTTCATCAGTGCAATGTCAGATGCTTCAGGTGTTGACCTAACCCAATTTAAACATTGGTATACGCAATCAGGAACTCCAATAATTAATGTGAATGAAAGCTTTGATATTAAAACATCTGAATACACACTTACTTTAGCGCAATCGAATGGAGACAACCCAGCATTACATATTCCCATTGGCATAGAATTAATTACGGCTAAAGATGAACAGAATCAATCAACCTTGTTGCAATTAACGGAAAAAGAGCAATCTTGGACCTTTAAAGGTTTTAGCCAAAAGCCAGTATTAGCTTTGCTAACGGGTTTTTCAGCGCCTGTTAAAGCCCCCTTTAGCCAACCGGATCAAGATCTACAAATTATAATGACAAGAGCAACAGATGAGTTTTGTCGTTGGGATGCAGGGCAAAAGCTGTTAACTACTTACATTATGCAGTTATTACATAATCCAGCGTTAGTACTGCCTGAAAGTTTATATAGCGCATTTGTTGAAATTTTAAATGCTGATATTTCAGAGGCCTTTAAAGCTGAACAGTTAACGTTGCCAAGTTTTAGTGAATTAGCCGATAGTATTGATGAAGTTGACCCGATAGCTTTACTCAATGCCATTGAAAATATTCAGCATCAAATAGCCAGTAAACTAGCACCTATGTTGTTAAAGCAATACCAACAAAATATACAAGCTGACTATGCTAATGATGGTAAAGCTATTGGAAAACGCGCATTAAAAAATATATGTTTAAGCTATTTAACTCGTTTAAATGATCACCAAAATTTAGTTACTCAGCAGTATCAAAGTTCAAATAATATGACAGATACATTGGCTACGCTGAGCTGTGCAGCAAAAAGCTCTCATGAAAAACTTAATGAGATGATGGTAGATTTTGAAGGCAAATGGCAAGACATAACACTCGTTATGGATAAATGGTTTGCCATTCAAGCCAGTGTTAATGATGAGTCTATATTTGACAACTTATCGAAACTTATTGCCCATCCGTTATTTAGTTTGAAAAACCCAAATAGAGCGAGATCGCTTATCGGCGCATTTGTCAATAGTAACCCACGTTATTTTCATTGTGCTTCAGGCAGGGGATATCAATTTTTAATTGACCAATTAATTAAACTTAACGATATAAACCCGCAAGTAGCGTCTAGATTAATAACACCATTGATACAATTTAAGTCTTTTGATCAAGACAGACAAATTATGATAAAAGCTAAACTTGAACAGTTAGCTAAGCAAGAAGTACTTTCTAAGGATTTAAAAGAAAAACTTGATGCGGCACTAGCGTGATAGGAAAGCTGAATGAAGTATTACTTTTACTTGAATATAACTAATCAAGAGTATTTACCTTATTATCAAGGACGAATTCAATCGATTGTAGTGATGTCAGATCAGGGCGTTAAAGTTGAGTTTCCAGCTATGCATTTGCGAAAGCATCTTAAAGGAACAGGTATAAAAGGGCACTTTTGTTTACAAACTCTCAACAATAAATTTTTGTCATTAGATAAAATATCTTGATTAGAGTTTTTGCTTTAAACAGTGGTCAGACCATCCTAGGTGAAAAGTACAGGGTTACAATTACTTTGTCGAAGACTATTTCTGTTCACTAGTTAATAAATGCAGCTCAAATACTAGCCGTTTAAAACATGCGTTTTAAACGGCTTTTCATTCTCATCAGATGACTTAACTCAAGTCTTTAATATAAAGGGCTTTAACTGTTGTTTTAGCGCTTGCCACATGATGTAAATGATGTAATTATTGTTTTATACCATGATAGATGGATATAAAAATAAAAATGCAGAATTACATTTGGGGAGAAATGATATGAAACAGAACCTTCGCAACGGCTTTTACAAAAAGCCACTTGCTGTCAGCATTGCCGCCGCCTTAATTACATTGGCTAGTGCTAATGTTCAGGCAAAAAACTTTCAGTTAGGGAACTTCGATATCAGTTTCGATTCTACGTTCTCTGCAGGCACAAGCTGGCGTGTAGAAGATAGAAATTGGAATGATAATGTCGGTAAGTCTAATAATATTAATAATGGCTTTGATTTTAGCCAATATCATCCAATACTCAATGTAAACCCTAATGCAGCAACTGTATGGGATGGCGCTGGAAGTTATTCAACCAATGCCGATAACGGCAACCTTAATTACGATTCAGGTGAAAGTTTTTCTAAGTTAATTAAAGGCTCACACGATTTAGACATTCGTTATGATAACGTTGGTTTCTTTGGTCGTGCGATGTATTTCTATGACTTTGAAATGGTCGACGGTGAAAGAGCTTGGACTAACCCAAGTTCAGGTGTAGTTAATGACCCTTGTCGTGATGATGAAGCACGCGATCAAGTTTGTCGTGATGTTCGTGTTTTAGATGCTTTTGTTTATGGTGATTTTAACTTAGGTGAAATGCCATTTTCTGTTCGCGTTGGTCAGCAAGTAATAAGCTGGGGTGAAAGTACACTAATTTCACACGGTATCAGTGAGCTCAACCCTGTTGATATCTCTCGTCTTAAAGCTCCAGGTTCAGAGTTAAAAGAAGCGTTTATTCCTTTTGGTGCTGTTTGGGCATCTTTAGGTGTAACTGAAAACTTTAACGTTGAAATGTTTTATCAATATAACTGGGAAAAAACGGTATTACCGGCCCCAGGAAGCTACTTTTCAACTAATGACTTTGCTGGTGACGGTGGACAATTTAATAACGTACAATTGAACTTCGCCAGTAACCCAGATATGGATCTTGATTCACTTATTACAAATTTAAATGGTTTAAGAGCACAAATTCTAAACGGCAACCTTGCATTGGCTGATGCCGGTGGTGCTTATGTCGGTGGTTTCCCAACTAAATTAACGCTACGTGAAGAGGGAGCTGAAAACGATCCTGAAGATGGTGGTCAATATGGTTTACGCCTATCTTGGTATTTACCAGAGCTAAATGATACAGAAATTAGCTTCTACCATATGAATTACCATAGTCGTCGTCCTGTATTTTCTGGTGTAACAGCAAATTTTACTCCTGAAGCTTTAGCGCATGATGTTGGTATGTTAGCTTCTACAGAAATTACCTATGATAACTATACTGATCTAAAAGCATTTTCACGTGTAGAACTTGATTATATTGAAGATATTAAGCTTTACGCGTTAAGTTTTAACACTGCCGTTGGTACAACATCTGTAGCGGGTGAAATAACTTACCGTCAAGACGAACCTTTACAAATTGATGATGTAGAGTTGTTATTCGCCGCTATGCCTCAACAATTAGCGAATAATCTAGGTCGTACAGAGTTAGATGGTATTTCACAAATGCCAGTATTTGCCGGTGGGGAACGTGCAAACGGATATATATTATCTGATACGTTACAGGCACAAATGACGTTAACTCACCTTTGGGGCCCAAGTTTTGGTGCCAGCCAATTGGTAACATTGCTAGAAGTTGGTGCCATTGATATTCAAGATATGCCGGATCAAGACGTTTTACGCTTGAATGGTCCTGGTACTGCAAGAAACGGTGGTGTTGCAGGTAAAGAAGGGTTGGAGTTAGCTTTACAAGATGGTGTTGAAACAAACCCATTTCCAAGTGCCTTTGCTTGGGGATATCGTTTTGTAGCAAAACTTGATTATAACGATGTATTTGCTGGCATAAACGTTTCACCAAAAGTTGTGTTTTCACATGATGTAAACGGTATAACACCGGATCCTTTATTTTTGTTTGTTGAAGATAGAAAGTCAGTCTCACTTGGTTTAGGTTTCGATTACCAAAGCCGTTGGTCAGCAGACTTAAGCTACAACAGCTTCTTTGGTGGTGTAGGCACGACCAATCAAATGGAAGATCGCGATTATGTATCTTTTAACATTAAGTATTCAATTTAAGGTTGTATGAGGACTATTTTCATGAGAAATATTTTAAAAAATACCTTTAAAAAGGTAACGCTAGTATCAATGGCGGTTACGGTGGCATTAGCGTCGGCTTCTGCATCGGCAAAAGTCAGTAATGAAGATGCGGCAAAATTAGAAAAAGAGTTAACTCCATTTGGAGCTGTTCGTGCAGCGAATAAAGACGGTTCAATTCCATCTTGGACCGGTGGTATAAAATCAGCTCCAGCTGGTTATACAGTTGGTGATCATCATGTTGATCCATTCCCTGAAGATAAAGTGCTGTATACTATTACAGCTGCAAATTTAGCTGAATACAAGAGTTTATTAACGCCAGGGCAAATCAAGTTATTTGAAACTTACCCTGATACATATAAAATGAATATTTATCAATCACGCCGTTCAGCGTCGTATCCTGAGCATGTTTATCAAGCAAGTTTAGATAATGCGACTAAAACTGAATTGGTTGAAGGTGGTAACGGTATCATTGAAGCTGCAGTTGGCATCCCATTTCCGATGCCAACAAGTGGTTTAGAAGCAATTTGGAATCATATTTTACGTTATCGTGGTGAAAAAATTGTTCGTGAAGGTGGTCAAGCTGCACCTACGTCTTCTGGCGATTACACCTACATGGGTTTTGATGATCAATTACTAATTCCATACGGTGTTAAAGGTGTTAAATCTGCAGAGCTGCAAGAAACGAATATTTTATTCAAGTTTAAGCAAAAAGTAACAGAGCCAGCTCGTTTAGCAGGTACGGCATTATTAGTTCATGAAACTATGGATCAAATAAAAACACCTCGCCAAGCATGGACATACAACACGGGTCAACGTCGAGTTCGTCGTGCACCTAACGTTGCTTACGATGCACCTGGTACAGCGTCAGATGGCTTAAGAACTACTGATGATTTTGATATGTTTAATGGCGCGCCAAATCGTTATAATTGGACACTAAAAGGCAAGCAAGAGTTATTAATTCCTTATAATGATTACCGCTTACATAGCGACAATTTAAAATATGACCAAATATTACAACCGGGTCATATTAATCCAGAACTCGTACGTTATGAAAAACATCGTGTTTGGGTTGTTGAAGCTAACTTAAAGTCTGATACTCGTCATACTTATAAAAAACGTGTATTTTTTATTGATGAAGATAGCTGGCAAGTAGCAGTTACCGATATTTACGATAACCGTGACGAGCTATATCGTGTTGGGGTTGCTCATGGTATTAATTACTATGAAGTACCAACACAATGGTCAACGTTAGAAGTATTTCATGATCTACAGTCTCGTCGTTATATTGCGATGGGTTTAGATAATGAAGCTAACATGTACGACTTTTCGGCAGATTTGCAAGATGTAGACTTTACTTCTTCGGCATTGCGTCGTGAAGGTAGAAGATAAAATAACTAAACGATTCAAACGGCTGGCTAATGCTAGCCGTTTTTGTTTTAAATGTTATCAAGTGTTTTTATGCCAGGTTCAAGAATTATCGGTTTGTTGATGGTAGTTAAAATCAATAACGGTGGCGACGGACTATACTATATGGCTTGTAAATATCTATTTTTGCAGATAAATAATAGAGCGCTTAATTAATCAATTTGGTAATAATTTTCATTCCTCATAATTTTAGCTAAACTAAATTATGAGGGTAATCCGAAGCGCTGAACTGTGTTCACGCTAAATTTATAATATTTCAACCTTAGACATAAATCTTAGTCTAAATGAATGGAGCTAATATAGTTAATGATGCGTCTTCTCATTCTTTTACTCAGTTTTCTTACTATCCCAATTATCAATGCGCAACCGCAAGACGCGATTGTTGCTCCTTTAGCGAGCAAATCTCTTTTACTTGATATTACGACTATAAACCAGTCAACATTAGTCGCTGTTGGCGAGCGCGGCCATATTTTGCTTTCTAATGATGGTGAACTTTGGCAGCAAGCTAAAGTCCCGGTGCAAGCTACATTAACTGCTGTTTATTTTTTCGATGAAAATAGAGGTTGGGCAGTTGGTCATGACGCTACTATTTTAGCGACTAAAGATGGGGGGTTAACCTGGCAATTACAGCAACATTTCCCCCATGTTCAAAAGCCTTTATTAGATGTGTTATTTACCGATGAAAATAACGGTATAGCTATTGGTGCTTACGGCCTATTTTATCGCACAGTTGACGCTGGTGAACATTGGGCTATTGAATATCACAATGAATTTCTTTTCCCAGAAGATCAAGAATATTTAGCTGAACTAAAGTTACAAGACGAGAAAGCTTATCTAGATGAACAAAGTAGTATTCTTCCTCACTTTAATCGAGTGGTTGCTGATGGTCGTACTTTATACTTAGTAGGCGAAATAGGCTTAATTGCAAAAAGTAATGACTTTGGCCTAAATTGGCAAAAATTTGACGAAATATATCCAGGTTCATTTTATGATATAAACCGCACCCAACAAGGTAACTTACTTGTTGTCGGTTTACGTGGTCATATATTTCGTAGTTTACGTAACGGTACACCATGGCAAGAAAGCGATAGCCATGTTACAGCACTATTAAGTGCCATTGTACTGACCGATGATGAACGTATATTTGTCCTAGGTAATAACGGCGTATTATTAGAAAGTCGTGATGACGGCTCTACTTTTACAAAGCATCTCCAAAAAGATGGGAAACCTCTGATTGCTGGAGTTTGGTATAAAAATAAAATTATTGCCGTCTCAGATGTTGGCATAAAAACCATTAACGTAATGAAGTAATTGTCATGAAACTTAATTCTTTTTTCAATGTAATAGAAGCTACACTCTTTCGCCGTCGTTTAGCTGTTTTGATATTTTTTATCTTAACCAGCATATTTTTGTTGTTTCAAGCCTCTCAAATTAAGCTTGATGCCGCTTTTACTAAACACATTCCTCTTAACCACAGTTATATGAAAACCTATCTCGAGCATCGAGAAAACTTTGGTGGTGCTAATAACGTATTAATTTCAGTTTGTGATACAAGTGACGATATTTTCAACCCTGACTTTTTTACTGCTTTAAAAGGTGTGCACGATAAATTATTTTTTATACCTGGTGTTGATCGAATTCAGGTTAAGTCATTGTTTTCACCTAGTACTCGCTTTGTAGAAATTGTTGAAGATGGATTTGCGGGCGGTCCTGTTATTCCTGCAAATTTTCAACCAGACGAAGCCGGTTTAGCCATTGTTAAAGGTAATATTGAAAAAGCGGGCATTGTTGGCAGTATAGTTTCAGATGATTATAGCTGTTCTATGGTCAAAACTTCTTTAATGGAAATTGACCCAAATACAGGTGAAAAGTTAGATAGTATTGTGCTTGCTGCACAACTCGAAAATGAAATTCGTGGTGAGTTCGAAAAAGACAATATTTCTGTGCACATCATCGGTTTTACTAAAATGGTGGGTGATGTAGCTAAAGGCGCAAAAGGTGTTGTGCTATTTTTTGCTATTGCCATAGCTATTACAACCTTAATGGTATTTTGGTTTTGTCGATCAATCTCACTTACTATTTTACCTATTGCTTGTTCATTAATTGCGGTGGTTTGGCAGTTAGGTATGCTATCAACCTTAGGCTTTGGTTTAGACCCAATGTCGATTCTAGTACCTTTCTTAGTTTTTGCTATAGGTGTTAGTCATGGTGTTCAAATGATTAACTCTATTTCCAAAATGGTTAACAGTGGTAAAAGTAGCAAAGAAGCGGCTCAATCAAGTTTTAGAATCTTGCTAGTGCCTGGTGGCATTGCATTACTCTCTGATACTGTTGGCTTTATGACTTTATTGTCAATCGATATAGGTATTATTCGTGAATTAGCAATTACCGCTTCTTTAGGTGTTGCCATGATCATATTAACTAACTTAGTGTTGTTACCGTTGCTAGTTTCTTATATGAAAATACCTGCAAAGAAAGCTACAACCAACGAAAAAGTTAATTCAGGAACTGACGGTATTTGGCATTTAATGTCGACTTTTGCTACCCGTAAAGTTGCAATATTTATCCTAGCCTTTACCGCTGTGCTTTATATTGTGGGTTATATTAATGCTCAGAATATGAAAATAGGTGAGTTGCATGCTGGTGCACCTTCGCTACATGAAGAGTCGCGCTATAACCAAGACACCTTTTTAATTACCGATAAATATGCCATCAGTGTCGATTACATGTCGATTATTGTGGAAACGACTGCCGATGCTTGTACTTACTATGATCAAATGAATATTATTGATCAATTTCAGTGGCGTATGGAAAATGTCGAAGGTGTTCAATCAGCGGTAAGTTTAGCTTCAATAGCCAAAATCGTAAACTCAGGCTATAACGAAGGTAACCCAAAGTGGCGAGTACTATCACGTAATCAACAAACCTTAGTTCAGTCTATAGCACGAGTACCATCGTCTAGTGGTCTACTTAATAGTAATTGTAGTGCAATGCCGGTAATTCTATTTTTAGAAGACCATAAAGCAGAAACAATTACTCGTGTCGTTGATGCGGTTAAAGTAGTCTCTAAAGAGCTAGGTAAAGATGACTTAGTCTTTAAACTTGCTTCTGGTCCAGTTGGTGTTATGGCAGCTACTAATGAAGCTGTAGAAGCTGCTCAAATCCCTATGATGCTTTATGTTTATGGCGCGGTAATCATTTTATGTTTATTAAGCTTTAGAAGTTTAAGAGCTACCATAGCTGTTGTTGTGCCACTTTATGTTGTATCAACGTTGGCCCAATGGTTAATGACTGCATTAGATATTGGTTTAACAGTATCTACATTACCTGTTATTGCATTAGGTGTTGGTATTGGTGTTGACTACGGTATTTATATCCTTTCAACTATGAGCGTAAAACTGCGAAATGGTGCAACAGTACAAAGTGCATATTTTGACGCTTTAAAAGAGCGAGGCAGTGCTGTATTAATTACCGGTGTTACTTTAGCTATTGGTGTTTCAACGTGGTTTTTCTCAGATTTAAAATTCCAAGTTGATATGGGAATACTGTTAACTTTCATGTTTTTGGTGAACATGATTGCCGCTGTGCTGGTACTACCAGCTATTGCAGCATTTCTGTGGCCTGAGCGAAAATAAATTGTAATTAATTGATAATATAATTATGCATAAATAAACAAGAAAATGGCCGAAAGGCCATTTTCTATTTATAACTTATGAATAAACAATTGAATGTTTTCATACTTGTTACATAATTAGACTGTTTTTAAAGTAATGCATCTAAAATAGTGCTCGCAATCGCCTGAGTTTATTAATAAGATCAAGTTTATAGTCTATTATTCTATATAGACTAAAATACAATAATTATTTCAAGCGTTTTATCCAAAAAGGAAAAAGGCATGGCGTTAGTAGACGGTTTACCTTCAGTGATACTTTCGAACGTAGCACAGTTAATTGAAAAAAAAGTTCCATCAGCAACTGCTCCTCTTGTTAAACAGTTTGCAGAGCTGCTTTATAGAAACATTTCAACCTTAGATTTAGATCATAGAAATGATAGTGACATGTATGGTGCCACACTAAGCCTTTGGAATACTTTAAATGACCACCAAGATGATAAACCTGTGATTAAAGTTTTCAATCCACAGGTATCTAAAAACGGTTGGAAATCTAGTCATACAATTATCGAAATTATCGTTAAAGATATGCCATTTTTAGTTGATTCTGTACGAATAGCATTAAGCCGATTAAATCTAACTCCGCACTTAATGTTGAATTCGCCAATAAAAATCATTCGCGATAAAAATAAAAGTATTACTCAACTTTCTTCTTCTGTTGACCAGTCATTCAAGTCAACCTCAGTTGAAACAGTATTTTTTATTGAGATAGATCGTCAAAATGACGCAAAAGTATTAACGAATATTGCTAAAGAATTACACTCTGTTGTTAGCGATATTTCGGTTACAGTTAACGACTGGAAACCGATGAAAGCACGCTTAAGTGCTGTAATTGATGAAGTTAAAAAATCTAAATTACCTTGTTCAAAAGAAGAGCAGGAAGACAGTATCAGCTTTTTAGATTGGATCTTAGCTGATAACTTCACTTTATTAGGTTATAGAGCATACGATATCAAAGCTGTAGAAGGTGATTTAGCCCTTGAAGCAGACGTAAAATCTAGCTTAGGTTTAATGAACCAATACGACGGTAGTAAAACACGACTTATTTCCGCTTTAAGTGGAGCTGCTCGTGAAATAGCGCTAGGTAAAAACTTACTGATTTTAACTAAAACTAATTCAAAGTCGCGTGTTCATCGTCCTGCTCATCTTGATTATATAGGTATTAAACGTTTTGATGATAAAGGTAATGTATTAGGTGAAGAACGTTTTGTAGGTTTGTTTGGTTCAGCATATTACACAAACAGTGCTCTAGATTTGCCATTGATTAAGTCAAAAGTTGCTGGCGTGTGTCAAAACTCTGGTTTTGCTGAAGGCACTCACGCTTATAAAGCCTTGATTAATATTCTTGAGACTTACCCGCGTGATGAAATTTTACAAAGTTCACCTGATGAATTGCTGAAAAACGTTCTGGGTATTTTCCAAATGCAAGAACGTGACTATTCTGGTTTGTTCATGCGTCGTGATGCTTTTAATCGCTTTTATTCTTGTATGGTTTATGTCCCGCGCGAACGTTACAACACGGCGTTGCGTATTAACACCCAAAAGCTATTGCAAGAAGCGTTAGGCAGTGATGAAGAAGTAGAATTTACTACTTACTTTTCAGAGTCAGCACAAGCTCGTACTCACTATATCGTTAGAGTTAAATCGACAAAAGCAGACATTAATGTGAAAGAAATTGAAAAGAATTTAAATCATGCAGCTCGCAGCTGGGATGATAACTTAGCAGACGCCTTAAACTCGCATAAAGGTGAAGCTAAAGGTAAAGCTTTAAGCCGAAAATACATTAGCTTTCCACAAGCCTACAAAGATGAAGTATTGCCAGGTACCGCAATCGTAGATATTGAAAAATTCGAAGCGTTAACGTCTGAAAATCAACTTGAAATGTTGTTTTATCAACCTCAAGAAGAAGATGCCAATAGCCGCTTTGTTAAATTAAAACTTTTCCACTCAGGTGAGCCTCTGCATTTGTCAGATGTATTGCCTATGTTAGAAAACTTTGGCTTACGCGTAATCGGTGAAAGCCCTTATGCAGTCAAAGCCGATAACGGTGAAGTATATTGGATTTTAGATTTCTCTATGCTGTTAACAGGCAAAGGAAAGTTCAATTTAGAAGTCGTACAAAGTTTATTCCAAGATGCTTTCGCTAAAGTATGGTCTCGCGAACTAGAAGATGACGGTTTTAACCGCTTAATACTAGGTGCTGAATTAGGTGGGCGTGAAGTATCAATTATTCGTGCTTATGCTAAATACGAGCGTCAAATTGGTGGAACATTTAGCCAAAGTTATATTGAAGACACTTTTGCTCGATACCCAAGCATTGCTAAGTTATTAATTAAACTATTTAAATTACGCTTTACACCGAACAAAAAGTTAAATGAAAAAGCGATCGAAAAAGTCCATACAAGCCTTGAGTCTTCGTTAGACAGTGTAGCCAGTTTGGATGATGATCGTATTATTCGTCGTTTTGTTGAAATGGTTAATGCGACTATACGTACAAACTATTTCCAACCGCATGCTGTAACGGGTGAAAAATCTTATATTTCATTTAAAATTGTCCCTTCACAAATTTCGGATGTGCCATTACCAATTCCTGCGTTTGAAATTTTTGTATATTCTCCGCAAGTAGAGGGTGTTCATTTACGTGGTGGTAAAGTTGCTCGTGGTGGTTTACGTTGGTCTGATCGTCGTGAAGACTTCCGCACTGAAGTTTTAGGTTTAGTTAAAGCGCAACAAGTTAAAAATACAGTTATTGTGCCTGTTGGTGCAAAAGGTGGTTTTGTTTGTAAACAACTTCCAGACGGCGACAGAAACGCAGTATTTGAAGCCGGTAAAGAATGTTACCGTACTTTCATTCGTGGTTTATTAGATATAACAGACAATATTGTTGATGGTGAAATTGTCCCGCCAGTTAATGTTGTACGTTTAGATGAGGACGACCCATATCTAGTTGTTGCAGCAGATAAAGGTACAGCAACTTTTTCTGATGTAGCTAATGCTATTTCTGATGAATACAATTTCTGGATGGGTGATGCTTTTGCCTCAGGTGGTAGCGTAGGTTACGATCATAAAGCCATGGGTATTACGGCTAAAGGTGCATGGGAGTCAGTAAAACGTCACTTTCGTGAAATGGATATCGATTGTCAAACAACTGATTTTACCTGTATTGCCATTGGTGATATGGCAGGTGATGTTTTTGGTAATGGTATGTTGTTATCAAAGCATATACGCTTACAAGCAGCGTTCAACCATATGCATATATTTATTGATCCAACCCCAGATGCGGCTAGTTCATATGTTGAGCGTGAGCGTTTATTTAATTTACCAGGATGTACTTGGGATGATTACAATAAAGACTTGATTTCTGAAGGTGGTGCTATATTTAGCCGCCAATCTAAATCAATTAAGTTAACTCCTCAAATTAAAAAAATGCTTGGTACACAAAAGCAAAATATGTCGCCACTTGAGTTAATGCAAGCCATATTAAAAATGCAGGTAGATCTGTTATGGAATGGCGGTATTGGTACTTATGTTAAAGGCTCTAAAGAGTCTCACCTAGAAGTTGGCGATAGAGCTAACGATGCCTTACGTATTAATGGTTCAGAACTCAATGCTAAAATTGTGGGTGAGGGGGGTAATTTAGGTTTTACTCAACTTGGCCGTATTGAATTTGGTGCTAAAGGTGGTCGAATTAACACTGATGCCGTTGATAACGCTGGTGGTGTAGATTGTTCAGATAATGAAGTTAACATCAAAATTTTATTAAACGGTTTAGTGCAAAATGGTGATTTAACCATTAAACAACGAAATAAAATTTTATACGATATGACCGATGAAGTTGGCGATATTGTTATTGATGACTGTTATCGTCAAACTCATTCATTGTCGATCACTGAACTTCGTGGTGGTGGTCAATTAAAAGAACAAGCACAATTTATTAGTGAACTAGACCGTTCAGGTAAGCTTGATAGAGCGCTTGAGTTTATTCCAAGTGATGAGGAAATTGCTGAGCGTTTAGCACTAGGTAAAGGGTTAACTCGTCCAGAGTTATCAGTACTGCTTGCTTATAGTAAAATGGTACTTAAAGAAGAGCTTGTTTGTCCTGAAATTACCGACAACGAATATCATCAAAGTTTACTCATTGAAGCTTTCCCTAAACAGTTACAAGCAAGCTACAGCGCGCAAATGCAAGGGCATCCGTTACGAGCTGAAATTATCGCGACACAACTAGCGAATAATATTGGCAACGATATGGGCTTTAACTTCGTCCATCGTATGAAGGAAGAAACTGGCGCTAGCACATCAGAGATTGCAAACTGTTATACCATGGCAAGTGCTGTATTTGAGCTTTCTGATGTTTGGAAGCAAATCAGTGATTTAGATAATAAGATCTCTACAGCCATACAAACTGAAATGCTATTTCAATTACGTAGAACGGTACGCCGAGCAACACGTTGGTTCTTACGTCATCGTAACAAATCACTTAATATTGCAGAATCAATTGCTTTTTATCATAAAACTTTTGTTGAGCTTTCGAGCAACATTGCAAATTTCATGATTGAAAAGGAAGCAACGCAAATTAAACGTGTTGAAACTGACTTAGTTAAAGCTGGTGTGCCTGAGTCTATTGCTTTGAGAATTTCTTTATTAAGTACCTTGTTCTCAGTAATGGATATTGCTGAAATTTCAAAATCTGATGAAGTATCAACTGAATTAGTAACAGACCTTTACTTTAAACTTGGTGCAAAATTAGATTTACATTGGTTCCTAGACCAAATAACTTCTCAACCTGTTTCTAACCATTGGCAAGCATTGGCTAGAGCATCGTTTAGAGAAGAGCTAGATTGGCAACAACGCTCGTTAACCTCTGTTATATTACGCGGTAATAAAACAGCAACAGACGTAGATACTATGATTGAGCAATGGCTTGTAGAAAGCGCTCAACCTTTAGAGCGTTGGCAGCATATTTTGGCAGACTTTAGAATTGGTAAAACCCACGAGTTTGCTAAATTCTCGGTTGCATTACGAGAATTGATGTTGTTAAGTTTACACTGCGACCCAGTGAAATAAGTGTTAAGATCCCCGCCAAGAGCGGGGATTTTTTTGTTATCAAGTTTATTTCATGCCAGTTTTTGTACAGGCATTATTATATTTATTTAAAGAGGTATTATGTTTTACTCAGCTATTCGTAAAGTGTTTTTTAAATTCGACCCAGAAGCAATTCACGAATTAACGATTAAAGGCTTTAAAGCTACAGGTGCTTCGCCACTTAATAAACTTTACAAGCAAACTTTACCCAATAGGCCTGTCGAAGTTATGGGCATTAAATTTCCTAATCCAGTTGGTTTAGCGGCAGGTTTAGATAAAAATGGCGAATGTATTAAAGCTTTTGAGGCTTTAGGTTTTGGCTTTGTAGAAGTTGGAACAGTTACACCACGTCCGCAACCTGGTAATGAAAAACCACGTATTTTCAGATTGCCTGAAGCTAACGCTATTATCAATCGAATGGGCTTTAACAATAAAGGTGTTGATTACCTTGTTGATCAAGTTATTAAAGCTAAATACAGTGGTATTTTAGGTATTAATATTGGTAAAAATAAAGATACGCCAGATGAAAATGCCAAAGATGATTACATTCATTGTATGCGTAAAGTTTATGACTTTGCTACCTACATCACGGTAAATATTTCTTCACCTAACACTCCGGGCTTGCGTTCATTACAATATGGTGATGCTTTAAATGAGTTATTATCTGCATTAAAAGCGGAACAAACAGCGCTTGCTGAGAAATTTGGTAAATATGTTCCTGTTGCGGTAAAAATTGCGCCTGATTTAAATGCTGATGAAGTCGACTCTATTGCACAATGTTTAATTGCTAATAATATTGATGGCGTAATCGCGACAAATACTACTTTAGCGCGCGACAAAGTGGCACATTTACCTTACGGTAATGAGCAGGGCGGGTTAAGTGGTGCACCGGTAAAAGACAAGAGCACAGAAGTTATCCAGCTACTTGCAAAAGCATTAGACAACAAATTACCCATTATTGGCGTTGGTGGTATTGCTTCAGCAGCAGACGCTCAAGAGAAAATAGCTGCTGGTGCAAAGCTTGTTCAAGTATATACGGGGTTTATTTATCAGGGACCTGAGCTAATTAAAGATATTGTAAAAAGTTTTAAGTAAGAGTAATGCTAACTTGTTTTGCCAACTTTAATTGCTTAATTAGCTGTTCACTTTTACGCTTGAAAAATTAGTACACAATATAAGTTAACTGGCTATAGTTTCTCAATATAAAAACTGCAAATAAAGCATTATCTGTTTAAAAATTTAAAAGGCCATCAACAATATTATTGTTGATGGCCTTCTTTTGTTTTCGTACTGAAAATATTTTTTATGAAACGAGATAATTAAGACTTACTTACTAAAATAGCTTCTAATCGCTCCATACGCTCTAAAAGTAATTGTAAGCTGGTATCAAACTCATTTACTGTAGTAGCCGTGAACATTTGTTGTTTATCACGACTTTTAGCGTTTGCATCTAGTGTACTTAATGCAGAAGACAAGCTCTTAATTTCAGTTTTTACACTGTTTAATGCCATTATTTGTTCAGACACAGAATTAACCGAAAACTCAGTCGCGGTAATTTTATCTTTTAATTCGTTTATTGTATTACTTTGAAGGCTCATTGCTTCTATGGTTTTATCTTGCTGCTGTACTATTTTTATACTTGTAGAGTTCAGCTCTTTGATCTCTTTTTGATTTTTTCGCCAAGCAGAAGCCCACAGTTTATCCATTTCAGAAAGTAGTAATTCAGTTTTTTCACCAATAGCTTCTAATTTAACTTTTAACGCTATTGTTGATTCACCCATTTCTTCGCCTGTGGCTGAGAGCTGGTTTTCTAACTGTTGTATTCGTTGCGAACTTGATTCTAATGAACGAGTAACATTTATTTGTTGTTGATAAAAATACCAAGCAGTTGCAGCTAGCGCAACATAAGGCATTAGCAATAAAAGCGCTTTTATCATAGATGAAGGTTTTTTTGTTTTAACCGTGTGCTTTGACTCGTGGACTTTCTGTGATTTTATTGCAGGTTCACGAGCAACTTTAACTTGATCTTGATCTATGGTGATTGTGGGTAATTCAGGCTCTACACGTTTTGACAAAAGAACATCCTACTAGCAGTGGTTATCATATTAATTAAGTTTTAACTTTATATGAATGATATTTTAACAGTTGAGAGTAACTTTATAATAATTCTTAAATTTTGTACAAAAAAACCGACTAATAAGTCGGCTTTTTATGCAATTAAATGTAATGCTAATTACACGAGATGATACTAATAGCTGTCGTTATGTACGCTTTGAACAGCTCGACCAGATGGATCGGCCATATTAGCAAAACTTTCATCCCATGCTAATGCTTCTGGTGTACTACAAGCAACTGATTTACCACCTGGTACACAATCAGCAGCAGATGCAAGCGGAAAGTGTTCTTCAAAGATACATCGGTAGTAATAAGCTTCTTTAGTATCTGGTGTATTAACAGGGAACTTAAATTCAGCACTTGCTAATTGTTGATCGCTAACTTGTGCTTCAACATGTTGTTTTAAGCCATCAATCCAAGAGTAACCTACGCCATCAGAAAATTGTTCTTTTTGACGCCACAAAATCTCTTTAGGTAAATAACCTTCAAAAGAAGAGCGTAAAATAGCTTTTTCCATTTTACCATTGCCGCACATTTTATCTTCAGGATTAATGCGCATAGCAACATCCATAAAGTTTTTATCTAAAAACGGTACACGTGCTTCAATACCCCACGCTGACATAGACTTGTTAGCACGCAAACAATCATACATGTGTAATTTATCAAGTTTACGTAATAGCTCGTTATGAAATTCTTCAGCGTTTGGCGCTTTATGGAAATATAAATAACCGCCAAAAATTTCATCAGCACCTTCGCCCGAAAGTACCATTTTAATACCCATAGCTTTAATTTTTCTCGCCATTAAATACATAGGTGTTGAGGCACGAATAGTGGTTACATCATACGTTTCTAAGTGGTAAATCACTTCTTTAAGCGCATCTATACCTTCTTGCTCTGTAAAAATAACGCTGTGATGTATAGTACCAATGCTATCTGCTACAGTTTTTGCGGCGACTAAGTCTGGAGAGCCAGCTAAACCACAAGCAAAAGAATGTACTTTTGGCCACCAAGCCTCTGAAAGGTCGTTTTCTTCAATACGTCTAGCGGCAAACTTTTGTGTGATGGCAGAAATTAACGAAGAATCTAAACCACCTGAAAGTAATACGCCATAAGGTACATCTGTCATTAAATGACTTTTAACTGACTCTTCAAGTGCTTCACGAATTTTTTCTTTGCTAGTATTGTTATCTTTAATAGCTGAATACTTTTGCCAGTTACGTTGGTAATATTTGACCAATTTGCCTACACGACTATCTAAAACATGACCAGGAGGAAATTCTTCAACAGTTTTACAAATCGGCATTAATGCTTTCATTTCTGAAGCAACGTAGAAGTTACCTTCAGCATCATAACCCGTATAAAGTGGAATAATACCCATGTGATCGCGGGCAATTAGATAACTATTGTCAACTTCGTTGTAAAGACAAAAAGCAAACATACCTTGAAGTTTATCAACAAAATCACTACCAAATTTTTCGAACATTGGAATAATAATTTCGCAATCAGACGCCGTTTGGAAAGGGTAGTCAGGTGTATGTTGGCTAGCTAATGTTTTATGGTTGTAAATTTCACCATTAACCGCTAAAACTAAAGTTTTATCCGTGTTATATAATGGTTGTGCGCCATGCTCAGTATCAACAATTGATAAACGTTCATGTACTAAAATAGCGTTATCATTGTTGTAAATGCCAGACCAATCTGGACCACGATGACGAAGTAAACGAGAATACTCTAAAGCTTTAGGACGAAGTGCGTCTGCACCTGTTTTAATATCTAATATACAAAAAATCGAACACATTGAAGTGCTACCCCTTTATATTAATTAATGACAAATTGTGTGATGAATACGCAAGTAAATTTACTGAAGCGTATGTCGCTGTTTAACTTCAAAGTACACATAAATATGTTGGCAGAGAAATTATCGCTCAGCAAATTGCTGTAGTTACACTTTGACACCATTTCATAATAAATCAATAGAATTTTTACTCTAAAGTAATAAAAAAGAAAAATAACATCTGTATTCGATATAATAAACGCTAGTGTTAAAAAAATAGATACCTTAATATGTTGATGAAAATAATCGATAAATTCATTTTTTGATTCGAAATTTAATCCCAATAAGGTTATCAATGTTAAGTACATTAAAAACAATAAAACTAAACACTTTGGTCATCGCTATGTCGCTAAGTTTAGCCTCTAGTGTAAGCAGTGCTGCAGTAAGTAATAAAATAGCGAACAATGTTGAATTAACTGTTGAAGAGTTACGTATTGATAAGGCAATTAAATCAGTGCCTGAAATCGCCCTAAGATTAAGTGAGCGCGTTGACGAGTTTACTCAGCAGGTGAATAAAGCGAATAATTACACAGCTTTAACGCAATTAGTTATTCGACATGGCGCTGGTCTATGGCTCGATGCCAAAACATCATTTAATCAGTTAAATGATGTTGATGACCGCCCTCTGTATTGGGCACGATTACAAATGAGCAAAGCACTTCGTTCGGCTAAAACCTTTGCTGGATTATTTGAGAGTCAACAAGACAAATTGTTATGGTCATTTGAATTAATTTCACGTGGTAATACGGATATTAAGTTTGATAAAAAAGCAGATAAAAAAATATTATTGACTGGTTTTGATCCGTTTTTTCTTGATAGACATATTGACCAAAGTAACCCTTCAGGCGTTGTCGCGCTATCTTTAGATGACATTGTGGTGAGTATAGAAGGGCAAACGGCAGAAATAGAAGTCCTTATGATCCCTGTACGCTTTGCAGACTTTGATCAAGGCATGATAGAAGAGCTACTTAAACCTTACATTGCAAACAAGTCCGTTGATATGGTGTTAACCGTTAGTATGGGGCGCGAGAATTTTGATTTAGAGCGCTATCCTGCATTACGTCGCAGTGCGAAAGCTCCAGACAACCTTAATGTTTTAACAGGTGCTAGCCAAGAAAATCCTTTAGTTCCATTGTATAAAGATAAAGCATTAAACGGGCCTGAGTTTGTTGAGTTTAGTTTACCTATAACGACAATGTTAAATGGTGAGGGTAAATATAAAATCAACGACAACCGTAAAGTATCAACGCTAACGCAAGGCAGTTTTAATGGTCAATCATTAGTCGCGCTTAACAAGCAAACATCGGTAAGCGGCTCGGGCGGCGGATACCTTTCAAATGAAATTTCGTACCGCAGTATATTACTTCGAGATCAGTTTAATTTAACATTACCTGTTGGACACATACATACCCCTAGAATTAAGGCTTTTGATAAAGAGGCATTAGTAGATATTGTTAATCAAACGAAAAATATTATTACCCAGGGAGTAGCATCTTTATAGCTATTGACTTGAACTTGACTTAAGCAGATATAAAAAAACGCTACCTTAGGTAGCGTTTTTTATTTCAACTTAGCTCTATATGTTAAACAGTTAGATGTTATTGGTTACATCTACTGATAGTTTTAGCATTTGGCCCGGTTGTAAATATTTTTTGCGGTTAAGGTTATTCCAACGTTCAATGTCGATAATTTTAACATTAAATTTGTCAGCGATCCGTGCAAATGAGTCTCCCTTGCGCACACGATATTGAATGTTACGCATGATCGCTTTTTCACTCGGGGTTAACTGGTTTGATGAAATTTCTTTAACCGCGGCTTTTTGCCAAATAACGAGTTTTTGCCCAGGTTTAATTGTGTCTCTAGGGGCCATAGCGTTCCATTTCGCAATGCTTCGAGTTGAAACATTATAAGCACGGCTTAAATCCCAAAGAGTGTCGCCCGATTTCACAATATGTATACGCTTCTCACCAGCTAAAACTTTATTTTGTGTTTTAGCTAAACGTTGGTTTTGTGAAAGCAAGTAACTGTCTAACGAAGCGGTAGCTACAGGTATTAATAAGAATTTACCGGCTCTAATTTGGTTACCTTTAACGTTATTAACTTGTCTGATCAAGTCTATTTCAGTATTAAATTTTTGTGCTATTTTGCCTAAACTGTCACCGTTTTTAATTTTGTATCGCTGCCAAGCTAATCGCTCTTTTTTGCTTAATTTTGCTAAACCTTCTTCAAAAACTGCTACTTTATGGCTAGGTAAAAGTAAATAATGCGGGCCATCAGGGTCGGTAGCCCAGCGATTAAATCCAGGGTTAAGTCTTTGCAATTCAGTTAGCGATAACTCTGCTAATTGCGCCGCTTTGGCTAAATCGAGTTGTGAACCGATATTTACTTGTGTGAGCACTGAGCTATTTTCAATTTCATGCAATTTAATTTTTAACTCATCGCTGCGCTTAACTATGTCGGCTAGCGCAAGCAGCTTAGGCACATAGGCACGAGTTTCTTTAGGTAAGTCTAGCGACCAAAAGTCGGTTGGAAGATTCTTCTTTTGATTTTTTCTTACCGCACGTCTGACACGACCCTCACCTGAGTTGTATGCAGCTAAAGCAAGCATCCAATCGCCATCGAAAAATTCATTTAAATATTTCAAGTACTTAATTGCACCTTGAGTTGATGCAACCACGTCACGGCGACCGTCATACCACCAGTTTTGTTTCATGCCGAATCGTTTACCAGTACCGGGTACAAATTGCCACATACCCGAAGCTCTACCATGCGAGTATGCAAAAGGATCGAATGCACTCTCAACTATAGGTAATAAGGCTATTTCGATTGGCATGTTGTTAGCTTCTAACTCTTCAACAATGTAGAATAAAAAAGGCTCGGCGCGTTTTGCTACACGAGTTAAATAAGTTGGGTGCTTAACAAACCAATCTCTTTGACTCGCAACACGTGAATTTTTAGGAATAGTAAGATTAAGGTTGCTCCGTATTCTCTGCCATACATCATCAGAAAAATAATTTTCTTTATCTTCATTACCTAGGTCAACATTGCCATCGGCAACAGGGTGAATTACATCAATCGCTTCATCAACTAATAGCGCTTGATTAATCTCAGCTACTGAGGCTACGTCAATTAGCGCATCCGCTTCTACATTAGTATTGTGTTGATCAGATTGGTTTTGATTTAATATTGATTGGCAACCGGACAATAAAAGAACGGTTGCTACAGATAGGCTTATATACTTCATGAAATATCTATTTGGGTTTACTTGGCGCCAGTGTTACTTATTTAGGGCTGTTATTCAAGATTTGTACAATTAAAATAGCTTAGAAGTTGTCTTTCCAGCCACGAATAATCGTAAATGTTTGTAATTTATCTTGAACAGCACTTTCGCTATATTCGCTAGCACTGGTCATTAAACTTGCTTCATGACTGCGTAAAAAAGGGTTTATTTTCTTTTCAAGCATAATGGATGTTGGGATTGTTGCAATACCATGCTCACGTTTTTGTAGTACCTGGTTGTAATAATGCACCAGCTCGGTATTACAAGGCTCAACGGTTAATGCAAAGTTAAGATTCGCTTGAGTATATTCATGAGCACAATAAACATGTGTGCGCTCAGGAAGGGCACTTAATTTCTCTAGTGATGACAGCATTTGTTCTGGTGTACCTTCGAACAACCTACCACAACCTCCTGAAAACAGGGTGTCACCACAAAATAGATTATCTTCTGACAAATAGGCAATATGTCCACTGGTATGGCCTGGAAGATCAATCACTTTAAATTCTAAATCTAAATCGCTTAATTTAACGGTATGACTCTCGTTTAAAGCAACATCACAATGAGGAATGTTTTCACTCTCAGGGCCATAAATAGTTAATGGCCATTGCTTAGCTTTACAATATTCAACGAGCTTGTTAATACCACCAACATGGTCAGCATGATGGTGTGTGATCAAAATAGTTGATAACTGTAATTGTTGTTGCTCAATAAAATCGATACACACTTGGGCATCGCCAGGGTCTACCAGTGCGATATGTTTACTTTCAAGCGACGAAACAGCCCAAATATAATTGTCTGAAAAGGCTTTGATCATTGAAACTTTCATTTTTGTCGTGCTTTGTGTTTGCTGCATCTGTGGCTCCTGAGTATACTGACGTAATGATTATACTGATTTTTTTAATTGTTTAACATAATGAAACCAGCACTAGCGTTTAGGCAACCTGACTATCCTACATCTTGGCAAAATTTGCCTAATGGTGAGCTTATTGTGGCTAATATTAATCAAACATTAGCGCCATGGTGGCCTAAGTTTTTTGGTTATCATTTGCTTAAAATTGGTGCATTAAGTGGAGAGATTGATAGTTCTCAAAGCCCAATTAAACATCAATTAACCTTAAGTGAGCAAGCTCAAAAGTGTAACCTTGTTGGTGACATTGATGATTTACCGTTACTTGAACATAGTGTTGATGTTTGTGTGTTATTACATGCTTTAGAGTTTTCGTTAGATCCTCACCACGTTGTACGCGAAGCTAATAGGGTATTAATTCCGAATGGCTATCTTGTTATTACTGGCTTTAATCCATTTAGTCTTGCGGGTTTGAACCAATTTATACCTTATAGACGCAATAAAACGCCTTGGAATGAAAGATTATTTTCTCCTATGCGAGTTAAAGATTGGCTGCATTTAATGGGGTTTGAAATTCAATTGGATAAACGTTTTTTACACTCGACATTGGCAAGGCAAGTTACTCAAGGTGTTATCAGTAACCATTGGCATAATATAGCATCACGGTATTTTCCAAGTTTAGGCTCAGTTTATGTCATTGTGGCAAAAAAAAGAGTGCTACCTTTAACGCCTATTAAAGCCAAATGGCAAATTAGACCTCGTTTTGAACCGGTAAAAGTGCCAACAATGAACTCATCAAGAAAAAACAATCAGCAAATTAAATAAATCGTGATACGTTTTGTGTCAACATCCAAACATAACCAGTAAATTAAGGTCAACAATATCCATGCAACGCGATGAATTTGAAAACTATTTAAACACCTTGTTAAAGCCTGAACAAATTAAAGATTTTTGTCCTAATGGTTTACAAATTCAAGGAACAGAACAGATCACTAACGTGATAACAGGTGTAACCGCTACTCAAGCATTAATTGATCAAGCCATTTTGGAAAAAGCCGATGCTTTAGTGGTACATCATGGTTTTTTTTGGAAAAACGAAAGTTATGTTATACGCGGTATGAAACATAAGCGTATCAAGGCGTTACTGGAAAATGATATTAATTTATTTGCCTACCATTTACCTTTAGATATTCATCCTACTTTAGGCAATAACGCACAATTGGCTAAGTTGTTTTCTATTAATAATGTTTCGCCATTAGAGCAAGGCAACCCACTCAGTGTCGCAGTTCGCGGTGATTTTATTGACGAACTAAGCCCACAAGCGCTTGAACAAAGAATAAATGATACCCTCAACCGCAATTGCATGCATATCGCACCACCTTCAAATAAAGCGATAAAAACTGTTGCTTGGTGTAGTGGTGGTGGACAAGGGTATATTGAATTAGCTGCTGAACAAGGCATAGACGCTTTTATCTCAGGTGAAGTTTCTGAGCAAACTACACACGTTGCACGTGAAATGGATATACATTTTTATTGTGCTGGCCATCATGCAACCGAACGTTATGGGGCAAAAGCATTAGCTGAGCATTTTAATCAGCAACTACCAATAAATGCCAAATTTATTGATATTGATAATCCTGCTTAAACTAACAGCATTCATAAAAAAATTAGGTGATTTTGTTTAATATTACTTTATGAAATTTGAAGTTTAAATATTTTAATTTGGCATTTCGGTATGCATGAAATGCCTTATTTATCTCTGTATTTTTTTATAAACTTTTAAACCACTGTACTACTCGACCTAAGACCTCATACCAAGCCACACTTGTTTGTTGTAACTTTTTCCCACTTGGAAAATAATACTGCGATGGCCTATGCTCGTTATGCTTAACCCAAGGGCTAGCGGGTGCTGGAATTGCATATACGCCATTTTTTTCGAAATAGGCCATTGCCCGTGGCATATGGTTGGCACTGGTTACTAAAACTACATTGCTATTAATTACTCGCGGCGAAATTAGTTGTGCTTCTTCTTGGGTATCTTGTGGAAAGTTTTCAGTAATAATTCTATGAGCAGGCACACCTAATGACACTGCAGCTTGTTTAACTTTTTCAGCATTTGAACTAACATCACCACCTGAGAATCCAGAGGTAATAATTTGTGCTTCAGGGTACATATTATAAATACGTAAAGCTTCAACTAATCTTGCAAGTGAACTGGAATTTAATTGGCTAGTCGCTGGTAAGCCAGCAACTGTAGTATGCGCGCCACCTAAAATAACAATATAGTCAACCGGCTTAACACTACGAGTAAATGCAGGGTAGTTATTTTCTAACGGCGCCATTAACGTATCTGAAATAGGCGGAAGAGTAGAGAACAGCAATAATGAGCTACCGCTAAGCAGGGCGACAAAACTAAGCTTTGGCTTGATGCGATAAAATATAACGGCGAAAAGTAGCAAAATTAATGTAATACTCAATGGCATTATCATCAGGCTAATAATTTTTTTAAGTAAGAATAAATCCATATCTAAAATTCCAAATAGTTTAATTATTTCAAGCTATTGAAGCATAACAAGTCTGTCACTGATTAGCAGTAGCTATTTTTATAGGAAATTATTTTGTTTAGACGTCTAAAAGTCTGTTGATATTTAATTTTAGATAAGGTTAAATACCCGTGTTGAAAATTAAAATATATTTTACATCAGCTTATTGAGTAGTTTAATTTTATTGCCAGTAGCTTTTATTTTAATTTTCACACCAGAAGAGGCGCAATTGCCAGGTAAGTAACAAGAGGATCCCATCCTTTGACTGTTACCAAGGGGGACAATTGCCGAGAATGTTGATACTGGGAAATATCGCATTCGGTCGCTAAGGCTGAATCCTTAGGGCTGTCACCGCTAAAATTAATTTTTTAGTAAAGGGTGGAGAGCTTCTGGCTGAAAAGTACCGTTCAATTAAGCTTTTAATTGTTATTCGCTCTACGCTCAGTCATGCTCTTCCTGTTAGTTATTAGCCTTGAATATTTACTGCACTTTACAAAATACTTTACAGTAAATAGGCTCTTAGGAAGATATTTTATGTTAAACTGTTATTCTTTGCCGTTAATAACGGATGTAAGCTCAATCGAAAACTTATCACACAATATTAGTTTTGAAGTTCTTGAAACCACTTATCAGGAGAACTTACATGTCTGCTAATCAAAACCAAACCAATATCATTACATCAACTAATATTACCGTGGCAAAATTTGGCGGTACGAGTGTTGCTGACTTTGAAGCCATGTTACGTTGTGCTGACATTATTAAAAATAATCCGGCTAATCGTGTGGTCGTGGTTTCAGCAAGTGCAGGGGTGACAAATCATTTAGTGCGTTTGAGCCAAGCTGATGTGCCAAGCAATGAGCGTGAACAAATTTTAAGTAATATCGCTGATATTCAATATGCCATTACACAACATTTTACCAATTTTGAAGCGATTAATAGCGAAATAGTTACCTTACTAGAGTCGTTACGTGTATTTACGGATCAACAAGCTGCGAATCACACGATGAAAAATAGTGATGAAATTCTAGCTTTTGGTGAGCAATTCAGTTCACGTATTTTTGCGCAAGTTTTACAATCTGTTGGTGTCAATGGTCACTATTTTGATGTTCGCCAAGTGATGAAAACCGACAGCTTGTTTGGTAAAGCTCAAGTTGATTTAAACCAGTTAGCCAGTAATGCTCAACAGTTATTATTACCATTGCTAAATGGTAAAGTTATTGTTACACAAGGCTTTATTGGCAGTGACCAAGACAACAATACCACTACACTTGGCCGTGGAGGCTCAGACTACAGTGCAGCCCTATTAGCGGAAGCACTACAAGCCAACAATTTAAGTATATGGACTGATGTAGTAGGAATTTTCACTACTGATCCTCGCATTACTGATCAAGCGCGCTCAATTAATGAAATAAGTTTTGGTGAAGCCGCAGAAATGGCAACCTTTGGCGCTAAAATACTTCATCCTGCAACGCTTATTCCTGCCATGCGTCAAGATATCCCAGTATTTGTTGGTTCAAGTAAAGAGCCCGACTCTGGCGGCACAAGAATACAGCGTGAAGTAAACTCTAATCCAACTTATCGCTCAATCGCATTGCGCCGAGAACAAACACTTGTAACGGTAAAGAGCCCACAAATGCTACATGCGAGTGGTTTTTTAGCAAAAGTGTTTACCGTATTAGCAAAGCATCAATTAAGTGTCGATTTGATCACAACCAGTGAAATAAGTGTAGCGCTTACCTTTGATAACCCACATGGTTCAACACAGGCTTTATTAACTAAAGCGGTAGTTGAAGAGCTAGAACAGCTTTGTGAAGTCAGCGTTGAGCATGGTTTGAGTTTAATTGCAGTGATCGGTAATAAAATTCATGGCACTAAAGGTGTTGGAAGTAGCATTTTTGATAAAGTAAATGACTTTAACATACGTATGATTTGTCATGGTGCAAGTAATCATAACCTTTGTTTCTTGGTGCCCGAAGCTGATGCTAATCAAGTTGTAGAACGTTTACATAATACGTTATTTACAAGCTAAATATTGTCATTAGCGTTAGTACAATAAACATCATTTATTAAAAATAAGAAAGGGACATTACACTGTCCCTTTTTACTTTCTTTATTTTGCAAAATTAGCTGCTTTTAAGGCTATTCATAAGCCAAAGGATCAGTAACATTATTATCAGCAAATGCTTCTAAGCGCTCTTGGCAAGCACCACATTTTCCACAAGCTTTCTCGCGGCCATTATAACAAGTCCATGTATTTTCATAACTTAAGCCCATTTTTAAGCCATCAGTTAAAATATCAGACTTATTATTAGTTAAGTATGGACTAAAAATTTCTACAGCTTCGTAGTTTGCTATTTTACAAACGTCATTCATTTTCATGACAAATTCTGGGCGACAATCAGGATAAATTGCATGGTCGCCAGAATGTGCGCCGTAATATACTTGTGAAGCTTTTACCGAAACTGCATAACCTACTGCTAATGACAATAAAATCATATTACGATTTGGCACCACGGTAGATTTCATGCTTTCTGCTTCGTAATGGCCCTCAGGTATTTCAATATCATCAGTTAACGATGAACCAGCTAATAACTGATTTATCGCAGAAATATCGATAACTTTATGAGCAACACCTAATTGTTGGCAAACCTTGCTAGCACAAGCAATTTCTTTTACGTGCTTTTGACCATAATCAAAGGTTAAAGCATACACTTCTTTACCATCTTTTAAAGCGCGGTTAAGTACCGTGAATGAATCCATGCCGCCGGAAAAAATTACTACGACTTTATTACTCATATTTGTAGTTCTCTTGAGGTATAATATAAAACTTGCGCATTCTACTCGAAATTATCTAAGCATTAAAGTAATGACCACACGTTATAAAATAAATGAATTGTTTGAAACTTTACAAGGCGAGGGCTCTTTTACCGGCCAACCGTCAATTTTTCTTCGTTTACAGGGCTGTCCTGTAGGCTGTTCTTGGTGCGATACCAAGCATACTTGGGAGATTCATCCTGAGTTAGAAATTTCAAGTGAAACACTTTTAAATAAGTCAGAAGAGACCGAACAATGGTCAAATTTATCACTTGATAATATAGCCGAAATATTCAATCAACAGGGCTATAAAGCTAAACATATAGTGATCACGGGTGGCGAACCCTGTATGATAGATTTAACCGAGTTGTGTCTGTATTTTGAAGCCCAAGGTTATAGCTGCCAAGTTGAAACGTCAGGTACTTTTGAAATAAACGTATCAGAGCAGTGCTGGGTAACCGTTTCACCGAAAGTAAATATGCGTGGAGGTTATAAAATTTTAGCTAGCGCCATGCAACGCGCTAACGAAATTAAGCATCCAGTAGGCACCGAACAACACATAGACGATTTAAAAGCGTTATTAGCTGAACATAAAGTTGAAGACAAACAAATATACTTACAGCCTATTAGCCAAAAGCAACGGGCCACTGAACTTGCTATTGCCACGTGTATTGAAAACAACTGGCGCTTATCTGTGCAAGTGCATAAATATATTGGCATTGAGTAGAGTCACTATTAACGTGAGTTTTTTCTAATGAAGTTGTGCCTAACTATAGCGGGGCAGTCTAGTCGGCTGCCAAATTAAATCGGCTGTAGAGTGCAACTAATTTTACAAAGATTAGTTTTTCTTTGAACCAATTTCACAGACATCGCTAGCTTTTCAATACCATGAGATGGCGTCCACTTTCGATATTCTCGAAAGCCATGTTTCTCGTATAAATTAATGGCAGGTTTATTTACAACAGCGGTTTCAACTATGGCAGTGGTAATATCAAATTTGTTAAGAACATAACTTATCAATTTGTCTGCGATACCTTTCCTAAAATACTTTGGATCAACAGTTAAGCTATGAATATCTAATTGCTTTTCGAGTATTTCTATTTCAATAATGGCTGCAAGGCAGTTATTGTCTATAAAGCCGTAAAATTCAGTTGTTGAATTAACAATGTTTGTAGTACTGCGTGATAAAGGAGGGAAATCATCTACATCGATAAGCTGAGCTTCAACCTTGTAAGAACGTTGAAAAACCGCATGAATTTTATTAGCAATAGTCTCATTATAATTTTCAAGTTTTGTTATCATATTAAGCACTCCTCTGATCTTTTTCTACGACTTTACTCATTGCATAGATTTTTTAGTACACCCAACCATCTCAATAATTTGTAGGTATACCTAATTCATTAAACTTTTGATTTAAGTATGTTTAGTTAAATCAATGGTAACTTTATTATTACGTCAACGCCTTGTCGATTTGGTTTATTCACCGCAGTTATACTGCCGTTATGAAATTGGCAAATTAAGCGCGCTATGTATAACCCTAAACCCAAGTGTGGTTGGTCATTATTGTGTTTTGTTCTAATAGATACCATAGAGTCGAATAACTGTTCACTCATTTGCTCGGGTAATAATTCACCATTATTGCTTATGGTTAATATTACCTGCTGGCTTGATTCTTTAACACTGACCTCAACATTCTCATCACTTGAAAATTCTACGGCATTGGCGATAACTTTATCTAAAAGCTGGGCAATATGTTCTGGTGAGCCTGATACTTTGAGTCTCTCTATTGTCATTTCATTTGATAAGAAATTAACTTTTGGATAGATCAAACGATAGCCATGCATACAGCCGTTATACACTTGTGCTAAATCGAAGACGTTTTTTTCGGTATTTTGCAACATTTGTTCAATACGTGTTGCTTCATTCATATTGGTTAAAATTAAGCTGAGTCGTTCAATCCCATGTTGTGCGCGCACTAGGTAAGGGTTTTTATGTTCGGCTTTGTCCTCGCTATTGTTTACGATTTCATCAACGCTTTCATTAGTTAGTTTTTGTGTGTTTTTTGTTTGTTGTTGAATGGCTAACGTTTCTAACGATGTACGCACTACCGCAATGGGTGTGCGAAGTTCATGCGATAATCGCGACGACATATTTTCTAAATAATGATTATATTGCCCAAGGCGATTAACGGCGGTTGAGAAACTTCGTGAAAGATCGCCAATTTCGTCATTCGTGGTTGACGTATCAACATTACCGCTAATACGCCCATGCTCGTCTATGGCCATTTCTGCTTGATTACTCAACGTTCTTATACGATTTGAAATACGTGAAGCAAATAAGAAAAAAGCTAACGCGCCCAATAACATAATAGCCAGTATTGAGCTGAACAGTTTTTCTAATGCTTGGTTTCTTAAGGTGCGAATACCGTTGGTAGTTTCTTCAACAATTACCGCGCCTTTTACGATTTCGTCAATAAAAATAGGGTAGGCGGCTGATAATACTACTGCTTGCTGGTCGGTAGTTAAACGCCATTGTGACATAGGCTCACCTGATAAAGCACTTTCTATATGTTTACCGGTAAGGTTTTCTGAGTCGTAAAGTTGATCAATAAAGTTACGGGGTGGCTGGGTTAATATTTTTTCATATAGCGGTTTTAGAATGTTGTGTTCAAAGCTTAACCACGCCGAGTATATAACATTAATATCTGCGTTTTTATCACGCTTATTATCAAGATTTACGCGTTTATTCCATACGCCATTAGCCTGCTTAATATTGCCCGTTGTGGCTAATACGCGATGGTGTTGGTCGACAACCCAAATACTTGAATTAGTGTAACTCATACCTTTTACAATGCGCTCAATTTCAGGCGAGGGCACTAGGATAGTGCCTAGTGTATCAGCAGAGCTTGGATCGGCAGATCCTAACGAGGCTTCAACAATACCTAACGGACTATCTACATCGTGCACGGCAAAGGCTATGTTATCGTTAAATTCAGTCAATGGCACCCGTACTTCAACATTATAACCTTGAGGAGTATCACGCCAATGGCCTTGAATTTTTTTAGCGGGCACAGGAATATTATTTTCAACATCTGTTATACGGTAAGCGTCTATCCAGCCAGTTGTTTTATTGCTGATAATAAAGCGGCTAAATATTCCCTGTGGATTAATAAATGCGAGTTCTAAATGGTCATTATTGATAATGCTGCGGGCATTGCTGTTGCGGTAAATAACCTTGTCGTCGATTACCGCAAAGTATAAATATAAATATTTGCCGTAAGTGCCTACGGCGGCAGTAAAGTTTATGGATAATTGCTCAGGTGTAAGTTGGCTGTAAAGCTGATTGTTTTGTTGATAGAAATGCGCCTTGTTAGCAAAATCGGGCCAATCTTGGTTTAAACCATCAAGTTGAATGGGCGCAGACAAACCATAGCTGTATAGATCTTTACCTTTTTCAACACTGGGTAAAAAACTTGCTTGGTTATTAAATAAGTTTGCCCGCTCATGCATGGCGGTTGCCAATGCTCTTGCTGTACCGATAATGGTTTGTTCTTGACCATATCTAAGGTATTTTTCCATTTCCCAAACATACTGATAGCCAAACCAAGGAATGGTAAATAAAAAGCTCGATAATAATAACAGCTTACTTCTTAGGCCAAAACGCCACTTCATTGCCATATTTGCTTAACTACCTGTTGGTTCAACTGCGCTTTGGTTCCAACGATAGCCCATGCCATATACGGTTTCGATACAATTAAATGTAACATCAAGCTGGTTGAACTTTTTACGAATACGTTTGATATGAGAAGTAATGGTGGAGTCATCAACATATATATTTGAATCTTGCATTAATTGGCTACGGTTTTTTACATGACCCGGGTGTTTTGCTAAGGCAAACAACATCCAAAATTCAGTGATGGTTAATTCAACATGTTGATTTTGCCATTGTATGGTCATGCGTTGGCTATCTAATGTTAAGGGCCCAATCGTTAATAGGTGATCAGCTTGTTGTGGCTTACCTAAGGCGTCTTGGCGACGAAACAATGCCGCAATGCGGGCTGATAGATGCGGTAAGCTGATATCTTTTGTTAGGTAGTCGTCAGCGCCAATACGTAAACCTGAAACCGTATCTACATCACTGTCGCGCGCGGTTAAAAATATAATAGGTAAAGTGGTCGACTTAGAGCGTAACCATTGGCAAAGCTCAAAGCCAGCGTCATATTCATGTTCAAGGCCTATGTCTAATATAGCTAAATGAGGTAAGCGTAAGTTGAATGCTTCCATCGCACTATTTTTATTAGCGTAAGTTTGCACCTGATAGCCTTGCATACGTAGCACATCAGCATAATTTTCTCTGATGGCGGCATCATCTTCGACAATAGCGATTCGTTTAGACATCTTTAATATTTATCCTTTATTCTTTTGATTAACAACTCTATAGCTTATATAGCTAGATAATATCGAATAAACATCGCTGATGCTGCTAAATGTTGTAATTGCCATAATGTTGCCACATTTGCTCAGTGAATTGCCATTTTTGCGTCCTTTATCCGTCGTTTTTCTCGCGTTTAATAACATCATCAAACAACGGAGCCAACTAAATAACCCGTTAGGCTCTTTATATTTTTAAACTTAAATTTAACGATTTAAATTTTGTAAACAACCGATGAGAGAATTACGATGAAAAATCAATTAACCAATACAGAAGTAAATACACCAGTATCAGCAAACACCAATAACCAAGGCACAACATCGGTATTTGGCAAAACATTAATTAACGTAGCATTAATCTCTGCCTTAACCGTGAGTCCAGTATTTGCGAATGACTATGATAAAACTAAACAAGTGAAGGCTGAACAAGAGCGCTCAGCTCAAATTAAAGAAGAAATTGGTTTTGGTACCGGAATGGTTATTGGCGCTATTATAGGTGGTCCTGTTGGTGCATTTATTACCGGTATAGCGGGTAATTTTATTGCGAAAAACATTAATGCTACTGACGAAATTGATAGTTTGTCAATTGCCTATCAAGCTGAAAAACAAAGTAATGAAACATCATTAGCCCGTTATCAAGAAAAAATTGAGCAAACCGAGCAACGCTACCAAACTGAATTGTTGGCATTAGAAAAAAACTACCAAGCAGCAAGCTTATTGCAAGCACAAAATTTATTAATGAGTTTACAGTTTTCAACCGGTTCTAGTGAAATAAAGCCGCATTATCAAGAGCAAATTGCCAGTTTAGCGCGCATCGTTCAACAATCACCTAACTTAACGTTAGATCTTTCTGGCTATACTGATAAACAAGGCAGTGACGAGCTTAATCAAGCGCTTTCTTTAGCGCGTATTAACGCTGTTAAAAATGCGCTTATTGACCAAGGTGTAACCGCTGAACGTATTAATTTATTTGCCTTTGGTGAACAGAAAACGGTTGTTGCATCAACAGATAAAGAAGTCAGCTTTTATGATAGAAGAGTGGTAATTAAGTTAAAAAATACGGCTTTAGCAAGTGAAAAAAATAAACTAGATAGCGGGCAAACTGCAAAGAACTTCTAAGTTATTAGCACAGCGTTATAAGATGAAGCTGAGTGCTTTGTTTTACATTCAACATTAGCTATAGAAAAGCCAAGGACTCTGCCTTGGCTTTTTAATTTAGTCGTTTTAAAGCTTAAACATTATTTACCTAGAGTAAACTTAGTGTCAGCGTCACGTAATAAATATAAAGCTGCACAAGCCGCTAACATTGGCCATGCGGCAAAAAATAATAAATTATTAAAAACGTCATAATATTGCGCATAAGCTGAGAATGTAGAACCCGCATGCATTAGAAGAATTAAGCCATAAGTGATACGTTTTTTAATACCAAATAAAAAGGCCAATACTAGTACTAACTGCAATGCCCCTAGTACATAAGCAATTACCTCATTTAATCCATCGATGTTATAAAAATGCTCAAAAATTTTAATGCTATGACCTGGGTTAACAAATTTATCTACTGTCCATACAAACATCACGATAAAAACACCTAAGCGTAAAAGTAGAAGTGACCATTCAAGTTTGTGCTGAATATTGTTGTTGGCTAGGGCAGTATCTGTCGACATGTAAATTCCTCAAATTAAAAAAATGTTAGTAACAAAGCTAGAAGACCGAGTACTTGTGGTTAAATTTCATTAATTTACAGTTATTTCTGAAAAGCTTGTTTTAATGTATACGTTTGGTCGATTTATACACGTAATACGCTATTATTTATGCAATATAGTCGAAATGTAATCGTAATATAAACGCTGAAGTTTATTGAAATTATTACCCGTGTTTATTCATCTGAAAATATCTTTTAACTAGGTTTTTAATTATTGGAGATTAAAATGAAATTAGATTGCTTCTCAATTAGTTTGGCAGTGAAAGATTTGCAAGTCTCACGAGACTTTTATGAAAAGTTAGGCTTTAGTGTTTTCGCTGGTGAAATGTCACATCACTATTTAATTATGAAAAACGGTTCAACGAATATAGGTCTTTTCCAAGGCATGTTTGAAGGCAACTTGTTGACCTTTAATCCTGGCTGGGACCAAAATGCACAAGCATTAGAGAGCTTTACTGATGTTAGAGAGTTACTCGGTAAAGTAAAAGCAAAAAATATAGCCGTGACTCATGAAAATATTGATGCTGAGAAAGGCCCAGCGAGTTTTTCAATTGTAGACCCTGATGGAAACACTATTTTAATTGATCAGCACCGCTAAATGTTAAGGCATAAGCTTTTCAAGCTCTTTACGTTAAAGGCTTGGGCTTAATTCATTTATATTATTTATATTCGGCAAAAAATGCTATTGAAACAGAATTCTTAGTGCTACTTTTATACTAAATAGCCTTACAAATCGGTAATGTAAGGCCGATTATTCAGCCATGTTTTCTGTAAGTTATGCACGCGCTATTAAACTTAACAGCACCTAAAGCGCTGTCTATATTTAACAGGCTATTGTGTATAAGTTGTTTACTCAACAATGCGCTTAAATGGCGGTAAAGAGTTGAGTAGGTCTTTACCGTAGCGTTTATTAACCACACGTCTATCCATTAAAACGATAACACCGTAATCTTTTTCATTTCTAAGCAGTCGCCCAGTGGCTTGAATAAGTTTTTTAGATGTTTCGGGAACCGAGATAGACATAAACGGATTACCACCTTTAGCAATAATGTATTCAGCTTGTGCTTCTTCTACGGGAGACGATGGAACAGAAAAAGGTAATTTGGTAATAATTACATTAGTAAGGTATTCGCCCGGTAAATCTAACCCTTCTGAAAAGCTTTGTGTGCCAAAAATTATACTGTTTTGTTGTTTATCACAAAGTGCTTTATGGGTTTCAATAATTTTTTGTCGAGACTGCTCACCTTGCACTAAAATGCTAAGTTTGTTTTTTTCACGCAGGGCTGTCACCACTTTATCCATTTGCCAGTACGAAGAAAACAACACTAATGTTGCTTTACCACGTTCAATTTGAGCGGGTAGTTTAGCAATAAGTTCATCAGTAAATACATCTGCACTGGGTTCGTGTTGCATTTTAGGCATTATAAGCTGAGCATTGTTTTGATAGTCAAAAGGCGAATCAACTTTTTGATATTGACTGCCGTCGTCGTTTCTTAAGCCTGCTTGTCTTCGGAAATGGTCGAAAGAATTTAAAGCCAAAATTGTAGCAGAGCACAATACCGCGCCTTCGCACTTTGACCAAAGCATATCTTCTAAAGTAAAACCTACTTCGATAGGCGAACCACTTATAAGATAGTCGCTACGTTTACCTTCAATTTTCTCTAACCAACGGGCCATTGGCGCGCCTTTTTCACTGTCGGTTTTCGCATACATTTGCCAAAGTGCATTAAAACTTTCTAAGCGTTGGATCATAAAACCCGACTCGGCTAACAAAGGCTCAGCTAAATACATTTGGGTGTCGCCATCTTTAACCGACTCCATCAACATGTTATATAGCTTGTTTAAATGTGCTAAACATTTTTTAGAACTTTCGCTTAAATCTTCTGCCCAATCTTTTAAAGATTTAGGAATAATACCGTTCTCAAAACGATATTGAAGCGCTTGATTTTGACTTTGTTTTATTGTGCTATTAGACGATGATTGATGAAAATAAAGACTGAGATTATTATCAATAAAACTCAGTACTTTTTGCATATCACCCAAAATTTCCTGGCAATCATCAGCTAATTTTATCGAAGGAGAGATTGCGCTGTTCGATTTTACTAGCTTAGCTATTTTATCACCGGTTTCTTGCAACTTGTTAAGCCAGTCAATGGCTCCCTTGATGGTAATGCTTGCACTAGAGTGGTCACGCGTTACTTTTGGTAGGTGGTGAGCTTCATCAATTATGTAAAAAGTGTCTTCAGGTGCCGATAAAATTCGGCCACCACCGAGCTCTAAATCGGCAAGTAATAAACTGTGATTTACCACCACAACATCTGCAGCTTCCATACTCTCTCTGGCTTTATGAAATGGACAATGGCTATGCTCAGATAAGTGTTTTAAGCAACTGTGTTTGTCGGCCTGAATTTGTTGCCAAATATGATGATTTACCGGCTCAGGCCAAGCGTCAATATCGCCAGGCCAGGTATTATCGGTAAGTGCTTTATGCATTTTATTTAACGTGCGAATATCGCTGGCTTGTGGTTTTTCAGCAAAGGTAAAACCTGCTTGAGGACTATCGTCGTTTGCAACCGCTTGCGCTAGTTTTTGTCGACAAACATAACGTTGTCGACCTTTGGCAAGGGTAAAGTTAAAATCTAAACCACTGTGTTTTTTTAAAAAAGGTAAATCTTTATCGACTAATTGTTCTTGTAAGGCAACAGTTGCCGTGGCAATACATACTTTTTTGTTACGACTTAATGCCAGAGGAATAGAGCCTAAAGCATAAGCTAATGACTTACCTGTGCCTGTACCTGCTTCAATAGTAATTATTTTACGGGCTTTGTCGTAATCGCCAGCTAATGTTTTAGCTATTTCAGCAATTAAAAAGGTTTGTTGCTTACGCGGATTAAAGTTGGTTAGGTTTTCACCTATGGCTTTGTAGGAAGTTCGAATAACTTGCTTAATTTTATCGCTTAACATCGCGGCTGTAGTTTCCTATCGACAATAGATGATTTACACTGCTGTATATATTAACAGTTTGTTATGAATAATTAGAACCATTAATGCAAATTTCTGAACAACAATTTATTGCACAAGCCGAGTCGCTAGATAATCAACGTGGTTTTTTACTCACGCGTAGCGCTAACGATCGCAATAATAATATCGAAATAACCTTATGGCTAAAAACACCACAGGGCCCAGTGCAGTTAATTATTGATAACGAACGTGCGGTGTTTTTTGTTGAAGTAGATGATGTAAATCATGCGAGCGATATTTTGCTTAAGCAAGGTATTAAAGTAGCTGAAATAAAACCGCTAACCTTAAAAACATTTAATCAAGTACAGGTAGCTGCGGTTTACTTTTTAACCTTAAAAGCATTTTATCAAGCTCGAGAAGCGCTGAAGCAAAAAGGTATTAAGTGTTACGAAGATGATATTCGACCCGATGATCGCTTTTTAATGGAGCGCTTTATTACGGCCGATATTACTTATGCGGGGCAACAAGCACAATTAGCAAGATATTCTTCCCTTAGCCAAGCAACTAGTTTATATAGTAACTGCTATCAACGTTTTGAGCAGGTTAAGTGCAAACCTATTGATAAAAAAAAGCAAACCGACATTACACTTTCAACCGTTTCACTTGATATAGAATGCTCTATATCGGGCGAGTTGTACTCTATTGGTTTGTACAGCGAAGATTGTCAGCAAGTCATGATGATTGCAAATGAGCAAGAGATTGCTCGCGAGCAAACTAACTCACAAACTCAAACCATAAATAGTGATGTTGATATTGTTTGGCAAACCGATGAACGACAGCTATTACTGAGTTTACTCGCTTGGTTTACTGAGCACGACCCTGATATTATTATTGGTTGGAATGTTATTAATTTTGATTTTAATTTATTACAAAAACGCTATGATTTATATGGTATTAAGTTTGCCATCGGGCGAGATGGTAGAACACCTTATTGGCGTACCAATAAAGCGAGCGAACAGCAATTTATCGAAATTAGTGGCCGTGTGATCCTCGATGGTATTGATTTATTAAAAACCGCAACTTATAACTTTCCCAGTTTTTCTCTTGATAATGTAGCCAATACTTTGCTCGGTATAGGTAAAAAGGTTGACGATGTTGATAACCGCCTGCAAGAAATAACCGATAATTTTCATCATAATAAAACAGCGCTAGCCACTTATAACCTAGAAGATTGCCGTTTAGTTATATTGATATTTAAGCATACTCAATTATTAGAGTTTGCCATGCTTAGGGCGCAATTAACTGGTTTGTCGATCGACAGAATGGGAGGCTCGGTAGCCGCTTTTACCAATTTATATTTACCGAAATTACATCGCAGTGGTTATGTTGCTCCTAATATGGGTGATGGCGATCAAGGGTTTGAATCGCCAGGTGGTTTTGTTATGGACTCAACGCCTGGGCTTTATCAAAATGTGTTGGTATTAGATTTTAAAAGCCTATACCCAAGTATTATTCGAAGCTTTAACATTGACCCTATGGGTTTAATTGAAGGATTAAAATCACCAGAGTCAGCAATAGAAGGCTTTGATGGTGCTTACTTTTCAAGAGATAAGCATTTTCTGCCTGATATTATCACCGAGCTTTGGAAAGAGCGTGATATTGCGAAAAAAGATAAAAACGCCGCCTTGTCCCAAGCAATAAAAATTATTATGAACTCGTTTTACGGCATTTTAGGTTCAACAGGTTGTCGATTTTTTGATCCACGCTTATCGGGCTCTATAACCAAACGAAGCCACAGTATTTTAAAAACCACCAAATTATGGATAGAAGCTAAAGGTTACCAAGTTATTTACGGCGATACCGACTCGATATTTGTGCATGTGGGGGATGAAAAAACGGCAGAAGAAAGCAGGGCACTAGGTAAAACATTACAACGTTTTATTAATGAACAATGGCAAGCACTACTGTTAGAACAATTTAATATTGTCAGTGAGCTCGAAATTGAATTTGAAACTCACTTTATAAAATTTTTAATGCCAACTATACGTGGTCAAGATGTTGGTACTAAAAAGCGCTATGCTGGTTTAGTGCAAAAAGATGAAGAGCAACAGCTGGTATTTAAAGGCTTAGAAAGTGTTAGAACCGACTGGACCGAATTAGCAAAACAATTTCAACGCAGCTTGTATTGGAAAATTTTCAACAATGAACCTGTGGTAGATTATATAAAACAAATGGTTGCTGATACGTTAGCGGGCAAACATGACGACTTACTTTACTATAGAAAACGTTTACGCCGAAAACTTGAACTGTATGTAAAAAATGTACCACCCCATGTGCGAGCAGCAAGATTAGCAGATGAAATATATCAGCAACAGGGTAAACCGCTTAAGTATCAAAATAAGGGTTGGATTGAATATGTTATGACCGTTAATGGACCGCAAGCAAAGGGCTGTAGAAATGCAGCTTTAGATTATCAGTTTTATATTGATCGACAATTATTAGCAGTAGCAGATGCCATTTTACCTTTTATTAACACCAGCTTTGATGAAATTACCAACAGCCAAATGAATTTATTTGAGCACTAGTGAATTGAGCTATTACAAAGAGATTATTCATACGGTAAGTATTCACCCCTCGTTGATGAAACCATTTTATTTTGCAAATAAAGACAATAACTAAGTTATAGCAAAATAAAGCGTGCTTCTTAGGTTAATTCACGTTATAAATAATTATAGATGGCTAGATAGCTAAATAAATATTGCAAAATATTAACTGTGGAATGTATTTATCATGAAAAAAGAAACTAAAATTATTAACGCTGGCCGTAAAAAACAATGGACTCGTGGGGTGGTTAATCCGCCTGTTGAACGCGCTTCAACGGTAGTTTTTAATTCTGTAAAAGAAATGAAACATGCCACGGCGAATAAAACCAATCAGGTATTATTCTATGGCAGACGCGGTACTTCGACAGCTTTCGCATTTAGTGATGCCATGACAGATTTAGAAGGTGGGGCCGGCTGCGCATTATATCCTTCAGGCACTGCCGCTATTACCAATGCCATATTAGCCTTTGTTAACACTGGCGATCATATTTTAATGGTTGATAACGCTTATGAACCTACGCGTGATTATTGCGATAAAGTACTAGCCAAACTTAATATTGAAACCACGTATTATGACCCTTTAATTGGCAAAGACATTGAGTCATTAATTAAACCCAATACTCGCGTTATTTTTCTAGAATCTCCGGGCTCAATTACCATGGAAATTCAAGATGTACCTGCTATAGCCGAAGTAGCACACCGCCACAACTGTATTGTAATGTTAGATAACACATGGTCTGCTGGCGTTAATTTCCAACCGTTTGATCATGGTGTTGATGTTTCAATACAAGCGGCAACTAAATACATTGTTGGCCATTCAGATGTAATGTTAGGTACGGCCACGGCCACCGAAGAGCATTGGCCACAATTACGCGAAAGCAGCTACATCATGGGGCAATGTACATCGCCTGACGATTTATACCTTGCTATGCGTGGTATTAGAACTTTAAGCGTACGATTACAGCAACACCAAGCCAGTGCATTAAAAATAGCCAATTGGTTATCTGCACGTGCCGAAGTTGAAACCATTTTGCATCCTGCACTGCCTTCTTGCCCAGGCCATGAATTTTTCGAACGTGACTTTACCGGCTCAAATGGCTTGTTTTCTTTTGTATTAAATAAAGGCAATCAAGCCGCGTTAACAGCATTTTTAGATGGTATGGAACACTTTAAAATGGGGTATTCATGGGGCGGTTTTGAAAGCCTTATTTTAGGCATTTCAAACGTAAAAAAAATGCGAACAGTAACCGATTGGCCCTATGAATACCCGCTGATCCGTTTACATGTGGGCTTAGAAAATGTAGATGATTTAATTGAAGATTTAGAACAAGGCTTTGCACGGTTTAATGACGCTTTATTGTAAGGCGACTTATGCTGTTCACCTGATATAAAAGTAGTTAACCTGCTTTATATAAAATTAGAAAGCGTCAAAGCATAAGGCAGGCGCTTTATTTTCATTATTTCATCAATATCTGCTAAATTATTTAGGTAGTTAAATCACGCTTTTATCCTGAGTGTTAATTAAACATTTCAGCTACACATTTCAGCTATACATTTTTAAAAGTAGGTGTAATTTCAAGTCGATTAATTAGCTGTTTATCCAGAGTTCAGGTTACTTATGACAAATTAGCAGCCTACATTAGTCAATTTGGTAAAGTTTCAGTAAAGTAAATGAGCTTTATTTCAAAAATTTTTTAACTCAAATTATTTAATATTCTTCTGACTATTTAATATTTTTTCTGTCAAATCTCACTCTAAATATCCTGATTAATATCAAGTATGTGACCTTATTTCTTTGGTATTTTAACTCGATAAATATCAAGGGATTTTTAACGTAGTGAACTTGCTATTTTAATCTTACGATTTAATTTATTTACTTTTCTCAAGTTTACAATTCCATATTCTCTACTAGTATGTATAAAAATCAAACAATAACACTCAATCAGTAAAACGGACTTTACTATGAAATATTGCAGCCCAATTTTTATAATTACCTTTCTTTTATTTTCTCTAAATTCAATTGCAAGTACCTATGTTGGCCAAACGAATGGATCGTTTCGTGTCGATGAAACAGGCAGTGCCGCATATAACGTTCCACTTAATATCCCTTCCGGCATCGCTGGCGTGCAGCCTGAACTTGGCTTTTCGTATAATAGTAATGGTGGTGATGGTTTGATGGGGCGCGGGTGGAACTTTTACGGTGTATCGTCAATTTCCAGATGCCCGAAAAATATGACTCAAGATAACGAACAAGGGAATGTTAGTTATTCTGCAAACGATCGCTTGTGTTTAAACGGCCAACGTTTGGTTACTTGGGGTAATCAAACCAATAAAACCTTATCCAACAATAATTATTGGTCGGCAGGTAAATATCACACTGAAATTGACAACTTTAGTATTGTAACCGCGCATGGTAATACTAGCCAAGGGCCAACTGCTTTTACTGTTGAAACAAAATCAGGCGAAATACACTACTACGGCTTGGCTTCAAGCGTGAATACGAATGATAGTATGGGCCAATCTATGTCTATCGGGCTTAAGGTTTATGGTGGCGCTAGTGAAAGCAGTGGCGATGCATTTATTAATGTTGGTAGTAGTAACTTAGCCAAAACATGGGCATTAAAAGCGATTAAAGATGTAAAAGGTAATTATATTGTTTTTCGTTATCATGAAGATTCGGCTAAAGGTGAGCATTATTTAAAAGAAGTTCACTATACCGGTCGTACCGATGGCAAGTCACCCTTTGCTCGCGTGGTATTGAATTATACCGATAATCCTAAATTATTTGTTGGCTGGGCAGCGGGATCTCCGGTAACAATGAGTAAATTACTAGCAAGTGTTACAGTTTTTCAAGATCATGAAGTATACCGTCATTACGCGTTAAATTACTTTACTTCATCTGTATTAGAAGAAAAAAACTACCTAGAAACTATTCAAGAATGTACAGATATAAACAAATATAATTGCCTTCCTGGTACCACATTTGGCTGGCAGAAACCTGTAGAAAAATCTACAAGTTATGTCTGGAGAACTGAGCCTGAAACAGGGTATAGATACCAAAAGGCAATTACCGAAAACTTCACACCTTTTAGTGCATATTCAACAACAAAAGGTAAGTCTGATAATCGAAACTATAATCATATTATTGATTTAAATGGTGATGGTTATTCCGATATTGTTTACCCTTCAGGTAGTCATTGGTATGTAAGGTTAGGGCCTTATTATAATAGCAATACACGACTTTCAAGTATTGGCGTAGCTAAAAAACAGTTTGCTCAAACCATTGATTATAATGGTGATGGCCAACGAGACTTATTGGTCGCTAATAGCGAAACCAGTAACTGGACGATTATTTCTTATGTACCTAGTGTCGCTACTGTAAACAAATGTGAAACTGAACCTAGTTATCAGCATCAATGTGAAAATTTTCAGCAGGCGTCTAATTTAACTATTGTAAATACTGGTGTGCGCGCCACGGGCTTAGAAGGCAATGCACAAGTAGCTGATTTAAATGGTGATGGTTTAGAAGATATTATTTTTAGTAAAAGTGGAAGATTACAGGCTTATATTAATAACGCGGGCAGTGGTAATTTCATTCATGACAGTAATGTTGGTGATTCATCGCATAGTACATCGAGCGAATTCTTCGCAAAAGAGCTGACAAGAAAATCTGCGAATATTAAAAATGCATCTGGTGTTGATGTAAATGGCGATGGTCGCAGCGATCTCGTTATTAAAGTGTCAACTAGAACGCATAGCTGTAGTGTTGCCCCTCGTTATATCATTTACAAAGGAGAGTGCCAAGATGCCGGTGGCACATGGTATATAGACAACGCTTCAATGTATCAATTATTAGTTTCTAACGGTGATAAATACGTACAACAGCAAAACTTAGGTGATCTCAATACCGTTAGAGTGGCAGACTTAAATGGCGATGGCTATACAGATTTAGTCTATCAAATTGGCTCAAATTGGTATTATAGATTATCTAATGGTATTGAGTTTCTTGCTCCGCAATCTATGGGGTTATCGACTAGTGATACTTTAGATCATCTAATGTACTTCATTGATTTAAACAGTGATGGTAGGGCAGATATTCTTTACCCAGCCTCATCAACAAACTGGCATATAATTCTTTCTCGACCAAGCCCGTCAGCCAATAAACTAATATTTGAAAAACGAGGAACTAAATCATTCACTAAAAATTCTGCTGTTCGATTTGGTGACATGAACGCTGATGGCAAAATTGATTTATTAACAACGACTAATGATTCTGGCTGGAAAACTTATTTAGCTTCATACCCTAATAAAAAAGACCATGCGATAAACAGCATCACAAATGGTTGGGGTGTTAATACCGCCATATCATATAAAAACATTACCGACACAAACGTATATTTTAGACAAAACTCTAGTTTTAATAGCAATAGTGATTATTTTTCGCCCAAAGCCGCATTTTATGTAGTTGATAACGTAAGTACTCAAACCTCTGTAACTGATAGTGTTAATGTAGGTTATCAATATGGTGGTTTACTGCTCCATAAAAAAGGTCGTGGATTAGCGGGTTTTGAAGTATTACGCACAACCGATAATCAATCAGGCATAATTACTGAAACTGCTTACCATCAACATTGGCCATTCGTAGGTATGCCGTTAAGTACCTTACAAATGAAAAACAATATTATTTTAAATGCTTCAAATAATATTTTAAATTCTAGAACCACTAATAGTGGTGGCATTATGCCTTTTATCTCTACTAGCACAGAGCAAAATAACAGTTTAGGCAGTGATAACAGCCAATACAATATCAGTACCACAAGAAGTGTTTTTTCCTATGACGCTTACGGTAATGTTAACTCTTCTACCATTACAATGTCAGACGCACAAAACAGTACAAATAAATTTGTTACTGATACAACAAACACTTATGGCAGTAGTGTTTTGTATAAACAAAAAGGAAGGCTAACCCATAGTACTGTATCAAAAAGACTTTATGAAAATAATAGTTTAAAAAGTAATATCAGCCGACAAAGTTCATTTACCTACTACTCAGGTAGCTTATTACTTAAATCATCAACGATTTCACCTGAAAATAATAAAACGAAAATCACCAGCACACTTATTTATGATGCGGCAGGAAATAAAGTTGAATCATGGTCTAGTGCTGCTAAAACTAATACCGGAAGTAACTTTGAAACCAGAAAAAGTTATACCACATATGATAGTCGTTATCGTTATGTTGCCTCAGTTAAAAATCACTTAAATGAGACAACAACATTTAAATATAATGGCGTTTCGGCTAGCTCAGTAAGAGGTTTGATTGATTATGCTGACACCACTGACGCTAATGGATTGCAAGGTCGTAAATATCAAAATCTGCTTGGCCAACCAACTAAAAGTCGACTCACAGGTAAAAGCCAAATATATAGTTACAATTATCAAGACTATTGCGCAAACACTAACTGTGCAAATAACCAAGCTTTTGTTCGTATTCGAACGTTAAGCGATGGCCGCCCTGAAAAACAAAGCTTTCTTGATGCCTGGGGCCGCGAAATAGAGTCGCGAGTTAAATTACAAGATGGTAACTGGGGTGTTTCTAAAGCTACGTATGACCAACAAGGAAGAGTAGAACGCAGCTATGAACCGGGAAAAAACAGCGCGAGTAATTATTATACTCAGCCCACTTATGATGATTTAGGTCGAGTAATACAAACCCGCAATGCAAATGGGGGCTATGCTGAAATTGAGCGTTATGGTCTGCAAAGCGTTCAAATTAATGATAAAGGCCATCGCACAGAAATAATAAAAAATTATTTAGGCCAAAACTTTCAAATATTCGATGCTATAGGGAATGAGCTTAGGTATCAATACAATGCTTATGGTCAATTACTAAACGTTCGTGCAATTAACACGAGTAATGTAAGTAGTTTACGCACTTCAAATACCTATGATCTTTATGGCAATAAACTGACAACAAATGACCAAGATAAAGGTTTATGGCGATATAGTTATAGTGGGTTTGGAGAGTTATTAAATCAAACTGATGCTAAGTCACAATCAGTAAGTTTTACTTATGATGTTTTAGGAAGAAAAACAAGGCATTATGATGCTAGTGGTACGGTTTGTTGGGACTTTGGTAATAATAATGACAAGTCTAGTTACAGTGTGGGTAAACTTAAAAAGTTACGTTACTTTGAGGGACAAAACCAAGCTTGTAGTACAGCAACGCCTTCAAGTTACATGCAAACTCAAACATATCATAGTTACGGTTTACCTTATCAGCAAACCCTTAAAGTTGAAGGTATAAACTACACATCAACAACCACACACGATAATTTTAATAGACTTTATACCAAAAGTTACCCAGCTAATAATTTTATAGTCAGAAATACCTATCAAAATGGCTACATGAATAAGCAATTGAATCATAGAACTGGTCGTGTTTATCGTCATGTCGAAAACGTTAATGGTCGAGGTCAAGCCACAAGAATTAAATTTGCTAATGGTACATCGGAGTCTCTCGATTATTACGCGGATACTGGTTGGTTAAAGAGTGTAGATGCAAATAAAGGTATATTGACTTTACACGGCTTTGATTATCAATACGACAAAATAGGTAATCTAAGCGAGCGCAACGTATTTTTTGGCTTAGGAAATCGTAGTAATTTTTCTGAACATTATACTTATGACGACCTAAGTCGCATTACAAATCGCAGTATAGCTATTTCAGATGCTGGCGATGGTGTTGGTATAGATCCAGTTGATCCAATAGACCCATGTAATGGTGGTGGTGGTGGTAATTTATTATTAAGCCAATCTATGATGAAAGTTACCTCAGGAATGAGTTTTACTAAGCCAATGCCAGGGCCCGCTCCATTACCTCCTGCCTGCTTAGATGGAGCTGGGGTAACAATGGCAAGCGCCTCAGTTTCTGATAACACTAATAATCAATATTATCAATTACCAAGTCGATATCGAATGAATGAAATCTATCGCTATGACGATTGGGGGAATATTAAATATAAAACTTCTATAGGCTATTATAAATATGACAACAATAAAACAAATCGTTTATTAGGTGTTTACCAACGCAGCAATTACAGTGGCCAACAACGAAACAGTTTGACTTATGACAACAATGGTAATGTAGTAAATGATGGTAAGCGAATTTCAAGCTATACTAATTTTGATAAGCCTTATTTGATTAGCCAAGGTACTAGCAAAACAGCATTTACCTACGGACCAAACAGAGAAGTATATAAACGCGTTGATACGCGAAGCGGTAAACAGACTAAAACCCTATATTTAGGGGGATATGAACAAGTTAAATTACCCAGCGGTATTACAGAGCATAAGTTTTACGTAGGTAATGTAGTGATAACCGAGCGTAGTAATAATGCTAACGATGAGTTCTATTTACATAAAGATCATCAAGGTTCAACCACATCGATAACGAATGCCAGTGGTAGCCTAGTACAACAATTTATATATGACCCTTGGGGCAAGCAATATAACGTACACAGTAATAGTATTTTTAGTGCCTATTCAAGCCCAGGTATTAGTAGGGGGTATACAGATCATAAAATGATTAATGATATGGATATTATTCATATGAACGGTCGGACTTATGATCCTACGTTGGGGAGGTTTTTGCAGGCTGATCCGTTTGTTCAGGCTCCGAGTAATTCTCAATCTTATAACCGATATGCTTATGTGCTGAACAATCCTTTGAGTTATACCGATCCAAGTGGTTATTTTTTTAAAAAACTTGGTAAATTTATTAAGAAACACTGGCGTGTCATTGCTGCGGCAGTAGTGACGTACTTTACTGCTGGAGCCGCATCTGGATGGGCTACAAGTTGGGCAGCAGGAGCATTTGGGGCAGGAACAACAGCGGCAGCAGTCGCAGGAGGTGCGCTAACAGGAGCGATAGCTGGTGCAGCAGGAGGATTAGTCGCCACAGGCTCCTTAAAAGGAGCACTGATAGGGGCCTTCTCTGGCGCAGTATTTGGTGGAATAGGAGGAGGTTTTAATGCTGACTCTGGCTTCTTTGCCAAGGGAGGTGCGGGCCACATAGGATCTCATGCTGTTGCAGGTGGTGTAATGTCAGATTTGCAAGGTGGTAAGTTTGGGCATGGTTTTTGGAGTGCAGGCTTAACAAAAGGTTTAAATGTTAACGGTATGATTGATACTGCTGGTGCTGCTTATGATGCTGCCAGAATTGCTGTTGCTGCTGTAATAGGTGGTACAATTTCAAAAGTGACAGGTGGAAAATTTGGAAATGGTGCTGTTACCGCAGGTTTTGCACAAATGCTAAATGGCAATAGTCAAATTAAAGGCGGACGAAATAATCCTATGGGAATTCAAACCAATGGTTCTATGAAAGTAAAAATGGGTGATGGGAATTACCATTGGGTAGATGCCGAAACGTACATGAACAATACGGTAAATGAAAAGTTAGCAACGGCAAGCGGTACAACTTTAGATAAATATGTTATTACTACAGATAAAGATAAGGCTTATGCTTTAGGCTTAGTGGCTACTGGATTAAGCTTAGGAGGAGCAGTTATTCCAAGTACAATAGCGGGATTTGGTGCATTTCTATATGATCCTAGTGATGCTAATGCATTTAGTATGATTGCAGGGCCATTAGCACATGGAGCATCATATGTTTATAGGCCATTTAGTGAAGTTATAAGTAATCTGGGTAACATTACTGGTGCAGTTTCTGTAACTGTACCTATAGCTCAAAATTACGTGGAGAAGAGATAGTGCTTGAAAGCAAAAAGCAATTATATATTTTTATGATACTTATAGAATTTCCTATAGCAGCCTTTTTAAAAGGGAGTATATTAGTGGCAGTTCTATTGTGTCTATTCGGAGTAATTGCTTACCTTTATGTTAAACCATTTATTTATTTAAAAGAAAAGCTTCCTCTTTTAAAAATATACTTTTTTGGTGCATATTTTATGGGGACTGGAGCTGCAATATATAGATATAACTCGAATTTTAGTACCGATGCTGCCTTTGGGCTATTTCTACTTATTAACCTTTTGTTGCTCCCTTTCATGTACAGAGTAAAAAAAGTAATTGAAGATAATTATACATAAATAATAGAAAAGCCCCGTAAATTGATTCCTTCGGTTAGTTGCCCGAAGGTTTGGCTTCTTTGGGAGCAAAAATAGCCCTATATAACCTATAGGGCTTTTTATTGTGCAATTTAACATGACACCCACCCTAAATTGAAATTACAGAACACTGAACTAAACTAAGAAAAACTCACAACCTGACCCCAGGTGGGTCATGATTACCCCAAGGAAGCAGCAAATCGTTTAGCTGTTGTTATGTTATTCATCACCACATGAATATAACAAAAAAGCTTCCTCAATTTTATATCTTCGCCTATACTGTTTAAATATACAGTATAGGCGCGTTTTATGAAAGTTATTCCTATTTTTATTGAAGCTGGTATCTCTGGTTTTGAATCTCCTGCGGCTGAATACAAAGAGCTTGGTCTATCACTTGATCAGCTCCTAGTATCAAATCCTGATGCAACATTTATTGGTTTAGCGCAAGGGCCTTCAATGCAGGAGGTTGGTATTTTTGATGGTGATTTATTGTTAGTTGATCGCAGTGAGCCAGTAAAAGATGGCGATGTTATCGTTGCAAATTACAACGGTTGTTTTACTTGCAAGTTTATTGATAAAAAGAATGCTAGATTGTTATCTGCATCGTGTAAACACCAGCCAGTAAATATTACCCCAGAAGATGAGTTTCAAATAGAAGGGGTAGTTACACGCTCAATTCGTTTACATCGACAGGTTAAGGAGCTTAGTACATGTATGCGTTAGTTGATGCGGTGTCTTTCTACGCATCTTGTGAGAAGGTTTTTGATCCATCAATTAGAAATAGGCCTGTCGTAGTGCTCACCAATAATGACGGTTGCATATGCGCAGTTTGCCCAATGGGCCGACACTTAGGTATTCCTAAATTTAAGCCTTATTTTCAAATCAAACCGTTCTTGGCAAAGCATAATGTGGTGATTCGATCGTCTAATTATGAGTTATATGCGGATTTGAGCGAGAAAATGATGAATGTTATTGGCCGCTTTTGCGATAACCAATATGTATATTCGATTGATGAGTCATTTTTACAATTCAAAAAATATAATCACATTATTAACGATTGGCAGCAATACGGCCATGATATACGCCGTGCTGTTTGGCAAGAAACACGTTTACCGGTTGGTGTTGGTTTTGGCACAACACCAACATTAGCTAAAGCCGCTAATCATGCCGCTAAAAAATTACCGGGATATAATGGTGTAGCCGTTGTTAATAATGCCGCATCACGCAAAGAAGTATTGTCAAAAATGACCGTGACTGACGTATGGGGTATTGGCAGCCGATTAGGAAAGCGTTTAAACGTGTTAGGTATAACTAGCGCCTGGGATCTCGCAAATCAATCACCTAAAGCGATGCGTAGTCAGTTTAGTGTATTGGTTGAACGAACAGTTAACGAACTCAACGGTATTGTTTGTATAAATTGGGATGAAGTTAAACAGCCTAAACAAGAAATATTTTCAACCAGAAGCTTTGGGCAACGTATTAACGAAACTCATCAATTAAAAACAGCGCTAGTAAGCCATGGTGCAATTGTCGGTCGAAAATTAAGAAAGCAGCATTCACGGGTAAAGCGACTAGCTGTATTTGCCGCTAGCTCCCCTCATGATGATAATTACTATAACAAATCAATAATTTATGAGTTTGCTATTGCAACAGACAATACTCTTCATATTGCCAATGCAATATCAGCGGTTTTTAATCGCGTGTATGCAAGTGGTGTTAACTTTTACCGTTGTGGTGTTGGCGCTATTGAACTGGAGAATAGCCAGTTTCAACAACAGGATTTATTTTGGCCAAATAATGATGACCCGACATTAATGTACTGCTACGACGGCATAAATAATCGCTACGGCAATGAAACATTACAACTAGCAGCACAGGGTCGCATTGAAAAGTGGCATATGCGACGCGAGTTTCTTTCACCTAGCTTTACCAGTAAATGGCGCGATATACCTAAAATTAGTTGTTAATGTGAGCAGAATAGGGCATCAACAACCGCTTAGCTGAAGTGTAAATATTTAAGAAAAGCGTTTCGATATAAAATAAAATTTTAAGCCAGTGTTAGACATACGTTAGACAGAGACAAAAAAGCCACTTGAACAGTTCATCGAACTATTGCTAAGTGGCTAATTTATATTACTTAATTTGGTCGGAGTAGCAAGATTCGAACTTGCGACCTCACGTCCCCCAGACGCACGCGCTACCAAGCTGCGCTATACCCCGAATGATAAGCTTGATGGGGATAAAAGCTTATGCGAGCTATATTAAAGATTTATCGGTCGAATGCAATTAAAAAACATCATTATACAAGCTAAGCGACTAATTATTGTACGCTTTGTGCTTGCTTGCTGAATTGTTTAATAAAGTTAACTCCATCAATCATTAATGGGAAATCAGGTTTTGCCGTAATAGGTGCTGCAAGTTGAATAGAATAACTTTGGAAGTTACCATTTTGATCAACAAACATAGACTTATCTTTATTAAAAACGACTATGCCGTTATCCATAGTATTGGCAATAATTCGGTCATGATCTAACGCTTTAATATCTGTGCCATTACTGTAACTTTTCTCATTAATATCGCAGTTTAACCAACGCTTAATTAATGTAGGTTGTACATCCATATGGCTTGTTAAATTGTTAATAAGCTTATTCTTACTTTCAGGCAAAATAAGTAATGCTGGTTTAATCGATAAACTGGTATCTACAGTGTTATTTCCTATTGAGCTAACCCAAAGAATATCGTTGCGCTTGTTATCGTTTTGTTGCTTATTTTGTGCAGACATTAAGGCATCTAAAAATAGTTCGAATTGATAACTATTGTCACCTTTAAAATAAAATACATGTAGTCCAGCTGAATAACTATTAAGTTTATCAGCAAAAATTAAACTAGAAATATCGTTGAGTTTAGTTGTAGTTGCGAATAGTTCATTAGTAATACTTAATAAGCCATTTGAATTCGTAACAGATGATTCACTGGTATCTTCACCAATAATAGTAAAGGATTTCGCAAGATTTTTTTGCTCAATAATTTGGAATAATAAAGGTTGAGCACGCTGTTCAATTAATGACTTTTTATAAATACTTGGCAGGCTATAAAAAAGGTTAAACCAAGCATCTTTTGGTAACGCGTTATCAATGTGGTTTTCAAGCGAAAGCTTGCCACGCTTGACTCTTTGCTTAATTTTATCTAATTGTTGAGTTTGTAATGTTTTGTCGGTAATTACCATGAAAACTGATTGTTTTAAGGCTAACTCATTTGGGCATTGACCTTCATATTGAGGGTATGCTGGCACGGTATCGGTAAAGGCCAGTGGGCTTGTACGACGAGCAATATAATCAACTCGGTCGAACATGCCATATTTAGTTAATAAGGTTTTTGCGGTAGACGGATAGGTCAGTGGCAAAGTGGTGTCTTGGCGCAATACGTCGTACTCAAGATTCGCATCTGCCCAAATATGTATAATGTGACTAAAAAAGAAAAAACACACCAAAGGGATAACGAGAAAGCGTGCAAATATTGTTTTTTGAAGTGATTTTAAATGTTTCCAAGCATAGTTAGAGGTTATAAGTTCAAACGACAATATAACCATAGTTAATACTAAACTAACAAACCAAAAAACGCGGCTATTTTGCTGAATTTCATTGGTAATAAGTTCGAGTATTGGTGCACTTGAAGAAATATTTAAATGATAACCTAAGCGATTATAAATAAAGGCATCTAATAAAAGCAGTAATAATTCAATGGTAAAAATAATTGACGCGGCAACACGTATAAACCGAGTACGAGGGAATAACAGCATTATCGGAAACAAAATGAGTACAAAACTCATAAACGTTAAGAAAGCCATATGACTTAGCCAAGTCGTTACTAAATACGTTTGGCCAAGTAACGTTTCGGGCATTGATTCACTAAAAACATAAATTGACGATAATAAAATCGCCGCAATAATATTAAAAAAAGTGAACCAGTGGCTCCAACTAACTAACTGTAATAGGCGCTTACTATAGGGTTTAGATTCAAATGAAGCCATTGCGTCGTTTAATACTCTTATTATTGTTAATGAATGTCGCTTTGTATTTATACTTTTTATTTAGAATTTTGTATAGATTGTTTTAAAGCCTTGGTAAAATTGTCTATTAATGGCCCTTGTTCTTCTTTCGGGACATTATTTACAATAATTTCTGTTAAGGTATTTCCTAGGCACATTAGCGCTAGATCAGGGGTTGCAGACTCATTGACGAGAACATCAAGCAAATCTTTAATAATTTTTTCTACACGTTCGTTGGAATACTTGGATACAATAGGCATCTTAAACACTTAATGGTAATTTAATAAACAGACTTAAGTTTATCAAATGCCTGAACAATATAATACTGACCTTTAACTATGAGCTTAATAATTTCGAATATTGCACTGCATTTTTTAACTAAAAAAGAAGAAACTGGTGAAGTTGTACTCAGGTTAGGACCTGAAAATGTTACAGCTAGCAGCAAAATAGAAAGTTTTGTTGATGCACTACATAAAATTTATAACAGCAAAGGCAGTAAGGCTTACGGGCACTTTTCATCGATGCCAGCTGAAGGCGATTCGGCCCGATTTGTTGATATAATGGAAAGCTATTTGGGCGATGCTCAAAGTTTTCATCAATTTAGTAGCCAAGCCGGTAATTTACTTAAAAATGAATTAGAAAAATATGATCTAGCAGAAACAGGCTATTTAATTGTTTGCCATTATGAATATATGGGCGGTCGTTACTTACTTGCTGCAATAATTCCTATTTCTGAGCATTACTCTGTTGACGGTGAGTTAAATATTTCAGCTGATCAGCACCTTGATACTAATAAATTACAGCTAGCCGCTCGTATTGATTTATTTGATTATCAAAATAATGCTGAAGGCAATCGCTATATTTCTTTTATAAAAGGCCGTGCAGGTAGAAAAGTATCTGATTTTTTCTTAGACTTTTTAAGTTGTGAAGAAGGTTTAAATTCGAAAGAACAAACACAAACTTTAGTACAAGCTGTTGAAGATTATGTTTCGGTTAATCAATTTGACGCCAACGAAAAGCAACAAACGCGCAAAGAGTTGTTGAGCTATTGTAAAGAGCAAAAAGAGTCAGCCCAAGACGTGTCATTACAAGAAATTGGCAATGTGATTAAAACAGAAGAAAGCGGCCAAGACTTTTACAAATTTTGCCAAGAGCAGGCATATCCAATAGAAGAATCGTTTCCGCATGATCAAGCCGTGGTTAATAAAGTCACTAAATACTCGGGTTATGGTAATGGTATTAGTTTAAGTTTTGAGCGTAGCCATTTTGGTCAAGATGTTGTTTATAGTCCGGCTAACGAAAGTATTACTATTTATAAAGTACCGCCGAATTTAAAAGATCAACTCTTAGCGTTAATGGAAAGTAATGCTCAACAAACTGCTAACTCTTCTCAACCAGCTATGAGCAGCAATGCAGATACTGGTCAAATTCAAGTAGAAGATTCAGAACACGAATAGCAGTTATATTCGGTAAGATAAGTAAAGTATATAGAAGCTATTGCTGATTTTAAGTGATAGAAAATAACAAAATTAGGAAAGAAAATGACCACATTAACGATTACTCGACCAGACGACTGGCATGTACATTTACGCGATGGCGAAGCTTTAAATAATACCGTTGCTGATATTAGCCGTTACTTTGGCCGCGCTATAATCATGCCAAACTTAGTACCACCGGTAACCAATGCTGAATTAGCTACGCAATACCATCAACGTATTATGGCGGCTAAGCCAAGTAAGCAGTTTCAACCACTAATGGTGTTGTACTTAACTGACCAAACTACCGCTGAAGATATTAAAGCAGCGAAAGCATCAGGTATTGTTTACGCGGCTAAACTTTATCCCGCTGGTGCTACCACTAACTCTTCATCAGGTGTTACTAATGTTGATAACATTGCCTCTGTATTAGCGGCGATGGAAGCAGTGAACATGCCATTATTAGTGCATGGCGAAGTTACCGATCATGACATTGATATTTTCGACCGTGAAGCGGTATTTATCGACACCATTTTACGTCCATTAGTGGCTAAGTATCCAACATTGAAAATAGTGTTAGAACACATTACCACGAAAAATGCTGTTGATTTTGTTAAAGAAGCTAGCGAAAACGTTGCCGCAACAATTACAGTACACCACTTGTTATTTAACCGTAATCACATGTTAGTTGGCGGTATTCGTCCTCATTTTTATTGTTTACCTATATTAAAACGTAATATTCATCAGCACGCTTTAATTGAAGCAGCAACAAGTGGTAGTGACAAATTCTTTCTAGGTACCGATTCAGCGCCGCATCCACAACATGCTAAAGAAGCCGCTTGTGGTTGTGCAGGGGCTTATACTGCCCATGCTGCAATTGAGCTATATGCTGAGGCGTTCGAACAAGCAGGCGCATTAGACAAGCTTGAAGGTTTTGCCAGCTTAAACGGTCCAAAATTTTATAATTTACCGGTAAATAGCGACAAAATAACATTAGTAAAACAAGCGTGGAATGTACCAGCTACTATGGCTTTTGGCCTTGAAAAAGTAGTGCCAATTCGTGCAGATGAAACCATCGCTTGGCAAGTAAAGTAATAAGGATTAATAGAAAATGCAGTTATTTGTAAATGACTTAACCGTTATCGACTTTTCTTATTGTTGTAGTACACGTGGCATTGTTGGTGAAAGCTGGATTGTAGATGTGTTACTTGATGGCAGCTTAAATGAAATGAGCATGGTGTTAGATTTTGCCGTGGTTAAAAAACAAATTAAAGCCATAATTGATGATGCCGTAGATCATAAATTATTATTACCTATGCAAGATAAAGCTATTAGTGCAGAACTCTCCAAGCAAAGAGCAGGTCACGAATTTGTAAACTTTGAATCAAAACAAGGTGCATATTATTTACAGTCACCGAGCTGTGCATTTGCTAAAATTGAAACACAAGAAATTGATATCTTGTCGGTAACAGAATATTTAACGACTATAATTCTTTCGCATTTACCTAAAAATGTGCAAGGTTTAACGTTAAAATTACGCCCTGAAGTTATTGACGGTGCTTACTATCATTATACCCACGGTTTGAAACTACATGATGGCAACTGTCAACGTATTGCCCATGGCCATCGTTCGAAAATTCATATCTATAAAAATGGTAAACGCTCAACAGCGTTAGAAGAAGTGTGGAGTTTACGTTGGCAAGATATTTACTTAGCCACTGAAGCTGACCGAATCGCGTTAAATGATATCGAGTTATCTGACACGGCTATGACTAATTTGACTCCCGATCACCAATTATTTTCTTACTATGCACCGCAAGGAAGATTTGATATTGCTGTACCCAGTAACATTTTAGATGTGGTTGATTGCGATTCAACGGTTGAGTTACTGGCAGACTTTATTGTACGCCAACTTAAAAAACAATCACCGTTAGATGAGTTTAAAGTTGTCGCTTTTGAAGGTGTAGCAAAAGGTGCTATTGCTCATGGGTAAACAAATATTGTTATCAAGCAAACTGTTTTTATCGGCTTTGTTACTTATGCAAGTGTGCTTTGTGCAAGCCGAAACAGTAAGCAGTGAGCAATATTTTCAAGGGGCACTTATTGTTGGTAAAACTAAACCAGAAAATAAAGTTACCCTAAATGGCGAAGCGATTAAAGTCTCTAAAAATGGTGACTATGCACTGGGTTTTAGTCGAGATGAGAAAAACAACAGCGAGCTTATAATTACGAACCCAAATGGTGAAACCGAAAAACGCATATTAAAACCATTAAAACGAAAATATAACATTCAACGTGTTAATGGTATTGCAAAAAAAATTATGAACCCAAACAAGAAGGCGATTAGTCGTGTTGGGGAAGATAATAAAAAAATAAGAGCAGCTCGAAAAACTGATAGCGACTTAACCGCGTTTGCAAAAGGCTTTATCGCACCTATAGATGGCATAATTACTGGCGTATATGGTAGTCAGCGTTATTATAACGGCGTACCAAAAACGCCACATTATGGTTTAGATTATGCGGGTGATAAAGGTGATCCTGTTAAAGCACCAGCTGATGGAATAGTATTAATGTATGTAAGTGATATGTTTTACTCTGGTGGTACCATGATAATTGATCATGGACATGGAGTCACATCAACGTTTTTACATTTGAGCGGTTCGTACGTTAAAGAAGGCGATAAAGTTAACCAAGGTCAAGTAGTTGCAGCCGTAGGTGCAAGTGGAAGGGCAACAGGACCACATTTAGATTGGCGAATTAATTGGTTTAGTATGAGGTTAGATCCTGCACTGGTACTAAAACTCAAACCTTCATTACTTTAAAGGCTATTATTAGCTAAGCTGACTTAATTAAATATGAGGTATAACATGAAAAATTTATTTATCATTTTTGTACTAATTATAAGTTTTAATGTCAGCGCTAAAGCATTACAGATTGGATGGGAACTTTGGTTTCCTTATCAATACCGAAATAGCCAACAACACCTTGTTGGCTTAGACTTTGAAATTCTCAATACCATACTTGCCAAAACTGATTATAAAGTCGCTTACACCGAGTTACCTTGGAAGCGACATTTACACTACATAAAAATAGGTCAATTAGATGTTGCAATGGGCGCATCGTATAATGAAGAAAGGTTACGTTATGCTATGTTCACCCAAGCCTATAGACAAGAAACTGTAAATCTTTTTGTTAAAAAAGGAACCGTTAAAGCGATTAAATTAAATTCTTTATCAGATCTTATAAACAGCGAATATATGATAGGTATAGAAAGTGGATATTATTATGGTGAAGAATATCAAGCTTTAATGAAAAAATCAGAGTTTCGAGAACATATTAGTGAAGTTGTTGATATCGAAGAAAATGTGACTCTACTTATGCAAGGCCATATTGATGGCTTTCTTGTTGATCCTGCTACGATTAAAGCATTCTCTAAGAAATATCAAATGAATGATGAGTTTGAACAACACACATTAATCATTTACCAATCGGCAATACACTTCATGTTTAGCAAAGCGTCTGTAGCACCCGAAACTGTTCAAACAATAGATAACATAATTACTGATTTAAAAGCCTCAGGAGAATTAGACACTATTATTCAAAAGTGGCAAGCCATGCAGTAGCTTTACCCTCTTAACTAAACAATAAAAAATTTATTACTTTTGGTTTTTTAATTTCACTGCAAATAAAGCAACGGGAAAAATAATGGCAGGTAACTATCCAAGTAAAATTAAATCGCTACCGTTATTCGATGGTAGATTTGACGCATATAAACTAGCGGCGAATGGCAGTGATGTGTTGTTTGCTTCTTACCCCGCAGGTACTAATATTCCTTTACATAAACATGATACCGATAACTACGGTGTTATCACCCGTGGGGAATTAATTTTAACAATGCAGGGCAAAACTCAACATATCAAAATTGGCCAATGGTATCATGTACCCGCTAATGTCGAACATAGTGCTAAATTTTTAGAAGTTACAGATGAAATTGAAATTTGGTTTCATCCTGAAAAATAACAATAAGTTCGACTTACGACTTGAAGTATTAAACTTGCTGTTAGTACTTCTGCATACTCATAGCTAATATAAATTAAATATTTGAAGCAGCCTGAATAATTTGATTCCTAAGCCATTTATTTGCAGGGTCAAAGTCAACATTGGTATGCCAATATAAATGTACGTCAATATCATGCAAAGTTACAGGTAATGGGAATACCACTAAATCTAGCACCTCACTGTACAATTTTGCCGTTGTTTCAATCAACGTTAATAGCATGTCGTTCTGAGCGATAACTTTACATGCAGAAAAAGCATGCTGGCACCTAAGTCCAATCTTGCGTTGCATGCCCAACCGACCTAATTCAAAGTCTTCTATACTTGGTCCTATTGTACGCGATGAAACCAATACATGATCTTGAGAAAGGTAAGTATCTAAATCAAGTGATGATTTTACAATAGGGTGATCTTTTCTAACGAGAACAACGAGTTTATTTTGATCTAATTGAGTGTGCAAAATGTTGTCGCTAACAGGTACTAAAGTATCTATTGCTAGATCTACATCACCACTAGCGAGTTTATTTTCTAATTCACTGCGGTTAACCCGTCGGCTACTTTGTAAATTTATCAGTGGGGCCTCTTTTTTAATTCGTTGCATAAGTGGCGGTAAAAATGAAGCTTCAAATCCACCATGCAGCGATATATTAAAGTTGTTTCTAGACACTAAAGGCTCAAACTGGCGAGCTTGTGCTAAGCAAACTTTTAATTGTTGTAGTGCCTCACGAACATCCGCAATAACATTATTGGCAACAGGCGTAGGTCTCATTTCGTTGCCTTGTCGGATAAACAAAGGATCTTCGAAATTATGACGAAGTTTACTTAATGAATGACTAACCGCAGGTTGTGATAAGTTTAATGCAGATGCTGCTTTCGTAATATTCCCTTCACAATAAATGGCTTCGAATACGACAAATAAATTTAAATCAACCTTCATATATTTTCACTCATTGTTGTTTATTAATAAAAAATCCAACCCAAACTATGCACAATATAGATAGTGGGTTATTAAAACTATTCATTTGTTTAATTTAATATCTCAACCTATCTTAGTCAAGTAGTACGAAAATTGTTCTACACTATTTAGTGTGACAACAAATACTATAATTAAGTCTTATTTAGCAATAAGTTAATAACAAGATTAAAAAGGCTTAAATAATAATTCATGTTCGAACAATGTATTTGAACAGAATAACTTTAATGAATACGTGTGATTTGGTATGTATAGCAACTCGGGGATTCAAGATGAAGCAAAAGTTAGCAACAAAGTTTTTTAAACGAGCAGTACTCGTTTCAGCAGTATTAACAGCAATCAATTCAACAGCCGTAAGCGCAGAGGAAGCAACTACTTCGGCACAAAATGATGATAAAGATGTAGAACGTATTATGATCACCGCCTCTAAGCGGCTAAAAGGTCTGCAGGAATCGCCGGTAGCTGTTACTGTTGTTAGCGGTCAAGCGATTGAACAAGCAAAAATACTAGATATAAACGACTTACAAACACTCGTACCTACCTTGCGTGTTACACCACTACAACGATCTGTTAATACCAATTTTGCTATACGAGGTTTCGGGAATGGTACAAACAATACCGGAATTGAGCCATCAGTCGGTGTATTTATAGATGGTGTTTATCGTTCACGTGCAGCTGCTCAAATTGGTGACTTACCACGCGTACAACAAATTGAGGTACTAAGTGGTCCGCAAAGTACACTCTTTGGTAAAAATGCTTCAGCAGGGGTTATTAGTGTAAGAACAATGGCACCATCGCATGAATTAGAAGGGAAAATTGAGTTAGGGGCCGGTAATTTCAACCAAAAACTTGTTAAAGGTTACATCACGAATGGGGTGACTGACGAACTCGCATTAAGCTTATCAGGTGGTTATAACAAACGAGATGGTTACACTGATAGCGTTGTTGGTCTAAATGAAATTAATAATCGCGATCGATGGAATGTTCGAGCGCAAGCATTATATGAACCAACAGAAGATGTTACTTTTAGGTTAATAGCTGATTACAGCGAAATTGATGAGGCGTGTTGTACCGTAGACGATGTTATAAATGGCCCAACTACTGGCGCGGTTAGAGCTTTAGGCGGTGTTGTACTCGATGTTGACCCATTTTCTTATAAATCGTCATTGAATATTGACCCTGATAATACCGTTGAAGATGGCGGTATCTCGCTGCAAGTAGATGTAGACTATGAAGAGTTCACATTTACTTCAATTTCATCAGTACGTCATAATGACTCAGAATTTTTAAATGATGTAGATTATACTTCACTCGATATTTTACGTGAGGGTGGTCACACTGAAATCGACACATTTACTCAAGAGTTTCGTTTAACATCAACAGGGACAAGACAATTAGAGTGGATGGTCGGAGCTTACATATTTCAAGAAGAGGTAAAAACGGGTGATACGTTGTTTTACGGCGACGACATTAGGAATTATTTTGATGTCTTAATGGTTGCTGGTGGTGCAGCAGGTTTGTTAGACGGGGTTGAAGGTGTTTATGGCCTTGCACCAGGATCATTCTTTTCAAATCAATCAGCAGTAAATTCAGAATTTACACAAGATAATGATGCCTATTCTTTGTTTGCCAATTTTGATTATCATATTTCTGATAAGTTAACTGCTATTTTTGGTTTAAGCTTCACGAAAGATGAGAAAAAAATCACCGCTAACCAAACAAATACTGATGTATTGTCGGGTATTGATTTAGATAACGACTTAACCGTATTTGGCGCGCCTTTGCCATTTATTCCAACATTAGCTCCGGCAATTCCGACCTTAAAAGGTTTACAGTTTTTACCCCCTATGCCTGGCTTACCTAACTCAGTTGAAAAGAATAAAACGAATGATAGTAAAACAACTTGGTCAACACGTTTAGCATATGAAGTTAATGATAATATTAATGTATTTGCCTCAGCAGCTACCGGTTTTAAGGCATCTTCATGGAATTTATCACGTAATAGTAACCCATTTGCCAGCGACCAAGCGGCACTAGAAAATGCCAATTTAGATTTAGCTAACCAAAGCTATGGTGGCCGATTTGCTTCTCCAGAAGAGGCAAAAGTATATGAACTTGGTCTAAAAGCAAGATTTAAACAAGGTGCCTTCAATGTCACTTTGTTTGACCAAACAATTAAAGGCTTTCAATCATCAATATTTATTGGTACTGGTTATATCTTAGCTAATGCGGGTAAACAAAGTACGAAAGGAATTGAATTTGACTCTGTTTATAATCCAACTGAAAACTGGTCTTTTACTTTAGCGGGTACTTTTCTTGACCCAATTTATGACTCATTCCAGGGGGCTACAGGGCTTGATGGTCCGGTGGATTTATCAGGAGAAAAGCCTGCAGGCATTCATGAACGTAGTATAACCGCAGGGGTTACTTACAGTTATGAACTGGACAATGGTGCTTATGGTTATGTTCGTGCTGATTACCTTTACGAAAGTGAAGTTCACCTCGTTGAAAACGTGCCGGAGTCAGAAACACGTGAGGTTGGCACCTTGAATGCGAGCGCTGGATTGAATTTCGAAAATGGCATTCATGTACAACTTTGGGTACGAAACCTTAATAATGACGAATATCATCTGTCATCATTCCCGCCACCAATTCAAGCAGGCAGCTTTAATTCATACCCTAACCAACCACGTACATTCGGTGCAACAGTTTCTTATGAATTTTAAAGTTTATAATACTGTTCGATTGATATTTTGCTAATCGGTAGTACAAGCGATTAGCAACGTAATAAATAAAATGCCTTGTAATTCATACAAGGCATTTTTTTATCTAATTTAATCGATTTGAAAGTAAATTATAAAAGACTTTATTAAGTAACCTGAACTCTGGATAAGCAGCACTTGCTCAATGTTCCCTTTTAAGCCATTTTCTGCGTTAAAACGTCGATAAATAGCGCGCTATTCATAAACGTTTTGCCTTGGAAATGGCATAAAATGAAGCATTGATGATATCTATTCGTGATGTTCACTTGGCTATAGCATTTACTTTATTACCTAAGCTTTTGGTTCACTTGATTTTCAAGCACTCATTATCCAGAGTTCAGGTTAAGTAGCAAATAACAGTTAATCCACGATCATTGTTCACATAATACGACCGCTTAATAACCAATTACCTTTATTGATTAGTCACAATTACGTACCACACGCAGTATTCGTAATAAGAATGTAAGGTTATTAGAACTATTCATTTGTTTAATTGTTTGCGGGCTATTAGGATAAGGATATTAGTGTATTTTAACACCATGAAGAGTCATTAATTCCGCTATGGAAAAACTAAGTGAATACTTAAATATGATATATAAACAATATGTTATGGTAAAGGTGTAAAACAATGGCAGCTATTTATTTGATTCGCCATGGTCAAGCATCTTTTGGTAAAGCCGACTATGATCAACTGTCTGATAAAGGTGCTCAGCAATCGCAACACTTGGGCAAATTTTGGCGTACATTAGCGAGCCCAAATAAAGTATTCACTGGCGATTTATTACGTCATGAACAAACCCTCGAAAACTTTCTTATTGGTTACCAAGGCAATAAACCTTCCACGGTATTACATTCTGGTTTTAACGAATTTAACCATGTTGATTTGTTAACGCGTTCAGATGCACGTTGGAAAAGCTTTGCGCATATGGCATCACTAATTAGTAAGTCACCTGATGGAAATAAAGCTTTTCAAAAAGAGTTTGCTCAAGCGCTTAATCGTTGGGTTGAAGGTAAACACGATGGCGATTATTTAGAGAGTTGGCCAATGTTTAAAAAACGCTGTATAGCCGCACTTTACGATGTAATTAATCACGAACTTGCTGCTAAAAAATTATCAAGTAAGGCAGAGCCTTCAAAAGATATTTGTATTTTTACTTCAGGCGGTACTATTTCAGTTCTTATTCAACATGTTCTTGATTTAACGGATCAAAACACTTTAGCCGTTAATCAACAACTGCGTAACACTAGCGTTACTAAGTTGTTGTTTTCGGAAGGTAAGATAAGCATAGATTATTTAAATAACTATGCGCATTTAGCCGATAAGCCGGCAGATTGGGTAACTTTTAGATAACTTGCTAAAGAATTTATTAGAAAATTTTTAGATTGTAAAACGACATTAAATAGGAAGATTATAATGAGCAATAATTTGTTTGATTTAACAGGAAAAGTTGCATTAGTAACCGGTGCAAGTCGTGGTATAGGTGAGCATATAGCAAAATTACTGGCCGAAAATGGTGCGCACGTTATTGTATCAAGTAGAAAAATTGACGGTTGCCAAGCGGTAGTAGAACAAATCATTGCTGCAGGCGGAAGTGCACAAGCTATTGCTTGTCATATTGGTGAAATGGACCAAATTGAAGCCATCTTTGCACAAATATCATCGGAGCACGGTAAGTTAGATATTTTAGTTAACAATGCAGCTGCAAACCCTTATTTCGGCCATGTGCTTGATACTGACTTAGCTGCTTTTCAAAAAACCGTTGATGTAAACATCAGAGGCTACTTCTTTATGTCAACCATGGGTGCAAAACTTATGAAAGCTAATGAAGGCGGTGCCATTGTCAACGTTGCTTCAATAAACGGTGTTATTCCTGGCGACTACCAAGGTATTTATTCAATTACCAAAGCTGCTGTTATTTCGATGACCAAAACATTCGCCAAAGAATGTGCACAGTTTAATATTCGAGTGAATGCACTTTTACCGGGTGGTACCGACACCAAATTTGCCTCAACGTTAGTTAATAATCCGAAAATTTTAGAACAAATGATGCATCACGTACCAATGAAACGTGTTGCTCAACCAGAGGAAATGGCTGGCACTGTGTTGTATTTAGTGTCAAACGCCTCAAGTTACACAACAGGTACAGCTATTAATGTTGATGGCGGCTATTTAATTGGCTAAGTAACCTAAAAAAGATAATGGCTATTTTATTATCTTTATCAAATTTTAAACAAAAATTCAGAATATTTAGGAAGTTATATGAGTAACAGTAATTCAGCAAAACTTTTTCAGTCATTTTCAACTGGTGGTTTAACATTAAAAAACCGTACCGTAATGGCACCGATGACACGTACATTTTCACCTAATAATGTTCCCTCAAATGATGTAGCTCAATACTACCGTCGTAGAGCAGAAGGTAATGTGGGTTTAATTATTACCGAAGGTACTTTTATCTCACATAAAGCGGCGAATGGTTATGAAAATGTTCCGGCTATTTTTGGTGAAGAAGCATTAGCAGGATGGAAACATGTAGTCGACGAAGTACATGCAGCAGGTGGCAAAATTGCACCACAGCTATGGCATGTAGGTTCGGTTCGTAAAGAAGGCGTAGGGCCAGATAAATCAGTGCCGGGTTATAGCCCGTCTGGTTTATATAAGCCAGGTGCACCAAACGGTGTTGCTATGAGCCAAAGTGACATTGATGAAGTTGTTGCTTCATTTGCCCAAGCCGCTGCTGACTCTAAAGCCATTGGCTTTGACGCCATTGAAATTCATGGCGCGCACGGTTACCTCGTTGATCAATTTTTATGGGAAGGCACCAACCAACGTACTGATGAATATGGTGGTTCTTTAGACAATCGCGCTCGATTTGCTGTGGAAATTATTGCCGCTATTCGCGCTGCCGTTGGTGAAGACTTCCCCATTATTTTCAGGTTCTCACAATGGAAACAACAAGATTATAACGCCAAACTTTGCCAAACACCGGCTGAATTAGAGCGTTTATTGACGTTACTTAGTGATGCAGGCGTTGACGTATTTCATGCCAGCACTCGTCGTTTTTGGTTGCCTGAATTTGAAGGTTCAGATCTTAATCTTGCGGGTTGGACTAAAAAAATCACCAATAAGCCTGTTATTACTGTTGGCAGTGTAGGGCTTGATAGTGACTTTACAGGTGAAGGCAGTGTTGACCTTGGTGGTACATCAAACCCAACAGGTATTGAAGGTTTACTTACTCGATTAAATAATGATGAATTTGATCTTGTGGCTATTGGTCGAGCGTTATTAGTTGATCCTCAATGGGTTAATAAAATTGAGCAAAACAAAGAAGATGAAATAGCGCCATTTAATAAAGCAGCATTAATGAAATTAAGCTAACCAAACATCAAAGGAGCCAATAATGTTATTGGCTCTTCATTGAAAATAACAACAATAAGGACTTCTCATGGATTTTGAATACAGTGACAAGGTTAAAGATTTAATTCAACGTGTAACAGCATTTATGGACGAGCATGTATACCCTGTTGAACAAAAAATGCATGAGCAAGTCGCCGAAAACCAATGGACTACACCGCCATTAATGGAAGAGTTAAAAGCCAAGGCAAAAGCCCAAGGCTTATGGAATTTATTTTTGCCCGTAAGTTACGGTAAATACAGTGCAGGCTTAACCAACCTAGAATACGCACCACTGGCTGAAATCATGGGTAAAGTTATGTGGGCACCTGAAGTGTTTAACTGTGCGGCACCAGATACCGGAAACATGGAAGTATTAGCTAAATACGGTAACGAAGCACAAAAGAAACAATGGTTAGAGCCGTTACTTGAGGGGAAAATTCGTTCGGCTTTTGCGATGACCGAGCCAGAAGTTGCTTCAAGTGATGCAACCAACATTGAATTACGTATTGAACGTGATGGCGATGAGTATGTTATCAACGGTCGTAAATTCTATATTAGTGGTGCTTGTCGCCAGCAATGCGAAATTATGATCGTCATGGGGAAAACAGATCCCGACAATAGCAATCGCTACATTCAGCAATCTCAAGTTCTTGTTCCAATGAATACACCAGGTGTAACAAAAGTGCGTCCGATGCAAGTGTTTGGTTATAACGATGCACCAGAAGGGCATGCAGAAATCACCTTTGAAAATGTACGTGTACCCGTTGAAAATATTATTGTTGGTGAAGGTAAAGGTTTTGAAATTGCCCAAGGTCGTTTAGGGCCGGGCCGTATTCATCATTGCATGCGTTCAATTGGCGTTGCTCAACGTGCACTTGATCTTATGTGTAAGCGAGTAAACGAGCGTGTGGTATTTGGTCGTCCTATGATCAAGCAACAATCTATTCGTGAAGATATTGCTATCTCTGCTTGTCAAATTGAACAAGCACGACTAATGACTTTAAAAGCCGCTCACAAGATGGACACAGAAGGCAATAAAGCCGCAAAAGATATCATTGCGATGATAAAAATTGTTGCTCCTAATATGTCACTCGATGTGCTCGATCGCGCCATTCAATGTCATGGCGCCGTTGGTGTTAGCCAAGATACTTTCTTAGCACATGCTTATGCTGGCCAACGTACGTTACGTTTAGCTGATGGTCCAGATCAAGTTCACATGATGCAATTAGGCCGTGACTTAGTTAAAAAAACGGTCGGCTAGCTTTGTCTAGTTTAACAATTAAGTGAGAGCGTAGTTACAAATGGAAGAAATGGATAAAACAACGAAAACAGCAGCTAATGTTCCTTTTGATCTGGAAACCCTAGCACAATACCTAACATTACATGTTAAGGGATTTATTGGGCCAATAACCGTGGAAAAATTCCCCGGTGGTCAATCAAACCCAACGTATAAATTAACTGCTGCATCAGGTGTTTATGTATTACGCAGTCAACCAGCAGGTAAATTATTAAAGTCTGCGCATGCCGTTGACCGGGAGTATCAAGTACTTGATGCTTTGAAAAATACGGATGTACCTGTGGCACAAGTTTATCATCTGTGCCGCGACACCAGTATTATCGGCACAATGTTTTATCTGATGGAGTTTTGTGATGGCACTGTTTATTGGAGTGCCTCGTTAGCTGAAGTTTCATCAAATAATGAAAGAACACAAATATACGATCAAATGAATAAAGCTCTAGTAGCGCTGCATAGTGTTGATATTAACACCACAGGCTTGTCTGAATACGGCAAAGCCGGTAATTATTTTCAACGCCAGTTTACTCGATGGCACTCTCAATACCGAGCGACACAATTAACAGAAATTCCTGCAATGGAATCGTTAATGTCATGGCTTGAAAGCCATTTACCTGAAGACGACGGACGTGTTTGCCTTGTTCATGGCGACTTTCGTTTGGACAATATTATGTTCGAACATAACAGTAGCAAAGTGATCGCGGTTTTAGATTGGGAGCTATCTACGCTTGGTCATCCGTTTTCTGATCTCGCTTATCAATGTATGCAACTACGTATGCCCCAAGGTATGGGCACCATAGACGGCCTAAAAGGTGTTGACCGTGCAAGCATAGGTATTCCGAGTGAAGAAGAATATGTTGCTGCGTATTGTCAACGCATGGGTATTGATCGAATAGAAAACTGGAGCTTTTATCTCGCGTTTAGTTTTTTTAGGCTAGCAGCCATTGTACAAGGCGTGGCAAAACGCGCATCACAAGGCAATGCTTCTAATGAACAAGCGAATAAAGTGGGTGCTTTTGTAGAACCACTAGCACAAATGGCTTTAAGTATTATTGAAGAAGCGGATTAACATGAAAATTTAAGCGATATTTCAGCTGTATTTCAGCTGTATTTTAGCTAATTAATCAAATAAGTAATCAAACTATCGAGAAATAAAGGTAGTTACTATAACAACAATAACTGTTCAGACATCATGTGCTGTAAGGAAATAAAATGGATCCATTATTAGATTTTACAGGAAAAGTAGCGGTAATCACGGGCGCTGCACAAGGTTTTGGTAAATTACTGGCAGAAGAGCTAGCCAAACGCGGTGCTAAGTTAGTCATTAGTGATATTAAAGATGACGCGGTACAAGCAGTCGCAAAAGCTATTTCTGCAACAGGCGCAGAAGTCATTGCCTTAGCAAGTGACGTATCTAAAAATGATGACTGTAAAGCTATGGTTGAAACCGCAGTCAAAAATTTTGGTCGTGTTGATATTGGTGTTAATAATGCCGGTGTCGCACATGAGTTTATGCCACTGCACGATATTGATGAATCTATTATGGACAGCCAATTTGCCATTAATGTTAAAGGTGTGCAATTTGGCATGCGCCATCAAATACAACAAATGTTAACACAAGGCGAAGGCGCAATTCTAAATGTGAGTTCTATGGCAGGACTAAATGGAGCAGCTAGAGGCAGTGCTTATGCTATGGCAAAGCACGCTGTAATTGGTTTAACTAAAACCGGTGCGGTTGAGTATGGTCGTAACAACATTCGTATCAATGCTATTTGCCCGTTTTTTACCTTAACACCTATGGTGACTAACTTTGCTGACGAAGTGCAACAACAAAAAATGAGCCGTGGTGCCCCTATGCACCGCTTAGGCGAGCCAAAAGAAATTGTTGCCATGATGCTCATGATGTTATCACCAGCGAATACCTATATGACAGGCCAATGTATCGCGATAGATGGCGGCGTTTCGGCTCAATAGTACTGAATAGTGAGTAATCAATATTTTTATGTAAGATGTTGATTTTAAGTAAGTATGTTAACCATGGTGTGTTATCAATTATGGTTGATATGACTGATAAGTTAAAAGATAAGAAGAGAAAAGTATGACAGCTACATTAATGAATGAACGAGATCTTGAATTTATGCTCTATGAGCTTTTTGATAGTGAGTCATTGATCGAAAGATCCCGTTATCAAGACCATGATCGTCAGACTTTTAATGAAGTCATTAATACTGCTAAGGCGATAGCTGAAAAGCATTTTTTACCTATTCGTCAAAAACTCGATACTCATCAGCCGACCTTTGATGGTAAAAAAGTCACACTTATTCCTGAGCTTAAACCCGCTATTGAAGCCGTTATAGCCTCAGGCATTTCTTCAGCAACCGCAGACTACGAATTAAATGGTATGCAATTGCCTCCTATTGTTGCCAGTGTTGCAAGTACGTATTTAACAGCAGCTGGTGGTGTTGGTTTAGGCTATAACATGCTCACGAATGCCAATGCTAATTTACTAGAAGCCCATGGCAGTGAAGCCCTGATTGAAAAATGGGTCAAGCCAATGCGCTCAGGTCGCTTCATGGGTACTATGGCGATGACAGAGCCAGGTAGTGGCTCAGGCTTGGGTGATTTAATTACAAAAGCCGTGAAAGCTGAAGATGGAACTTACCGTATAAGCGGCAATAAAATTTATATATCGGGTGGCGATCATAATTTAAGTGAAAATATCGTTCATTTAGTTTTGGCGCGAGTTCAAGGTGCACCTAAAGGTGTCAAAGGTATATCACTGTTTGTGGTACCTAAAATTTTAGTCAACGATGACGGTACGTTAGGTGCTGATAATGAAGTAGCACTCGCGGGGTTATTTCATAAAATGGGTGGCCGTGCACAAACGTCAACGGCGTTAAGTTTTGGTGAAAAAGACGGTGCCATAGGTTACTTAGTGGGTGAAGAAAACCAAGGTCTTAAGTACATGTTTCATATGATGAATGAAGCACGCATTATGGTAGGTACAAGTGGGGCGACCTTGGCGGTTGCGGGCTATCAATATGCTGTTGACTACGCAAAAAACCGACCACAAGGGCGGTTACCTTCATGTAAAGATCCTTTATCTCCTATGGTTAATATTATTGAACATGCTGATGTGCGCCGTATGTTACTGGCACAAAAAGCATATGCAGAAGGTGCACTCGCACTTGTCTTGTATGGCACACAATTAAGTGATGACGAAAAAACGGCTCCAAGCCAAGAAGCACGCGAGTATGCGCATACGTTATTAGACTTTCTAACGCCTATCATCAAAACATGGCCATCAGAGTACGGCACAAAAGCTAATGATTTCGCCATTCAAGTACTTGGTGGACACGGCTATATTAATGAACATCCTGTCGAACTGTTTTATCGTGACAACCGATTAAACGCCATTCATGAAGGAACAACAGGTATTCAATCACTGGATTTACTGACCCGAAAAGTGCCGATGAATAAAATGGCGGGTTACGCTGCGACCTTAAATGAAATTTACAAAACCATCGAGCAAGCCAAACAACACAGTAATTTAACGGAATTTTCAGCACAGCTTGCTGATGCAGTTGAAACCCTGAAAAAAACCACAGATGTTGTATTAACCGCTATGCAAACCAGCCATATCGATTTAGCACTGGCAAATTCAGTTAAATATTTAGAGCTGTTTGGTCACGTTATTGTGGGTTGGTTATGGTTAAAGCAGGGCATAGTAGCCAGTAAAGCGTTAAGCCAGCAGCCACACCAAGCTGACGAAGACTTTTATCACGGGAAACTACAAGCATTACAATATTTCTATCGTTTTGAACTACCAGAAATAGCGCTGTGGTCGAGTATTCTAAGAAAAAGTGATAGCACAACCTATGACATGAAAGTCGCTTGGTTCTAAAGGATCATGACGCACTCTAATGTTCTTTAAGGCTTTAGCTCTTGAAAGTATCAGGCTTTAAGGATTTAAGGGTATTAATTGACATAATTAGTTTTTACTAACTGATTTAAAAAAAATTTTAGCTAAATAGGGATTTACTATGCCAACAATAATAAAAAAAGACCAAATAGCCGATTACATAGGCTTTCAAGCCGAGCCAACTCCTTGGCACGAGATCACTCAATCACAAATTAATCAATTTGCAGATTGTACGCTCGATCATCAATTTATTCATGTTGATGAAGAAAAAGCTAAAGCTACACCGTTTGGTTCGACCATCGCACACGGATTTTTGTCGTTGTCTATGTTGTCGCATTTTGCTGAAGACTTCAGCGTTATTATCGAAGGCTTTTATATGGGCTTAAATGCTGGCTTCGATAAAGTTAGATTTTTACAACCGGTTAAAGTTAATAGCCGTGTTCGTGCACACGCAAAAACACTGGTTATCGAAGAGAAAAAGCCGGGTCAGTATCGTTTATGTACTGAAGTTACCGTGGAAATAGAAGGTTGTGATACACCAGCGCTTGTTGCCGAGTGGGTATCAGTACAAATGGTTAAATAATTTTAGTTAGCTAGTTTTCATTAATTAGATTTCATTTGATAGTTTCGATTAGAAAAAGAACATTTTAAGGAAGTATTATGTCAATCAGTTTTGAAGGTAAAGTTGCCATTGTTACTGGCGCTGGTAATGGTTTAGGGCGCTCTCACGCATTAGCGCTTGCTGCGCGTGGTGCAAAAGTTGTCGTTAATGATTTAGGCGGTGCTCGTGATGGTAGTGGCGCTTCGTCAGAAGCTTCTCAAGAAGTGGTACGTTTAATTGAAGAAAACGGCGGTGAAGCAATCAGCCATGGCGCTAATGTCGCCAAATTTGATGAAGTACAAGACATGGTAAACCAAGCCATGGAACAGTGGGGCCGTGTTGATATTCTTATCAATAATGCGGGTATTTTACGCGATAAATCGTTCTCAAAAATAACCCTTGATGACTTTAAATTAGTCATGGATGTGCATGTTATGGGCTCTGTAAACTGTACGAAAGCTGTATGGGAAATTATGCGTGAGCAAAATTATGGTCGTATTGTCATGACTACCTCGTCGAGTGGTATGTACGGAAACTTTGGTCAATCGAATTACGGTGCAGCCAAAATGGCCGTATTAGGTTTGATGAATACGTTAGTACTCGAAGGCGCAAAAAATAACATTCGTATTAACGCTCTCGCACCCACTGCTGGTACGCGAATGACCGAAGATTTAATGCCCCCTGAGATTGTTCGCGCCTTTGCACCAGAGGCTGTTACTGCTGGTATGTTAACACTATGTGATGACGATGCCCCCAATCGTTTTATTTTATGTGCCGGTGCCGGTGGTTATTCTAGCGCGAGTATTTTTGAAACAGAAGGGTGCTTTATTCCACAACATCAGCAAAGCCCTGAAGCTGTTCGAGAGCACTGGGAAGCGCTAACAGATATCTCACAGCACGCAGAATTACCTTCAGGTGCAAAACAAGGTGAAAAGTTTGTTTTAAAGGCAATGGCGTTTATGAAATCACAACAAAAGTAGTTACGCGTTACTGAATTGTTTTTATTAAACTAAATATTTATCAATAGATTATAAAAAAATTAATAGGAAATCATCATGAGAGAAGCAGTAATTGTATCCGTCGCTCGAACACCCATTGGTAAAGCATATCGTGGGGCATTTAATGATTTATCGGCACCAACTTTGGCGGCAGTTGCAGTAAAAGCCGCTGTTGAACGCGCAGGGATAGACGCCAATGAAATTGAAGATTGTATTTTCGGCGCTGCCTTAACACAAGGCAATCAAGGGATGAACTTTGGACGTCAAGTTGCCATGGCAGCACAGTTACCCGTATCAGTTGCTGGTATGACAATCGACCGACAATGTTCTTCTGGTTTAATGTCAATCGCTACAGCAGCCAACCACATTGTTTGTGATGGCGCACAAGTAATGGTAGCCGGTGGTTGTGATTCAATCAGTTTAGTGCAGAACGATAAAATGAACATGTACCGTGCTGTTGACCCAAGTGTAAAAGCATATCGTCCAGCGATTTACATGCCAATGCTTGATACCGCAGAAGTTGTCGCAAACCGCTATAACATTTCAAGAGCAGAACAAGACGCCTATGCACTAAAGTCTCAACAACGCACAGCAGCAGCGCAAGCAGCAAATAAGTTTGATGACGAAATTGTACCAGTAACCGCAACGAAACTGGTGATGGATAAGGCTACTGGTGATATAAGCAAAGAAGAAGTTACCTTAACTAAAGACGAAGGTAACCGTCCTTCAACAAACCTCGAGGGCTTATCTGCACTTAAAGCCGTAAAAGATAACGGTTCAATTACTGGCGGTAACGCTTCGCAGTTGTCTGATGGCGCAGCCGCAGTGGTCATGATGGAAGCTGAACTTGCCAAAGAACGTGGTCTTAAACCTTTAGGTGCATACCGAGGTATGGTTGTTGCTGGTTGTGAACCTGATGAAATGGGCATCGGGCCAATCTACGCCATTCCAAAGTTGCTTGAGCGCAATAACCTCACCATGGACGATATTGGTTTATGGGAAATAAACGAAGCCTTTGCAGTACAAGTTTTATACTGTGCAGAAAAACTAGGTATTCCTGAAGATCGCCTTAACGTTAATGGTGGGGCAATATCTATTGGTCATCCTTATGGTATGAGCGGCACGCGTATGGTTATGCATGCCTTAATTGAAGGAAAACGCCGTGGTGTTAAATATGTTGTCATCAGTATGTGTATTGGTGGTGGACAAGGTGCTGCAGGATTATTTGAAGTACTGTAATGATTAGCGCAATATAGAACGGCAAAAAAATAATAACATTGTCGTAATAACAAGTAGTTGGGGGATAAATAAATGGATAAAATTTGGCTTGAAAAGAGTTACCCGTCGGGTGTTGAGTTTGAAATAAACCCAGATAAATATAGTTCAATAGCAGATTTATTTTTTAAATATACGAAACAATATAGTAGTAACACTGCATTCATCAACATGGGTTCAAGTATTACTTACCAAGAGTTATTAGAGCAAGCAACAGCTTTTGCTGCCTATTTACAAAAAGACTTAGGCTTAGTAAAAGGCGATAAGTTTGCCATTATGATCCCAAATCTTTTGCAATATCCAATTGCATTATTTGGTGCGTTAATTTCAGGGTTAACCGTTGTTAATGTTAACCCTTTGTACACTCCGCGAGAATTGCAGCATCAATTAAAAGATTCAGGTGCAAAATCTATTTTGATCTTAGAAAATTTCGCTAATGTACTTGAAACCGTTATAGCTAAAACAGATGTACAGCAAGTTATTATTACCCGTGTTGGCGACCGCTTAAGTACTGTTAAAGGTGCTATCGTTAATAGCGTCATTAAATATGTAAAAAAACAAGTCCCTTCTTACCATTTGCCTGGCGCGATTAAGTTTAATCAAGCTATGGCTAAAGGCGCAGCATTAAACTTTACACCTGTTAATGTTGTTGGCGAAGATTTAGCTTTTTTACAGTATACCGGTGGTACTACAGGACCTTCGAAAGGTGCAATGTTAACGCACCGAAATTTAATTGCTAACGTTGAGCAATCAAACGCCTCAACAAAAAATGTTTACGAAGTGGGTAATGAAATGATGGTTACCGCATTGCCGCTTTATCATATTTTTGCACTTACCTCGAACTGCCTTTGTTTTATTCCTTTTGGTGGCGCTAATTTATTGATCACCAATCCAAGAGATATGCCTGGTTTTGTTAAAGAATTAGGTAAATATCCTTTTACCGCTATTACCGGTGTAAATACCTTATTCAATGGTTTATTACATACACCTGGCTTCGATAAACTCGATTTTAGTACCTTAAAACTTGGTTTTGGTGGTGGCATGGCCGTGCAACGTCCTGTTGCTGAACTTTGGGAGAAAGTTACCGGTACACGTTTACTCGAAGGTTACGGCTTAACGGAATGTTCTCCATTAGTTACCATGAGCCCGTATACCCAAGAAAGTTACAATGGGTCAATTGGTGTGCCTGCTCCATCTACTGATGTTCGCTTAATTGGTGATGACGGTGAAGAAGTCGCAATAGGGCAACCAGGCGAAATGTGGGTAAAAGGGCCACAAGTCATGAAAGGCTACTACAATCGCCAAGATGCCACTGATGAAGTGTTAAAAGATGGTTGGTTAGCTACAGGTGATATTGCTACGGTTGACGAGGAAGGGTTCTTTAGAATTGTTGATCGTAAAAAAGACATGATAATCGTTTCGGGATTTAACGTTTTCCCAAATGAAATCGAAGAAGTGCTTGTTATGCATGCAGGTATACTTGAGGCCGCGGCTATTGGCGTTAAAAACGATGCAACTGGCGAAGCTGTTAAAGTATTTATCGTGAAAAAGGATCCTGACTTAACTGAACAAGATGTATTTGATCACTGCAACGAAATGCTAACAAACTATAAACGACCTAAGTTTGTTGAGTTTATGGTTGAGTTACCTAAAACCAATGTGGGTAAAGTATTGCGCAAAGAGCTTAGAAAGTAGCGCAATAGATTATCGTTAAGTTAATGTTAAGTTAACGATAACTTAACACAACCTTACAGCCATCTTCTTAGCGCTTACTTAGGCTAAGAAGAAACTGAAATATCAAAGAGAAATATAATGACAACTTATACCGCAATTAACTTAATCGCCCGTCCTAGCGGCGGTCCTATTGGTCCTGATCTATTTGAAGTAGTAGAAAAAGAATTACCGCATGTTGGCGAAGGACAATTTTTAGTTAAACAAAATCACATGTCACTCGACCCTGCAATGTTTGGCTGGATGAGCCCTGACACTGAAAGTTATATTCCACCTGTAGCCTTAGGCGATGTTATGCGCAGCTCCGGTATTGGTGAAGTTGTAGAAAGCAATCACCCAGGCTTTCAGGTTGGCGATCGCGTTATGGGTATGATGGGCTGGATTCAATATCATCTTAGTGACGGTACAGGACTAAATAAAGTTGCTGCGCCTCTGCCTGACGAAGCCATTTTATCTGTGTTTGCACTACCGGGATTAACCGCGACTCAAGGTTTATATAGTATAGGTAAACCACAAAAGGGCGAAACGCTTGTTGTTTCTGGTGCTGCGGGCTCAGTAGGTTCAATTGTTGGGCAATTAGCCAAAGCAGATGGTTTAACCGTTATCGGTGTTGTGGGTAGCGAAGAAAAAGCACAGTGGATAGTTGATGAGCTAGGTTTTGACGGCGCAGTTAATTATAAATCTGACAACGTAGCAGAACAATTAGCCGCGTTAACACCAAAAGGTATTGACGTATATTTTGAAAATACAGGCGGACCTATTCAGCATCATGTATTTGATCGTATGAATGCTCATGGTCGTGTCGCCGTTTGTGGTTTAATTGCTGACTATGCTAAACAAACACCTGATTTAGCACCTAACTGGATCCCAATCATCAAAAAGCGTTTAACCATTCAAGGTTTTACTATGCCTGATCATTTTGGTGAAATTCCTGCATTACTCGAAAAACTTACGCCTTATGTAATGCAAGGTAAAATAAAGCATCGTGCTCATGTATTAAACGGCTTGGAATCAGCGATGACAGGCTTGAATTTGTTCTTTACAGGACAAAACAAAGGCAAGTTAATTGTAAAACTTTAACCTGTTATGAATGCCGTCGGTGATTAAACTTTCCGGCGGTAAATTACGCATAAAGTATCTTGGTATCTTGGTAAATTTTGCAACACGTTTTGCAGATTTTAGGTTCAACGATAGCCTTTTTTTCAGTGTTTAGTTATTAACGACTTTATCGTAATTTAATTGCTTTTTTATAAAATACAGTCATCGGGTTTTCATTTATTTAGTTGGGTAATATTTATGAGCGAAGTAAAAACGCATTATCGAAATTGTAATATCTGTGAAGCCATGTGTGGCTTAGAAATCAAATACCAAGATAAACAAATACTTTCCATTAAAGGGGATAAAGAAGACCCTTTTAGTAAAGGTTACAATTGCCCTAAAGCCACAGCACTACAAGATTTTTACGAAGACGGCGAACGTTTAAAAACACCAATTAAACGAACCGAAAATGGTTGGCAAGCAATTAGCTGGGAAGACGCTTTTATTGAAATTACTGAAAAATTTAAAGCCATTCAAAGCGAGCACGGTAAGCATGCTTTAGCAGTATACTTAGGTAATCCTAATGCTCATAATTTAGGTAATTCTTTATTTTTAAAGCCGTTTATGAAGTCGCTAGGTACCATAAACCGCTTTAGTTCGGCTTCAACTGATCAAATGCCTCATCATGTTGCCTCAAATTTTATGTTTGGTGCCGGTATGCTTATTCCTGTTCCTGATATCGATCGTACCGACTTTATGTTAATTATTGGCGGAAACCCTGTAGTGTCAAATGGCAGTATGATGACAGCACCCAATGTAATTGGCCGCTTAAAATCTATACAAAAGCGTGGTGGTAAAGTGGTTGTAGTAGACCCTCGTCGCACCCATACCGCTAAAGTTGCCGATCAGCATTTATTTATTCGACCGGAAAAAGATGCATTGTTATTGCTGGCGATGATCCATCGTGTTTTTCAGCAAAAGGCGGTAAATTTAGGCCATTTAAAAGCTAAAGTGCATGATGTAGATACACTCGAAAGCTTAGTGTCAGCTTATTCTCCTAAAGCAGTAGCCGAGTTTATTGGTATTTCTGCAGACGAAATATCAGCATTGGCTGATGAATTTTGTCATGCAAAATCAGCAGTGTGTTATAGCCGTATGGGCGCTTCAACGCAAACCTTTGGTGGCTTATGTCAATGGCTTACCAATGCGTTGAATATTATAACCGGTAATTTTGATAGCGAAGGCGGAGCGATGTTCCCACAACCTGCTTTTGATTTATTGAGAAACCATCAACGCGGCCACAAATCTTCTTTTGGCCAACACCATACTCGGGTAAGAAAACTGCCATTTTTTAATGGTGAGTTTCCGGTGGCCACTCTAGCAGAAGAAATTCAAACGCCTGGCGAAGGACAAATAAAAAGCTTAATCACTGTTGCTGGCAATCCGGTGCTTTCTAGTCCCAGTGGCCATAAACTGGCTGAAGCATTTAGTGGTCTTGAGTATATGGTGAGTGTTGATATTTATTTAAACGAAACTACCAAATATGCCAATATTATTTTGCCTGGTACTACTGGGGTAGAAAACCCACAATACGATATTTTCTTTAACTCATTTTCAGTACGTAATACGGTAAAATATTCACCACCGTTATTTGAGAAAACTGCTGAGCAACGCAGTGACGCTGAAATTTTACAAACCATTTCAGCTCGCATGAGTGACACGCCAATTCCCGCACATTTACAAAACATTGCGCCTGAAGTTATTTTAGATATGGAACTTAAAAAAGGGCCATACGGTGAACAGGGCTTAAGTTTACAAAAATTGCTTGATAACCCTCATGGCATCGACATTGGGCCATTAATGCCATGCCTTGATGAACGCATAAAAACCGCTGATGGTAAAATTGATTTGGTACCAAAACTCTATAGTGATGATTTACCTCGTCTTGACGCTGTTATGGCAAAGCCTGCTCGAGACAATGACTATCCTTTTGATCTTATCGGCCGTCGTTTAGTTAAAAGCCATAATACTTGGACACAAAATTCAGCCCGTTTAGTTAAAGGCAAAAACCCTTGTACCTTAGAAGTGCATCCTGAAGATGCTCAACAGCTTGGTGTTACTAATGGCGCATTACTTAAGGTCAGTTCGGTGTCAGGTTCAATAGAGATCACAGCTGTGGTTACTGACGATATTCAAAAAGGTGTTGTCAGCATGCCACAAGGGTGGGGGCATAATCAAAAAGGCACAAAAATGTCGGTTGCTGCCACTCAACCTGGGGTAAGTATTAACGATTTAACAGATACCAACCGTGTTGATACGTTAACAGGTAACGCAGCGCTAAATGGTACGCCTGTTTCACTTCATGTGATTGAAAATAATAATTAAAATAAATTTCATGCAGAAATAAGGTAGGTCCTTAAATGAAATATTTTTCGCCCTTGTTTTTATTCATTGCTGGCTGGGCTTTATTATTATTCTCAGCTAGCTTTGGTGTTATTAGTTTAATCAATGGCTTATTACAGCTGTTACTCTTTGCTTTAGTTGTGTGTTTGCCAACCTGGCGCACCGGCCGAATGTCATATGTAGACATTGGCTGGCCATGGGGATTAACCCTCATTGGTGTTATCACTTGGCTTTACAGCGATGGAGATTCAGTTCGTGTAGCGCTAGTGAGCATCGCTTACATATTTGCCGGTAGTCGAATGGGCTTAGGCGCATTAAAAATGTGGCGAATTGGCCATTTAAAAACAGAATTTCCGAGATACGAGTATCAAAAGCGTCGTTGGCAACGTGACGGAAAAACTAATACTGTGCTAGCCATGCAAGTTGAGGCCATTTTACAAGGTTTCGCTAACGCTTCGTTTCTTGCAATGCCAGCTTTGATCATTGCTAGTAACCCAAGTTCAACTATTTCAGTATTCGAAATTATCGGTATAATTGTTTGGTTAAGCGCGTTTGTAATGGAAAGTATTGCCGACAGCCAAAAGTTACGTTTTTTAAGAAAGATGAAAACTTTAGGTGAAAAAAACACCGTGTGTAATGTTGGCTTATGGCGATACTCTCGTCATCCGAATTACTTTGCTGAATGGATGGTTTGGAATGGGCTGGTAATCGCGGCTATTCCTTCATGGTTAGCGTTATACCAGCAAGAATCAACGATTATTTGGCTATTACTTGGCGTAGGTGTATTACTCGCTTCAAGAATGATGTACACCACGTTAGTTTTTTATACTGGCGCGGTGCCTGCCGAGTTTTATTCGGTGCAGAAACGTCCGCAATATAAAGAGTACCAGCGAACAACCAATATATTTTTCCCAGGGCCTAACAAACGCTAATTAACTGATTAATTTTCTATGATGCTTTTAATATATAAGTATCATCTATATAGGTAAAAAAATGTTTAATTCTACAGATAACTACATCGCATCCGACGAACTTCGTTTAGCCGTAAATGCCGCAATAGCACTCGAAAAACCTTTACTTATAAAAGGTGAGCCGGGAACAGGTAAAACACAATTGGCTGAAGAGTTAGCAAAATCGCTTAACTGTAAATTGTATCAATGGCATATAAAATCAACCACCAAAGCGCAACAAGGCTTATACGAATATGATGCGGTATCGCGCTTACGTGATAGCCAATTAGGCGATGAGCGTGTGCACGATATTTCAAATTACATTGTTAAAGGTAAACTTTGGCAAGCGTTTGAAGAAGAACAACGTCCTATTCTATTGATTGATGAAATTGACAAAGCAGATATAGAGTTTCCTAACGATTTATTACAAGAACTCGATAAAATGGAATTCTTTGTTTATGAAACTCAACAAGTTATTAAAGCAAAGCAACGCCCAATCATTATTATTACTTCAAACAACGAAAAAGAATTGCCTGACGCATTTTTAAGACGTTGTTTTTTCCATTATATAAAATTTCCAAATAAAGCCGAAATGGAACAAATTATTGCTGTGCATCATCCAAAGGTTAAGCAAGATTTATTAGCACAAACCTTAGAAGTATTTTTCGATCTGCGTGAACTGCCTGGCATTAAGAAAAAACCATCTACCTCAGAGCTAATCGACTGGTTGAAGTTACTGGTTGCTGATGATGTTGCACAAGATGTACTGGTGAACAAAAAATCAGACATTATTCCGCTATTTGGTGCCTTGCTTAAAAATGAGCAAGATGTATCTCTACTTGAAAAACTGGCTTTTCTTAATCGTAGAAACAGGTAAGCACTGTGTTTATAGATTTATTTTTAACCCTAAAAAAGCACAAAGTTCCGTGTAGCTTACGTGAACTACTCGATTTAATTGCCGTGTTAAAAAAGGGTGTTGTTTTTGCCAACGTTGAAGACTTTTATCATTTAGCGAAAGTCGTTATGGTCAAAGATGAAATTCATTACGACAAATACGATAGTGCTTTTGCTGAATACTTTGACGGTGTTCAAAAAATCGATATTTTCGATAATATTGTGCCTGACGAATGGCTTAGAAAAGAGTTTGAAAGCCAATTAAGCCAAGAAGAAAAAGACAAATTAAAAGCACTCGGCGGCTTAGAAGCGTTAATGAAAACCTTAAAAGAACGCCTAGCAGAGCAAGAAAAACGTCATGCTGGCGGTAACAAATGGGTAGGTACTGGTGGCAAATCACCGTTTGGTGCTTATGGTTATAACCCTGAAGGTATACGAGTAGGTCAAGACGGTAATCGCAATAATCGTGCAGTAAAAGTATGGGATAAGCGTGAGTTTAAAAACTTCGATCAAGACCGAGAACTCGGCACACGAAATATTAAACTTGCACTCAAAAAATTACGAAAATTTGCTCGTACCGGTGCCAGTGAAAAGCTTGATATTAACACGACTATTCGCTCGACCGCTCAAAATGGTGGTTTGCTTGATGTGCATATGGAGCCAGAACGCCATAATGCTGTAAAAGTGCTGATGTTTTTCGATATTGGTGGCTCAATGGATGAATATATTCATACTTGTGAAGAATTGTTTTCTGCAGCGCATACCGAATTCAAGCACTTAGAGTTTTATTATTTTCATAATTGTGTTTACGAGAGTTTATGGAAAGATAACACGCGACGTAGAACTAATACCGTTGATTTAGCAGAAGTTATTCGAACTTTCGGCAGTGATTACAAAGTACTGTTTGTTGGCGATGCAACCATGGGGCCTTATGAAATTACCGCCCCTGGTGGTAGTGTTGAACATTGGAATAAAAAGCCTGGTGTTGAATACATGCAGTGTATTACCAATCACTTTAATAAAGTGGCTTGGCTAAACCCACAACCAGAAAACCATTGGGAATATCATCATTCAATTTCAATAATGAAACGTTTGGTTGATGATCGCATGTTTCCATTAACCGTAGATGGCATTGGGCGAGCAATTAAGGAGCTTAGCTAACGTTTAGTATAAATAACCCACAAGTTGGGAACGCATAGTAAACATAACAATAATAAGTAAAGGGCATGTATGGAATATTTAAGAACTGATGATAGCTGTTTTTCAGCACTAGAAGATTACGATTTTTCAGCTAATTATTTAACTGTTGATGACACTGAAGGTGGTCAACTCAGAGTGCATTATGTAGATGAAGGCCCTAAAACGGCAACACCTATATTACTTATGCACGGAGAGCCTACCTGGAGTTATCTGTATCGTAAGATTATTCCTTTACTTGTTGCCGGAGGTTACCGTGTTATCGCTCCCGATCTTATAGGTTTTGGTCGCTCAGACAAACCAACTAAGCGTTCTGATTATACCTATCAACGCCATGTAGACTGGATGCGCAGTTTGCTAGAACAACTAGAACTCACAGACATTACACTGTTTTGTCAAGATTGGGGTGGTTTAATCGGTTTGCGCTTAGTCGCTGAAGAAGGACAACGTTTTGCACGTGTGGTTGCAGGAAATACTATGTTACCTACGGGTGAACATGCGCCAGGCGAAGCATTTGTTCAGTGGCAAAAGTATTCCCAAGAGGTGGCTGAATTCCCCACTGGCGCTATAATCAATGGCGGTGCAGTAATGCCATTGTCAGAAAGTACTATTGCCGCCTATAACGCTCCTTATCCAAGCGAAGCCTATAAAGAGGGCGCTCGACAGTTTCCGTTATTAGTGCCAACTCGACCGACTGATCCCGCATCGAAAAGTAATAAAGCGGCGTGGCAAATGTTAGCTAAATGGCAAAAACCTTTTTTAACAGCGTTTAGTGATAGCGATCCTATCACCAAAGGCGGTGATAAAATAATGCAAAAACTTATTCCAGGTACGAAAGGGCAAGCACATATCACGATAGAAGCTGCTGGACATTTTTTACAGGAAGATCAACCTGAGCAGCTTGCGCAAGTTATTCAAGCGTTTATAGAATCGACCAGCGCATAATACCAATTGATATAAACAATCGATCATGCTAAAGCGGTTTAAAATTGATCGATTCATTAAATCAATTGGTATAAGAGATACTTTTTATAAATAGTATATAGGTACTATATAAATTTCTGGTAAAAAAAGAGCACATGTAGTGCTCTTTTTTGTCTACGCTAAATAAAAAACTGACTATAAAGACAAAATCATATTTGCATCAAGTGCAATCGCTTCATCAAGTGCGGCTAAAATATCTTTACGCTCTTTTAACTTAGTACCGTGATGTGCTTTCATATTTAAAGTTTGCATTTGTAGTGCTGCATTTTTTGCTGTTTCTAATAGCAGCTCAGGCTCAACAGCAGCATCTAAAAATCCTGCAACAATGGCCGCTTCTGGTGAAAACAACTCAGCATTTATTACCGAACGCGTTAAGTAATTAATGGGTAGGCGGTTGCGTGCTATTTCAATGCCGGCTTGGTGCATGGTCATGCCAATAGCCACTTCATTTAAACCTATTTTGAACTTTCCTAAGCTACCAATACGGTAATCACAACTAAGTAATAAAAATGCGCCTTTAGCAATAGCATGGCCTGTACAGGCACCAATAATAGGCATAGGGAATGACAACATACGGCGCGATAACGTTGAACCAGCCGTAACAAGTGCTACTGCAGATTCAGAGCTTTCTTTCATGGTTTTTAAATCAAAGCCACCCGAGAAAATCCCTGGCTGCCCGGTTAAAATAACCACAGCGCTAGCTGCTTCAGCTTGATCTAAAGCGTCGTTAATTTCAGCAATTACCTGATGCGAGATAGCATTAACTTTGCCATTTTTAAGCGTTATTGTTGCAATATTTTCATTAATATCAAAATCGATTAATTCCACAGTTCTTCCTATTTTCAGTGTTTTTATGACGGTATTAAATTAGAAATCACACTTCAACCTACAATAAGCTAATTGTGTGATCTTTGTGTATTAATAACGTAGTTGTTGTATTTTTCGCTAAGAATACAAAATTTAAAAATAACCACACCATAGTAACAAAGGTAGTGAAACAATCATCAAAAATTAAGACAATTCATAAATTATTTTTCTATTTCGCGACAGTTAGACCACTTTTTGCATTATATCTCTGCAATATAGTAATAATTAGCCGATTTTATCAACAATTAAGTTATATAAGTTGCCATTACAAATTAAGTTTTTTAACAAAAATTAAACTTTTTACTAAAAAATAATATGGATCGCTTTTTTTTTTGAAAACACTAACTACTATTACTTATGTAAGTGTCTGCATTATCGATATATTTATTAAAAAATCATCAGTTGTTTAATTTTAATATCATTAATAAATTTCACGGCAAAGTTATATAAGGTAACAAGAAAAAATTTACTTTACTGGATAAGTTTATATTTTATGAATAGAGAGAAGTAACTAATGAAGCCTGCGAAAATCACCAATCAACCCGATATTGTTATGATTTATCAAGAGCGAGAGACTGTTGAGGCTGCTATTGAACAAATAACAGAGTTGGGTTTAGATTTTAAAACTTACAAGTTTAACCCCAGTAAGTTACATAGCCTAACGGCATTAAAGCCTAAAGTTTTATTACTTTCTTCTAATAACATTAAAAACACAATTGAATTCTATATCAATTATTTAGAAGAGTATGAGCAAAATATTGCTGCTCATAGTGCTATTTTGTTGATTAACAATCGTGAAACCTACCGAGCATATTTAGCTTGTGAAAATGGTTTATTTGATGACTATGCGATTATTAACCCATTAAATGAACCCTATCGCTTAAAGTTAGTGCTACTAAAAGAGCTAAAGCTGATAGAAGAAAATACAAAAGATGGATTAGAGCAACTTGTTAATAACGGTGAAGACGAACTTGCATCTTGTATTGAACATGGCATAGCACTTAAAAAAACATTTATTGCAGGTGTTAGCCAATGCGAAAATACTATTCTTAATGCGACTAATACGGCTGTTGAAAATCAAAAAGCTAAGGCTATTTTACAAAATTTAGTGGGCTTATCTTTAGAGCAAATGAACGATAAAGTTTCAACTCAAATAGAGGGGATTTTAGATCAGCTTCTGGCATTAAAAGACAATAATGAAGCCGTTAAAGAAAAACTGATACAAAGTGCAACTCAAGATAAAATAGGCGTTAATACTGCGCTGTTAAATGTTGATGAACAAGATATAGAGCACTTGCAAACTACATGTTACAAGATTCTTGTTGCTGAACCTTCGGATATGTTTACTCGGGTAATAGATAAAATATTTTCAGACACCTTTTTTAAACATGTATTGGTTAATGACGGTAAAGTAGCCCTTGATACTATACATAGCTTTCAACCCGACGTTGTACTATTAGCCTATGATTTACCCACATTAAATGGCATTGAAATTACAAAAATTATTCGTGATAAAGGAAACCAAGTCCCGATTATTGCTTACACACAACATCGTGATAGAGAAGCGATAAAACGTTGGTTTCCACTCGGCTTAAGTGGTTACTTAATTAAACCTTCTAAGAAAAGTGCTATTTTAAAAAGTATTCTTAAGGCCATAAAATTACCCAATGAAGTACTTGAATATCATGAAAAAGATAAAACCAAACTCTTTAAATGGTCGCCTAAATATCTATTAGGTAATAAAGATATTGATGAAAAACATGAGATTATTTTTACCATGTTAAATGACTTTTATCATAAAGAAAACAAACAGTCTGCCATTATGCTTGCGCAACATTTATCTTCATACATAGATTTACAATTGTCATCAGAAGAGAGTTTACTTAGGCAAATAAACTATCCCGATACAGAAAATCATCTAAAAGAACACCAAGAATTTAGAGAAAACTTTAAATCGTTAATCAAGAAGCTAGAACATTATAACGTTGATTTACAACATAAAATAGCTATGTATATTTTCAACTGGCTCAGTAATCATATATTAAAATCAGATTTATCTATTAAAGACTATGCATTGTCTATTGAAGATGAGAGTTTTAGTTGATTTACAACAAATGAAGTAACGTAGACTACTAACGGGTGTAAATGTTGGTTATAGCTTTTATTTTTTATAGGCCATACTTTGACTAACTCTGATTAATTATCGCTATGATCTTTAGTCATAATAATTCCAAGTGATCAGGCACTTAATTAAGCAAAATTGTTAGAATGTGTTTTATAAATTTTATTTATGACTAAATGATAGGTTCGACATTATTACCTAACTAATGTTGAACCTATCAGTATTTTTATGACATTTTAGCTCGTTAGACTTTAGCTTGTGTAGTTTGAGTTGCCAGCAAGTTAACTCTTGCACGCAAAAACCTCACCAATACACCTGCGGTAAACAACATTACCAAAGTATATATAGCAGGTGTAAATGACATTTTATAATTCGCTAATAATGTTAACGCCATAAACATTGATAAGGTACTGTTTTGTAGGCCTACTTCAATAGTAACCGAGGTGGTTTGTGCGGCATTTAAGCCAAACCAGCGGCTTGAATAATAGCCTAGCGCCATTGTTGAAATATTTAAAATAAGAGACACAGGACCTGTAGCGATAAAAGCGGATACAACAATATCTTGTTGGACATAAGTTAAAAATATTATCAATAAAGTTAAAAACAAAATACCAAACCTAGAAACCAACACTTGGCTACTGTCAGCAAATCGAGGAGCAAAAGTCTTAATAAGCATACCTATAGCAATAGGAATAATAGTTAAGCTCATTAAGCTGATAATTGTCGGTATTAGCGGCAATTGAAATTCATTACCTTCGCCCATAAAATGCACAAGTGATAAATTTAACACGATAGGAATAGTAAATAACCTGAGATCTGTTTAAGCCGTGTGTTTTAAATGGCCATCAGAGCAAATTCACTCGGTGATAATTTAATACATGGCTTTTGTTCTTTTAGACAATAAGCCACTATGCCAGAAATAACATTCAGCATAAAACCAGTCTCGCTACGATGTCGGCTATGCTCTACTTGTGAAATGTTTTTCAGCTGATCATTTATTGTTTCTATAATGTATCTCTTTGATAACATGGCTCTATCAAACAAGCTGATCGCTTTAGCTTTCATATTTTTACGCACTGTTGTTACCAAATCTATATCATTTTCAGCTAATTTCTCACTTAATTTTTTACCTATATAACCTTTATCCGCATAAAGCTTTCCTGTGAGATTTTGGCATAACTCAGGTATAGGCGTTCTATCATTTGTATTGCCAGGTGTTATCTTCAAAGAAATGATTTCACCTATGTGATTAATCAATAGATGCAATTTAAAGCCGTAAAACCAACCCATGGTTCCTTTGCCTCGCTTAGCAATGCCATTAAAGACTTTGTTACGAGGAATACGAATGTTATGGCAAACTTTAAGACTTGTGGAGTCGACAAAAGCAATGCCCGTAGATTCTCCTTTAACGGTTTGAAAATAAGCACACATAGGGACGATGAGTTCAGACATTTTGTTCAAAAAACGTGTGTAACTTAATAAGTTCGGGAAGTCTTCTAACCAATACTTTCGCACTAATCCTATATAGAAGTTCTTGAAATCACGATGGTTTGATTGATGAAAAGCAATAACGATTGTCATACATTCACTTGTAGACATTTTTGATTGTCGTCTACGCTTCTTAACACCGTCAGTAATTAACTCTGCCTCCCATACAGGTAAAAATTTATGACAAAAATCATCGACATCACAAAAAATATCTATTAGTTTATCCACTTGCCCACCTTGTTTGCTTTCAAATCGTTTTTAGTCGAAAGATCTGATCGCTAGGTGGGCAAATAGTTCCATTCTTATCCAGAATTCAGGTTA
>Ga0209302_10000021_pt1 | contig 111829 bp, 81 predicted proteins | sample ArcOceMetagenome_2_FD_187445 | JGI IMG/M metagenome (GOLD analysis project Ga0209302, IMG submission 187445) | Marine eukaryotic phytoplankton communities from Arctic Ocean - Arctic Ocean ARC135M Metagenome (SPAdes) (version 2) | ecosystem: Environmental > Aquatic > Marine > Oceanic | place...
ATTGCTAGGCTTCTATTGAGAAGAGCCCGTTACGAAAGTGACGGGCTTTTTGCTATCTAAAATCCGCCAAAGATAGCTATCAGTTTTGAGCTCTCAGCTGTCAGTTTAAAGACTAAAGTTACTAAAATATTTTTACTGATAGCTGACAGCTTACAGCTTTGACTTCAAGTCAATTAAAGATCTTTACTGAAAGCTGACAGCTTAGAACTTACAGCTTAAAAATTACATCTAATGTTTCACATCATCCTTTTCAGATATTAATAATGTATAAAATTGTATTTTTTATTATTTAAACCTACGCAAATAGAGTCTGGCGAAGTAAAATAAGAAAAACAAAGTATTATATTTAAATTATCTATGATAAACAGCCAATTTTCTCAATCACCTTTGATTAACTCCGATATAAAAATTGCCATTATTGGTGGTGGAGTTGCAGGCTCAACTATTGCCTTGCGTTTTGCAGAGTTAGGTATTGATACTACGTTAATTGAGAAAGGACAAAGTTTGGTTAACGGACCTCCTTTTTGTCATTTACATGCTGGTGGTAATTTATATCGTGAAATTTCAGATCAACAGTGTTTAACACTTTTAGAACAGTCGATAGATTCTATAAAGGTTTACCCACATAGTATTAATTATCGTCCTACTGTCATAGCTTTACCAAAAACAGATCACGGTGAAGTTGCTGATCTTTTACCACGCTTACAAAAAATTAGTCAACATTATGCTAAGTTAATAGCCAAAGATCTCAGTAACAAAGTGTTAGGAGAGCCTGAAAATTATTTCTTATCATTTGATCGTAATGCTTTAGAGCGTCTTAAATCTAAAGAGTTACCAAAACAAGCTAAGTGTAATGAAGATTGGTTAGTCGCATTTGCCCAACAAGTTGACTTAGATAAGTTGAAGTATCCCGTACTTTTAGTTCAAGAGTATGGTTGGTCTGCATTTCGTTTAGCTGCTATTGCAGCAATTGCGATTGATAAGCTTCCGCGTTGTCACCTCAAGCTAAATAGTAAAGTGCTTAATATTACTCAATTAGTTAATAAGGAAAAATGGCGGGTAAGTTATGCCGATGATTTAAGTGGCAGTAAAATTAACGATGATTTTGATTACATTATTAATGCCTGCGGTTTTAAAAGTGGCGAAATCGATGACATGCTTCAAGCTAAACGACAACGTATGGTCGAATTTAAAGCCGCGTATGTAGCTCACTGGCCTCAGTGTGAAGGACTATGGCCAGAAGTTGTTTTCTACGGTGAACGCGGCACACCTAATGGTATGGCTCAGTTGACCCCATATCAAAATGGTTACTTTCAACTACATGGCATGACACAAGATATTACTTTGTTTGAGAAAGGCCTTGTGGCAAGTAACGACGAAAGTGCACAACCATTATTAGCTAAGCGTTTTATTAAAAAAATTGATCAAGCTTGGCCTTTAGCATTAATAAACGACAGAACACTAGGCTCTATTGAACACCTTGCTCGTTATATTACTAATTTTAGCCAAGCAAGTGTTGCCGCTAAACCTATGTTTGGTGCTCAACAAATTCCTGGAGATGATGCTACTTTGCGTGCTGCCGATGTTTCATTTCACGGCAAACACTATGCGCGAACTGAAATAGTAAAAGCCTCTTCTGCATTAGCTGCAGCAGATGCTATTTTACAAAACTTACAAGATGTTGGTTTATTGAGCAAACAACCGTTAGAGGAATACCTACAAAAACATTATTTCCCCGTTACTTTAGAGTGTACTGAAACCGAAGTTACTAACCTTGCTGTAAAACTTGCTTGTCAAAGGAATTACCCTGAAGAGTTAGCAAAAAACTTTATGTAATAATGGCAGTAGTTCAGGGAATGTGTCTAAACACCAGTCAGGCTTAAAAACGCTAATATCTTCGCCATAGTTATAACCATAAGTTAAACCTATACTTTGCATATTTGCGGCTCTAGCTGCCATAATATCGTTTTTAGAATCACCAATCATTATGCATTGGTCTACTGTTACGTCTAAAACTTTGCAAGCATGTAGCAATGGAAGCGGGTGTGGTTTGCGCTCGGTTAAACTGTTACCACCCACTAATAATTCGAATAGCCCAGTTAGATCGTACCCAGCAATAATAGGTGTAATAAATTCGGCGGGTTTATTGGTAATAATTGCTAATCGATAGCCTTTGTCTTTTAACGCAATGAGTGTTTCTTTGACGCCTTTATATAATACAGATTCACTACAAAGGTTATGTTCGTAATACTTTAAAAATATCGCTAATGCGCTACTTATTTCCGCTTCACTGAATGTTTTATTAAGAACATTATGCTTAATTGAATGCTTTAACGCACGTTCAACTAAAGTTCTAGCACCATTACCTACCCAGCCGCGAATAACTTCCTGTGAGAACTCTTTTAAATTGAGTGTTACTAACATATGGTTTACTGCTTTTGCTAGATCTGGTGCGCTGTCAAGCAATGTTCCATCTAGATCGAATAACAGTACAGTTTTATTGTTTTGTTTCATCTGTACATTCCTGAAATTTTATAAGGTGTTGTATGTGTGTAATAAATTTATGTGGATTGAGTTCGAGCTTTTAGATTACTTTCCTTTTTTGCCAAAACAGACACTTAAAAAGTGAAAGTGTATTAAATACCTGCTCAGCTTAATAGTTTATAAAACTATATTAACACTTTGGCGAGACCTTGAAGTAATCTTTTTTAGAGGGGGCAAGTTAATCACGAAGAGTGAAGTTTATGAGTTCGTTTGTACTTATTCAATAACGCATTACAAACACGGGTTCATTATCTTAGCTGGTATGAGGATAATGATATAGCAAGCTTGCTTTTTAATTTTACCCAGAAAAATTTGGTGCTATAAATGCTGAACACTGTATATCAAGAGAACAATTCATATTTCATTTAAGGTTTTGTATATAAACTTAAAAGTGAAGTAGGTAAGCTTTGTTGAGATAAAGTTATAACGTTATATATTTAAATTTAAGCCAAAAAAAAGGGAAAGCACAAAGTACTTTCCCTAATTACTACACTAGTTGGGTTCTAGTTATATCCCACTTATGGGTTATAAGTTACGTCTAAGCTAACACCGCTTGCAGCAGAATAACCATAAATACCTATATGCCATGTATCAGCTACTGGGTTAGTAAACGCACAAGCCTCTGTGTTGCCACTTTTATATGGGCGACAATCATAAGTTGAGGTTGTTGGTTTAGCACCTCGACGAATATACAAGTCTGCATCTCCAGAGCCACCACTCATATTAAAATCAAGTGTCGACATACCCGCTGGGATATCAATTGTATAGTAAGTCCAAGCACGACGTGCAACAGTGATGTCTGTTACAGATGCACTACCACCTGTAGCTGTGCCACCACCCGTTGAAGGCTCAGTAAAACTACCTGTTAAGTTAACACCAGAAAACGCTGAATAACCGATAACTTTTATGTGGTATGTTCCTGCTTGTGCCGTTGCAATTGGACAAGATTCAGCATTACCACCTTTATATGGACGACAGTCATAACTTGATGTTGTAGGAGCAGAACCAAACTTAACGTAAAGATCAGCATCACCACTACCACCAGCCATAGTAAAGTTTAAGTCTGTTGCACCTGCTGGTACTTCCATTGTAAAGCTTAATTGTTGTGAAGTTGAGCCCGCTAAATTTGTTTTAGCCACACCGTTCGCTAATACATTACCACTTGATGGTGGCGGTGTTGTTCCACCACAACTTGAAGCTAACGAGTCTGATGCAGCTTTTGCTTGAACTAAACCAAAACCAGTTTTATCGTCACGGCCAGCTGTACCTAAATCAATAGCAGTTGACTTTAATGCATTACGAACTTCTGTCGCAGTACAGCTTGGATTATTACTCCAAACAATTGCCGCTACACCCGCAACATGAGGTGTCGCCATTGATGTACCGTTGTAATAAGCATAATCCTGATCACCTACAACGTTTAAGTTAGCATTTGTACCAAGCTGCCCCATAAGTTGTAAACCTAAGTCACGATTTACTGATACAGTAGGAACGGTGACGTCAGTATTTGCATCAACTAAGAATGGATTTTGAAGACCAGGGCGAGCACTGTTACTGTAAACAATTACCCCAGAGGCACCAGCATCAGCACAAGCTTTTGCAGGGTTTATTTCCGGGTAGTTACTCCCTTTTTGGTTATCATTACGCTCAGCTAGACAAATGTTACCTGATACGTTTGAACAGCTATAGCTGCTACCTGAAAGTGTACAAGCGGCTAAAACGCCATTGGCTGAGCTATTTACGTTACTTACCGTAAAGCTACCACCACTTTGAATATAATGAGTTTGTGGTACAACTTCGTCATTACCATATGTTGTAGAACCTAATGTGATGTAACCTAAACGACCATCACCAGCAACGGTAGATAAAATTGCTTCACCGGGAGCTGAAATTTCAACTTGAGAGGTATACTGAGAGAACTCTGCATGTTGACGACCTTGGTCAAGTGCGCCTACCGCCATTACAGAATCGTATGAAGCAGGGTAAGACAATGTTGCATCACCGTCGTTACCTGATGCTGCAATGAGTAAAACACCTGCATCAGCTGCGGCTTGTAAAGAGTTACGTTCAGCGTTACTTGATCCAGCACCACCTAAACTCATATTGATAACTTTGGCACCGTTATCTACACAAGTATCAACCGCATCAACTAATTCACCCGTGTAACCCCAGCCTGCAGCGTTAAATACTTTTACAATATGCAAGTTAACATTAGTGTTAGGCATAATACCCACAACACCTTCTGAATTATTTACAGCTGCAATAGTACCAGCAACATGCGTACCGTGAGAGCCTCCATTTTGGTACCAGTTTCCTGTACCTGAATTGTTAGTACCAGAGGCATTGTTAGCATTTAAATCTGGGTTAGCACGTTCGTAACCTGAATCGATTACACATACTGTCATATTGGCAGCATCATCATCAGACAACAGGTCTGATTGCGTGTCAGCAATACCCCAAGGCTGATTTTGCGCCATTAAGTAACGCTTTAAATCTGGTTCAGCAAACTCAACATCTGCATGGCTGTTCAGCTCAAGCACCATAGCTTTTACATCATTAATATGCTTTTGCTTACCTAAGGAAATAACATGGCGGCCATTTTTAAGTTTCTTTAAATGTTTTAAGCTATGGCCAGCTTTTTTCGCTAAACCTTTTGGTAATACTTTCTCTGATGCAAAGCCACTTAATGTTTGTGCTTCGAATCCATTTTTATATTTAACAATTATACGATCAGTGAAGTTATGGTTTTGATATTTTTGATCTTCACGCCATTGACTAAAATCTGCATTTACGGCTGTTAAGGTGTTAACTGCATTAACAGGTGTAAGGTGTATTTCTTCTGCTTGAAAAGTTTGTGCGTTGCTTGTTGCGGCCATTATAGAAAGTGATAAAACACTTAACCCTAATATTTTGTTATTTCTCATCTAAAGGTAACTCCCATTATTTTTACGCTGAATCTAGTCATTGAATACCACATCGGACGTATTGTTTTTTTCGTAGGATGATCAATCATCGAAATTAAGCATGGCTTTTTCAAAGTAATGTAAATAGCAATTAAAAGACTTTTTTTGATAAATTTACGACAAGCGATAATATTGGTTGTTTTTATAATTCACTGTTTTATATGGCTTAAATTTATATTTGTCGCTTTTATGTGAAAAAAAGTCGTGTTTTTGCTAGAGGCATTTTGAGTTGCTGATAATATCGAGCAAAGTTTAAAACGAACATTTTAAACCTTAAAAATAACCAGTGTTATTTAGCATGATATGTAGCTGGATGAACTTTAAATATATATAAATTCAACCTCTACTATTGTAATGCCAAACGCTGCTGGTTTTATGATTAAGAAAATATCCAACTTTTTACATACGCTGGATATTTTTGTTTACTTAACATGAAAAACAAATAGATATATCTAGTTAAAAGTTATTAAGTGGTGTGATAATGTTTACAAATCGCTTTATATGAAGCGACTAAATAGAGTGATATCGACATAACTTCAGTCGTTGTTAGTTATTGTAAACAAATGTAGTTATTCACCTTACTGTTTTTAAATAAAGCTTTATAAGATGTAACGGGCAAAGGGGATTAAAATGTCGTTCACTTCGAACCAAAATAAGATAAGAAATTTTTCAATTATTGCAGGTGTGTTTACCTTAGCAATGGTCATAGGTTTTAAATCGGTAGCTAATACCGATGAAACATCAAAATCATATATCATCAGTGCCAAAAATTTTTCTGTATTAAAAGATAATTTAAAAGCATTGGGCGTTATACCTACACATGAGTTAAAAATTATTGACTCTGTGGCTGTTGATTTAACTGATGAACAACTAAGTAGCTTACAACAAAAGCAAAAGGTAACAATAAATACCAACCATAAAGTTAAGTTAAATGGACAAACTTATGGTCAACGTAGGTGGCAACCTAAATCGGTTGTAACTGAACAAGTAGATGCGACTTATGTTCATCAAACTGGCAATTTTGGTGAAGGCGTAACCATAGGGTTTTTAGATACTGGCCTTGAGCATTTATCTGGTTTATCAACTGACTTATATGGTCGAGATAAAGCGTGGGGCACATATGATGCGATAAATGATACGGTCAGTAATCATGGTATTGAAGAAAGTGGACACGGTACACACGTCGCCAGTATTGCAGTAAATAGTGATTACGATAGTTACGGACAAATATATGGTGTTGCGCCAAATGCTGCCCATGTAGGTATAAAGGCTTTTGATGCTGAAGGTAAAGCAACATATGCAGACGTTATACGTGGCATTAGTTGGGCATTAGATGTTAAAGAGCAAATAAATTTACGTATCTTAAATATGTCATTTAGTGGGCCTGTTCGTTCGAATTACTGGGAAGATCCATTAAACAAAGCGGTAATGAAAGCTTGGCAAGCTGGCGTTGTGGTTGTTGCATCAGCCGGCAATAAAGGCTCTGCACCAATGACAATAGGTGTTCCAGGAAATGTACCTTATATCATTACTGTTGGTGCAATGACTGATGATTATACAGCTTTTGATTACTCAGATGATAAAGTGGCTAGTTTTAGTGGTGCTGGTCCTACAGCTGAAGGTTTTGTTAAACCTGACATTATCGCTCCAGGTGGACATATTTCAGGGTTAATGGCTTTTGATTCTCAAATCGTCTTAGAACACCCTGAATTTCATGATGGCGGGCGTTACTTTGAAATGTCAGGTACATCACAAGCAGCAGCAGTTGTTTCAGGCGTTGTAGCTTTATTACTTGCTGATAATCCTGCTTTAACTCCTGATCAAGTTAAATGTAAGCTCCTTGCAAGTGCCTACAGTGCAAATAATAGTGATGGCAGCAAACGCTATAGTGTCTTTCAGCAAGGTGCCGGCCTAGTTAGTGCTTATTACGCAATAGAGAGTGCTGAGACTGATTGTGCTAATAAAACTTTAGATATAGCTAAAGACTTAAATGATGAAGAACATTTTTCAGGGCCATCAAATATTAATGATGATGGAAATTTCTATGTAGAGGGCTTAGGGGAAGAGTATATATGGGATACTAATGATACTAGTTTTTCTGGTGATGCAATGCTTTGGAGAACATCTTTAGAACCTTTTAGTGCTTGGCAGGATACTGCGACTACAGATGCGATGCTTTGGAGAACTAACTTTGAAACAGATGCCATGCTTTGGCGAACAGGTTTTGGAACTGATGGTATGTTATGGAGAACCAGTTTTGAAACAGATGCCATGTTATGGAGAACAACAATAGATATTAACAGTTGGGTTGAGCCACAATAATAATATATTAACTGAAGGAATTGCTTATTATGAGTTACTCCTTCAGTTAAGTGGTTGAACTTTAGGTAACAGTCTTTAAAGTCAACACACATATTTCACTTATGAAAGTATACTATTTTTTCATTTACATTCTTGATAAGTGTTTTTACTTGCACTTAGGAACTTTAAAAATTTTAATCGAGTTTTATAATAATTCACCTTCAACAAAACGTATTTTATTCCAGATAAAAACTAAGACAAGCCCCAATTAAGTAACCTAGACGTTACTCTATGCTAATAACAGGTTAAAGCTAACTAATGAGTAAGAAAATTTATTTATGTTTCACTTTTCTATTTTGCAATGTGCTTTTCGCTCAAGAAAGTAAATTGTTTAAGAGTTTTGCCGTCGATAATCCAATGTCTTATAAATATGTCATGTCAATTGTACAAGATAAGAGTGGCTTCATGTGGTTTGGTGGTCAAGAGGGAGTACATAGATTTGACGGTCATCAATTATTGAGTTTTTATCATGATACAGGCGATAGCAGATCATTAAGTTCAAATGTTATTAGTAGTATGATTGTTGATACTAAACAACGTCTTTGGATTGGAACTCGAGGTGGAGGGCTTAATCTTTATAATGAAGACTCCAATACATTTACCCATTTAACAACAAAGACTCTAGACGCTCAAATTAGTAATGACGGGGTTAATACTTTATTTGAAGATAGTGAAGGTAAAATATGGATAGGCACCGAAAGCGGATTAAATATTTTATCAATAAAAGATGAAATTTGGGACGTTACTCAAATACAGCAAAAACTAGGAAGTAAAGTTAGTTTATCACATAACACTGTCTACTCCATTACTGAAACTAAAGAACATGAAATTTGGATAGGTACTAATGGTGGTGGTATTTCAGTATTTGATTTAGACGGTAAGTTTAAAAACACAATAAAATACGAACTAAAAAAAGAAGATAATTACGCAAATAAATACGTGAATGCACTTTTTAAAGATAGCAAAGGGAATATTTGGATTGGTACCGTTGATAAAGGATTATTAAAATACTCGTTCACCGATAACAGTATTGTTCATTACGTTTATGACGAGAATGATGAGACATCACTCAGTAGTAATACAGTACATAATATATATCAAGACTTTGAAGATAACATTTGGATAGCGACTGATAATGGCTTATCTATTTATAATGATCAGAGCAACTTATTTGAGAGGTTTACCTATTCTGCAAGTAATCCATATAGTTTAAGTAGTAATTACATTATGAGTTTTTTTGAAGACTTAAATGGCTTGATGTGGATTGGCACAAACAATGGTCTGAATCGGTGGAATTCATCTATGACAACATTCCGTCAATATTCAGAAAGAGAACATCCCGCAATCGACCGACCAAATATAACTAGTTTTGCCCAAGCGAATAAAGACAGTATCTATTTTAGTGCCTATAACGGTCGAATATATCAATATTTGGTTAATTCTGATCAAGTTATAGAGTTAGAGTTAAACAAGTTTTTTAAAAACTTACGTGTTATGACTCTATTTTATGATGATAATTCGCTTTGGGTAGGTACTAGATCTTCAGGTTTATATAGAGTTGATTTAAATACTCAGTTAATTACCTCATTTATTCATGATGAAATGGATGAAAAAACCATATCTGCAAATAGTATTACCGACATTATTAAAGACAGTAATGGGGTCATATGGGTATCTACATTCTATCAAGGCTTGAATAGGCTTAATTTAGATGGAAGTTTCACGCGATATATAAATGATAAGGACTCACCTACTCAAGGTCCGAGCAACAATTCTATTTTACACTTGCTGGAAGGTGAAGCCGGTATTATATGGATTGCAACATATGGAGGTGGGCTTAGTCGTTTTGATACAAACAACAAAAAATTTCATCATATATTTAACGATAAAGCTAACCCTAATAGTATTTCTAGTGATTTTGCCTGGTTCTTATTATTAGATAATGATAAAAATTTATGGGTAAGTACTCAAGCTGCTGGACTCAATGTACTTTCATACGAAAATAGGCTTGCTGAAAATTATCATTTTAAGCGCATAGGTACTAATGACGGAATGAAAAGCCAAACTGTCTATGGCATGATTCAAGATAGCTTTAACGATATATGGTTAAGTTCAAACCAAGGCATAACAAGGTACTCCGTAAACTCTAATGTTTTTAAGCACTTCGATCTTAGTCATGGATTAGTCGATTTAGATTATAATCATGGCGCAATCTTTAAAAGTTTGGACGATGTCATTTATTTTGGTTCAGGAAAGGGGGTTTCTAGTATTCAGCCCAATAAAAATAGAAATAAAATTAAACCACCGCAAGTGCGATTAACTAACGTTTTTAAACTTAATGAGCCTATGGCTCTACCATCATCTGTATCAGACCTTAAAAGCCTTGAACTTGACTATAATGATTCACTCATTTCGTTTGAGTATGTCGGGCTTAATTATGCTTACCCTGAATCCACAAAATATAAATATCGATTACTTGGCTTCGATCAAGAGTGGATAGACGCAGGAAAATCACGCCGTGTTACCTATACAAACTTACCTGCAGGAATTTTTCAATTACAAATAATTGCAGGTAATAGTGATAATGTCTGGAGCAATCCGGGCTATTCATTGGATATAACAGTAAAACCTGCGCCTTGGAATACCTGGTGGGCTTATATTCTATACACTTCAATTGTCGCTTTAGCGTTACTGCTTTACTCTCGAATGTTAAATCGTAAGCTAGTTGTAGAGCAACAACAAAAACTTTACTTAGAGCAACAAGTGCACGAAAAAACGGAGAAATTCACCTCTAAAAACTTAGAATTAGCGCAGGCGAATAAACAGTTAGAAAAAGCGGCGATTGTCGATAAAGTTACCGGGGTGAAAAGTCGTCGCTATCTAGATATTTATATTGAGCAGACTAGCCAGCTTATGCACCAAATGCATCAAAATCTATTACCTGTTCAAAGAGAAATGCTGCCAAGACTGTATATTTTAATGGTAAGAGTTAAAAGTGATGAAGCTGTAAATAATAGCCAATTAATTAATTTAACTGACTTATTACATTACAGTAGAAACAATGATGATCTCGTTATTCGTTGGTCGAGCGATACTTTTGCGGTAATTGGATACGAAAAAGGGAATAATGCTAATGAACTTGCTGCACGTTTATCTGGTAGGTTAAATAGCGTGGTTAATATTGATGGGATTACAACTTTTAATATGGCTTATTCGTTTTTTCCATTTAGTCGAGAAAACCCGCTGCATTTGTCTTGGGATCAAATTAGCGTGATGATTGAACAAGCTTTAAATTATACAGATGAGAATAAACAGCTTTCATGGTTAGGCTTATGTGGGCCTAAATCAAAGTCTTTAGATTATCTACAATTAATGCAGCAAAGTAGTTTTGAAAACTTAAAAGAACAGATAATAATTAAGTCAGGTTTAACTTGATAAAGGTGGTTCTGTTTTCTGTCTTTGTTGATATTGCTTAGGCGTACAGTTAAACATCTCTTTAAAACAACGACCGAAGTAAGTTTGTGATGAAAAGCCAACATCAAGTGCTATACGGCCAATTTGAGAGCCATTTTTTAATAGCACTTTTGCTCTTTTAAGTCGAAACTCTTTAATATAATTATTAGGAGTTATACCTATTAAGGCTTTGATTTTACGTTGTAGCTGGCGCTCACTCATTGCCATTTTGGCGGAGAGTTTGATGATGTCTAAGTCAGTATCAGTATAAACTACAGCAGTGATAGCTTCTAACTTTTCTAAAAACTTACGATCAAGCGTAATGTCTTCTTCGCTTGTTTGCGCCAACTCAGCTGCATTTTCAAAGCTATTAACTTTCCTATTTTTTTGCAGATCTTTATTAAAATGTTGTAAATAACTTTTTTGAAGTTTATCTCTGCCAGTAATTAAGTTGCCAATGCGAGTTAACAACTCTTGATGATTAAATGGCTTACTTAAATATTCATCGGCTTGTAGGTTTAAACCAAGTAATCTACTGTCTAAATCAGAGCGAGCTGTTAATAATATAACAGGTATATGTGAGGTTAATTCGTGACTTTTTAGTTGCTTTAACACAGCAAAACCGTCAATGCCTGTAAGCATAATATCGCAGACAATTACATCGGGTATGTATTCTTGGGCAAGTGTTAGTCCTAACTCTCCGCTGCCGGCGAGTAGGGTGTGATGTTGTTGTTCAATAACTTGTTTTATATGACTTTGCATGTCTAAGTTATCTTCAATCACCAATACCACTTTCTGACTATGCTTTCGAGTATTATTAATAGGCGTACTAGACTCTACAAGTAAAGCTGCTACCTCTGTTTGGGAAATACTCACAGGCGCCGACATTTCTTGTTTAATTGGCGTTGCACATGGAATAGTTAACGAAAACTTGCTGCCTTTACCATAATCACTAACAACGCTTATTTGCCAATTATGTGCTTTTACTAACTCGTTTACTAATGATAAGCCAATACCTACACCAAACACGCCTTGATTCTTTTCGTCATCGGCTCTATGAAAACGTTCAAAAATTTTGTCTTGTGATTTAATATCAATACCTATGCCGGTATCAATAATATCGAGAGTAAAGTTATCGCTATTAAGATGAGCAATAACTTGAATGTTGCCTCCGCTAGGGGTGTATTTAATGGCATTGGTAATCAAGTTGAAAATAATTTTTTCAAACGCTTGTGCATCACAATCAAGCCATATATTTTCAGGAATATCACAGTGTAAATGCAAGTTTTTTTGTGTAGCTAAGCGACTGAATGAATCGGCGGGCATAGACATAAGAGTATGTAAACGGTATGTGGCAAGTGTAAGTTGCGGATTATCAGACAATCTAGACAACTCAAGAAGTTGCTCAACCATACGAACTAAACGCAGGCCGTTTCTTTTTGCCGCTTTTAACTCTTGTCCCTCCTCTTCAGAATGTGACTTCATTAAGTAGCGATCTAAAATACCATTAATAATGGTTAACGGTGTTCTAAATTCATGCGAAATGTTTGCGATGAATTTATCCTTTAAATCTAAAGCTTGTTGTTCGGCAAGCTTACGAGCCGTGAGGTTGATGAATGTAATAACGACTAAGGGCTGCTCTTCTCTTTCTGCCCATTGTAACTCTGCTTGCACAGGAAATTGTGTATTATCTTTTCGTGTTGCCATGCACTCAACTGAAATGCCGCTATCTTTGCGCTGTAAGGTATAAACATTACTTTTGAAGTCAAAAAAGTAATGCATTTGGTCGTCTGCTGAGAAAAATTCATTTACCCGAGTACCAATAATTTCTCGCTCTAAACACTGAAATAATTGCACTGCTGCCGGGTTGGCAGATAATACCTTACCTTCAGTTGTCGTCGTTAAAATAGCATTACTAGATACATTAACAATCGCTTTATCTTCGCTATTAAGTAAGCTTTTAGTGAGTTGTTGGTTAAGGTTTACTAAAGACTGCTGCACAGTACTTTGAAAAACAATTTGTTGTTGTTGTTTTTTATTTAAACGATGATTTCGATAATTTATTGAGCTTAGTAACACCAAGGCTATGGTTAACCAAATACCAATTAATAGCGATTGTAGGTATGAATCAATGTGGTAATGCAAGTTTAACTCTATGCCGGCTAAATGCATCAAAATAGCACAGGCAACTAATAATATGAGATATAGCTCAGATAAAGACGCTTGGCTTGTTTCAGATGGCGGCTCTGGTAATGCAAGGGAGTTAGTTGCAGCAAGAATTAGGGCACAATAAGGTAGTAGAATGAGCAGAGTATGCAGATATAAAGGGAAGTATATGGGTTCCCAATAAACCATATAATGAGCAAAATGTTCAAGCAGCATGGCTCCTGCGCCTATACTTAATACACTATAGATTTGGCGCCAAAACTTATTTTTACATTGATAACTATTTACAGCTAATCGAATAAATATAAGGGCGGCAATTAATAAATGAAACAATTCAGCAGAAGCTGTTTTATCCGAGGTACTAGCGGCAAATTCAATGGGCAGTAAAACCAAGTAACTAAAGCAAATAAGCGTGAAAAGTATTGCGGCAACCCGGCTACTGATATTTTTAGAGACTTTAGCTTCGGTGATGTGAGGGGTCGTTTCAATCGCAAGCAAAATAAAAAAATAGCAGAATAAAGTAAATAACTCACGTAAAAGCAGGTTGTTTTCTACCAGGTAAAAACTAAATAATAAATTTGAGGCTAATGACGATACAAGTGCGAGTGTAATAAATTGCCAAAACAGTTTAAGTGCTTTGGTTTTAATTTTTATATAACTAAAAGTAACAAAACCGACACTGAGTACTTGAAGTAAAAGCAAAGGTCCTTTCTCAAGCCATGTATGACTATTAGGAATAACATCATGCATTAAGAAATAGGGCAATGAAATAACAATGATGCATAACGTTAAAAGTAATTTTTTTTTTCTTATTTGCAAATTCATAACCTAATGGCTTTTGTTACCATGTCAAAAATATTATGGGTATTTAATATACCTTCTTATAAACAGTATACCTTATGTTAATTTTTTGTGAATCATTGTGATTGAATCAAACGAAAGAAGCGTTTATTAAAGACATTAGTAGCTTTTAGGCTTACTGAATGTGTCGACTTTATTGCGCTGTTTAACGACTTATATTGTTCGCCCTTAGGCAGATTAGACGCAAAAATATAATGCGTAGGAATGTACAGTTGAGATCAACGTATATTAACGCTTTTCACTTGTGATATCGGTTCAGCGTTTATTAGCGCGCTCGAAACTAATTGCACGTAAGACAAATCAGCCGTAGAAATATAATCGCCAGAGACACGTTTAATTAAAATAACGCGCTAAGAAAGTTTAATATTTATATTTAACGTGAGTAGAATTCAATAAATGCACACTTTGAAAAGGCTGCTTAACTTGGCGAAACTACGATGAATTAACACGCCAACATCGACCATAAAAGCACTGTTTACAACAAGTCTTATTGTAGTTTTGCAGTTTAGGGCGCGCTACCCGTGTTTAAAAGCGTTGGCAAAACGCCGCTTTGTAAAGAACTAAAACACCATTTTTTCGTTATGGATATTTTCGTTATGGTTAGTTTCGTTATGAGTATATGTTGCCATTGTTTTCAAGTTCGGTTAAATAAATGCGTGTCATTAACTCAAGTTGATGATAATTAGGCAACATGTGTTCGCACAGCTTATAAAAAGCCTTGTTGTGTTGTTTTTCTTTAATGTGAGCTAACTCATGCACTAGGATCATTTGCAATAATGCTTCTGGTGCTTTCTTAAATACACTACCAATTCTGATTTCGTTTTTACTTTTTAGTTTGCTGCCTTGTACTCGCGAAACATAAGTATGTAGACCAAGAGCATTATTAATAATATGAATTTTATCATCGTATTTAACTTGGCTCAGTGGTGCTGATTGTTTTAAATACTGCTGTTTATATGTTAAGCAATATTGTCGTAAAGCCTTGTCAGTAGTAACACTATGTGGCTTAGGGAAGTGATTAAGTAAATAAGTTTTGAGCTTGTTTTCAACAATCAGCGTATGTACTTGCTGCTGTATGTCTTGTGAGTAATGAGAGAGGTACTTTAATGAAGTGGTCATTTTGTTTTTCTGTTTCATTAGCTTGCTGAGCAGTATATGGATAAACAAGTATTAATTTAATACGCAATTACTCGCAAATTATAAATGAAAATAGCGATGGTGATAATCGCTATTTTCATTTTTGGTTAGGTATATACATTAAAAGCTTGGTCGATTAACTTTTTCTCTTTAAATACCTTTATTCAGATGAATGGGTATATTTCTGATAAAAATTAATTAAGCCAGATGTTGAGCTATCATGTTCTGCGCTAATATTGCCCGAGGATAACTCTTCTTGAATATTATTGGCTAAACCTTTTCCTAATTCTACTCCCCACTGATCGAACGAACATATTTGTAAAATAATCCCTTGTACAAAAATTTTATGCTCATACATAGCGATTAAACTGCCTAAAGAACGCGGAGATATACGTTTCATTAAAATGGTATTGGTAGGGCGGTTACCTTTATGTACTTTATGCGGAGCCACTTTATCAATGTAATCTTGTGTGCGCCCTTTAGCTTTTAAATCCGCTCTAACTTGAGTCTCGTTAACCCCTTGCATAAGAGCCTGGGTTTGCGCAAAAAAGTTTGCCATTAAGGTTTCGTGATGGCCCTGCACTGGCGTAACACTTTCAACAGAGCCAATAAAGTCTGCAGGTACAACATTATTACTTTGATGTAAGTATTGGTAAAAAGCATGTTGGCCATTAATACCTAGTTCACCCCAAATAGACGGTACAGTAGGGTATGAAATAGAGTCTCCATCCCAAGAAACAGATTTACCGTTACTTTCCATTTCCGCCTGTTGTAAATAGGCTGACAACATATGTAAAGATTGATCGTATGGCAAAATTGCTTGGGATTGCGCGCCTAAAAATGTACAGTTCCACACACTTAATAATGCCAAAATAACCGGTGCATTTTCTGCTAAGGGCTTATTACAAAAATGTTGATCAATCTCATGTGCACCTTCAAGTAACTCAATGAAGCGCTCAAAGCCTAAATCAATGGCAATAGGTAAGCCAATAGCTGACCAAAGTGAGAAACGACCACCAACCCAATCCCACATATCAAATATGTTTTCTTCAGCAATACCAAACTCAGTGGCATTTTTTTTATTCGAAGATACTGCGACAAAGTGCTGTGCAATGGCTGATTGATCGAAAGACGATGATACTAACCATTTCATAGCGGTTCTAGCGTTGGTCATAGTTTCGGTGGTAGTAAAAGTTTTACTTGAAACAATAAAGAGCGTTTTTTCTGGGCTTAAAGGCCTGAGTACATTAGCGATTTGTGTGCCATCAACGTTAGAAATATAATGTACATTTACGCTGTTATCACTGTATTGATCGAGTGCTTCAGTGACCATTTGCGGGCCTAAGTTTGAACCGCCAACGCCAATATTGACCACATCAGTAATACGTTTACCTGAATAACCACCCCATAAACCTTGGCGAACTTTTTCACTAAAGGTTTTCATTTTATCTAGCGCTGCTCGCACATCGATATTAATGTCTTCACCATCAAGCATTATCGGCTTATTGCTGCGATTTCGTAGCGCTGTATGTAATACTGCGCGATCTTCAGTGCGGTTAATGCGTTCACCACTAAACATTTTTTCACGCCAAGCTTCCACATCACATTCTTTGGCTAAATCAAACAGCATATCCATTGTAGATGTCGATATAAGGTTTTTTGAATAATCTAAGAGAAAAGGCGCAAGTTGAATAGAGAATTGCTCAAACCGGTTTGGGTTTTGTTTAAATAGCTCACTCATATGTTGAGATTTCATCTCAAGTGCGTGATTTTGAAGATTCTGCCAGCTAGGTAATGAGGTTCTGTCGTGCATTAGATATCCATTGTAATTAAGTTAATTATTATTGTTTGCTTAACGGCTATATTGGCTTAAATATAGTTTAGTAAAATTTTATAGCGATGTTAATAATAGAAGGTCAAGCTCGATAACATATTCTTACTATAACTCACTATTTACTATATTTAGCTCACTGGCTAATAATTAATTAGTATAGATAACTAGATAATGGTTATGTAGAGATGTAGATTTAAGTTGCTGTATTAAAACAGGTAAATTTGATTGTGAAATTATAGTGAAAATGTTTTTACCATGAAATATTACAGTCAGGGTTACAAAAACCTACTCATAAATTTTTGTAGCGAAATACTTTTATTTTGTAAAAATGATGAATGAAAATGATTAGTAATTTAATGGCATGAATAGCTGTTTTGAATAATATTAACACTATCATTATTTTCTATATCGATAGTGTTTTTAATCGGTTGAAGTCGCGGTTTTAAATACAGCCATTAAATTATCAACAAAAGCAATATTGTTTTGGTTTGATGCCGCTATTGTGATGCCAAATGGTGCGTAATGAAGAGTGTTAGCTAATTCATCAGATGTTAATCCGACTTTGCTTAACGATAAACGATTGGCCAATATTTCTTTTTCAATGCGTAAGCGAATGCTATTTTTGATGGAAATCTCTTCTTCTTGGATCAGATCTTTACAAAATGCTTGACCCGCATGTAGTAAATTTGATCTAACTAAGCTACTAGATACATCATTAAAAAGGCCCTCGCAAAGTTGAATAGTAAGCTCTTTTGTTTCTTGCCAAAAGTTAGTCTCTGATTTTTTGTATTCTTCTACTAAAACATTGTGTTGTTGAAAGTGTTGTTCTACAACGGCTCTAAAGAGTAATTCTTTCGACTGAAATTGTTTATGAATTGTCACACGAGATATGCCAGCGTAGCGACTCACCATAGATATATTTGCAGTGTCATAGCCATGTTGAAAAAAACATTCCATTGCAGTATTTAATATTTTCTCAGTCGTACTTGGCAAAACTTATGCTCTTTCTAAATAATTTTTCCTATACTAACGTTAGTGGTGAGATTAAACAACAGGTTTACACTAGTTGTTAATGTGTAAACCTGTGATATGATATGTTCACTTTTTTTAAATTAATTTATATTTTGAGGTTAACGTGAATCGAATTTTTATACTTGTCGCCGTTTTTGTACTGCAAGCTTGTTCTGAGTCAACGGAAGTAAAGCAAGAAGTTGCACCTGTTGTAGTACAACTTTCGAGCGCTCAAGTAACAAGTTTAGCTAATAATTATGAGTTTCCTGCGTTTGTTTCTGCAGTAAAAAACGTAGATCTAAAATTTGAGGTTTCAGGGCGTTTAATCTTTGAAAACTTAATTGAAGGAAGCCAAGTTAAAAAAGGAAAAATTCTAGCTAAAATTGACCCTAAACCTTTTCAGCGTAAAGTAGAAGAGAGTAGGATTCGACATGAAGATGCTCAGCGAAATTTAAAACGAATTAAAGATGTTTTTGAAAAAAATGTTGCTTCTCAACGAGATTATGATGACGCAAAGTCACAATTTTCAATCACTAAAATAGCACTTGAAAATGCAGAGCAAGACTTAAGCTATTGCACCATTAGAGCACCGTTCGATGCTGTTGTAGGTGCTAGGTATATTGAAAATGACAGCTTAATTCGTTCTGGCGACTCGCTTGCTAATTTACAAGACAGGTCGGAACTCTACTTTACTTTCGAAGTGCCTGAACGAATTATGACCGCTAATGTTGGTAATCGAGATGTCAAAGCCTCTGCACACATAATTGGCCAAGAAGACAATGTTTACGATATACACTATGTTGAACATAAAACCACGCCTGATCCTATAACACAAACTTACGGTGTAACCTTTGCGTTAAAAGGAGAGGTGGCTAACGCTTTCTATCCTGGTTCGCGCGCTATTGTGAATATTATGCCTAACAACAACTCAGAAAGAGCCTTACTTGTGCCATTAAGTGCTTTAGTGGGGAATAGCGATGCTGGTTTTAGTGTATGGCGCCTAAATGAACAAGACAGTAAATTAACGCAAGTGAAAGTAAACGTTTCTAAATTACACGGTGAATATGCTTTGCTATCCTCTGGTATTAAAGCTGGTGATAAAGTTGTCTCTGCTGCGGTAGGTCAAATGCGCGAAGGGTTATTAGTCAGAGAATATAAGGCGACGTATTAAGATGGATATAGCACGTTATTCTTTAACTAAACCAATTAATATTTGGCTCATGTCAATTTGTTTTATTATTGGTGGCATTGTTGCCATGAGTAAAATAGGACGTTTAGAAGATCCCGCATTTACAATAAAGCAGGCGGTTATTTTTACCTATTATCCCGGTGCAAGTGCTGAACAAGTTGAGAAGGAAGTTACAGAGCAGCTTGAAATCGCTCTACAACAAATGTGGCAGTTAGATATTTTAACATCGGTGAGTAAGCCGGGTTTTTCTCGAATTACTATGGAAATTCAACCTTATATTGACGGGCCATTGTTACCTCAAATATGGGATGAATTACGTAAGCGATTAAGAGATATTGAACGAGATTTACCGCTTGGGGCTAGTCCACCTGTAGTTATAGACGACTTCGGTGACGTTTACGGTATTTATTATGCTTTATCGGCGCCTGACTTTAGCGAAGATCAAATGCGAGAGTTTTCTCGTATAATTCGTCGAGAAGTTTTAACGGTCGATGGTGTAGCTAAAGTACAAGTGGGGGGCATTTTAGAAGAAGAAATTGTCGCTACTATTGATAGCTATCAAATATCAGGGCTAGGTATATCCTTTCCTGAGCTTCAGCAAGTTCTCGCCAGTAACCTGAAACCTTTTAGCGGTGGTAGGCTATATGTTGGTGACAAACAAATTAGAATACCGATTGAAAGCTCAACCAATAAAATAGAAGAAATCGAAAACTTATCCATTGTTGTGCCCGGTAAAAATGCCTCGATAAAAATTAAAGATATTGCCACCTTAACCTTACAGCCAGTGGAAATTCCAAGTGGTTTAAAACGTTTTAATGGTGATAGTGCGGTTACACTTGCCATCTCTGCGCAAAATGATATCAACATTGTAGATGTTGGTCATAAAATTGATGATAAGTTAGCTGAAGTATTAGCAAAACTTCCTACAGGTATTAATGTTTCAACAATCTATAACCAAGCAAAGATTGTAGATGAGTCTGTCGACGGCTTTATATTGAATCTTGAAGTATCCGTAGTGGTTGTAACTCTCGCTCTGTGTTTATTTATGGGCTGGCGTTCAGGTGTTGTTGTTGGTGGAACATTGCTCATTACCGTTTTAGGCACAGTATTAATTATGTGGCTATACAACCTTCAACTGGAGCGAATTTCTTTAGGGGCAATGGTTATCGCTATGGGTATGTTGGTTGATAACGCCATTGTTGTCGCAGAAGGGATGATGCTGAGAATGGAGAAAGGTAAGTCAGCCATGGAGTCTGCTAGCTTTATTGTTAAGCGTACTCAGTGGCCACTGCTTGGCGCTACTATCATCGGTATTGCTGCATTTTCTGGCATTGGTTTATCTGATGATGCGACTGGTGAGTTCTTATTCTCATTATTTGCAGTGGTACTTATGTCTTTAATGCTTAGTTGGATACTTGCCGTAACGTTAACGCCTTTACTGGGTAAGTATTTTTATAAAGTTGGAGATAAAGAAGGTGCAGAAGAATCACATTCTTTATTCCATAAAGCTTATTTAGTGGTTTTACGTAATGCATTACATTGGCGCGGAGTTACCTTAGCTCTTTTGGTTATTATTACTATTGGTGCTTACGCGAGTTTTGGATTTATTAAACAAGGCTTTTTCCCTCCTTCGAATACACCAATATTTTTTATTCACTATTGGGGACCACAAGACTCAGATATTCGGGCAACAGAAACTCATATGAAGGCTGCTGAGCAGTTAATCCTCGACACGCAAGGCATTGAATCTTTAGCCACGTTTATAGGTGAAAGTTCAGAGCGCTTTACGCTGGTATTTGCTCCTGAGTTACCTAACGAAAGTTATGGTTTATTTTTAGTTCGTGCAGAAAATGCAGCTGATATACCTCAGTTAGCGCAAGGAATCTCAGCTAAATTACAACAAGCTAACCCCAAGGTTAACTTTTACGCTGAAATTATGCAGTTCGGTCCTGGTGCTGGCGCCAAAATACAGGCGAGATTTTCAGGTGAAGACCCCGCTATTTTAAGAGAGCTCGCAGAGCAAGCAAAAGCAATATACTTTGACGATGGAAAAATCAGGGATATTCGCGATGATTGGCGCGATAAAGGCATTGTTTTAGCACCAGAATATGATGATATCGCAGCGGGTATTGCGGGGGTTTCTAGAAGCGACTTTAGTCAGGCAATAAAGTTCTATACTGATGGCTTACAAATTGGGCAATTACAAGATGGCGATTACCTTTATCCTATCATTGCTCGAAATAGCAATACAAACTCAGATCAACTAGTTGCTTTGGAAAACAGCTTAGTGTGGAGCAGTAGTCAAAGAACTTATATACCTTTTAAACAAGTCAGTGGGAAAATGAATTTTTCAAGTGAAGAACTACTGATAAATCGACGAGATCGGGTGCGTACTATAACGGTTAAAGCTGAAGCTGGCTTCAATGAAACAACAGGGGAAGCCTTTAATCGTACACAAGCAAAAATTGAAGCGATTCCTTTGCCAACAGGTTACAAACTTGAATGGGGTGGAGAATTTGAATCAGCAGGTAAAGCACAAGCTGCTTTAGGGCAAGGTTTACCGCTTGGCTTTTTAGTAATGTTTATTATCAGTGTGTTACTGTTCGGTAGAGCAAGACAACCTATTATTATTTGGTTAATTGTTCCTATGGCTGTCGTCGGTGTTGTAGCCGGATTATTAATCGCAGACTTACCATTTGGCTTTATGTCTTTACTTGGGTTTTTAAGCTTGTTTGGCATGTTAATTAAAAATGCCATTGTATTACTCGAAGAAATAGACTTACAAATTCAAGAAGGTAAAGATAAGGCCGTTGCTATTGTTGAAGCAAGTCTCAGTCGTTTAAGGCCGGTTTCATTGGCTGCTATTACCACTATTTTAGGGGTAATGCCTTTAATACTTGACCCATTTTTTGCTGATATGTCAGTAACCATAATGGGAGGCTTAGCTTTTGCGACCGTTTTAACTATGATTGCGGTACCTGTGCTGTATAGTATTTTTTATAAAATCAGAGTTGAGAAAGTTTAATTTATTGATTTATCATCATTAAATAACTCTACACTCTCTAAATCAATAAACGAGCCATGTTAAGGCTCGTTTTTTTTATCCCAAAAAAGTATTTTCGTCTGTGTTAATGAATTAAGGGAATTTCTACTCAAGCCTAATTTAATTTTGATAATGTTATTCGTTTCAATACATTTAGCTTTTTTAATTGGTCAAAATTGACAGGGTAGAATAGATGCTCTACTCTAGGGGTAGAGCATCCATTCTACCATTGGGTTTATATGTTAAAAGAGCAAATTACTATCAGTCTTGAACACACATTTAGTCAGTATGGTTTTGCAGAACCGAGTGTTGCTGAGCTTAAAAATGCCTGTAATGTTAGTTTACGAACGTTATACAAACATTACCCATCAAAAGAGGCGATGATTGTTGGTGCTTTAGCGTATCGCCATCAACGTTATCTTACTTTTCTACGAAATGAATCACCATTACCGGGTGTGGAAGCGGTGCTGCATATTTTTGATAAACTGGAGTGTTGGATGGAAAAGTTTGCGCCGCATGGTTGTTTATCAATGAACGCAATTTCTGCTTTTCCTGAGAACCTTTTAATCAATCAAGCTGTTGTAAAGCATAAAAAGGATGTACTCGAGCTTCTTGGTCAACAGAGCCAAAGAAGTGATATGGCTGACACTATCTTTTTAATACACGAGGGTGTTTCAAATGCTTGGCCAACAATGGGAGAACAAGCGGTTATATCAGCTAAAAAGGCATTATTAACATTATTAACGGAAGGTAAATCATGAGTATTATCCCTAAAACTATGTCAGGAATACAACTTACAGGTCATGGCGGGCCTGAGGTACTTCAGTACAATAGTAGCATTCCCGTTCCTACACCAACGCCAAATGATGTACTGATCAAAGTTTATGCCGCGGGAGTGAATAACACCGATATAAACACTCGTACAGCATGGTATTCGAAAAACAATAGCAATAGTGAAGATGCAGGATGGGCAGGTACGGCTTTAACGTTTCCTCGAATTCAAGGTGCAGATGTTTGTGGTGTTATCGTCGCTGTAGGTAATAATGTAAGTGAAAGTCGTATTGGCGAACGGGTTATAATTGAGCCATGTCTTCGTGAAGCAAACAGCCAAGAACTAGAGTCTCCTTGGTATTACGGCTCTGAATGTGATGGTGGTTTTGCTGAATATACTGTTGTAGCAGCGAAACATGCTTATAAGGTGAATAGCTCGCTTTCGAATATAGAATTAGCATCTTTTCCGTGTTCGTATTCAACGGCTGAAAATATGTTAAGCCGAGCGAATGTAAGCGCGCAAGATATCGTCTTAATTTCGGGGGCTTCCGGTGGTGTTGGCTCTGCTGCTATTCAGTTAGCTAAAGCGCGAGGGGCATACGTTATTGCCATTACTAGCGCCAGTAAAAAACAGCAGGTTTTAGCGCTGGGGGCTGATAGAGTATTATCACGAGATATGGATCTAATTCAGGCGTTAGGTGAAAACAGTATCAATGTTGTTATAGATCTTGTTGCAGGAGAGCAATGGCCACAATTTTTAACATTGCTAAAGCCTGGGAGCCGATACGCAGTGGCTGGTGCCATTGGTGGAGCTTCAGTTGAATTAGATATTAGAACATTGTATTTAAAAGACTTAAGCTTTTATGGCTGTACTGTGCTTGCACCGAATATATTTCAAAATTTGGTTGATTATATTTCACAAGGAAAAATTAAGCCGATTGTTGCGCATACTTTTCCTTTAGAAGAAATTAACACAGCACAAGAAACCTTCTTACAAAAGCAACACGCAGGTAAAATTGTTCTTAAGGTTTCATCGTAATGTGGTAGTCACTTATTTGAAGAGCCATTGCTGAAATCGCGACTAAAAAAACTGTACAAACAATGGTGCAGGCTTTATTTTTAGGCGTTTAGCGCAAGTAATAGCAGTAAAAATTAAGCTAAAGCTAAAGTAAATTTATTAGGCTACTAAGTTAATAGATAGCCTAATGCATTAGTCAATCTCAAGTACCTTTTTTAACGGGCCTAAATGCGGCTCGAAATTACGCCATTGTTCTACCGCGCTTTTATAAATAGGTTGTCGAACCTGTTCAGAGCTTGGCGTTTTAATATTACGTTTGGTTTTATGAAAATCGACGCATGATTGCTCAAACTCTAATCCGATAAAATTAAGCATTCTTCTTACCTGTGTTTCTAGGTCATTAACAACATCTTCATGATTTACTGTTAATACGAAGCCGGGCAATACATCTTCCCAATGTGCCATAAGTTTTAAATAAGCTTGGTAATATCGACCAATGTCTTCAAGGTTATAACTAAAATCTTGCCCTTCAGCAAATAGCTGTTTAAAACCACTGAAACAACACGCCATGGGCGAGCGCCGGGCATCTATAATTTTAGCATTAGGTAATATGAGTTTAATTAAACCAATGTGTAAGAAGTTATTTGGCATTTTGTCGATAAACAATGGCGCTTTATCTCTAAATACCTGAGTTTCATCTATAAACTGTTGGCCAAAACGTTTGAAATAATCGGGGTTTATTGTCGCTAAATTTTTAGGGTATTGGGCTTCTTCATCCCCTTGGCTTTTACTTCTGCCACGTAACCTTGATGCTAAACCTAAAATGTTATGTAGTTCCATCGTGCCATCGACTTGGCTATGCGAAGCTAATATTTGCTCTAATAAGGTTGAGCCTGCACGCGGTAAACCAACAATAAATATAGGGTCGGGCGCGTTTAATCCCAATTTACCGCGAAGCTGGAATAGCTCACGGGTACAATATTTAATTTGCTGTGCAACTTGTTGTTCTATTTTGGTGATATCAAAGCCACTATGCGCATGCTGTAATTCATTACCTTTTTGATAAGAATTAAAAGCTTGGTCGTAGTCTTTTCTGTCTTCAAAGGCTTTACCTGTGGCAAAGTGGAGTTGAATCCTATCAATAAGTGCTAAATCTTCACTGTGTTGTTGCGTTTGCATTTGCGCAATTTCATTATCGCTAAAACGATAGGTTTTAGTATTGGCTAAGCTCCAATAAGCATCGCCATAAGTGGGACTTAACTGATAAGCTTTTTGATAAGACAAGATGGCGCTATCAATTTCACCTTTGGTTTTTAATGCATGACCTAACTGTAAATGAAAACCCGGTACTTGATCGTTTTCGGCAACAACTTGCTCGAACAATTCTATCGCTGATTCGATTTCACCTAAGCCTGTTAACGCACTGGCTTTAGAAATTTTAAAGCTTAAATTATCAGGTTGTGCTTCAAGTAAGGTTTCAACTTGTTGTACGGCAGTTTTGTACTTTCCTAATCGAATAAGTAAATTAAGGTACAGCGAACGTGCATGAATATGGCTTGACTGCAGTTCCAGTGCACTCGCTAATAAAAACTCAGCATCGTCATAGATTTTTAGCTCTATGCCTATTTCAGCCAGCATACACATACCGTCAACATGGCGTTGATTATTTTGTAAAAAATGTCGACATAATTGCTCTGCTTTTAAAAGCTTACCTTCGTGCATAAACTCAGTAACGGCAAGAAGTGCGGGCGGTAATTTTTTTAGACCTTCTAGATGATTCGCGGCTTTTTGAACATCTGCTTGTTGTTTATCGTCGCGGTATAGGTGAATTAAAGCCTGCCAACTGGCGACTAAACTTGGGTTAAGCTTTACGGCTACCTCAAAAGATTGTTTTGCTAGCTTTGGCTCTTTCATTGCTAAATAGATAAAGCCTTTTTCTTGATTTGCACGACTGTGTTTACTGTCAATGTTAAGTAGTTCATTAATACTGTTTAGTGCAAGTGTTAATGTTTTTGCATAGCGCTGAGCTACAGCAATTAAATACCATAATTCAATGTTATCTTGCGAATTCTCACTTTGAGCTAGTAACTGTTTAGATTGTTGAATAGCATTTTCGAATTTTGTCGTTTGGATTAATTTCTGAATTGATTTTAATTGGCTTTCAATTGAAGGCTGAGATGTATTGTCCAATGACTTAGCTCCGAAGCAAATGAGAGGGTTGATAGGTTTTTGAATACTTTACAATAAAAAACCGTTTGATACAGATACCAAACGGTTTTTATTTCGATCATATTAACTTTTTAGATTTATATTACGGCTTAATAAAAGTCGTAAGAGAATCTAAAGCCAATGGTGCGAGGTCTATTAGATACAACTTTTGGTGTATATTGTTGAGTATCAACATACAAGATTGCACTTTTATCGGTTAAGTTATCGATGAAAAGTTCAGCCTTCCATTCGTCGTTTGTCACACCAAAGCTAATGTTAGCCAAAACATAACTGTCTTGAACATAACGACCACCAGCAAAGGTTTGGCCATTACTGCCTTGGTAATTTACCCCAGAAAAAACATCAGACTCTTTTTCGATACTTAAGCCCGAGCCTGTGCCATAAATTAAGTTGGTAGCATCTTCAATCATATAAGCATCCATCACCATGCCAGCAAGTCTTTCGCCAGTATAACTGATTGAACCGTTTACATAGCCAGTCATATCTCCCTTAATAGGGTAGAAGTACTGTGCTTGTAGGTTACCTGAAAACTTAGCTGAGTAAGGTAATCTACTACCTTCTGGTGGTGCAATACCATCTAACTGAGCATTAATTGAGGTTAACTCAGTATCCAAAAAGCTAAAAGCACCTGATATAACTAAGTTGTCTGTGGCTACCCAACTAAAGTCACCGTCAATACCTTTAATTTCAGCGTCACCTACGTTATCAGTAAATACTAAAAAGCTGATGTTGGTAGGGTCATAACGCGACGTTTGTAGATCCGATATTTTTGAGTAATAAGCTGTCGCATTAAAACGTAAACTTTGATCGAGTAGTGTTGATTTAAATCCTAACTCTATATTGTCTAAGCTATCTGTTGTTGAGTAAACAGGAATACGGAAACCTTCAAAAGCACCTTCTTGGTTAGCAGCAGAGCCACCACCAACACGGTTAGTCACCGGCGGTCTAAAACCTTCTGAATATGATGCAAATACCATGACATCGTCATTAATTTTCCAATCAACTGAGGCTTTGATAATAGTGTCATCAACTGTTAATTTACCGCTACTATCAAGTAAATCAGTTTCTAATTGACCACTAGCTATAGCAGCTTGAATAGCCGCGGCTTCATCAGCACCAAAAAACTCAGTTAACGCTTCATCACTGCCGTCACCAAATGCACGTAATCGACCACTTACATCAGCGGTAGTTGTAGCACCTTTATAAATGTCGTCAATTTGATACCAACGGGCACCAAAGCTTGCAGTAACGGTATCAGTAATATCGTACTCTAATTGCCCAAATAGCGCGATTTGATCAATAGTATGTGTTACATCGTTAACAAAGCTTACTTCAGAAGAGAAAGGACCGCCATTACTGTTAATACCCTCACTACCGGCTAATTCTCTAGCTAAGTTAGGGAAAAGCTCGGTATTGGCTATTTTAAATTGCCCGACAGTTGACAGCTCTTGTGTGTCATAAAAAACACCAGCCGTAACACGCCAGCGGTTTTCAGCTGAAGTATTCATACGTAATTCGTGGGTGGTACGCGAACTACTTGTTTCTTCTTTATAAAACTTAGTTGGGTCAAAACATTCTTGTGCATCAGGCGCACTTGCATAGTTACAAACGTAATAAGCAGAGAATTGACCACCGTTAGTGTAACCAGTGTAATCAATAGTTGAATTGATATCACGGTCTAAATAACCACCAGTATAAACAACGGTAAGGTGCTCAAGACGGCCTTCTAATGTCCACGTTGTTAAACCAAAATCATCATTGTTGTTTTCAGGCGTGAAACGGTTAGTTGAAGTTTCACCTTCAAGGTTAGGGTCGTAAGCAAATACACCTTCAGTGTCTAGAGACTGTTGAGTATGCTGAACAAGTAGATCCCATTCATTGTTAATAATGTAAGATAAACCAAAACGTGCACCTGAGTAATCTGCCGTGTTGAAGTCATCTTCTACTAACGCATCATTTTGAGGGATTTGAACCGGTGTATTGGCTGGATCGGCTAATTTAGCAAAATTAGCTGAGATTCTATCAATAACGACAGCGCTACCCGTGTAACCACCATTGTTAGGATCATTTTGAATATTATCAATCCAACCACCTTGGTGATCATTATAAGCAGCAACACGTACAGCAAGGCTGTCAGTTAAAGACATATTAAAATATGCTTCAACCGAGTTACTCATGTCGCCGCCTTTAGTGGTACTAGTGCTAGTATCAAAACCCGCAGCAAAACCATCATGTGTTGGCTTATTCGTTATTAAGCGTACCGTTCCTGATTGCGAGCTAGCGCCAAAAAGTGTGCCTTGTGGCCCCGGAAGTACTTCTATACGTTCAACATCTGTTGCATAAATGTCTAGGTTACGGCCTTGCATTGAAACCGGTTGTTCATCTAAATAAAAGGCAACAGAAGGTTGTAAAGCTTGTACTGATGAAACAGAAATATTCGTTTGAGTTGTTGCTGCGCCACGAATATAAATTTCGTTTTGTCCTGGACCTGTGCCCTGAAAAACAACGTTTGGCAAAAACTCAACATATTGGTCAAAATTAGAAACACCAAGGGTTTCTAAGCTGTTACCGGTTAATGCGGTAACCGTAACAGGTACATCTTGAATTGATTCAGAACGTTTAGTTGCGGTTACTTCAATAGTTTCTATTGAGGCTTTGTTTTTGGTTTCTTCTGCGTATATATTTCCTGACGCTGCTAGTGCTGTTAACACCGCACAGTGCAGTTTGTTAAATTTCATATAGATATTCCCTAGGTATTTTTTTATAGATAAGTCGTTAAATATAGTTAGTGCTCTAATTATTAAAATACTTAGAACACTAACTATATTTAAACTTACGTAATGTTAACAAAAGATACATTTGTTTACAAAAAAACATAATTATTGTTGAGTTACTTCATAAAGTTAAAGCAATATTGTTTACATAGAAGGCTATTTACACCTTGATTAACAAGATATAATATCAATACAAATTAAAATAAGGGGAAGGTTTTGTCTCTAGCCGCTCGTAGTCAATTAAATAAAAAAGTATTCGTTAGCGCATCCGCTATTATTATTGCCCTTTTGCTATTCGCCGCAGCATTACCTAACCAGGCGCAAAGTTTATTCACGATTGTACAATCAAGTATTATCGATAATGGCAGCTGGTTTTACGTGCTTACGGTTGCATTTATATTCTTTTTTGTAATTTTCTTAGGATTCTCTCGATATGGAGACATTCGTTTAGGGCCAGATCACGCCACGCCTGATTACTCAATGTTGACTTGGCTTTCAATGCTATTTGCGGCCGGAATGGGCATAGGCCTGATGTTTTTTGGCGTAGCAGAGCCCTTAATGCATTACTTGTCGCCACCAACAGCAGATAAAGGCTCTGTAGCTGCGGTGCAAGAAGCAATGAAGATGACTTTTTTCCATTGGGGACTTCATGCGTGGGCAATTTACGCCATTGTTGCTTTAGTTCTTGCCTATTTTAGTTATCGTCATAGTTTACCCTTAACGTTACGCTCTGCGCTTTATCCATTAATTGGAGATAAAATTTATCAATGGCCAGGGCATATGGTCGATGTTTTTGCTGTTGTAAGTACCGTATTCGGTGTTGCTACTTCTTTAGGGCTTGGTGCTTCGCAAGTTAATGCAGGTTTTAATTATTTATTTGGCATTGATGTTTCTGTGACTAATCAAATACTCATTATGACAGGAGTTATCGGGCTTGCTGTTATATCTGTGACTACTGGGCTTGATAAAGGCATTAAAATACTGTCTGAAACTAACATGATTTTAGCTGTTATTTTATTAATATTTATTTTTGTATTAGGCCCAACGGTATTTTTATTACAGGCTTATTTACAAAATATTGGCGATTACTTAGCAGATATTGTGCATAACACCTTTAACTTATTCGCTTATAAGAAAACCGATTGGATCGGCGGCTGGACAATATTTTATTGGGGCTGGTGGCTAGCTTGGGCACCTTTTGTTGGTTTATTTATCGCTAGAATTTCTCGTGGTAGAACGATTAAAGAGTTTATTATTGGTGTTATGTTAATCCCAACATGTTTTACCTTGTTTTGGATGACAATTTTTGGCAATAGCGCCATTGATTTGGTGCATAACCAAGGTGTTGCAGAGCTCGGAGAAATGGTCAGTAAAGACTCATCAGTGGCGTTATTTGTTTTCTTAGAGAACTTCCCGATATCAACATTACTGTCTTTTTTTAGCGTGTTAATGATCGTTATATTTTTTGTTACCTCGTGTGATTCTGGCGCTATGGTGGTTGATATGCTTTGTTCACATGGTAGTAATAACACGCCATTATGGCAACGCGTTTATTGGGCTATTGGTATCGGCTTAGTGGCGGGTATTCTATTGCTTGCTGGTGGGCTTAACGCCTTACAAACCATGACTATTGCCAGTGCTTTGCCTTTTGCTTTGGTGTTGCTACTTGCCATTGTTGGCTTAATTAAAGCCCTAAGGGTTGAGGCATTTAAACAAGAGAGCCAGTTAATCTCAGCAGTTCCCCATGCGGGGAATGAAAGCAATGACAGTTGGCAGATGAGATTAAAAAATATTGTTGATTATCCGAACAAAGCTAATGTTAATAAATTTATTAATCAAATTATTGCACCGGCGTTTGAAACTGTTGCGACAGAGTTGAAGAAGAATCAAGTCAGTGTTGTAGTTTCGTATGAAGATGGCTTGAGCTTGACTGTTGATCATGGCGAAGAGCAAGCGTTTGTTTATCGTGTACTTGCTCGAAAACATTCTCAACCCGATTTTGTCGTTGAAATTGATGAAGACGAAGATGAACAAAGTTACTACCGAGCTGAAGTGCATTTAGGTGAGGGCGGGCAAGATTACGACATTATGGGCTGGTCAAAAACGGCAGTGATCAATAATGTTATTGATCAATACCATAAGCATTTACACTTTTTACATTTACTACGTTAACCTTTAGGGGCGTCAGCTTTAATTATACTGCTGGCGCTCATTGCTTGTAATTCTAAAAGTGGTGCGGCATCTATTTCATCCGCATTCATCATTTCAGACAATCGTTCCATTGAAGAAAGTAATTGTGATTGTTCCCACTGGGCTAAGCTAGAGAACTTATTAATAAAGTGTTCTTGCAGTGCTTGTGGCGCACTCAATAATAATGCTTTACCGTCGTTAGTTAAAAATAAACCTACTTTACGCTTATCTTGTGTGTCACGTACTCTTGAAATTAAGCTTTTGTTTTCTAGCCTATCAAGAATATTAGTCACTGTTGCAGCACTTAAGTTAACGTTTTTCGCTACTTGGCTTGAGTTAATACCAGAGGCTTTATCAAGCTCTAACATAATTAATAATTGCGGGCTGGTTAAGCCAGATGTTTTATTAAGGTGTTTAGAATGCAAATCAATCGCGCGGATTACTTTTCTTAAAGCGATTAATAGTTCTTGATGTTTTTCCATAACAATAGGCTTATATGAGTTAATTGTGGTAGTTTAATCAAAATTACCAGATGCGACTAGGGTAAATGTATATTTAAGCGCTATTGTAAATACGCTTACGATAGGTGAGATACTAATATCATTGCTTTTTCTTGAAATTTAGTTGTTTAGCAATAAAAGAAACAAGTGAATAAATTCGTTTTATTTTTGCGGTATTTGTAAATTGAGTCAAAATATAAAAATAATAAAAGGGTAGGTAAATATGAGGTTTCCAAAAATAGGGCCTGCATTTTTAGTCACAGCAGCGTTTATTGGACCAGGTACCATAATCACTGCATCTATGGCTGGCGCTAACTATGGTCTTTCATTGGTTTGGGCCTTGTTATTTGCAATGGTGGCGACTATCGTTTTACAAGAGATGGCGGCAAGATTAGGTATTGTTAGCCAGCAAGGTTTAGGCGAAAACATTCGCCATGCGATTAAACAACCCGTAATTAAAGCCTTGGTTTTAATGCTTGTAGTTAGTGCTATTGTTGTGGGTAATGGCGCTTATCAAAGTGGCAATATTTCAGGTGCAAGTTTAGGTTTAGTCAGTGTTGTGGGGCAGCTAGGCTGGGAAGTTAATAATGCACACTACTTATTTCCTATTATTATTGGATTAATAGCTTTTTATTTATTAAGTACAGGTAGTTATAAGATTATTGAGCGAGCATTAATTGTTTTAGTTGGCTTAATGAGTGTTGCTTTTCTAGTCACTTTCTTTTTGAGTGAACCCAAATGGCATGAATTAATAACGAGCTTTGCTGCTTTTGAACTACCCAATGGCGCAACGTTAACTGTAATCGCGCTGATTGGTACCACCGTAGTCCCTTATAACTTATTTTTACATGCTTCTACTGCTAGTCAAAAATGGCATTCAATTGACGATATATCAACTGCAAGAAAAGACCTATTTATTTCCATTCCGCTTGGTGCGTTAATTTCAGTTGCGGTACTCTCAACAGCTGCTTCAGCATTCTTCGGTAAACAGATAAGCTTGCAAAGTGCAGCAGATATAGCGCCGGCTCTACAACCTTTATTTGGTGATTCAGCAAGCATATTTCTTGGTTTAGGTTTATTCGCAGCAGGTATATCTTCAGCAATTACTGCGCCTTTAGCAGCCGCTTTCGCCCTTAGTGGCATTTTGAATTTAGATAAAAACCTGAATGCTTTTGGCTTTAAACTGACTTGGATGATTATTTTAATTATGGGTGTCGTTATCAGCAGTATAGGTTTTAAGCCCGTGTCAGTTATTTGGTTTGCTCAGGTAGCGAATGGTATTCTTTTACCCTTAGTCAGTATCTTTTTGTTATGGATAATGAACACTAAGGTATTAGGGGAACATAAAAATAATGTTTGGCAAAATATTGCAGCTGCAGCTGTTATTTTTGTTACCTTAATATTAGGCGGACGTAGCTTAATGTCAGCGTTTGGTTTGCTATAACCGCTTTAGGTTAACAGTAAGATTGTACAAATAAGAGTAAAGGTTAATGGTTTAGTTTATGTTTTAATTTATGTTTTAATTTAACGTTTACTCTTATTAAAGTGCTGTTAAGTTGCTTATAGAAAATTAGATGGTTACTTCCTTATTAAAACAGCTTGTTTTCATTATCAAAAGCGGCTTTCATGTTATTAGCAAAGGCGATAAATTTTTCTTTAATGGTTCTTTTAACCGCAATAGTTAATGATCCTAAAACCACATTACCCTCAATAGTAATTACAGGCGCTTGCTTATTTGCCATTGAAGGAGCTTTATTCTCAATATCACTAATAACACCAAAAGACTTACAAACAACATTAATATTTTCAGGTACGTAAATTTTGTTACTGCCTAATATGCAATTTAATTTAATTGTTACATGTTGATGCTGAAAAATAGCGTCAGTAAAGTCGAGTACTGCTTCGCCTAATATACTATGTATGATGATAGTTTTTGGTACATTCCATTGGCCACTGCGTTCAAGGTTACCTAAAATATTTCTCAGACTTAAATTTTCATCACTTTCTGCATTACTATAGCTAGGGGTAAATTGGTGTACTTTATTATCATTATATTGTGTGTCAGCTTTTAAGGTTAAGTCAGCAACGAGAGCAATAATTTCTTGGTGCTTATTGCTGTTCATCGCGTCATCTAAACGACGTTCAAACGCTTCTGCTGAAATAACACCGTGACTATAGTTAAATATTAACTGATCGATTGTTTCTTCGCGTACTTGTTCAATTGGTCGGTCTTCCAGAATTACTGACATGTTCCACTCCATTATTTATATTTTATTTTGTATTAATGTTTATGTAATAAATAATAGCAAAGATAACGCCAAAATTTAAAGTTTATAAAATACAGTTGGTTATGAAATAAATCCATATTGGTTACTGTGAAATACGCCATTATTTAGTACAAAAATTAATACTCATCGTGTTTGTGGTTAAATCTTTAGGCTATTAAGCCTGAATTTACTTAGCGTGCTAACTAATGTTATAATTTTGCATTTTAGTTAGCAGGCTAAGTAGTAGGAGGGGGTTATGACCAAACAAGTTCCTTATTATGAATCTCTTAATTTAACACTGTGCGGTAATATGGGCCGTGTACATCGTCTATGTCGAGATGTAGTCACAATTGCTGTTGAGCCGCTAGGTTTAACACAATCTCGCTGGACAGCTTTAATACATATTCATATGCTAAAAGAAGGCGTTACACAGCATCAATTAGCTCAAAGTCTAGGAATAGAAATGCCTTCACTTACTCGTACATTAAAGCAATTAGAAGCGCAGTTACTTATTACCCGTTGTGTTGACGAACATGATAAACGCAGTAAGAATATTTATTTTACTGCGCAAGGTCGCAAAATATTGCATACACTGAAAGAAAAAATAGCTGAAGTTAAAAGCCAACTCTATCAGGGGTTTACTGATACTCAATTAGATGAAATGGCACAGGGCTTAATCAAAATGGAAAATAATGCTCAAAGCTTTATTGAAAATAATCTCGTAAATAAGGTAAGTAAATGACACCAGATGAAAAGTTCACACGTTATGTAAGATTTTCCCTCATAGGGTTTGTGATCGTATTTATTTATTATTTAGTCGCCGATATTTACTTGCCAGTAACACCACAAGCACGGGTTTATCACCCGGTAGTGCAAATATCACCACAAATTAACGGGCGGGTAACTAAAGTGTTGGTTAGTAATAACCAAAGGGTAAAAGCTGGCGACGTACTATTTAACATAGACCAAGGCCCATATACCTTAGCACTTGAGCAAGCACAGTTAATGCTTGATGATGCCAAGCTTCAGAATAAACGTTTAGATACTAATGTTAAAGCGATTGAAGCGAACGTTAGCGCTGCAAAAGCTAAACAGCATGAGCAACAATTGTTAAAAGATAGAGGGGAAAAGCTTTATAAAAACAACTCAATATCTGAACAGTCACTTGAAACTATTCGAGCTGATTTCGAGGCCAGTAAAGCCAATGAAACAGCATTAACTGCACAATTAGTTGAAGCAGTTTTAGCGCGTGGTGAGTTAGGTGAACATAACTTAGCAATCAGACATGCCGCTAATACACTTGCTCAAGCTGAGCTAAACTTATCTTATACGCAAGTTCGTTCGTTAAGCGATGGGGTAGTAACTAATTTACAATTACTCGATGGTGCTTATGCAGTAGCAGGTAAACCTTTACTGGCCATTGTGGCAAAAAAGGCCGACTTAGTGGCTGATTTTAGAGAAAAGTCACTAATGAATATGAAAGCCGGCGGCTTAGCTAGAGTGGTTTTTGATAGTCGACCAGGCGAAGTGTACGAAGCTAAAATATTGACTTTTGAAGCCGGTGTTAGCGATGGCCAACTTAGTGCGAATGGTATGTTAAGTACCACAGAAACCAGTAACCGTTGGGTACGCGATGCACAACGTCAACGAATTCACCTTAAATTATTAGATAATGAAGAAATGATCTCAAATATGCCAAGCGGCTCGCGAGCAACGGTGCAATTATTACCTGAATCAAGTTTTGGGCAATGGTTTGGCGCTGCACAAATTAGGCTTATTAGCTGGTTACATTACATTTATTAATAAGGGCATTATGAGTCAAATTAAAAGTGGTGCGCCAGAGTTAAATGCTAATGGTTTGCGACAAGCGTTGCGAATTGCGGGAGGCTGCACCATTGGTTTTACCTTAAGTAAACTGATGAATTGGCCTAATGGTATATTTTTTACCGTTTACCCTATGCTGCTTTTAGGTATGATGCCGACGCTAAACCGCAGCATTATTCGACAATTCATTGCTTCAGCGGGGTTTAGTGCCTTTATGGTACTGATAATTCAAGGACTATTTTCTCATTTACCGGTAGTAATGACATTATTTACCTTTGGTGCATTTTGTTTTTTATTTCATAAAATGAGCAATGGCAGTGCATTTTTATTTGGTGCGTTAGGCGTTGTTAGCTTATCGATACAATTGAATTTTTCTAGCTATATTGATCAAAACAGCACTATTTATCCGATTATTTTAAGTAATGGTCTGGCCATTTTTATCACCGTGATTATTGCCGCTACCATGCATGCTATATTCCCTGATGTTAGCGCACGAATACTGCCTAAAATGCCCACTAAAGCAAAAGAGAGTATTCGCCATGAAGTGTTACTTTGTGCGACTGTTGCTACGCTTTCTTTTGTTGTTTTTCAGGTGCTGGATTTAAAAGATTCTATTTCAGCGCAAGCCGCATCAGTGTTAATTTTGTTTTCTTTATGCTGGAAGGCAGCTGGCATGGCTGGTTGGCAACGCGCTATTGGCACATTAATAGGTTGTAATGCCGCGCTTTTATCGCAATTATTTTTATATAATCATAGCGATTTTTTATTATTTCCAGTTGTTATTTTATGGATATTGTCTTTTGTATTTTCTCGCTTTCATATCTTAGGGGGCGGTGCACCAGGTATAGGATTTGGCGTGTTAACGACCTTTGGAATTTTATTTGGGCAATCGTTAGGACCAGGACAAGACTTAATATACAGTGCGCTATACCGTTTTTCTTCAGTATCTGTAGCCATTGTTTTGAGCTTGTGTGCTATTTATATTATGCACCATTTTCTTAATCGCTTTAGCGTAACGCGCCACCATACGTTTGAATAAATTCGTTTCGCTTTGAAAATGTTGAAGGTTGTCTTCATTATTTTTTAAGTTTAAAAAAGCCGTTAAATCATAAGATGTAACGGCTTTTTATTCGCATTAGCTAAAGATTAAAAACCACACTGTTTACCTTGGTTTTTCTCTTTCAACCAAGTTTGTAATGGCGCGAAATAGTCAAGAATAGCGGTTGCATCCATTTGTTCACTACCTGTTAGCACTTTATAGGCTTCTTGCCATGGCTGGCTTGAGCCCATTTCAAGTACTTTGTTTAAAGCAGTACCGGCATCTTTGTTGTTATAAATAGAACAACGATGAATAGGATCTGTGTTACCTGAAATTTCACATAATGCACGATGAAATTCAAATTGTTGAATATGTGCTAAGAAGTAGCGCGAATAAGGTACGCCGCCGGGTACATGATACTTAGCACCAGGATCGAAGGCATTTGATTCGCGATCAATAGGCGCTCTAACGCCTTGGTATTTTTCACGTAGCTCCCACCAAGCAGTATTATAGTTTTCAGGCGTTACTTCGCCCGAGTAAACCTTCCAACGCCATTGATCTACCATTAAACCAAAAGGTATAAAGGCCACTTTATCTAACGCCATTTTCATCAGTAAGCCAATGTCTTTAGATTCGTCTGGAATAGTATCAATTAGGCCAATTTCTTTTAAGTACTTAGGTGTTACCGATAGCGCTATAGTGTCGCCAATGGCTTCGTGGAAACCATCGTTAGCACTGTTTTGATAATAAACCGGTTGGTTTTGGTATGCACGTTGATAAAAGTTATGACCTAATTCGTGATGAATAACAGAAAAATCTTCGCCAGTTTTTTGAATACACATTTTTATACGTATATCGTCTTTAGCATCTAAATCCCAAGCCGATGCGTGACAAACAACATCTCTGTCTGCTGGCTTAGTAAATAGAGAACGCTGCCAAAATGTTTCTGGTAGAGCTTCAAAACCAAGTGAAGTGAAAAACGTTTCTGCCCCTTTAACCATTTTAATTTCATCGTAATTATTGGCGGCTAATTGTTTAGTAAGATCGTAACCAGGATCAGCATTCTCTGGCGCAACAACGTCGTAGATATTCCCCCAAGATTGTGCCCACATATTGCCCAGTAAATGCGCAGGAATTGGTTGATCTTGTGGCACTTTATCTTCACCATAAGTTTTACCTAATTCTGTGCGTACATAACAATGTAAATCATCGTACAAAGGTTTAACTTGTCCCCATAAACGGTCAAGTTCTTTGGCAAACTCATCTGCCGACATATCGTAGTTAGAGCGCCACATAGCGCCTAAATCTGCATAACCTAAACCTTGGGCACCTTCGTTAGCAAGTTCTGCTTGGCGTATATATAATGGTTTCATGTCAGGGCTAATGGTGCGCCATCCTTGCCACATTTCTAGTAATTCATCGTAATTACGTGAGCTTGCCATTTTAGCCGTCATTTGGCCTAAACTCAGGGTTTCACCTGATTCAGTGGTGTAGTTTCCTTTACCATACATGCTATTTAATTCAGCACCAATTTTTGCTAACTCGGCTGATTTAGCCGGATCTTGAGGCGCGGGCATTACTAAACTTTGCTTTAGAATATTTAGCTTACGTCGTTGGTCGGCGCTTACATCAACCGTGTCAAACTTAGCGGCCTGCATGGCAAACCTAACACCGGCTTCTGTTGATTTTTGGTCGGCAATTGCGGCAAGTGCAGATGTATCATCTGTAATAAAGTTAGAATTTATCCAGGCAGCACGACTACCTTCAATATTGAGTTGTACTAGCTCTTTCTCGGTAGCAGTTAAAAATGTATCAACATCTTGAACCGTTAATGCCGTGTTGGCTTTGCTGACAGGCTTAACGTCATTATTTGTTGTTTTGTCGCCATTGCAAGCACTAAGACTTGTGGCAACGATAAGTGCTGCGGCGGTTAATTTAAACGTTGGTTTCATAAGTATCCATTTTGTTATTTGTTAGCGATTTTTTCGCGCATTAGTCAACTTAATATAAGATCATAGCTAGTGTAAATTGAGATGAGTATATTGGCAACAGAATTGCTTTTTTGGCAATTTTAATGGGCTAAATTTAACCGATGCTAAATTTTAGGCAAAAAAAAGCTCAGCGAAAGGGGTGCTGAGCCGTTATATAAATATACTAGGGAAAGTATGAAATTTGCGTTTCACAAAGTTCTTCGTAGAACGCCAAAATATAATAGCGATTTCAGGTGTTTTTTACTGTGTTATTTGTGTAAAACTTTGTAATCATTTTATGGCTCAAGTACTATAAATAGGGCAAGTGCGGGCTAAACAAAATAAAATTCATGAAAATAATTTATTTTTATTAATGCACTCAATATTGTTACTTATATTTTATCATTGGGCGAGTAACATTTTGTAAATTCATTATGTTTCATTTAAATTTTTAATGCTTTATTCACCTTTAATTTTATCAGGTCTTTATTCTGAGTTGCGTTATTTTAAACGCTTGTTTAAACTGCCTGTATTAATTGTTTATTTAACCAGAGTTACGGCGCTATTTATTTATGAGTACGAAGAATAAAATACTAGATGCAGCAGAGAGTCTGTTTGCAGATAAAGGTTTTAATGGCACTTCTCTGCGTGAAATTACCAGTCAAGCTGAAGTTAACTTAGCTGCGGTTAATTATCACTTTGGTTCGAAAAAAGAATTGATTAAAGCTGTTATGTCACGTTACATGAATGAGCTATCTCCACGTTTAGAGTTGGCTTTAATTGCAGTGTGCGAGCAAGATTCACCCAGTTTAATTGAAGTGTTCTCTGCTTTTATTGAACCCTTATTATCACTAAATGAGTTTAAAAATAATGGCACTAGTAATTTTTTACAGTTACTTGGGCGAGGTTATACTGATAGCCAAGGCTTTTTACGCTGGTTTTTAACTACTCAATACCCAGGTGTAATTGATAACTTTGTTATTGCTGTTCAAAAAGCTTACCCAGCACTTGGTGCTGAAGAAATGTTTTGGCGATTGCACTTTACTATGGGTACTGTAGTTTTCACTATGTCATCAAGTGATGCCTTAATCGACATTGCAAAAAGTGATTTCGAACGTGAATTACAAATATCAGATGTGATCAAAAATGTGATCCCTTATGTAGCTGCTGGTGTTGGCGCACCTATATCGGTAAATCACTCTCTATAGCTTTTATGAACAGAGTTGTTTTTCTTAATAGGCTTGTTTTGTATAAGTTAATACCAAGCTAAAGTAATAAAACAATGTTTGATAGCTGATATATTTAGCTAACCAACTTTGTTTATTGATTTTATTTAGGTAGAGTAGCGACATATTTACTTTTTAAAGTGTTGTTATGGGTCCAGTCATGCTTGATGTGCAAGGCACATCATTGTCTCAAGAAGATAAAGAAATTCTCCAACATCCATTAGTGGGTGGCTTAATATTCTTTACTCGCAATTATCATTCGCCTGAACAAATTGCTGACTTAAGTCAGCAAATTCGAATTGCAGCTAAAAAGCCTCTATTAATTGCCGTAGATCATGAAGGCGGGCGAGTACAGCGTTTTCGGGACGGCTTTTCATTAATCCCCGCGATGGGAAAGCTATGGGAAATGTCGGAGCACAACCTTAGCTTAGCGAAAGAGTTGGCTAAACAAAGTGCAGTTTTAATGGCTTTAGAAGTACAAGCTGTAGGGATTGATATTAGTTTTGCACCCGTGTTAGATATTAATAATATTAGTGACGTTATCGGCGATCGCTCTTTTCATCAACAGCCTGACTTTGTTACTGATTTAGCTGAAGCTTTTATTGATGGTTTACATCAAGTGGGTATGAAGGCGACAGGAAAGCACTTTCCTGGTCATGGCAGTGTCAAAGCTGACTCACATATTGACTTACCGATTGATACCCGACCAAAAGCCGATATTTTCCAACAAGATTTATTACCATTTAAGCAACTTATTGCACGCGGTAAAGTTGATGCTTTAATGCCAGCACACGTTATTTTTCCTGATGTCGATAGCCAAGCTGTTGGATTTTCTCGTTATTGGCTGCAAGATATTCTACGCGAAAATCTTGGCTTTAAAGGCGTGATTTTTAGTGATGATTTATCGATGCAAGGTGCGGCAAGTGCAGGTGGTTATGTTGAGCGCGCTGAAGCTGCACAAGATGCTGGCTGCGATATGCTATTACTATGTAATAACCGAGCAGGGTGCGTTGATGTATTAGATAATGCCAATATTGCGCATTCATCAACCAGTAATCAAAGACTGATGCAGTTATTGAAAAATAGCGATAACAACTGGTCAACACTTAAAAATAATTCAAGGTGGCAACACGCTAGCAAGTACTTGAATAATTATGGTTAACTTCGCTGGTAGAAGCTTAACAAGTTAATTGCTAGCGCTATAAAAACTTTTTATTAAATAAAATCTTTTACCAAATAATAAAAATAACATTGGATAAAATTATGAAATTAACTCGACAGTTATTCATTCCGCTAGGCCCAATTTTAGCAATATGCTTTTACTTTTTATTGCAATCTTTGGGCATGGAGAGCAAAGCGTCTATTGCCGCAGCTATCACGTTGCTAACAGTAATTTGGTGGGTAACTGAAGCGCTGCCTATTCCTGCAACGTCATTAGTGCCTTTCGCCTTGTTACCACTCTTTGGTGTTGTTGATCATAAAACAGTTGCATCTGCCCTAGGTAGCCACGTAATACTGCTGTTAATGGGGGCATTTATGCTTTCCAAAGCCATAGAAAAAAGCGGTGCACACGAGCGTTTAGCTGTTTATATGGTGAGAATGGTTGGCGTAAATAGTGGTAGGCGTATGGTGCTGGGTTTTATGATCGCCAGTGCATTCTTGAGTATGTGGATATCTAACACTGCAACAACGTTAATTATGCTGCCTATAGCGTTGGCTATTCTTAAACATATTGATAACCAAAACCTTAAAGTTGCTTTAATCCTTGGCATTGCTTATGCCGCAAACGTGGGCGGTGTGGGCACACCAATTGGTACGCCGCCTAATGTTATTTTTATGGGAATTTACGAAGAGCAAACTGGCATTGAATTTGGATTTCTAGAATGGATGAAAGTAGGCGTGCCGATAGTGGTTTTAGCTGTGCCGATTATGGCTTTTTGGCTAACTAGAAACGTAAAGCTTGAACAAGAAGTGCATTTACCTACATTAGGGGCATGGCGTGCCGAAGAAACTCGTACTTTATGGGTATTTGGCTTAACAGCATTAGCATGGATAACACGCTCTGAGCCTTTTGGTGGCTGGAGCGGAGTCTTTGGTGTTGAAATAGCTGGCGATAGTACCATTGCATTATTTGCTGTGGTGTTAATGTTTATAGTGCCAAACGGTAAAGGTTCTAGATTATTAGACTGGGACAGTGCCAAAACTATCCCATGGGGTATGTTGTTACTTTTTGCTGGTGGCATAGCTTTAGCGAAAGGTTTTGTTGCTTCAGGCTTAAGCGATTTATTAGGACAATGGCTGGTAACATTCTCAAATTTACCTGCAATTATTATGATTCTAACCATTTGCTTAGTGGTAACTTATTTAACTGAAATAACCAGTAACACGGCAACGGCAACATTACTTATGCCTATTTTAGCGGCCGCGGCGATTGCCTCAGGTTATGATCCCAAAGTATTAATGGTGCCTGCGGCGATATGTGCTAGTTGTGCTTTTATGCTTCCTGTAGCAACCGCGCCAAACGCAATAGCTTATGGCACCGGTGAAATAGAAATTCAAAACATGGTAAAAGAAGGAGCGGTACTTAGCTTTATTATTGCCTGCTTAGTGGGCATTACTTGTTATTTATTGTTACTTTAAAAACGAGGTATGTCGCTCATGCGGCAAGTTTTGTCTAAACGAGAATATTTATACTTATGTTTAAATCAATAGCAACATTTGATGTATGAATAGAATAGGGTAGGTTGAGATTATTTAAAGCATACATCAGCGTTTTTCCTCATGCTATAGTGACCAATGCGTTTAAGTATTGGTCACTTTTTTATCCTACCAAGTTAAAAAATCAAATTGGTATACCTTAAAGCATTTTCTCTTTCAATAAACGAGCAAGTAAAACGATTGCGAACACCGCACTGTATACACCAAATATAGCCAGCATAACTTGTGGCATAGTAAAACCTAAAAACTGCCACTTAATATCACCACAATCGCCACTTGCCTCAAATAAAGCCGGTAGCCATTCGTGTAAAGGTGCCCAAGTAGGAAAGTTTGGCACAAACTCACAGCTAAATAGAAATGACATAGTTGATGACTGCATGTCAACATGTTCTAAAGCAATAATAAAGCCCCAAATTGCGCCTGTAGCCCACAATCCATAAGCGATGAACCGCATGATAAGGTTTTGACAACCTAAGGCGCCAATAACGCCGGCTAAAAATATTCCCCATACGGCTGTGCGCTGATAAATACACATAATACAAGGCTCAAGCCCCATGAAATATTGAAAATACAATGCGATTAGTTCGAAACATAAAGCGCTAGCGGCGAGTAATTGCCATGCTCTTTGGTTTAAAGGTAATTGGCTTAAAAAATTCACGAAATAATTCCTACTGCTGGGTTGTTGTTAATCCAACTTGGATTAAAAGTTAAGGTTTGAGAAATGCTAAGGCATGCTAGCAATAAACAAAAAGCGCCACAAGGGCGCTTTATTAGCTACATATTTCTTTATTCTGACTTACAAATATTAATGGCCACCGGGTGCTTTAGTCGCTGGCCCTGCAGTGTGATGCTGAATAATATTATTTTCATAAAATATTTCAGTATATTTTGACAGTTGGCCGGTAGAAATTGCAAGTAAACCAACAATGGTTAATACAATAGTATAAGGCAAAGCCATAATAACCATACGTCCATAAGACAAGCGAATTAATGGTGCTAAAGCCGAGGTTAGTAAGAATAAGAAAGCGGCTTGGCCATTTGGTGTAGCAACACTTGGTAAGTTAGTACCTGTGTTAATTGCAACAGCTAGTAGGTCAAATTGGTCACGAGTAATCTGTCCAGCAGCTAATGCTTTTGTGATCTCTGTTATGTATACCGTACCAACGAAAACGTTATCACTGACCATTGATAAGAAGCCATTTGCTAAATAGAACATCACAAGCTGCATGTTGCCTTCGTAGGTTAATACCCAAGTAATAACAGGCGTAAATAAGTTTTGATCAACAATTACCGCTACGACAGCAAAAAACACTGCGAGTAAGGCAGTAAAAGGCAGCGCTTCTTCAAAAGCATGACCAATTTGGTGTTCTTCTGTTACGCCAGTAAACGCAGTTGCTAAAATAATTACTGATAAACCTATGATACCAACAGGTGCTAAATGTAATGCTAAGCCAACAATTAACCAAATAGCGATAACGCCTTGAATAACTAGTTTCGCATTATCAAGGGTATTACGTTTTTCACTTTCAGCAATATCAAACTCATTTAAGATATTGTAAACATTTTCGGGTAAAGCAACACCGTAACCGAACCATTTGAATTTCTCTAACAGCACACACGTCAACATACCAGCAAAAAATACTGGAATAGTAACGGGTGACATACGGATGGCAAATTCAACAAATTCCCAACCCGCTTGTTGGCCAATAACTAAGTTTTGTGGCTCGCCAACAATAGTACAAACACCACCTAAAGCTGTACCAACACCAGCATGCATCATTAGGTTACGTAAATAACCACGAAACTGCTCTAAATCGTTACGAGAGTATTCTGCTAATTCGTTGTCACTGGTGTGGTCATGCTCAATTAGCACATCTTTGCCTGAAGCAACTTTGTGGTAAACAGAATAAAAGCCAATAGCAACACTGATGATAACCGCGATTACCGTTAAGGCATCTAAAAAGGCTGATAAGAATGCACCAGAAAAACAGAAGAGTAATGAAACCATTACTTTGGAACGAACTTTAGTCACTATTTTTGTAAATAAAAACAGTAACAAGTTCTTCATAAAATAAATGCCGGCAACCATGAAGATTAATAATAATATTACTTCAAAGTTTAAAATCATCTCGTGCATTACTTGCCCCGGGGTTGTCATACCCATAGCAACAGCCTCAATGGCTAACAAACCTCCGGGTTGTAACGGGTAACATTTTAGTGCCATGGCTAGAGTGAAAATAAACTCAATAACCAACGCCCAACCAGCAATATAAGGGTCGACGACGAAAAACAATACGGGGTTAATGACTAGAAATGAAATTATTGCGAGTTTGTACCATTCTGGCGAATTGCCGAGAAAGTTTTTGTAAAACGCATTCATGAATGATTGCTGCATATTGAACCTTTTGAAAAAGTAAGAGCCTGGGTTAGTGTAACTGTGCTTTTTTAATTATTTTATATAAATTTAATGCGTTTGTGAGTTTAAGCGTAAAGTTAGCTATTGTAAATATGTGTGATTAACCAGTTTTAATGTGTAATGGCAGAGAGGCTTTAGCTTTAGCTGAAATATAGGGCGAGAGAGAGTAAATTTGTCAAATAAGACGAGATAATAATATGAGTGAAAATAATAACAGCTTGTATCAAACTAATTGTGGCGCTCAAAAATGTCTTATTCAACTGTAAGCTTTTAGAATTAACTAACGTTGAGATTAAAAGAATATGAACGAGTATTATCTTAAATAGCCCTTAACTACAACTTATTGATATTTATATATACTCTGTCTGATATTGAGATTAAAAGTGAAGTTCTACGGTACTGCTTTAGCGTTTAGTGTGAGTATTCTCTCAACTAATATTTCAACACTTATTTTAAATTATTTTTCAACGCGCTTCATTTAACTTTACTTTTTTAACTGAACCCCCTTTACATGTTAAAATTTGTATATATAATATTTCGCATATATCGTTTTTCGTATGTAAAGTTTGGTTGTCTAATGACTGCTCTAAAAAAACAGAAAGTTCTTTTTCTTTGTACTGGCAACTCAGCAAGATCTCAACTGGCTGAAGCACTATTAAGGCATAAAGCTGCTGACAAATTTGACGTGTTTAGTGCTGGTACTTCACCAGAAGGTATAGATTTACGTACGATTGAAGCTTTAAAAAGGTTTGGTTTACAGACTGAAAATTTAACGTCTAAAAATATAACGCTATTTGAAGGCCAAGTATTTGATTATGTGATTACCCTTTGTGATAAAGCCAACAGCGAATGCAGAAATTACCCTCATGCAGGTAAACAATTTTCGTGGGATTTCCCTGATCCTAAAACACGTACTGATAACAACCCATTTTCAGCAACATTAAACGAATTAAACACTCGCTTAGCCATGTTTCTTTTAGTAGAAGCAAAATCTAATAGTGTAGATAATACTTCGCCAAAAAGCCTAGGTAATGATACAGCAGAATCACCATCCGATTTTTCTCCTATTACCTTCTATAAAAGTCTGACTGACGATATTCGATTAAAAACATTGATGTTAACCCATTATCACGGCGAACTTTGTGTTTGCGAGTTAATGGCAGCACTGGAAGAAGATAGCCAACCTAAGGTATCACGCAACCTTGCCGTATTAAAAAAATCTAAAGTGATTACTGACCGAAAACATGGCCAATGGGTGTTTTATCGCATTAACCCCGAGTTACCGTTGTGGGCCAAGACCGTAATTGCGCAAACAACTGAAAATAATGTTTTGTTGATTAATCAAGAACTTCAACGTTTAAGTAATATGCAAAACAGACCAGATAAATCGAGTTTTTGTAAGTAGAGATGTAAAGGATTGAATGATGGGAATTTTTGAGCGTTATTTATCGGTTTGGGTCGCTTTAAGTATTACCCTTGGCGTGATTTTAGGCTTATGGCAACCGGATGTTTTTCAGGTTATTGCTAACCTTGAAATAGCCCATGTTAACATTGTTGTTGCAATGTTCATTTGGGTGATGATTTACCCTATGATGGTTCAAATTGATTTTTCAGCAATAAAAAATGTTGGCAAAAACCCTAAGGGTTTAGTGTTAACTATCATCATTAATTGGCTAGTTAAACCTTTTACTATGGCAGCGTTAGGTTGGCTGTTCTTCAATTATCTTTTTGTTGATTGGGTCGAACCAGCATCTGCTCAAGAATATATTGCCGGCATGATTTTATTGGGCGTAGCACCTTGTACAGCCATGGTATTTGTTTGGTCGCAGTTAACAAAAGGTGATGCTAATTATACCTTAGTGCAAGTTTCTGTTAATAACGTCATTATGATATTCGCCTTTGCCCCCATTTCAGCCTTATTGCTTGGGGTAAGTGATATTGAAGTCCCTTGGGAAACCTTAATTATTTCGGTGTTACTTTATGTGCTACTGCCTTTAATAGCAGGCGTGCTTACTCGTAAGTTTTTAAATAATGGTAACAATGCGCAATCACTGAATAATTTATTAGCACGATTAAAGCCTTGGTCAGTTGTTGGTTTGCTAGCGACCGTTGTTTTATTGTTTGGCTTTCAAGCTGAAACTATTATCGATGATCCCAAAACAATTGGCTTAATTGCCATTCCGTTGATGATACAAACTTACGGCATTTTCCTTATTGCTTACTTGGCCGCAAAGTGGATGAAACTGTCACATAATATTGCTGCACCCGCATGCTTAATTGGTACCTCAAACTTCTTCGAACTGGCTGTTGCTGTTGCTATTTCTCTGTTTGGCCTGCATTCAGGTGCCGCTTTAGCAACCGTTGTTGGTGTGCTGGTTGAAGTGCCGGTTATGTTGTCTTTAGTCTATTTTATTAACCGAACAAAAAACTGGTTTTGAGACCGTAATATTAAATTTTTAATGATAAAACCACATAGATATTTATTGAGTAATTTAGCTTTTAAGGTAGCGACGCTAATTTATAAGCCATATTTTTAAATTATTTTGAAAAAAATTAAGGATAAGTACATGACGATTAAAATTGGTATTAACGGCTTTGGCCGTATGGGACGTTTATCAATGCGAGCAGCATTTGATTGGGACGATATTGAAATTGTTCACATTAACGATCCCGCAGGAAATGCAGAAACTCTCGCCCACTTAATGACTTTTGATTCGGTACATGGCCGTTGGCATCACAACGCTTCGCATGACGGTGAGTCGATGGTTATTAATGACAAAACCATTCCTTGCACGCAAAATAAAGCGACTCAAGATACTGATTGGTCTCAGTGTGACGTGGTAATAGAAGCTTCCGGTAAAATTAAAACCAAAGCTTTATTACAAGCCTATTTAGAACAAGGGGTAAAGCGTGTTGTTGTTACCGCGCCAGTTAAAGAAGCAGGCGTTTTAAATATTGTGATGGGGGTAAATGAAGGATTATACGATAAAGCCATACATCCTATTGTCACAGCAGCGTCATGTACTACTAATTGCCTAGCGCCAGTTGTGAAAGTTATGCACGAAAAAATAGGTATTAAGCATGGATCTATGACCACGATTCATAACATTACTAATACGCAAACAATATTAGATGCTCCACATAAAGATTTACGCCGAGCACGTGCTTGTGGTGTGAGTTTAATTCCAACCACAACGGGTTCTGCAACCGCGATAACGCATATTTTCCCTGAGCTACAAGGTAAGTTAAATGGTCATGCCATTCGAGTTCCTCTAGCTAATGCATCAATTACAGACTGTGTATTTGAAGTAGCACGTGGAACATCAGTTGAGGAAGTTAATCAATTACTTAAAGCTGCGGCCGACAATGAACTCAAGGGTATTATGGGGTTTGAAGAGCGGCCATTAGTTTCTATTGATTACAAAACTGATCCGCGCTCAAGTATTATTGATGCGCTATCAACCATGGTAGTCAACGATACCCAAGTTAAGCTTTATGTTTGGTATGACAATGAATGGGGCTATGCAAACCGAACCGCCGAGTTAGCTCGCATGGTAGGTTTAGCCGATAAGGGTTAATGCTAGATGGCACTTATATCCAAGCCACTTGCTGAATCCTGTATCTTCAAATGGTTTGGGTATACTTCATTCAACAAAAGATCAATTACTCAATATTGTTCACTAAGGTTTAAATAATGATTAAGCAAGTAGAGTCTAAACAGGCTGGATCTAAACAAGCAATGTCTAAACAGGTAAAACAATACTTGGTGATCACAGGCAACTATTGGGCGTTTACCTTAACTGATGGCGCTCTGCGTATGTTGGTTGTGCTGTATTTTCACCAGTTAGGTTACAGCCCGTTAAACATAGCCATGTTGTTTTTGTTTTATGAAATTTTCGGTGTCATTACAAATCTTGTTGGTGGTTGGTTAGGTGCACGACTTGGCCTAAATAAAACCATGAATATTGGGTTAGGGTTGCAAATAATTGCCCTGAGCATGTTAGCAGTACCAGCTGACATGCTAACTATTATCTATGTGATGGCAGCACAAGCTTTATCAGGCATTGCTAAAGATCTTAATAAAATGAGTGCGAAAAGCTCTATTAAGCTTCTGGTACCTGCAGGCGCTGAAAGTAAGCTATATCAATGGGTTGCTATTCTTACAGGATCTAAAAATGCCTTGAAAGGCGTTGGCTTCTTTCTTGGTGGCTTACTGTTGACCTTACTAGGCTTTAAAGGTGCCATTATTTTAATGGCAAGTCTATTAGCTGTAGTGTGGTTGTTTAGTTTATTCGCGCTTAAAGAAGATTTAGGTAAAACTAAAAGTAAGCCTAAATTTAAAGAAATATTTTCTAAAAGTCAGCCAATAAATATTCTTTCTGCTGCGAGGATGTTCTTGTTTGGTGCTCGTGATGTATGGTTTGTAGTAGCATTGCCGGTATTCTTAGCGGTAACTTTTAACTGGGATCATTGGTGGGTTGGTGGCTTTATGGCAAGCTGGGTTATTGGTTATGGCCTTGTACAATCACTTGCTCCTGTTATTACGGTCAATAAAACGCGTAGTGGAAAAACTACTGACAGTAGCCAAAATATTGCTCCGTCAGGTAGAGCAGCATTTTTATGGGCAAGTTACTTAACCTTAATACCGCTCGTTATTGCTTTAGCTCTGCATTTCGACTTTTATATTAAAGCTTCAATCATCATAGGCTTGCTGATATTTGGTGCTGTTTTCGCGATAAACTCATCCTTACATAGCTATTTAATTATCAGTTATGCTGGCATAGACGGGGTTTCACTCGATGTCGGGTTTTACTATATGGCTAATGCCATGGGCAGATTAATAGGTACGGTACTCTCTGGCCTGGTTTATCAAGCATATGGTTTAGAGGCTTGTTTATGGATATCAAGTGCATTTGTTGCTATCGCAGCGCTGTTATCATTAAAACTTCCAAGCTATAAAGAGGGTAGATAAATTTAGTGCCACACAGAGTAAAATCAGCAAAAACAGGACTAGCGAAGCAATAGAATGTGGCTTTTATAAAGCCCATAGTCAGTTAACTTGTTAAGCTGTGCTGTTTTAAAAGGGCGAGAGGTATTCCAAAAAAAAACGCTAACCTGCAGATTGGTTAGCGTTTAATCTTATAAAAAAGCGTTTATAGAACTTGAATTATTTGCTCTTTCGCTAAGCGAGACTTAGGTAACTTAGCATTATAGTCTTCAGAATCGTCGTGGTAGCCAAGCACTAATGCTACGTCGCAAATATAACCGTCTAATTCTTTTTCAAAAATTTCACCAATAAGTTCGGCATCTACACCTTCCATTGGTGTTGAATCAATCCCTAAACGAGCTGCCGCATGCATGGTATTCCCTAAAGCAATGTAAGTTTGTGCTTTTGTCCATGTAGCATTATTGCCTTGTTCATCTGTGTTCATGTCAACAAAGGCATAAGCGCCAAATGCCTGCTCACGATTCTCTGCTTGTGTGCGACCATTTTTAATATCGGCATCAATCACTTTGGCGTAATCATCACGAGTATATCTAGGGTTGTAAGCAAATAAAATAACGTGCGACGCTGTTTTAATGTGTGGTTGATTAAACTGAAATTTATTAGCAAAAGTATTATGCATGCGTTCTTTCGCTTCATCGGATTCAATAACAATAAATTTCCAAGGTTGCGAGTTAATTGATGAAGGAGAAAGGCGCATTGCTTCAAAAACCACGTCTAGGTTCTCTTGAGAAATACGCTTGGTGGTATAGCGCTTAGAAGTATAACGTTTTTCTAGATCATTAATAATAGGATGAGTTGTGTTCTGTTGAGCCATGATGTTCTCCGTTAGGTGGCTTATTTAGCCGATATTTACTATGTTGAGCCGTTTTATTAAAAACAAAGCCTAAGTAACAATTAATTACTTTTTTGATCAGCCATAGGCGAGTTACTTCATATAAAGCCAGAAGATTTTTACTTACTTAATAAGTGCAGCAATGATCATGTCTGAAAGTATAGCTTATCGACAACTTCATTTAGGCATGCCTAAAAACGTGTAGCGTAAACAGGGTTAAATTAAAAAATTCAATAGAGCATTATATGTAAAGCTGTAATGTTTTTATGCTTATTTGGGGTTGGTTATGGATAACCTTGTAAAGCTTTTTTAAGTTTAAATAAACCAACAAACCAAATTAATGTAAATGTAGTTTAAATAATTTACTTTAAGCATGCTATTTGTCATGTAAAGGTTAATTATAAATATTAAAATAATCACAACTTGCCACGCATTCTCAACATAAGTGATGCTAGCGAAAAGCGAGTTGATTTTATTGCGCTTGTGTCAATGATTTGTTCTGGTACAATCAGTTCTAATTTAAATCACCTATTATGCAATGTGGAGCCACATGGTTATAAAAGCGCACAGTCCTGCAGGATTTGCTGAACAATATATTGTTGAATCTATTTGGAATGGTGGTTTTCCACCGGGTACTATTTTACCCGCTGAACGTGAATTATCAGAACTGATTGGTGTAACTAGAACGACTTTACGAGAAGTATTACAGCGCTTAGCTCGTGATGGTTGGTTAACGATTAAACACGGTAAGCCAACAAAAGTGAATAACTTTTGGGAAACCTCTAGTCTTAATATTCTTGAAACTCTTGCACAGCTAGATCAAGAAGGTATTCCCGATTTAGTCGAAAATTTATTATCTGCAAGAACCAATATCAGTGCTATTTATGTTCGTGGTGCGATTAAAAATAACCCCGAAAAAACGATTGAGTTACTATCAGCTATTGAAGATGTGGAAGATACCGGTGAAGCTTTCGCTGAGTTCGATTATCAACTCAATAAAGAGCTAGTAGTTGCATCAGGTAACTCTATTTACTTACTTATTTTAAATGGTTTTAGAGGCTTGTATTCTCGACTAGGTAGTTTATATTTTGCTCACCCTCGAGGTCGAGAAATCACTAGAACTTACTATAAAAAATTAATTGAATTAGCTCAAGCGAATCAATTTGATGAGTCAGTTTTTGCAGTGAGAAAATACGGTGTTGAATCCGGTAAACTTTGGTACGAGTTAAAAGAAGAAGTATTAAAAGAGCTCGCTGAATAATATAATTATCTTAAAGAATAATGTTTAAGATCAAATAAGACAACTGTGCTTAATAAGCTAATCAGTTGTCTTTTTTTTATCTATGAAATTATTTTTAATTATCAATAATACTTATTAACCTGAACTCTGGATAATGAGTGCTTGATACTCAAGTGAATCAAAAGCTTAGGTGGTAAAGTAAATGCTATAGTAAGGTGAACATCACGAATTTACACCATCAATGCTTCATTTTATGCCATTTCCAAGGCAAAAGTTGATGAATAGTGGGCTATTTATCGACGTTTTAACGCAGGTAATGGCTTAAAAGGGAGGATTGAGCAAGTACTGCTTATCCAGATTCAGGTTTATTACATAACTAAATTAGTGAGCCTTATTGAAGGGCTTTTAGGGAGAGGGCACAGTTAATAATCATTAATGCATATACGAACTTTTCAAAGGCCTGAAACAAAAAACACCAATCATAATAATTGATGTTTTTTCAGTTTTATAGAAACTTAAATTAAGATGTTGTCTTGAACCGACGGGAAACTAATCCTATTACTGCTAATGCAAAAATAGCAAGTGTAGATGGTTCCGTTACTGAAGTTGGCTCTCTAAAGGACTCAAATGCTACCACAGTGCCTGAATTAGAATTGTAAACTGCAGTACCACCACTTAACGTGTTGTATGCATCAACTGAGAACGGGTTAAGTGAACCTAGAGAGGTTGTCTCTGCACCGATGTTGTTTTGTTGAACGCCGACACGAGCACCTGTGTATCTAATCGAGCTGCCAATTCCAGAGAGAAAAGTGTTAAAACTTGTAATGTTAGTTGCCTCACTGATCATTAGAACAGATCCGCCCCCGGTAACGAAGCCGGCAATTGAAGACATTTCACTAACAGAATAATTAAAGGGGTTATTGAAATTACTTGTTACAACAAGCAAATCAATCGTATTTAATATTGCAGAAGTCAGCGTTGATGAGTTTTGCGTAGCTGTTACCCCTGATATACTATTGTAATGACTAAAAATTGAACTTTGTTGTGAAATACTTCTGGAAAATACTACATCTTGACTTGACCCCAGAATAGCATCATAGAAACTAAAATTGTTAGAGTTACTAGCATTAACATCGGCTACAACTGAAATTAAGCCTGCAGATGCTTGTTGCGATATTGAAAATGCAAATGCCACTATAACAAGCACATAACGAAAACCTCTTTTCTTGTTAATATCCATTATATTTACCTTGAGTTTTATGTTGAAAATCCCTTTTAAAATGCAAGAAATTTACCAAAAATTTAACTGTATGTATTTAAAGAGGTTAAAAAGCAGACAAGTTATGTTTGTATTTAAAGTGTAAATAATCCTGACATTATTAAGAAAAATATGAATAACTTAATAGAAAGCTAAACTGTACTTGATTAGAGTTTTCTAGTGCCATTTGAATGACATTATTTGAGTTAAAAAAAAGCCAGCAATTATGCTGGCTTTAGATACTAAAAATAAAAATTCTTTAGCGATTATGCGTAGTTTGCTGAGGCAAAATCCCAGTTCGCTAATGCCCAGAAACCTTCCATGTAGCTAGGGCGAAGGTTACGGTAATCAATGTAGTAAGCATGTTCCCATAAATCTACAGTAATAAGCGGTGTTACACCTTCATCAGTAAGTGGTGTTGCAGCGTTAGAAGTGTTAACGATTGCAAGGCTACCGTCAGCATTTTTAACTAACCAAGTCCAGCTTGAACCAAAGTTATTAATTGCACTGTCAGTGAACTTTGCTTTAAATTCAGCAAATGAACCAAAGCTAGCGTTAATAGCTGTTGCTAATTCGCCTGTTGGTTCACCGCCGCCGTTAGGGCTTAAGCTGTTCCAGTAGAACGTATGGTTCCAAATTTGTGCGGCATTATTGAAAACACCAGCAGAAGATGTTTTAACGATATCTTCTAAAGACTTACCTTCAAAATCAGTACCTTCAATAAGACCGTTTAACTTAACAACATAAGTGTTGTGGTGCTTACCATAATGAAACTCTAAAGTTTCTTGTGAAATATGTGGTGCAAGTGCATCCATTGCATATGGTAGTGCTGGTAATTCGATAGCCATTATATACTCTCCAGTATGTGATTATAAAAAATTATTCTAATGCTAATATAAAGAAGTAGTTTGTTTTTTTCTAAAACCTAGTAAACTACTCAGGTATTAAAGCTTCATATAGTCTACCCAATATATAGGTATTACCATAGGTTTTATCAAGGCTATTACGTTTTAATATATAAGTTTTTTGCTTTAGTATTTATTGTTCTGTTTATATTGGTCAGTTTTACTTTAAATATTGGGCACAATAATACCTAACTGAATAAATAACATTAACAAAGTGACGTGTTATTATTGGGTTAAATAGGTATAAGTATTAATTTTTGAGGATATTATGGAAACAATCGACCGCATTAAAGAACAGATCAGTGAAAACACAATTCTCCTTTACATGAAGGGGTCACCAAAGTTACCAAGTTGTGGCTTTTCTTCACAGGCTTCTCAAGTGTTGATGGCGTGTGGTGAAAAATTCGCCTATGTTGATATCTTACAAAATCCTGATATCCGTGCAGAGTTACCTAAATATGCTGATTGGCCAACATTTCCGCAGCTTTGGGTTGATGGTGAACTTGTTGGTGGTTGTGACATTATTATGGAAATGTACCAACAAGGTGAATTACAAACCTTGATCACTGAATCTGCAGCGAAAAATAGTTCTGCAGAAAGTTCAGAATAACTATTGAATTATCACTTAACGCCACCATACTAGGTGGAGTTAACATTAAATAACTTAAATTTATTTTTAAAAATTGGAGAATATAATGAGTGTATTAGTCGGTCGCCCAGCACCAGATTTTACAGCCGCAGCAGTTTTAGGTTCAGGTGAAATCGTTGATAGCTTTAATCTTGCAGAAGCAATTAAAGGTAAAAAAGCCGTAGTATTTTTCTACCCACTTGATTTTACTTTTGTATGTCCCTCAGAATTATTAGCTTTTGATCACCGTATGGAAGAATTCAAAAGCCGTGGTGTTGAAGTTATTGGTGTTTCTATCGATTCTCAATTTTCTCATAACGCATGGCGTAACACTGCAGTAAACGATGGTGGTATTGGTCAAGTTCAATACACTTTAGTTGCTGATGTTAAACATGAGATTTGTCAAGCATACGATGTTGAGCATCCAGAAGCTGGCGTAGCATTTCGTGCTTCATTCTTAATTGACGAAGAAGGCAGCGTGCGTCATCAAGTAGTTAACGATTTACCGCTTGGCCGTAACGTTGATGAAATGATCCGTATGGTTGATGCATTACAATTTCACCAAGAGCACGGTGAAGTATGTCCAGCTGGCTGGAACAAAGGCGACAAAGGCATGACAGCAACAACAGAAGGCGTTGCAGCTTACCTTACAGATAACGCTGATAAACTTTAATTTAAAAGTTTATATTAGTAATAAAAAAACCGCTTTAAGCGGTTTTTTTGTGCCTGAAAATTACTAAATTATGCAATATTGTTGTTTATATCAATTGGTATAAGTCGCATATTACAGCTAAAGTAATATATAGAGCTCGAAGGAACGAAGCTTGCTTAGCTAGGATGTTTGGTTAGTCCATAAGGTAAGCTAATATCAAAAAAAGGATGCTTAATGTATTACCCTAAAATTATTTATGAAAACGTGCCCTACGTATATTTTTTAACCTGCGGATATTTATTTGCTTTTTATGATACTTGGCCAACAATTACCTCTGCAGCTTTACTTTATTGTGCAGGCAGTATTACTTTGGTTACTCGGTCTGAGTATCGTCGACTAGATCGACGAAAACCTGAGGTGAAAAACACTTCCACAAAATATAAGCTTCCTGAATGGCTATACGAGTATTTGCCTTACGGATATTTTGCTTTTGCTATGATAATCATATTAAAAACAAACTTACCTGGTTTACAGCTTTTTGCATTTTGTTTGATGATTTTGGCGTTAAAAAATTTGCTTTTCAGAGTAAACAATCGTCGAAAAGCAAAGTCTTTATTTTAATGATTAAACTGCCAGGTTGAATGATTTTTCTTAGCTTTCTTGGGCTGCAGTGCTTTCTTCTGTTTGATCAGCGTCAATTAATGGCCAACCACCAAGTTGCTGCCATTTATTAACAATATAACAAAAGAGCTCTGCAGTTTTTTCGGTATCATATAATGCTGAATGTGCTTCATTATTATTAAAATCAATATTTGCTGCGATGCAGGCTTTTGCTAAAACTGTTTGCCCTAAGGCTAAGCCCGATAACGTAGTGGTATCAAAGCTGACGAAAGGGTGAAACGGTGAACGTTTAATTAAGCAACGTTCGGTAGCTGCATTAAGAAAGCCCAAATCAAATGCCGCGTTATGCGCTACAATAACCGCTCGCTGGCAACCAACGGCTTTCATTTTTTTACGTACAAGTTTAAATATGTCAGTTATTGCTTTTTTTTCATCTACCGCGCCGCGAAGTGGGTTCGTTGGGTCGATACCGGTAAATTCTAATGCAGATTGTTCAAGGTTTGCACCTTCAAATGGGTCAACATTAAAATGTATCGTTTCATCTAAATTGAATTGTCCGCTGACTTCGTCTAACGTTAATGTTGTTGCAGCAATTTCCAATAAAGCATCAGTTTGTGCATTAAAACCTCCGGTTTCTACATCAATAACTACCGGGAAGTAGCCTCGAAAGCGTTGAGCAAAGAGTGTTTTTTCAGCATTTTTATTTATTGCTGTAGAATTATCAGACATAAAATCATTGGTAATAGTTATTATAAATATTGTAGGGGATTATCGCAGAAATAATCACTTAAGGCATCATTGAAGATGAGAACAGTGATATTTAATTTTGGGTATTTATGAATAAACTGTTAAAGTTATTCTTGATTTTGTCGATAGTAAAGATGTCGCTATTAAATCCACATTAATTGACATGAAAATTAATTTTATGAAAAAAATTATAACGCTAATTACATTATCAATATTTATATCTCAGACTAATGCCGGTATAAGGCAGTATAGTGCAGATATCGAAAATTCTTCATGGCAATTAACTGATGATTCTCGGCTGCAATGTACGCTGTCACATCAAATTCCTCGTTATGGTGAAGCCAAGTTCTATAGCTCGGCAAGTCGAAAAATGAATATGGAATTTGAATTGGAAATGATGCGCTTACCAGACAGCTATTCATTAGCTGAAGTTCGTTCAGAAGCCCCTAACTGGCGACCAGGTGTTGCAGGTAGAATGCTTGCAGACATGAAACTACATAAACAGTTTTCTCCTGGTTTACCAAAAAAAATTGCCTGGAATATGCTTAATGAGCTCGATCAAGGCATGAGTCCAACATTTTATTATAATGACTGGTATAGCGATAACGAAAAAATCACCGTGGGTTTATCAACGGCCCGCTTTCAAAAAGCGTATCAAGCGTTCGTCAGTTGTGTAAGTAACTTATTAGACTTTAGCTTTGACGATATCTCATATACCGTGCTCAATTATCAATTTGGCTCAGACAAGTTAACTAAAGCATCGCAAAAACGCATGAATATGATTGTTGAATATTTAACGTTAGATTCACAGCTAGAACTGGTATTAATTGATGGTTACTCTGATAGTTACGGTGGTCGAAATACCAACCTTAAAATGTCAGAACGTCGTGCAAATAAAGTACGTGATCTTATTGTCAGTAGTGGTATCGATGCCAGTAGAATTGAAGCCAATGGTTATGGTGAAAAGCGTCATATAGCTTCTAATGAAACCGTTATTGGTCGCAGTAAAAACCGACGAGTTGTTATTCGTATGGAACAACCATAAACAATTAGCTTAACATGCTAAATTGCTGTAATACCAATTGATTTAATGAATCGATCAATTTTAAACGAGGATAAATTTTCAGTAGCAAGGCGCTTGATTGATTCTTACATGGATGTAGGTCATTAGAGCAATGCAGGAGCATATTGTCGAGCAATAGCAGGCTATTGGGATTGAAAGCAACGTAGATACTGGATATTTAAACCGCTTTAGAATGATCGATTGTTTATATCAATTGGTATAATTAGCACTTGAAGAGGCCTGTAGATTCACTGTAATCTACAGGCCTCTTTTGTTTTGGATACATTCTATGAAATTCTCTATTCGTCTTTTAGCCATTTTAAGTTGTATTGTACAGCTCTCATGGCTTCAATCAGCTAACGCAGAAGTTAGCGACGCATTAACTTATGCTAATTATGATCAAGTTAAAATCAGCCATCTTTATTTGGATCTTGATGTTGATTTTGATAAAAAATCTTTAAAAGGTTTTGCTGAATTAAGCCTGAATTGGCTAAATGATGATGCTGTTGATGTAATTCTAGATACACGCGATCTTGAAATCCATCGTGTAATGGCTAAAAATTCGAATGACCAGTGGGTAAAGTTATCTTACAAACTGGCTAAGCGTGACGATGTAATGGGCTCTAAACTGACCATAGCAACCACATTTAAAACTCCAACAATTAGAGTGTATTATAACTCGCTACCACAAGCCTCTGGCTTACAGTGGTTGTCGCCTGAGCAAACGGCCGGTAAAAACAAGCCATTTATGTTTAGTCAAAGCCAAGCTATTCATGCCCGCTCTTGGATACCTGTGCAAGATACACCAAGTGTGCGCATGACCTACAACGCTCGCATAACTACCAGTGATGATTTACTGGCGGTAATGAGTGCTGATAACACACCCGATACAGCGCGAGATGGCGATTATTCGTTTGCTATGCCACAAGCTATTCCTGCTTACTTAATTGCTATCGCCGTGGGCGATTTAGAATTTAAAGCCATGAGTAAGCAAACAGGTATTTATGCTGAGCACTATATTTTAGATAGAGCTGTGGCTGAATTTGACGATACGCAAGTGATGATTGATGAAACTGAAAAGCTTTTTGGTGCTTATCGTTGGGGCCGTTATGATCTTTTAATACTACCGCCTAGTTTTCCTTTTGGTGGTATGGAAAATCCTCGCTTATCATTCATTACCCCAACCGTTGTTGCTGGTGATAAAAGCTTAGTTAACTTGATTGCCCATGAATTAGCTCACTCTTGGTCAGGTAACCTAGTAACGAACGAAAGCTGGCGTGATCTTTGGTTAAACGAAGGTTTTACCAGCTATGTTGAAAACCGTATTATGGAAGCAGTATTTGGCGCTGACAGAGCACTAATGGAACGCGCTTTAGATGCACAAAACTTAAGTTATGAAATTGCAGAGTTAGCGCCAGGTGATACTCAACTGTATATTGATCTAGAAGGACGTGATCCTGATGATGCTTTCTCTGGTGTACCTTATACTAAAGGGCAGTTATTTTTAGTGTATTTAGAGGAAAAATTTGGCCGCGATAAATTTGATACTTTTATCATGCAATATTTTGATGATCATGCATTTCAAAGTTTAGGTACAAAGAATTTTGTTATTTATTTAAAAGAGAATTTAACCCATAAATTCCCTAACATTGTTAGCGATACCGAGCTTAATGAGTGGATTTACGAGCAAGGTTTACCTGCTTACACGCCTAAGCCACGCTCAAATGCTTTTGTAAAAATTGATAATATTATTTCAAAATGGACTAACGACCAACTTGAGTTAGCGCAAATTCCAACCAAAAAATGGACCTTGCATGAATGGCTGCATTTTGTAAATAACTTACCGTTAAACATTTCAAATGAACGTATGAAGAGTTTAGATGCAGCATTTAATTTAACTAACAGTACAAACGCAGAAGTTGCTCATGCATGGTATTTACTGGCATTACGTTCTGGTTATGACGCTGTTTACCCGGCTATGGGCAAATATTTAGAGTCGATAGGGCGTCGTAAATTAATTGTTCCTTTGTATAAAGAACTTGCTACATCTGCGAAAGGCAAAGCCTGGGCTCAAGCCGTTTATGAAAAAGCGCGACCTGGTTACCATCCACTAGCCCAAGGCACAGTAGATGCTATTTTATTAAAGTAAATTAGTTTGAACCGCTTAATCGGCCTAAGGTATTTAGCTTGGCTTATATTGTATTAGGTAAGGTTAAGTTGGTTCAGTTTCTGTTTTATCGGTTAGTTTTAGTTATAACCGCTAAAACATTTAGCTCAAAAAAAACATCGCAAATAGCGATGTTTTTTTATATCGGTAAAACAATAAGAAATTTAAGTGAAGAACTTAAGGTTGCTTATCAACAATAACATCAACTTGTCGCATTTTATTTTGCGGTGAAATAACAACACGTATTTGCTGCTTCCCTTGTCGATAATTCAACGTTAAACGTCCGCGCTTTCGTTCGCGATCTTCAGGTTCGCCGTAACTTTTATTGTAAAAATCTATCACGCTATCTTCTGAATAAGCGGTAAAGTAATTAATCACCGCAGGCATTTTGTCGTCAAACTTAGCAAATACACGTGCATCCTCGATAACAGGAATATTAACTTTATCCATCATTTTATCAACTGTACTCGTGGTCTGAGCGCTACTGCTAAAACTCATCATAAGTAGAAGTAAAGCAGGAGATAAAATTAAACTTTTTGGCATAAAACGCAATGCTGGCATCACCAGTTCCTTTTAAGTTTTCGGTGTTATTTAAATTTTAAGCACAGTTCTTAAGCGTGCTATGTAAAGTACTAATAGTATCTTGAGTGTGCACTTTGCTGAATTTACTGTCAAATTTTACTAAAAATAGCGAGTTTATATGGTGGTTTAATTTTAACCGTACGATCAAACAAGCAACAAAATTCGTATAGTACGTAAACTTATTGTTCAAAAGTTACTAAGGTACTGATTATTATTTGATTTACTATGCACGGTCAACAAATTCATCGCGGTAATGATCGACCCACAGCGCGGTAGCGCCACAAATTGCGACAGGCATAACCACTAAGTTGACTATTGGGATCATTGAGAAAACGGCAGTGGTTATGCCAAAGCTGTAACTTAACCCTTGGCGTTTTTTCAATGCTTGGCGCATTCGAGTAAAGCTAATTTTGTGATTATCAAAGGGATAATCTTTATATTGTACGGCCATCATCCAAGCAAGAAATAGAAACCAAAGTATTTGGCCCACAACCGGTAAAATCCAATAAAGTAAAAAGAAACCAGCAGCTCGGGGTAAGTAATAGCCTAGTTTACTTACTTCACGGCTTAGTGTTCTTGGAATATCTTTTACCACATCAAAGGCGCTACCATCGTGTAATGGTTTATCGGTTAATAAAGCTTCAATTTTTTCTGAAAGCAAACCGTTAAAAGGGGCTGCTAACCAATTCGCTACAGAGCTGAAAATAAATGAAAACACCACTAAAATAAACAGTATTGCTAATGGCCAAATAAAGTTACTGAGCCAAGCAAACGAGTCACCAAGCCAATCTTCTAGGGTCAACATGTAACCTTCTAGCTGTAAAAACATATAGTAAAATGCATAGCTAAACAGCACTAAATTTACCGATAAAGGGATAAATACAAAGCGACGAATCCCCGGCGTACGGATCAATTCAAAGCCTTTGATAAAGTATCCGGCTCCACCGTTTGCTAAATGAGGTTTGCTATTATTGTTCATTGTTGTTTTATTAACCTAACTAGTTGATATTCATAGCACGATTATAGGATCCTTATCATGATATGAACAGTATTGTGATGTTACAAAATACATCAATCTCTGTTACAGTGGCGGCAGTTACTGATGTTTAATATTAATTCTATTGGTTTATAAATGCTTTTTGAATGTTTCTTAAGTGATTTATAAAGCTTTAACCTTTAGATACTTTGATTAGGTTTTTCGATTTAATGCGACTCAAGCATATAAAATTGGCAGGTTTTAAATCCTTTGTCGATCCCACCAAAGTCCCCTTTGAACAACAAATGACAGCCATTGTTGGGCCAAATGGTTGCGGAAAATCAAATATTATTGACGCCGTGCGTTGGGTTTTAGGCGAAAGCTCAGCAAAAAATTTGCGTGGCGAAGCCATGACCGATGTTATTTTTAATGGTGCCGCTAGCAGAAAACCCATTGGCCAAGCCAGTGTTGAACTTGTGTTTGATAACACACAAGGTCGCATACAAGGTAATATGGCTGATCGTACAGAAGTCTCAGTGCGTCGATTGGTTAACCGTGAAAGTGTCAATACTTACTTTTTAAATGGTACTAAGTGTCGACGTCGTGATATTACCGATATATTTTTAGGCACGGGTTTAGGGCCTCGCAGTTATGCTATTATTGAGCAGGGTACTATTTCACGCTTAATAGAGTCTAAACCTCAAGAGTTACGTATATTTATTGAAGAAGCGGCTGGCATTTCTAAATATAAAGAACGCCGTAAAGAAACAGAAACTCGAATTCGTCATACTCGCGAGAACTTAGCACGACTTAATGACATTCGACTTGAGCTGGATGTGCAAATTGATAAGTTGCATCAGCAAGCACAAGCGGCCAAACGCTTTCGTACGCTAAAACAACAAGAACGTAAATATAAAGCTGAGCTAGCAGTTTTACGCTGGCAAAAGTTTGATCAACAACGCGAACAGCATCAAACACGCATAGTTTCACTCGAAAACTCAGTGGCTAGCCAAAATGCTGAGCAAAGTCAGAATGATGTTTTGATCATCGAACTAAAAACGACAATAAATTCATCAAATGACAACAATCAAACATTACATCAACAAAAGCTAAATCTAACCCAAGATATAGCTCGTGCAGAGCAGCAAGTTAAATACTTAAAAGAGCAATCAGAAAAAACTCAAAATGATAACGAGTTAACTCAACAACAATTGGTCAATGCACAGCAATTAATTTTGGCCGAACAAACGCAGCTGCAATTATGTAATACGCAATTGAATGAACAACAGCCGGAGTTACAAAAAATAGAAACGGCTTTAACTGCTTGCCAAAAAGAATTAGCACAGCAACAAGCACAGCAAAAAGATTTACAAAGCTTGTGGCAACAACAACAGAAAAAGCATAATGAAAGCCAAGAGCAAAAAATAACACTGCACGCGAATATTACCCAACAAGAAACGATTATTGAGCATGTAGAGCAACAAATAATTCAATTACGTGAGCAAATAGACTTACAGCCTGAAGTTGATAACAACGAAGTACATCCGTTACAAAAACAAAAGAAAAACGTTTTCGCTGCCTTAACAGCGCTTAGAAATAAGCAAAGTGAGTTAACCGAGAAAGAAGCTAAGTTGCAAACAACCGCTAGTCAGCTTAATCAACAATTTGCTGTCGCTTCAGCTCAATATACCGTTAACCATGAAAAAATTGCCGACTTACAGCTTAAACTATCTGACAAGTCACCTTGGAGTGAAAAACAGGCTTTATGGCTGACTAAGCAAAATATGGCCGATGTTGTTTCATTGCAAAATCAGTTAACTGTTGAGAATGGCTGGGAAAAAGCCACTGAAGTTGTTTTGTCTCACTGGTTAGCAGGGCACGTAATAAATACCTTACCTGACGCTGATGGCGAAGGTAATTTAAGTGTAAATAATTTATCTTTTGTTTATCAAAAGATTGAGCAAAGCGCTGGGCATAAAGAAGTAGCGATAAAAGCAAATACTTTAGCCAGTAAAGTTAATGGTGTTAAGGTATTAACGGGTTACTTCAATGGTATTTTTCTTGCGGATAATTACCTTGAAGCCAAACAAAAATTATCAACTTTGGCGAGCCATGAAAGTATCATTTGTCCAGACGGTACCTGGTTACACCATTATAGGTTAACCAAAGGAAAGCTTGAACAAGGTTATGATTTTATTAGTTTGCAACGTCAACTGGCAATTGAGCAAAAGGCACTAGAAAAACTACTTCAAAGCCAAGCAGATATCGAGCAACAACAAAATATAACGGCAGAGCAATTAGCTTCACTAATCAATGAAAAAAGCGTTAATGTTGAAAGTGTTGAAGAACATCAGGTGAAGTTAAATGAAATTGAAAATACAATTTCACTTAACGCTCAGGCACAACAGCAACAACAGCAGCAGCAACATAAATTAACAGAAGAATTAGCCGCGCTTTGTAAAAGAGAAGTAGCCGCGAAACAGAAACTACTTGAATTTCAAGAACAGTTAACGCAAAGGTTTGATGAAACAGAACATAATGTTGACGGCTTTTCAGAGCAACAAACACTGTTGCAACAAAGCATAGAGGCTATACAAGATCGAAGCCAAACGTTACACCAAAGTAGGCATCAGATGAGCTTAGTGGTTGAGCAGCTGAAAAGTCAGCGCTTACAGCGTGAACAAAGTATTCGTTCAAATCAAGAAAACGTTAATTTACTCACTCAAAGATTAACCAGCAATAGCAAAGTTTTTACTGATAATAGCCAACCCATTCAACAGTTTGAGCAGCAATTACCACAATGGTTAGATAACTTAACTGCGATAAATGAAAAGCTGCAATTTAATCAAAAAACCTTGAATGATAGTCAAACACGTTTGGCTGAGCTAGAAATACAGCAAAAGACTAGCCAAAATAAAATTAGTAATCTCAATGAACAACTGGCGCGTTTAAAACTCGATAGTGAGGGCTTTAAATTACGGGCAGAGAGCGCATTAGAAGTTCTAGCTGAATTAAAGCAAAATATTGAAAGTGTGATCCAAGCAATGCCAGAAAACGCGAAAGAATCTATTTGGCAAGCACACTTAATTAAGTTAGCTAAAGATATTCAACTGTTAGGAGCAATAAATTTAGCTGCTATTGAAGAGTATGAAACACAATTTGAGCGTAAAAGTTATCTTGACCAACAAGATCAAGACCTTAATAATGCCATTACGACATTAGAAGCGGCTATTGCTAAAATAGATAAAGAAAGTCGTCATAAATTTAAACTAACCTTTGATCAGGTTAATAAAGACCTGCAGGTGCTATTTCCTAAGGTCTTTGGTGGTGGTCAAGCATATTTAGCGCTAACAGGTGAAGACCTACTGGAAACAGGGGTTACCATCATGGCTAGACCACCAGGGAAAAAAAATAGCACAATTCATCTATTATCTGGTGGAGAAAAAGCGCTGACCGCATTATCATTGGTGTTCGCGATTTTTCGGTTGAATCCAGCTCCATTTTGTTTACTTGATGAAGTGGATGCACCTTTAGATGATGCAAATGTCAGTCGTTTTTGTAATCTAGTGCGAGAAATGTCGCAAACAGTGCAATTTATATATATAAGCCATAATAAAATAGCTATGGAGATGGCGTCACATTTAACCGGAGTTACCATGTTTGAACCAGGTGTTTCACGTATGGTAGCGGTTGATATTGACGAAGCAATCGCCATGGCAGAAGTATAAGAATAGGTTAAGTAATGGAAGATAACTTCAGAAATACATTAATTATTATCAGTGCTATCGTAATAGCAGCAATTTTCATTCATGGTTACTGGACTATCAGAAAGCAAAAGAATCCTTATAAATTAAAAGCTAAGGCAGAACCGATAGTGCACGAAACCCGTGGGTTTGACGGCTCGGGCTTTGATCAAGACGGGGTTAGTAAACCCAAAGTTGTTGGTGCTAATACTTTAAAAAATGGTGCTTCAGTAAAATCTCACCAGCTTGAAGGTCGCGCAGATTTTCATAGCGATGAACCTATGCCTTTGGATATACCTCCTCAAAGTTTTGAAGAAAAAGCACCTGTTCAAACCGATAACTTTGGCGAGTTACTCAATAATACCGAAGCTGTGCCTGAGCATTTAAAACAACAAGCATTATCAGACGCGCCAAATTACGAAGAAGACTTATTCCCCGAAACGTCACCTAACCTACAAGAGATCGAAGAAGTTACTGAAAACGTTACTGACGAGATTACTGAAGAAGCTATTGAAGAAGTTATCGTTAAAAAGCCCGTTTATTCTGAGCCGGTATATCAACAACCTGTTACTCAAGCAAAGCCAGAAATATTGACTAATAAGCCAGTTGCTCGCAAACAAAGTGTGCGTAAACCAGTTGTTAAACGTAATCAAATGGAAATTAACTTTGAAGACGAGACTGTAACCGATATGCCGAGCATGTCAGCGACCAATGAAAATAAAAAAGCTGCACCTGTAGTGCAAGAGCCGCAAGTTATCGTACTTTCAGTGGTTATGCCAGAAGGGCGCACCATGTCGGGTGCTGCGTTATTGCCATCATTACTGACTTTAGGCATGAAATACGGTGAGATGAACATTTTTCATCGTCATCAAGACAATGCCGGCAATGGTAAAGTAACCTTTAGCTTAGCCAATATGATGAACCCTGGAACCTTTAATTTAGACGATATAGAGAATTTTAGTACCCAAGGTATTACACTCTTTATGACCTTACCTAATCCTGGTGATGCGTTTGAAGTGTTTGAGCAAATGTTAAATGCAGCAAAACAGTTAGCTGTAGAGTTTCGTGGCCAATTACTTGATCACAAACGCAGTGTAATGACAAAACAAACAGAGCAACATTATATTGGCCTAATTCGCGAATTTGAACGCAAAAGTCGAATCGGTTTATTGTAATCTTAAACTCGTTAAACCTACCGTCAACAATGTGTTTAAACACATAAATCAACACTGTTGACGGTAAATTACTCACCTTCAAAGTAAATAAACCTTATGTCTGAACAAACCGTTATTAATCGAATTACCGAAATTTGTCAGTTAATCAGTCACTATAACCACCAATATTACGTGCTTGATGAACCCAGTGTACCTGATGCAGAGTATGATCGATTAATGCGTGAGTTAATCACTTTAGAAACACAGCACCCTGAATTAAAAACTATTGATTCCCCTAGCCAAAAGGTTGGTGGCGTAGCGCTAAAATCATTTAGTCAAGTAACTCATCAATTGCCTATGTTGTCGTTAGATAATGTGTTTTCTGAACAAGAATGGCTGGCATTTGTTAAACGTTTAGGCGATCGATTAACTCGTGGTGGTGTTAAGTCAACGCTCGATTTTGCGATTTGTGCCGAGCCAAAGCTTGATGGTTTAGCAGTAAGTATACGCTATGAAAAAGGTGTTTTTGTGCAAGCGGCAACACGCGGTGATGGCATGGTTGGTGAAAATATTACCGAAAATGTTCGTACCATAAAATCGATCCCATTGCGTTTGCAAGGGCAGAGTTTCCCTGATGTGTTAGAAGTTCGTGGTGAGGTTTTTATGCCTAAAGCGAGCTTTGAAGCACTAAATAAACAAGCGATTAAAAAGGGCGATAAAGCATTTGCTAACCCAAGAAATGCTGCCGCAGGAAGTTTACGACAGTTAGATTCTAAAATTACTGCTAAGCGAAACCTAGCGTTTTATGCCTACGGTATTGGTTTTGTTGGCGCTATGCCTAAGACTGATGATTTAGCAGAAAATGCCGTGGCAAGTATTGATGAAAGCTGGCTTGCTAGCTCTCATTACCAGCGTTTATGTCAAATTAAAGCGTTAGGTTTACCTATGTGTCCTGAAGTTCGCTTGTTAAAAAATGCCAAAGAGGTAGAGGCATTTTATCAAGATATTCTCCAGCAACGTGAAAGCTTAAGTTATGAAATCGACGGTACTGTATTTAAAGTAGATGACATTGCACTGCAAGAAAAGCTTGGTTTTGTAGCACGAGCACCACGTTGGGCTACCGCTTATAAATTTCCAGCTCAAGAAGAATTAACCATTCTCGAATCTGTAGATTTTCAAGTTGGCAGAACCGGCGCAATAACGCCAGTTGCACGCTTAAAGCCAATATTTGTTGGCGGTGTTACGGTGAGTAATGCCACGTTACATAATCAAGATGAAATCGACCGCTTAGGTATTCAAATAAACGACACGGTAATTATTCGCAGAGCGGGTGACGTTATACCGCAAATTGTTAGTGTGGTTATTGAACGACGCCCTGAAAATGCAGCCGTTATTGTTTTTCCAAGCGAATGCCCGGTATGCCAATCGGCAGTATTAAAAGCCGAAGGCGAAGCGGTTTTACGATGCACTGGCGGTTTGTATTGTCAGGCACAACGCAAAGAAGCGATAAAACATTTTGCTTCACGTAAAGCTTTAGATGTTGATGGTTTAGGTGATAAATTGGTCGAGCAGTTAGTCGATGAAGGTTTGATTAAAACGCCAGCAGACTTATTTAAATTAACCGAACTTGATGTAAGTACCATGGAGCGCATGGGGCAAAAATCTGCGACTAATTTAATTAAAGGTCTAGACGCCGCTAGAGCAACAACCTTAGCAAAGTTTATCTACGCATTAGGCATTAGAGAAGTAGGAGAAACAACGGCGGCAAACTTAGCGCAATACTTTTTAAATTTTGCGGCGATAAAATCTGCAAGCGCAGAGCAATTACAACAAGTGCCTGACGTTGGTGTTATAGTCGCAAAAAACATCGTTAACTTTTTTGCTGAAGAGCATAATGTTGAAGTAGTTAAAGAGCTTGAAGGTATTATGTCTTGGCCAGATATAGAACGTAAAAGTGATGACGAGTTACCGTTAAAAGATCAGACATTTGTGTTAACGGGCACCTTAAGTAAAATGGGTCGTAATGAAGCTAAAGCTGCTTTGCAAGCCTTAGGCGCTAAGGTGTCGGGTAGCGTTTCTGCAAAAACAAATTATTTAGTTGCGGGTGAAAAAGCAGGTTCTAAACTAGTAAAAGCGCAAGACCTTGGGGTGAGCGTGTTAACGGAAGATGAGATGATTGCACTACTCGGCTAAACTAAGCTAAGTTAAACTAAGCTAAGTTAAACTAAACAGTTAAGTGTTAAGTAATAAACTAGCCAAGCTGTTATATAGCTAACCGAATAAATGCATAAAGAAACAATATTATTGGCAAGGGTAATAAAACTGTAAATAGTATTGTTTCACACCATTCAATGGTTCGATAAAACTTAAACCAAGCAATATTTTCTTCTCGGGTTGATGGCAGTACCCCAAAGAAAAACATAAATGCCGCTACCACTAAGCTTTCAATGGCAATAAATAAAATTAGAATCGCAATCCAAACTAAAACACTCGGTGTTTTTAACTGAATTTGTGACTGTAAGCCAATAAATAATACAAAGAAAAAACAACTCCAAGCTAAAAGCTGCCATTTAAATCGACCAAATGTAATAGCAATATAATTAAAAAGTTCTGGACTGATAGAAGAAAGCATTAAATAAAAAGCAGCTCCTGCTGGATATTTTTAAAGAAAGAAAACCAAAATTGTCAACAAGCGAGATAAAACACATTGTCAAACGACAAATGTAGTTTTGTAATATTGATAAACATTAACAAAATCTAGTATATCTATTAACGCGATGAAATGTCAGTGTTAGTATGATACCAGAGAATAAAAATTTAGCTTTTGTTTAGTCGTTAAGGTAATTTTTGACATACGGGCGACCAATCTTAAAGTCGTAAATAACCTGAACTCTTGATAAGCAGCACTCATTATCCAAAGTTCAGGTTAAATATTAATTTGAATATTTGATCTTAACAGTATCATCTTAAACGCATCAATTTGCATGCATCATGAATCTAGGTAATAGAATGAACATTAATTTAAAACTTATCGGTATTTTTAGCCTCAGTGCTACGTTAACTGTTACAAGTATTGCAATAAATGCAGTTGAAGCTGTTAGCGTTCAACAAGGCAAAGCCGCTTTAACATCAACAGACAAAACATTGTTACACTCTGCTGAAGTTAACGACATTAAAACTAAGGTTAAAAATATTAATTTAGAAGTGCTATCTAAACCAATGTCACCAATGGCAACAAAAGAAAAAAATACCCCCTTAGCTAGAGCATTAGCCCAGTCTGAAAACGCAGCGGAACAAAGTCCATTAAACGCAGATAAAACATTGAATTTAGAGATCAGTGAGCTTAAAGATAATAGTGGTTTAGTCTACTTAGGGGGCAAGGTTTCTGCAGCCGATCTCGACGCATATTTAGCGCAAATGAAAACAGATCTAGGCGAGTCGCAATTTAGCATTTTTCGCCAACATCAAGCTGCTCGTGATCACCAAACTTTTCACGTAACACTAGTAAACCCTTATGAATATCAAACCATTGACAAAGAAAATTTTGAAATGCCAAATCAGTTTCGTGTTGTGTTACAGGGGTTAGGAAAGGTTGAAAAGGAAGATAAAAAAGCATATTTCGTTGTTGCTTCTTCGCCTGACGGACAGTTTATTCGCCAAGGTTTATTGTTAAAAAATAAAGACTTTCATGTAACTTTAGGCTTTTATCCTGAAGATGTTTTTGGCGTAAGCAAAGGTCGAGACACGCTAATTCACAAATAAATTTCATTACTTTTAATTTATATAATTGTGATACATTTGTGATAACTCTGTGAAAGTTTAGCAATGTTTTCTTTGCATACTGAATGTGAAATCATTTAGTCAACAAGGGAAACTTATGAAACTTATTAAAACCGCAGCAGCAATTGCATTAGCTTGCTCAAGCTCAGCGCTAATGGCGCAAACTATTCAAATTGAAATAACAAATCTAACTCATGCGCAACACTTTACACCACGCTTAGTAATAGCGCATGACAATTCAGTTGATGCTTTTGAACCCGGTGTTGAAGCGTCTTCAGCTTTAGCATGGTTAGCGGAAGCGGGTGTAATCGACGATGCTCAAAATCCAGATTCTTCAGGACAAAATTTTGAAGCGCTTTTAGGCCCTGTTGATACTGATAACACAAGCAACACTTGGCACCGTTTTGGTGGTTTAGTACCGCCATCATCATCGTTAAGCTATCCATTTGACACCATGGATAAGCCTTACCTCTCTATCTTATCTATGTTGATCCCGACAAACGATGCTTTTGTTGGTTTAGATAGCGTAAAAATTCCAACAGAGCCAGGAACTTATACCTACATGCTCCATGCATATGATGCAGGCACAGAATTAAATGATGAATTAAACAGCATGCGTACTGATATTGTTGAGCAAGGTGGCACACCTCTTGGTGGTTACGGTGCGCCAGGTGTAGCCGGTGCTGGTGCATCTCCAGTGCCATTAGGGGTTGGTGGAACAGGCGTTGCAGTTAAAGTTGGCTTTGCACAAGACGGTACAGCCATTGGTGCAAATGAAGTGGTTGATGGTACCGATGGTCCAGTTCATATTCATCGAAATATTTTAGGCGACACTAGCCTTACTGACGGCGCTAGTGATTTAATATCAACAGAACATCGTTGGTTAAACCCAGTTGCGCGCGTAACCATTACCATCCCAGCATCTTAATTTAGGGAGTATAGATCATGAATATGAACAAATTAACGTTAGCTTTACTGCCTTTAGTTGCAGTTTTAGCTACTGGCTGTGGTGGCGATGATGGCGATAACGGCGCGACAGGTCCAGCAGGAGTTGCAGGTGTAAATGGTACGAATGGTACTGACGGTGTTGATGGCACAAATGGTAGTGACGGTATAAATGGCAATCTTGCTGTTTTCACTGTGCAACTGACCAACTTAACTTATGCTCAGCCATTTTCACCTGCAGCAATTGTATTACATGAACCTGGCTTTAACACTTTTATCGATGGTGAAAGCGCGAGCTTAGGTTTAGAGCAACTAGCAGAAGCAGGAGACCCATCTGGAGTTATGTCGGAAGCTTTAGCTGCCACACAATATTTAGATGCAGTAACCACCGATGGTGCTACGCCACCTAAATCTATTGGAGGTGCTACAACTCTTTTAGTGCCGCTTTTAGATGTTGACGATTTGCGCCTTAGCTTAACCACTATGTTAGTTAACACGAACGACGCCTTTACCGGCTTAAATGCCGCTGACATCAGTAATATGGACGTTGGTCAGTCAATCAGTTTTATGGCACCTAGTTGGGATGCTGGCACCGAGGCAAATACTGAAACCGCTGATACTATACCAGGACCAGCAGCAGGAGCGGCAGGTGGTGGCGGTGCAAGTGCAGGTTTTAGTGCAGTGCGTGACGATCTTTTTGACCTTGTGCACTTTCATCAAGGCGTTGTTACTAATGAAAACGCAACTGATGCGAGTAAAGAAGGGTTAAGTAGCTCAATACTCACCGAAGCTGACCGCTGGGATAACCCGACAGCGCGAATAGTTGTAACACGAACGCGTTAAAAACTAGTGGGATATCAATAAGGTTTACTACATTGTTTCAATGGTTATTTATGGATGCAATTGTAAGTAAGCTAATTTATCTCGCTTTATTAGTAAAACGACGAAAGTATTTCTGCGCTGACATGTTCTTATAAACAGGGCGCAGAAATATATCGAATTTTTCTATTTGTAAGCTTAAAGTCTATACACGAAATTAATGTTCTTTTTCTTACCATTAAAGTAGATCTAATCTGTGCCAAGTTCTTATTAAAAATATAATAACGGAGCAGAACATGGATACTATTTTGGTCGTTGAAGACGAACAAGATATTGCTGATTTAATAACCTTAAATTTGCAAGAAATAGGCTTAACGGTTGAGCATTGCCTAACAGGTGAGCAAGCATTAGAGCAACTGGCAAAGAACTCCTACGATTTAGTCATGCTTGATGTAATGTTGCCTGGCAAATCTGGTTTAGATGTTTGCCGACAACTTCGCGAACAAAAACCCGAACAGGTTATTTTAATGGTAACTTCAAGAAACAGTGAAATTGATCGTGTACTTGGCCTTGAGCTAGGTGCTGACGATTATATGACTAAACCTTTTAGTGTTAGGGAGCTACAAGCAAGAGTACGCAGCCAATTACGTCGGGTGCATTTGTTATCAAAAATTAGCCAACAACAAGTTGAGCAGCAATCACCAGAACAATATGTAACCTTAGGCACACTTAAAATAGACTGCATGTCACATTTAGTTACGCTCAAGGGGAATAGTATTGAACTGACCTCAACTGAATTTGATTTACTTTTATATTTAGCTTCTCATCCTGATCAAGTGTTTACTCGTGAGCAGCTGTTAAGTTCAGTATGGGGCTATCACCATAGTGGTTACGAGCATACAGTAAATTCGCACATTAATAGACTACGTAATAAAGTAGAAACTAACGCCACTAAACCGGCCATTGTGCAAACTGTTTGGGGTGTAGGATATAAACTTTGCCGCCAAGGCGTTGCCGCGTGAGACTATCACTTTACCACCGACTTTCGTTATCACTTTTAGTGGTTTTTATTGTCATCATTAGTGTATTTTTTGTTTGGGCAGAACATTTAGAGCAAAAAACACGTTATGAATCTGAACAAAATTTACATCTTTCGCTAGCTGCTAATTTAGCCCGCGATAATCCTCTGTTACAAGAAGGCGCATATGATCACCAAGCCCTAAAAAACCTTTTTCATACCTTAATGGTATTAGGACCTGCATTTGAGTTTTATTTTGTTGATCCTAACGGGGTTATTTTAACGCATTCTATTACGCCATCATTAATTAAGCGCGACCGTATTGATTTAACCCCCTTAATTCAGTTAACACAAAACCAAATAAGTTTGCCTATTTATGGCGACGATCCTCAGCATAAAAGTCGTAAAAAAATATTTTCAGCAGCCCCAGTTTTTAGTGGTAGTGAGTTAATCGGCTACTTATATGTCATTGTTACTGGCGAACGTTATGAGACTGCGTATAACCGTGTCGATTCAGACCGGCAAGCAGAGCTTTCCATGGTAATGTTAGTCGGCGCTTTGGTATTTCTTTTTATTGTCATGTTAGGGATTTTTTATTATTTTACTCGACCACTTCGTCGTCTTAACCATGATATGCAGTTATTAAAAAATGCAGGCTTTGACAAGTCAGCGTTAGCTTTAACATCATGGATGCCCAACAGCAGTAATGAAGTACATCAGCTCGGAGTAGCTTTTGAAGAAATGGTGAATCAAATAAACGAGCAATTTACTCAATTACAACAAAGCGATGTTCACCGAAGAGCGTTATTGGCCGATATTTCTCATGATCTGCGAACGCCTTTGTCATCATTACAAGGCTATATTGAAATGATAGCCGATAAAGACACGACCATAACCGCACAAACTAGAGAAAAGTACATTAATATCGTGCTGAAAAATACCCTGCAATTAAAGTTACTTATTGATCAAATATTTGAGCTGACTCATCTTGAAGGTGGGCAAGTTACTTTAAACTTTGAAACATTTAACCTTGCTGAATTACTTTACGATATTATGGCTAAATTCAGCTTACAGACTCATGCTAAAAATATTGATATTTCTGTAGTGCCGAGCAGTTCGTATACTCAAGTTCGAAGTGACATTGCCAAGCTTGAACGCGTGATCAGTAATTTATTAGAAAATGCTATTCGTCATACCCGTAATAATGGCAAAATTGTATTAATTATCGAAGAAATTAACCACACGCAATGCAAGCTGATTATTTCAGATAATGGCACAGGCATAAAAGCAGAAGAGCTTTCGTATATATTCGACACTCGTTATCGAGCCAGTAACGCTATACAAGATAATAATAAACATACCGGTTTAGGCTTAGCCATCACTAAAAAGCTATTAGAGTTACTAAAATCTGATATCAAGGTAAAAAGCACTTTGGGTGAGGGCACAGAGTTTTCGTTTAATTTGCGACGAGAATCCCCATAGAATAAAGCAAATGATTAAACTATTTGTGTTTTAATCAAACTCAATGTCCCTACGATAAAGCGCTTAATTATCTTCATAACAGCTTATTTTTAATAAAAAATAGATATTTAATTTTTCATTCCTTAGAATAAGTCATTAAGATATTTATTTTAAAGTAAGTTCTTTTCAATAGAGCACTTCTAGGGAATCAAATGAAAATTAAATTGGCAATATGTTTAGCGATAATTACTTTAACGGGTTGTACTAAGTCTTCAACAGGGCGATCACAGTTAATGATGATGTCTGCAGACGAACTGAACAAAATGGGCAGTGCGTCTTTTGAAGAAATGAAAAGCAAAGAAAAACTTAGTCAGTCTGTTGAAATTAATCGTTATGTACAATGTGTTGCTGATGCTATTACGGTAAACGTGCCAAAGTCGGCCCATGATGGTGCATGGGAAGTGGTAGTGTTTGACTCTGAGCAAGTTAACGCTTTTGCCTTACCTGGTGGTAAAATTGGTGTTTATACGGGTATTTTAAAAGTTGCAGAAAACCAAGATCAACTAGGCGCTATTATTGGCCATGAAGTCGGTCATGTAATAGAGCAACACTCGAACGAGCGTTTATCATCAAGCCAAGTTAGCCAAATGGGCCTTTCAATTGTTAGTGTTGTGCTTGAAAGTCAAAATGTTGAAAGTCGTAACATGATGATGGCTGGTTTAGGTCTTGGTGTACAGTATGGCGTATTAATGCCGTATGGTCGTAGTCATGAAAGTGAAGCAGATATTGTTGGACAAGACTTAATGGCAAAATCAGGTTTTGATCCAAAAGGTAGTATAAAGCTTTGGGAAAATATGGCGAAAAACTCAACGGGTGCGCCACCTGAATTTATGTCTACTCATCCTTCAAACGCAACGCGTATAAAACAGTTAACAGAGCATTTACCTAAATCATTACCGATTTTTAAGAAATCAACAGCGCCAAAATGTAATAGGCCTGTTATTTAGTCTTATTTGAAAGCAATTAACTGAATAACAAAAAGCCCGAACGTTCGGGCTTTTTTGGTATTTTGGGACAGTAAAGGGAATATTATTTTGCTAATTTGATTAATAAGTTGCTTATTTTACTTAGCGAAAGTAACTCAATTATTTAATCCAACGGCTTTTACTTTTTAGTAATTCGCCAAAAAGCAAAGCAAGCGACAAAAAACAAAATCATCGGGTAATAGGCATTTGCCACTACTTCTACAGGGGATATTTTTAACGTCGCGCCAAGTAATAAGGCTTGTGCGCCATAAGGAAGTAACCCTTGGTTTATACAAGCAAAAATATCTAATAAACTGGCAGAATGAGCAGGGCTAAGTTCGCCATCTTTTGCTAAGTTTTTTGCGGTGTCACCGGTAATAATAATAGAAACTGTATTATTTGCGGTGAAAAAGTTACAACAAAATGCTAATGCGCCAATACCAATACCTGAAGCACGCTTTTTATTATTTGGACTAACCTTATTTGTTAAGCGTTCAATACTCGATGTAAGGGCACCTAATCCGCCTTGGCGCTTAATTAACTCGCTTAAACCGCCAATAAATAATGACAAGATAAAGATATCTTGCATGCTAGCAAAGCCTTTATTGATATCACTGACCCAAGTTGCTAGTTGGTAATCATTGTTAAACATGCCAATAAACGCTGCTAAAACAATACCTATAATAAGCACCATAAATACATTCATGCCTGACAGGGCTAAGGCTAAAATAACGATATAAGGTAAGAAGCCTAAAACATCGAGTTCTTGGCTAGCTTCGTGGTTAATCGTAACGCCATTTGCAGCAAGTATTGCTAAACAAATAAGTGCCGCGGGAACAGCAAATTTAAAGTTTACCTTAAATTTATCTTTCATTTGTGCGCCCTGACTGCGAGTCGAGGCTATTGTAGTGTCAGAAATTATAGATAAGTTATCACCAAAAATAGCACCTGATATTATACAGCCAGCAATCAAGCTAGCATCAACATCGGCAGACTCAACAAACCCTAAAGCAATTGGCGCAATCGCTGCAATTGTCCCCATAGAGGTTCCCATCGCCGTAGCTAAAAATGCCGAAACTAAGAATAAGCCTGGTAATAGAAAGTAGTCAGGAAATACCGACAAGCCCAATTGCACGCTAGCATCAACACTACCAGTGGCTTTAGCAACAGATGCAAAAGCGCCAGCGAGCAGATAAATAATACACATGGTGATAATGTTTTGGTGACCAGCTCCTGCTATAAATTGGCTTATTTTCTCGTTAACTGTTTCTTTACCCATGTAAATAGCAAGTAAAATAGCTGGAATAATAGCGATACTTGCGGGAAGTTGGTAAAAAGCAAACTCTGCGCCTTGTAGTGAAAGTACGATACCAGTACCTAAAAATATCGCCAGAAAAACGCCAAAAGGAAGTAGGCTTTTTAAACTTTGCGGTGAACTAGTTTCTTTTAATCGATTGGAAGTCGATGTTGGTAAATTCTTATCGGTCATTAATCTGGTCTTTTTCGTTATTATTTTTAGTCAAAGTAAACAATAACTTTTTCTCAAGAAATGTCTATGTTGGATTGTATTATATGGTGTTTAAAGCTCGTGTCAATCTAGACGTCTAGAAGTTTAAATTGAAAATGTGTCATTAATGAGTAAACTCGAATTATCTAGCGTCTATTTAGGTTAAATACAGTATTCTAGATAGTTTAAAACTAAAAAAGTATCTGAGAAATAATAAGATAAATAATACTGACTCTTTGGACATGTTTGATTTTGTAACGTAAAAAAGTAAGTATTATTTTATAACTTAGAAATAATGTAAGCTAATTCGTGTTACCAACATAGTCGCCACGTATTTTATTAAGATACAAATTATATTAAGAAAGTTACTATATTAATTTGCTATATTGTTATTACCAATATCTATAGTTAGCTACCATTTAATAGCTAGATTTTATCTGTGATATTTTTGGCTTTATTTCATTTTATTCAACCTTATTGTATTTTAGTTACTGTATCTATTGATTAAAGTTTTTCTGTTTTTATCGGGGGAAGTTAATTATTTTTTGTTGAAGGAATTAAAGTAACAAAAAAATATTTTTGTATTACCAAATTATTGGTGGCTGTAATGCCTTTTGGTAATATAGATTTGTAATGTAGGATTGTAATGCAAATGTAACCAATGTATAAATGTTATCTTGATTGAGAATTTGTCTATTTTGAGTAATACCGCTTTATCAACTAATTGTGATAGTACTTACAGAGTTAATTTGGAATTAACCTAATTTAATTCTCGTAAATAAAGAATCAAATCTACAATAGTTATACAATAGAAGCGCTAAAATACATACAATGGATATAAAGCATAATGTCAACTAACGGAGTTAATAACATGACATCAATAAAAAACAATATTGCCCCAGGTGTAATTACCGGCGATGAAGTTCAGCAGCTTTTTGCTTATGCAAAAACTAATGCTTTTGCTTTACCAGCAGTAAATGTAACTGGCAGTAATACGATTAATGCTGTGTTAGAAACCGCTAGCGAAATTAACTCTCCAGCTATTATTCAATTTTCCGGTAGTGGTGCGGCTTTTTATGCTGGTAAAGGCTTAAACAACGATAACTTACGTGCTTCTATTGCTGGTGCGGTTGCGGGTGCTAAGCATGTACATGATTTAGCTCCTGTTTATGGTGCTCGAGTAATGACCCACACCGATCACGCGGCAAGAAAGTGGCTACCTTGGATAGATGGTTTGCTTGATGCCGGCGAAGCTTATTTTAAACAGCACGGTAAACCCCTGTTTTCATCGCACATGATTGATTTATCTGAAGAGCCGCTCGAAGAAAATATAGAAACTTGTAAACGTTATCTTGAGCGCATGAACCGTATGGGCATGACTTTAGAAATTGAACTCGGTATCACTGGTGGTGAAGAAGACGGTGTAGATCATTCTGATGTAGATAGTTCACGTTTATATACCCAACCTGAAGAAGTCGCTTACGCTTACCAAGAGCTTGGACAGGTAAGTAATCGCTTTACTGTAGCGGCAGCTTTTGGCAACGTTCATGGTGTTTATAGCCCAGGAAACGTTGAATTACGTCCAACAATTTTAAAAGATTCACAACAGTATATTCAGCAAAAGTTTGCCACAGCAGAGCAACCGGTAGATTTTGTTTTTCATGGCGGCTCAGGCTCGAGTGCTGAAGATATTAAAGAAGCGATAGGTTACGGAGTAATAAAAATGAATGTCGACACTGATTTACAGTGGGCGTTCTGGAATGGCGTAAGAGAATACTCAGTGCAAAAACACGCTTTTTTACAAAGCCAAATTGGTAACCCTGATGGCGAACATAAGCCTAATAAAGGCAATTATGACCCAAGAGTTTGGCTCAGACATGCCGAACAATCTTTTAAAGAACGATTAACGTTGATCTGTAAAGACTTAAATAATATCAATTCATTAGGTTAAGTTAGTATCAGTTTTAGCAAGTTTTAATCCGTACATTAAGTTATAGAAAGCAAATTAAGTTGGTATTTTAAAGTGAATAAAGAAATAGAGCTGGAATTACTCGCTGAAGAATATCCTTCAATTACTGCTGTCAGTAATGCGATTAAAGCACTTGAAAACGAACTGGAATTACCCAAAGGCACAGAACATTTTGTTTCTGATTTACACGGTGAATTTGAATCATTTTGTCATGTTATTAAAAATGGCTCTGGTTCAATCGCCGAGGTAATTAAGCAATTATTCAGCAAGCAATTAACTGCACTTGAACAACACCAGCTAACGGCATTGATATGTTACCCAGAGCAAGTGCTTTCGTTTAAAGACGACGCTATAAACCAAGAGGCACTTTGCTCAGCTCAGTCACTTTTGAACTTGGTTAGTATTTGTCGCAGCTATAGCCAAGGTTATACTCGCGCCAAAGTTCAATCATTAATATCAAGTGCTTTTAAAGCAGAAATTGAAACGTTATTATTTCATACTCAAGCTGATTCTGCTCCAGCTGATTCTACTATAGAAAGCCCTACTAAGGCGTTGAACCCGCTTAACCCACATATCATCGATAGTGTGATAGCTTCAGGCCAAACTAAAACTTTTATTGTTGCTCTTGCTGAATTAATTCAGCAATTGGCGATTTCAAAACTTCATGTTATTGGTGATATTTACGACCGCGGACCCGGCGCTCATCATATTATGGATTTGCTCATGCAATACCATAGTGTTGATGTACAGTGGGGTAACCATGACATACTATGGATGGGGGCAGCGGCAGGTAGTGAAGCCTGTATGGCCACCGCAATTCGTATTGCATTGCGCTATACCGACCTTGAAACCATTCAAAGTGGTTATGGCATTAATTTGCTGCCGCTTGCAGCCCTTGCTGTAGAGCTTTATGGCGATGACCCTTGTGAAAGGTTTCAGCCTAAAGTGCCAGCGGATCAATCAATATCGGATCATGAGCGTCGTTTACTAGCACAAATGCAAAAAGCGATAGCAATAATTCAATTAAAACTTGAAGGGCAAATTGTTAAAAGACGGCCACAATATCAAATGCAAGATCGTTTGTTACTCGACAAAATAGATCTCCAGGCCGGAACAATAAATATCGACAATATTACTTACCCGTTAATTGAGCATCACTTTCCTACCATTTCAGCTCAAGCACCCTATAGCCTTACTGAAGCTGAGCAAAAGCTTGTTGAGCAGCTTAAAGAGCAATTTTTTCAAAGTAATAAATTACAACAGCATATACGTTTTCTTTATAGCCATGGTGCTATGTATCATGTCAGTAATAACAATCTATTATTACATGGTTGTGTCGCAATGAATGATGATGGTTCGTTTAAATCATTTAAGGTTGCAGGAGAAGAGTACGCAGGTAAAGCCTTTGTTGACAGAGTAGATACCTTGGCAAGGCAAGGCTATTTTTCACCGCCAGGTTCGGCTGAAAAATCTTACGGTGAAGATGCCATGTGGTATTTGTGGTGTGGAGAACAATCGCCATTATTTGGTAAGCAGAGAATGGCGACATTTGAGCGTTATTTTATCGCCGATAAATCGACACATTCAGAAGGGCGCAATGCCTACTATGATATGCGCAACAACCCAGCTTTAGCGGAAAAAATATTACTCGAGTTTGGTATTTCTTCAGAGAGTGGTCGACTTGTTAACGGGCATGTTCCGGTTAAGGTTAAAAAAGGCGAAAGCCCAATTAAAGCTGAAGGTAAACTACTTGTTATTGATGGCGGCTTTGCAAAAGCTTATCGTGACACAACCGGAATTTCTGGCTACACATTAATTTCTGATGCTAAAGAGCTGTCACTTGTTGCACATAAACCTTTTCTGTCAATTGATTCATATATTCAGCGTGGCCCACAGGTTGATTTTGACGTTGAATGTATTGCAACGCATCAAATTGCGTTAAAAGTGCGTGATTGTGATGAAGCTCTTTCGATTAAAAATAAAATTGCAGCATTAAAGCAATTACATAAAGCCTATCAAGATAAACAACTTAAACCACATTAGCGTTCGTACTTTATGTGTACTATAGATATTGCTGCTATTAACTTTAATAGGCTAAGCTAATACTTAACTATTCATTTAACTGGCCGTAATACTTTTGTGACAGTTTGATGACATTCTTAATAGACAAAAACCGTACACAATACTAGGCTATTATAGTTACTTTAAATATTGAGAGCTGAACATTCGTTTTATATTGCTATTTCTTTGCTTTTTTAGTCTTTGTGCTAATAGTAAACCTCTTGAATTATCTACTGTTTCCGATGAATTATTCATTAATCAACAGTTAGCTATTTTACAAGACAGTGGTGAGCGCTTGTCTTTAAAAGACGCATTAAACCAATATAAGATAGGAAACTTTACTGAAAACAGTGATGGTAAGGTTAGTTTTGGCTTTACTAACGACGTAATTTGGGCGTCGTTGTTAATTAAAAATTCGTCCATTAAAGCAATCGAAAAAATATTATATTTGGACTCTGCATGGTTAGATCACGCAGACTTTTACTTTATCCATGAAAATGAAATTATAGAAAGTGTTTTTCTTGGTGATGCGCTACCCTTTAATGCAAGAGTTAATAAAACACGCATGTTGTCTTTACAACACCGCTTTAAAACGGGCACAACTCAGGTGTTTATGCGTTTTAAATCAAGAGACCCGTTACTCATCCCCCTTTACTTATCTTCTCCAGAAAAAATACAAAGTGATTTAAACCTTTCTAGCTACTTTTATGGCTTTTTGTACGGTGCTTTTTTCATTTTACTGGTTTATAACGTTTTACTTTCTGTCAGTTTGAAAGACAGGAGTTATTTTTTCTATTCTTTATATTTATTGTCTTTTTTGAGTTTAAATGTCGCCTATACCGGCCACGGTTTCAAGTTTATATGGCCTGATAGTGTGATTTTTCAGAAGTGGGCGATGATCGTTTTTTTACATTGTTATAATCTTTTTGGGATTGCTTTTTGTTTCGAGTTTCTTAAGTTAAAGGTGTATTTACCCAAAGTAAATAAGTTGAAAAATTTAGTGTATGCAGGCTTAGCCGTTTCATCACTGTCTCTGTTTGTTAATGGTGACCCATTATTGGCGGTTAAATTTGGTGTGGCACTTACATCATTATTAATCATTATTTTTATATCTCTTGGTTTTCTAGCCTTAAAGAATGGCCATGAAATGGTTAAGTTTTTTATTCCAGCTGCATTCATGGGCGTTGGAGGGGCGGCTATTTCTGCGGCAATAACACAGGGAAACTTACCTTATAACACCTTGCTGTTTCATAGTATTGAGATAGGTATGCTTATTGAGATGTATATTTTAGCATTAGCTTTAGCCTTCAATTTAAAAAGAATGGATAAAGCTCGGATTATTGCCGAAGTTAATGCTCAAGTGGACTACTTAACACAATTATATAATCGCCGTGCATTTACTAACATAGCTTCGTCACAATGGCATTTAGGCATTAGACAAAAGAAAATATCTGCTTTGATCTTGTTAGATATCGATTGGTTTAAAAAAGTAAATGATGACCATGGGCATGCGGCCGGCGATGCTGTACTTAAGGCGATTGCACAGACGTTAAAAAATAAAATTAGAAAAAGTGATGTTCTAGCCCGCTGGGGAGGCGAAGAGTTTATTATCTATTTACCTAATACTAGCAAGTATGAAGCCATGCTTCTTGCAGAAGTTATTCGTAAAAAAATAGAAAAAATGATCATTATTATTGAAACTAAACCTTTAACTGTTTCAGCAAGTTTTGGTGTAGCTGAATCCAGTATTGAAACTCATAAATTTGAAGATTTAATAAAGCTTGCCGATATTGCCTTGTATAAGGCAAAAAATAGTGGTCGAAACAAGGTTTGTGAAATACAAGAAAAAAGCGACTCGAATGCAAAGCAAGATAAAAGTAACGTTCATTCTTTACGTTAAAGCCATTCTTAATCGAAGAATGTAAATAGTAAATTAGTAAGCGTCAGTGCAGTATAAATAAGTATTATTGGCTGAAACGCTTTCAAACTTTATTTATTAGATTGTTCCATTTGCTTTTCGGCGAATGCTTGCGTTTCACTCAAGGCTTCTATCAAGTTTTTTTCATTTGACAGTACCTTACTTATTTTCTTGCCTAGAAAATTACCTATTGCTGGAAACTCTGCAATACCAACATACTGTATATCTTGATAAGGGCTGTTTTTTAACGTTGCAGCTTGAGCGGTTGCGGTCATTATTTCATTAAATACAAAGTCACTAAACGGGGCTTTATCATGGTAGTGTTTATTATTATAGGTTGAATGTCTTGTTCCTGGTGGAATGGAGATCAAGTCATTATTTAAGGCGATTTCTGTTATGTAATTTTTTGAAGATGCCCACATAATAAAGTCTAAAGCTTCTTTATAGGAGTTTGACGAAATGGGAATTGCTAAAGACCAAATCCATAGCCAACTCGAGTCTTTATCAGTAATCTGCTTCGGCGCTTTAGCATATCCTACTTTATCAGATACAGTTGACAATTTAGGATTAAATAAAGTGCCGGCTGCTACCGTGGCATCAACCCAAATTGCACATTTTCCTTGAGAAAATAAGTCAAGAATTTCTTTATATCCTAAAGTGTCTGCATTAGGAGGGCCATATTTCTGCATAAGCTCTAAGTAGAATGAAACAGCCGAGTACCACTCTTTCGAGGTTAATTGGGGTTGCCAATCATGGTTAAACCATTGGCCACCAAAGCTGTTAACTATGGATGTGATTAATGCAACATTCTCGCCCCAAGCTGGCTTTCCACGTAAGCATATACTGTATACATTGTTATTTTTTTGCTTTAATCGCTTGGCTAAGGTAAAAATTTCTGACCACGTGGGTTGACTAGGCATACTTATTTTTGCACTTTTAAATAAGTCTTTTCGATAGTATGTCATCGAGCTTTCAGCATAAAATGGTAGAGCATAAAGGCTATCTTTATATGTCAAACTCGTTTGTATTGGGGGAATTATATCCGCTAGGTCATACTCTAATGGTAGATTTTTTATAGGTTGCAACCAGCCTTTTTTTGCCCAAAGCTTAGTTTCGTATGCGCCTATGGTCATAACATCAAATTGTCCAGCAGTACCGGTTAAGTCACTCATTAAACGCAAGCGTAAAACCGATTCATCTAATACTCGCCACTCTAATTTAATGTTAGGATGTTGTTCTTCGTATAGTTGAGATAACTCTTTTAATAGCAGGAGTTCTTTATTGTTAACGGTTGCTATTCTTAATGTTTTTTTATCTTGTTTATCAGGAAACTCTAGTAAACCATGCTTGTATAAAATGTTATCTACTTCCCCGGATTCTCTAATTTTCTTTAAACCTTGATTAAATGCTGTTAATACTTTTTCTATATCGGGTCGATTATTATAAAAAGCTAAATGAAAGCTTAAATAGTCACTATTTTCAGAGATAAAATCCAATTCACCAATTAAGTATGGCAGCTTATTTACCATTAAGTCAGAAGCGGTATATTTATCTATAAAAACATAATCCAGCCGGCCAATTTCTAACATTTTTAATAGTTGCTCATGACTATTTGCTTCTATAAATATGGCATTTTTAAACTTAGGTTTGGCCACTTTTATAAAGGTACCTCGTAGCACGCCAATCTTTTTTGAGTCGAAAGACTGAGTAAAATCCGTACTTTTTTTCTTCAACAACTTCAATTGAATACCCGGTAATGGATCTGAAAGCTTAAAATAATTGGAAGATACCGTGTTATTTAAAACAGGAAAAACACCCAGATAGTTTCCTTTTTGTCTGGCTGATTTAGCTCTTGCCGCAGGAAAATATGATATGTTTATTGTTATATTTGACTCAGCAAAAGCTGAAGAGATGATTTCGGCTATTGCACCTTCTTGCTCTAAATAAGAGCCAACATAAGGCTCCATCTCAAAACTAGCGAGGTTTATTTCTTTACTTTGTAAAGTAAAAGCACAGATAGCAACGAGTAAACTAAGGTGCTTAATAATGAGAAATCTCAGGTTTCTGCTCATATATTTTCCCTAAGTTATTCGTTGATTAATCAAAGTTTTACTAGGGTAGGCTGCTATTTTGCTAGATATGACTTTGAGTGAGCATATATCCATTAGGTTACAGCCTAGTGAATGCATTAAACACTTTTGAAGAGGAAAGTGGCAATAGTTCCATTGAGCAGAGCAAAAAAATTGGCTAGATTGAAATGTAGCGTTAATTGTTATTAAGCTAAGCTGCAAAACTATTTTGCTCTGCCTGAGGGGGAGAATTCTAGTAACTTCCATGTTTACCTCTGTTTAGATTAGACTTTTTACCAAAGTGTATTTCACTGGGGAATAAAGTTGATAATACTGAAAACAAAAAATGGTCTATCTTTTAAACGCCAATTACTTTCAATGTATGTTTTAGTGACAAAACTGTAATTACGCTTCCTTGTTACTGAGTATAGTTATGTATTGACAACAAGCAAAAATAATTTATGTTTTTTAACAGTAAGTTATGAAACCACTTTATGTTAGTGGTTAACAGTAATAGCCCTGCGAATTTGCTATATACAGCCAATGTAAAAAGACTTTTAAGGTAAATGAGATTGCAGAAAAAGTAACTTATAAAATGGAATAAGTACCATTAAAGAAAAGGAACAAAGCAACACTAGGTTTTGTCCAGCAAGTAGCACCGAGGTTGTTATGTGTAAATGAAACAGGCTTGTTATTGCATTCACTAACAAGGCGAACCTTATAAGAAGTTTTGTGTAAGCCCCTTAATTTCTTGTAAATAAGAAACTATAGGGGCTTCAATTTAAAATTTAACTGTTTAACTAATATTGCGTCTATTACGACAAATGTTAATTAAACCTTTGGTTGAGCCATCCATGTCTAAAGGCATATCAATGTTAGAAAGCTTACTGAATATTTCATTGCCAAGCGCTTTGCCGAGCTCTACACCCCATTGATCAAATGAGTTTATTTGCCAAATAACACCTTGTACAAACACTTTATGTTCATATAAGGCTATTAAACTGCCTAAAGCTTTAGGCGTTAATTGCGGCATTAAAAGTGTATTGCTTGGTTTATTGCCTTTCATGACTTTATGAGACGACAAATAACTTATTTCATCGGTACTGCACTTAGCTTTAGTCATGGCAGCGATTACTTGCTCTTCTGTTTGTCCTTCCATTAATGCTTGGCTTTGCCCTAAACAGTTAGCAATTAACATATCATGATGATTCGAAATATCAGCATGTGGATTAAGCGGTAAAATAAAGTCGACTGGAATAGGCGTTTTACTTTGATGAATTAACTGGTGAAATGAATGTTGGCCATTAGTACCTTCACTGCCCCAAATAATTGGGCCGGTATCGTAGTTGGTTTCTTTATTATCTAAATTAACTGATTTACCATTACTTTCCATATCGAGTTGCTGAATATAAGCTGGCAAGCCACGTAAATAATGATAATAAGGTAATAACACTTGCGATTGAGCACCGTGGAAGTTTCTATACCAAATACCCAGTAATGCCATAATTACCGGCATATTTTCTTCAAATGGCGCTTGTCTAAAGTGTTCATCCATTTCAAATGCGCCATTTAAAAACGCTAAGTAATTATCATAGCCAATACCAATAGCAAGCGGTAAGCCAATGGCTGACCAAATAGAATAACGACCGCCAACCCAATCCCACATAGGAAAGATATTTTTCTCATTAATACCAAAGCTTTTCGCCGCTTCAATATTACTAGAGACACAAGCAAAGTTATGTTCAATGTCAGTCACTTTGGCTTGTTTTAAAAACCATTCTTTTGCTGACTCAGTATTTCTAAGGGTTTCTTGCGTGGTTAGCGTTTTTGAAGAGGTGATCACTAAAGTCGTTTCAGGATCTAAATCAGATAACACATCATGAATATGACAACCATCAACATTGGCTACGTAGTGCACGTTCAAATGCTTTTGACGATAAGGCTTTAATGCCTCTGACATAATTTTAGGCCCTAAAAATGAGCCACCAATACCAATGGCAACAATATCGGTAAACGCTTTGCCGCTATAACCTTTCGTAGTGCCAGATGACACATCATTAACAAAGGTTTTAATTTTTTCTAAAGTGTTTTTGACCAATGGCATGATATTCTCGCCATCAACATAAACCGGTTCATCAGAAAAGTTACGTAATGCTGTGTGTAAAACAGGGCGGTTTTCAGTGGTGTTAATCGGCGCACCTGAAAACATTTTTTCTATTTTCTCTTTCACGCCACATTGCTCGGCCAAATCGACAAGTAATTTTTTTGTTTCAGGTACTAAATGATTTTTTGAGTAATCTAGCGTAAGCCCAGATGCTGAAATGGTGAACTTGTCAAACCTTTCAGGGTCAATTCGAAATAAGGACTTTAAGTGAATCGTTTTACTATCTAAGTAGTGAATTTGTAAGTTTTGCCACGCTAGAGTATTAGTCAACATGTGTATTAAGCCTTATAAAATTTATGTTTGTTTCAAACTGCGACATTAATTGCCTAAGCATAGTCGACTTATTGTTATTGCGAATGTAGTTGCGCTTTTGATTTATTGAATTTAATCTATGCCTAGTAGGCGTTCAGCGGTATATTCATTGGTAATTAAACCATTGATTAGTTTAGATCTTAGGGCACCTAATATCGCAAAAACTTTTTCTTCACCGGCAGCTATAGCGTAAACCGCTTTGTCAGAGTTTGCTTTTAATGGTGAACTGGCAACACGCTTATTCACTGCGCAGTCAATCAGGTTGCCGTTAACATCTAAAACCCAACTAATTAATTCTCCTACAGCGCCTTTAGTTTGTAACTCTTTTAGCTCTTTTGGGGTAACAAAACCGTCGATGTGCAGCGGAGAGTTAATTGCTAAATTACCGACACCAATAAAGGTTACATCTGCTTGTGCTGCTAAGGCTAAATTATTGGCAATATAACGCTGTGCATGTAACTGGTCTTTTTCTTCCTTACTATTTGGAAGCACAGGTAGTGGCATAGGGTAATGCTTAGCGTTAATGTGTTCAGCCATGCGCATTACAACATCGTATGAAGAGGCCGAACCATCGGAAGCCATATTGCCTAATAGTGCGACAATTTGATGTTGTTCACAGTTCAGTAAAGACAGTTCTTCAACGCAAGCACGAAGAACTCGTCCAGTGCCCATTGCTATTATTTTTGGCTCTGTTGCTTTTAGATGTAACTCTATTTCTTTTGCGCCGGCTTGGGCAAGACCTAATGTAGAGGTAGGATCACTAGTATCGCTTGGAACAACAATACAAGACTGTAATCCAAAGCGTGTTTTTATCTTTAATTGTAAATCCATACATTTAGCGATTGGATGCTCAAGGCGCACTTTAATTAGGCCCTCGCTAACGGATAGTGCCACCATGCGTTGCGCTGATTGGCGAGAAACATTAAGCTTTTTGGCTATTTCTTCTTGAGTATTGCCGGCAACATAATATAGCCAACCTGCTTTAGCGGCATCGTCTAACTTTCTTATTTCGGAATTCGAACGCTTTAACACACTTTACCTCTCGGTTTTTGTAGATGAACTAAGCGAAGGTATCTGCTCAAATAGCTCAGTCCAATGATCTATAGTGGTAACATCATCAGACATTGTAGTCTTTAAACCTGATAGGTGGCTAGCACCTGTATATCTTATTACCTGCATGTTCGCCGCTAAACCAGCTCGAACGCCGGCGTTTGAGTCTTCTATTACTAAACAGTTTTGTGGTGCTACCGCCATTTTATTTGCAGCATGTAAAAATAAATCTGGCGCAGGTTTACCGTTTTTAACTTCTGAAGAGGTAAATACTCGGTTTCCAAAATATTGCTCTAGCTTGGTGTAATGCAGCGAGTTTCTTACTTTATCAGGACTGCCGCTAGTGGCAACGCAACTTTTAACATTAATTTGAGATAGCATCCACGCTAAATCTTGAGTTTGCTGAAGCTCGACAGCAAATACCTTGATTAATTTATCACGATAGTTTTCTCGAAATTCAGCGGTTAATTTAACCGAAAAGTCTGAGAATACTTTAGCGGTAACATGCTCAAAATTATATCCTAAGAAGTGAGTAAGAAAATATTCTTCTGATACAGCCACACCAATCTCTGCTAGCATTTCAATAAGCACGCGTTGGCTTAGTACTTCACTATCAACCAGCACACCATCGCAATCGAAGATAATTAAATCTATGGCGCTATTAATCGCTAAATCGTTGGCTTTCATTAATTTTTATTTATCCTCATTACTTGTATGCTAGTTATTTAACTAGAATACAAGTTTTTGTAATCTATTGGAATTGTATAAATCATATTGGATTCATAAACTGTTCAATTGCATTTATGGGTAACTCTGGAGTTGCACCGTGGTTTTGTGCCACCATAGCGCCAACAGCACAAGCAAAATTAACCGCATATTGTGCATTGGTTGTGTTACAAAGCTGGTAAATTAACGACCCTAAAAATGAATCACCAGCGCCTACAGTATCAACGACTTTTATCAGGTAGCCAGAATTATAATAATTTTGATCATTAATTTTTAATAAAGCACCATGGGAACCTTTAGTTACACACATATAAGGCGTATTTGTTTTATCAGCGATAAATTCAAGGTTTTGCTCTAACGAATTGAATTTAGAGCCCATAGCGTGTGCTATTTCGTATAACTCATCGTCGTTGAGTTTGATAAAGTCAGCACTTTGCATAAGTTGGATTAACGTTTCAAGATCATAGTGCGGCTTACGTAAGTTGACATCAAAAACTTTAAATTGTGCGACTTCAATCAGCTGTTTTAACGTATTCAATGATACTTTTTCACGCCCGACCAAGCTGCCAAAAACAAAAATATCTGAAGACTTAACTTGCTCAATAAGGGCGGGAGTTAACGCTATGTTATCCCACGCGGTATCAGCAACAATTTCGTATGTTGCACTGCCATTGCTATCTAAAGTAACTTCTACGGTACTGGTTTTTTTATGGCAATTAACGGTAATAAAGTCAGTATCTATATTGCGCGTTTTAATATCATCTAATAATTCCTCTCCTAAAGCATCATTGCCAACAGCACTCAGCATTTTAGCTTGAATGCCGAGAGAATTTAAACGTAAACAAACATTTAAAGGTGCACCGCCTAAACGTTTTTCGTTAGCAAAACAATCCCATAAAACTTCACCAAAACAGTTGATTGTTATTTCGCTAGGGCTTTTATGATTGATGAATAAGCTGTTCATTATTTTGTCTCCAGAGCAACTTTATTTAATTTTTGTTCAAGGGTGGTTTTCATTATATTTTTAATATTACTTGTAGGTACATAAAGTAAATTAATAGCGTTAATGTAAAGTTGACTGAAATCTGGCTGATCAATTAAGTCAGTAAACAAGCTGCTTAATTTTAAAAACGCGAGTTTATCTGAGCCAGTTTGTTGAGCGTATTCGTGCAGTTGTTCCTGCATGGCATCTTGAATATCTAAAGCTTGCTGCTGTTGGTTTACCTGTTTGTCGCTGTACAAACACCACGTTGCAATAACTAAAGCCGCTAATGAACAGTCACGCTTTACCGCTAAGTTTTCAGTTATAGTGGCAATTAAAAATTTTGGTAGTTTAGCTGAACTTTCGCTACAAATTCTAGCCAAGCTATCTTTAATATTTGGGTTAGAAAAACGCTCAATTAAGGTCTCTTTGTATGCGACTAAATCAATTCCGTCTAATTCATCTAACAAAGGTGTTACTTCTAAGTCCATAAAAGCGCTTAGATAATTTGCAAAGTCTTGATCAGACACGGTTTCATCTATGGTTGAATAACCGTGAATCGACCCTAATAAACCTAATACTGAATGCCCAGCATTTAATAATCGAATTTTCATTTTTTCAAAGGGTGTTACATCTTGAACAAATTGTGCGCCGGCTAAATCCCAGTTTGGGCGACCGTTACTGAAGTTATCTTCAATTACCCATTGCGAAAACGACTCACAAGTTATTGGCCACTCATCAATTAAACCAAATGTTTCACTAACATAATCAGTATCAACTTTTGTCGTAACAGGTGTTATGCGATCAACCATAGCATTTGGAAAAGCTACATTTTTTTCTATCCATTGACTTAAGGCAGGATCTTGCTTTTCAGTCAGAGTGAGTAACATTCTACGTGTTACTGCTCCGTTATGTTGGATATTGTCACAAGATTGCACGGTAAAAGCAGGTGAGTTGTTTGCTTGACGAACTTTTAATGCCGCCGCAATATAACCCAAGGCTGTTTTTGGATCATTAGGGCTTGCAATGTCATGCATTATATCGGGGTTTGTTAAGTCGAGATCACCCGTAATCGGATGTAAATTATACCCACCTTCTGTAATGGTTAACGAAACAATTTTAGTGTCGTTATGGGCTAATTTATCGATAGCGGTTTGTTTATTTTCAGGGGCAAAGATAAAATCGATCATTGAGCCGATAACTTTATTATCGATTTGTCCATTAGGGTGGCGAACGACAAGTGAATATAAATAGTCTTGCTTAACTAGAGTATCTCGCAGGCCACGGTTATTTTCTAATAAGCCAATACCACAAATAGCCCATTGTTCTGACCCCGGAGTTTTTAATAGCTCGTTTATATACATGGCTTGATGCGCACGATGAAAGCCACCAACGCCAATATGCACAATACCGGCTTTGAGGTTTTTTCGGTCATAATTCGGAATATCAATATGTTCAGGTAACTCAGCTAATGTTAACTGGCTTAAATGCTGAGTTAATGGCTGATTTTGGCTGTTATTTTTTGAAATATCATTCATGTTTTTGGCCTTGCTAAATAGGTTTGAACCTAAAATATAATTAGATGAACTCTGCTGCTATTCACCTATTTTTTCTGTTGTTTCGGCCCGTTACATTGTTAGTATATTAACAATGTAACGGTGCATTTTTTTACATTAGCGAGTAAATTAATTGCATAAACGCAAAGTAAAATGAGCTAGCTATTAAGGGCTTTTTGACGTTTGAGCGACATATAAGCACTGGCAAAGTAAGTAATGGTGAAAATAAAACAATAAAACTCAAACTGTGCTTTATTCGTCTCATAAACCGCCATCGTTTCACTAAAAAACATTACCTGACATGCAAAAACACTAATCACTAATAGTGAAATTGTTGACACTGCATTTAATATCTTGCTGATAGTGCTTGTATCTTCAATGAAGGGATTATCTGTAAGCGCTTGCTGAGTTTGATACAAAACAATTTCTTTTTGCTCAAGTGCTTCAGCTGCTACTTCATTAGTGTAATCTTTATCTGCGCCGTATTTTTTTGCTAATACCGTATAAATAACAATGCTGAATATCCATGTAGGAATAAATAAGTAATAAAACGACATAACATCTAGCGCGTTCAAGCCAAAACCAAAAACTAAAGCTAATGCCCAAGTGGCGATAGCTGGAATGCTGCGAGATATATTTTGGTATTTTGCCCAATAACGAGTTAAGCCTAATTTTGGAAATAGCATGTGCTCTGCAAACACAATGCCACCAACAGGCACGACTAATAAGCCAGCATAAGTAAGTAGCGGTAACATTTGTGAAAATACAAAAGGGAAGCAAGCAATTATTACGGTAACAACGCCAACTATTGCAGTGGTTTTTTCACGTGAATGATTTACAAAAATTGATTGAGCAGCTAAACCTGCACGATAAAGGTTTGCGTTGGCCGTAGTCCAACCGGCAATAATAATAATAACAAAACCGGTTAAACCTAAAGCATGGTAAGCAACATCGCCTGGATCTAATGAGGTAATGGTAGTTTTAAGTAATACTGCAGCACCTGCACCCATAATACCGGCTGAAATCCATGCTATGTAATGACCGAAGAACATGCCAACGCCTGACAATAAACCGTATCTTTTGCGTTTGGCAAATCGAAATATTGCCATATCAATAAGGCCAAAATGGGTAATTGAGTTTGCAGCCCAAGCAAAACCGATAACTTCTAACAACCCTATGCCACTTTCACCATCAGGGGTAAAGCCGGTCCAAATGGAACTGTCACCAATAGTGATAAAGTCACCCCAACCAGTCAGCGTTGTAGACCCTAATACATGGTTCGATAATGCTGGAAATAAGGTGAATGAACCGGCAATAAATATAACAAACAACCAAGGGGCACATATTTTAGAGAAGTCAGCTACGGTGGAAAACCCATACATAGCAACAAACACCACTATTGAACCAACGGCAAGTACAATGGCAACAAACCAAAAGCTGCTGGGGTACCAATTGAGTTGTGCTGGAATATCAAACAAGAACCTAACTGCGGTGGATGACACGGTGATCATGGCGGCTGATATCACTGAAAATATCACAACGTTCGCCCAGTTATAAAGTTTTGTCATTGAATTACCGGCAATCTTATTAAGGTAATTATATAAACTTAAACGAGTCTCAACAGCTATTGGTGCGGTTAGTAACCACCAAGAGCACATTGCTAATAAATTACCTATTAACAAACCTAATAAAATATCGGTAGTTGCAGCACCTAATGCGACAAAGGTCGCCCCGATAACAAACTCTGTTGCGGCAACATGCTCTCCTGCATACAAACCAGCAAAGTGCTTCCAGCCATGTAGTTTATTTTTTGCTACCGGCATTTGTTCTTCATTTATTTCACTAAATGTATTTTCTCTTTGAATATTAGCCATTTTCAATTCCTATTTATCACTGAACATTTATATTTAGCCAGCTTAGTGATAAGTTTTTAGACTAAAATTATTAATTTTTGATGTTTAAGTATTAATAATTCTATCGTTTTATTTCAGTTTACCCAAATCAATATAGCGGATTAGATATTTAAGCTAACCATCTGTTTTATAACAGTTGATTATCTTTTTTTAATACTTCTATTAGAATAACTCTACGGCAACTTGCAGCGCACCATGGTTAAGTGCCGGGTTCCACATAGCGGTTGCTGAAACAGGGAACGAAGTATTTAAAAGGTTAATTTTTTTTGAGAAAGTAAAGCCGACATTATTGATATTGGCATTATCAGAGTAGAAATTTCGCTTATGAACCGGAGAGAATGCACCACCGACAAAAGCATTAACCGTTTCGCCATTTTTGCCGTGCCAAACGGGGGCTGAAACCTCAATATAATTAGTGTAGGAGCGCTCTAGCTCGCCAGAACTATCATCAATATGCTTATCAACACCTTGTATTATAATGGCATAGTATAATGAAACTGGTGTGTCACCAGCAAAAGTGTAGCCCATACCAATATCGGTAAAGTTACCTGTTTTAGAGTCATCAGAAGAGTAGTTAAATATATCAACCTCGTCATCAGCAATGCCAGAATGATTACCATGGTTGACTATTTCAACGAAAAAATTGTCTGAAAATTTATGCGAGGCATAGTAAGTAAATTCTTTGTACTCCCCGTTAAATGAACCACCAGCCCAAAGTCCGAATGTGGTGTTTTTATCTGCAGTTTTATACTCTAATGCACCGGCAGTCATCACACCGTCGGTCACGATAAAACCATGCCACAAATGATTGGTTTTTATGCCAAAACTTAAATCAAACTCACCACCAGCCTCTGCCATTACTTGTGCACTCAAGCAGCAAGATAGCAAGGCTGTTGTCATCCCCAATGTTTTTATACTTTTTTTCATAGTTAACCCTTTCTATTTTATGTTTATCAGTAACCCTACAATTGAATTACATTTATATTTATCGCTAGCATAATGTGCAGTTCGGGCAATTGCTCAGTAGGTAGGCATAATCCCATTAAGTTTTTGTGTCGTCAACCAGTTTGTTCGAAAAATGTGCTGAATTTTTTCGATAAATATTTTTTATATTAAATTTCAGTAGTTTATTAAATGGGATAAATGTGGCGCTAATGTCAGAATGGGTCGCTCTAGTTAAGATGATTTTAGTTTTACTGCAAAATAAGTCGGTAGATAAAATAATGCCGCTTAGTAGAAGTCAGGTTGAGCAGTAAATGTAGCAGTAAATTTAGCCGTGATTTAATTACGATTTTTTAAGCTTGATACGTCTGATTATTTGAGACTCTTCATGATAAACTTCAGTATATTTTTAGAATTTAAGGAAAGGTAATGCATTTTGTCATTGTAGGGTGCGGTGCTGTTGGTGGTTATTTTGGTGGCCGTTTAGCGCAACATGGAGAGAAGGTTACTTTTATTGCGCGTGGTAAACAATTTCAAACCATGCAAAAGTCTGGCTTAACCATTAAAAGTATTGAAGGCGATGTGCAGCTAGAAAACCTTAACGTTGTTAATGCTGAAAATTTGGCACCAAACAGTTTGTCTTCACCTGCCGATGTTATCTTTTTGTGTGTAAAGTCTTACCATCTTCCAGAATCTCTTGCACAGGTAATGCCTTTAATTACCGAACATACACGAATTATCCCTTTATTAAATGGTGTTAATGCCGCTGAAATAATGCATGAGCAAGGCATAGCAAAAGACAATATTGTTGGCGGTTTAGCAAAAATAATAGCGGATAAGTCTGCCGAAGGAGTGATAAATCATACCGGTGCTAAACCGCACATTACTCTAGGCTCATTTTCTGCTTCAGCCTCAAAACGCGCTGATGAGAAAACCAAAATGCAAACTGTTACGCAACTTACAGATGAAACTGCACTGCTTAGTGAAATAGCGAAACGATTAACCTTGGCGAATATTAGTGTTGGCGTGACAAGTGATATCGAATTAGCATTATGGCGTAAGTTTATACTTGTTGCATCTTGGGGAGCTCTAGCATCTGCAAGAAAGTTAAACTTAGGCGAAATTAGAGCGCAAAGCCATATTGCCTTTCTATTAGAGCGCATTGTTAATGAATATGGCGATATTGCGCGAAAGTCAGGCGTAAACCTTGGCGACAAACATATAAAAGAAACCTTAAGCTTTCTATCACGCTTACCCGATAGCAGTGAAACTTCAATGCAACGAGATTTAGCCGCAGGAAATAACTCGGAATTCGACGTATTGATTGCCTACCCAGTTAAGCTTGTTGAAAAATTAAATTTATCAGCACCTGTGCTAATGCAGTGCTATGAAAGAATAACGAAAAGTTTACCTTAATTGTTTTGGATTCTTAAACCTTAACGGTCAATGCAAGGTGAAAGATAAAAAACTTATAATAAATAACAAATTCACCTTCGCTAGCACTTCAGAGGGCGTTAAATTTATGCTATTGTATGGCGAATTTTTATCGTATTAATTAAGTGAAGATTAAATAATGTCAGAAAATAAACTTGAAACAATTGAACAACGCGTAAGCTACGGTGTAGGTCGTCAACTTGGTGATCAACTTCGTAACAACCCATTTAAAGACTTTGATGTATCAGCTGTACAAGCTGGTTTAGCCGATGCTATTGCTAATACCGAAAGCCAAGTATCTGACGAAGATTTAAATGAAGCGTTTGGTATTGTATCTAAAAAGTTACAAGAACTAGAGCAAGCTGAAGCTAAAGTTAAAGCGGCTGAAGGTGAAGCATTTTTAGTAGAAAATGCAAAACGTGATGAAGTAACTACAACTGAATCAGGCTTACAATACGAAGTAATCGCTACTGGTGAAGGCGAAACACCAACAGCAGCAAGCACTGTTCGTGTTCACTACCACGGTACATTCATCAATGGTGATATCTTTGATAGCTCTGTTGATCGTGGCCAACCTGCTGAATTTCCAGTGGGCGGCGTTATCGCTGGTTGGACTGAAGCATTACAATTAATGACTGAAGGTTCAAAGTGGCGTTTATACGTGCCTTACGGCTTAGCATACGGCGAGCGTGGTTCTCAAGGTGCAATACCACCTTATGCAACTTTAATATTCGACGTTGAGTTATTAGCGGTTGTTAGCTAAATAAGCTTATTTTTAAAAGCCCTCAATTGAGGGCTTTTTTATAAGCTCAATTTAAACATTAAAAATAATCGATCGTAGAACATAGGTATTAGACATTCATGCAAACACAAGCAATAGAAGAGTTATTTCAGCGTTATATAGTGGCGTTTCAGCAACAAGAAATGTCGGCTATAAAACAATGTTATCAGTTGCCTTGTACGTTGCATACGCCAGATAAGGCAGTTTTAATAACCAATGACAAAACCTTTACAGAAGAGTTTTTAGATATATTTACAGTATTATCACATGCGAAAATATCACATTTTTTGCCATTAAAGTCGAGTTTTAGTCAGTTAAAAGACGATGTAATACTTGCGTGTGTTGATTGGCAGTTTATTGGCCCTTATGAGGAAGTTTTTACGGACTTCTCTGCTTTTTACCATTTAGTTTTAACAGCAGGGCAATGGCGCATATTTAATGTAGTGTCACAAGAACTAAGCCAATCTATTGATTTAGAAACCCCTTTTAAAATTGCTTATAAGTAGACTTATAGCATTACCGTATTAGGAATACGTTTTCATGAAAGTAAAAGTAGCTATTTTAGGTTGTAGCGGGCGTATGGGCCGCAATTTAATTCAAGCAGCAATAGAGCATAAATCTGTTGAGCTTGTAGGTGGAAGTGTTCGAGTTGGTTCATCATTCGAAAACTTTGATTTAGGCGAAATAGCCGGAGTTGGTGCAATAGGGCAAAAAACTACAACAGATTATCAAACATTATTAGCAGCAGATGTGTTAATCGACTTTACTTCGATTGAAGCAACACTAGAACACCTTAATTGGTGCCAGCAACACAATAAAGCATTGGTCATTGGTACTACCGGTTTTTCAGACTCACAAGTAGAAACCATTAAAGCCGTAGCTGAAAATATTCCTGTTGTTTTAGCGCCGAATACTAGCGTAGGCGTAAATTTGTTATTTAAACTATTAGAAGTTACTGCTAAAGCTATTGGTGACTATACTGATATAGAAATTTTTGAAGCGCACCACAGGTTTAAAAAAGACGCGCCGTCTGGCACCGCCGTTAAAATGGGCCAAGTTATTGCTGACACTTTAGGTCGAGACTTAAATAAAGTGGCAGTTTACGGGCGAGAAGGTATTACTGAAGAACGTAGTCGTGAAACCATCGGTTTTGCTACAGTTAGAGCAGGGGACATCATTGGTGAACATACCGCCTACTTTGCAGATATTGGTGAACGACTTGAGTTGACACATAAAGCAAGTTCTCGAATGACTTTTGCTCTTGGTGCAATGCGTGCTGCCTTTTGGTTGAGTGAAGCAACCCCCGGTTTTTATGACATGCAAGATGTATTAGGTTTAAAAGATTAGAAGTTACTTAAGTGAATAAAACCTGACTAAATGGTTAGTATTTACGGGTGTTGTGTGTAGCAAAGTGTTGTTTTTGACGCTTTTGTTGCAATAACGTTAAAAGCATAGAGTTTTTTACAATTATTACTAGACGAAAGAAGCTTACAAGCGTAAAATAAGTGGATTTTGTCAAAAATTTACACTTCATGGTGAACATGAGTAAATTTTTGGCAATTTTTGTGCGTATCGCTTTTATCATTAATGGTTAAGTTATTAGTTGTTTGGCCATTAATTTTCTTTCTTCTTAACGGAGGTTACATTGACTAAATCTGCCATTTTAGTGCTTGAAGACGGCACTGTATTTAAGGGCACCGCTATCGGTGCAGAAGGGACGGCTGTGGGTGAAGTAGTATTTAATACTTCAATGACAGGCTACCAAGAAATTTTGACAGATCCCTCTTATGCAGAGCAAATTGTTACCCTTACATATCCACACATAGGTAACACAGGTACCAATAGTGAAGATGAAGAATCTAGCACTATTTGGGCAAAAGGTTTAGTAATTCGTGATTTACCGCTACTCGCAAGCAACTTTCGTAATGAGCAAAGTTTAGCTGACTACTTAAAAGCAAAAAATATTTTAGGTATTGCAGATGTAGACACGCGTAAACTTACGCGCATTTTGCGTGAAAAAGGCGCACAAAATGGTTGTATAATCGCTGGTGACTTCAGCGATAATAATGTTGAAGCAGCCAAGGCGTTATCTCAAGCACAGGCATTCCCTGGTCTTAAAGGTATGGACTTAGCAAAAGTTGTTTCTACCAAAGAATCATACCAATGGACAGCAGGCAGCTGGCAGTTAGGAAAAGGCCATGTTACACCTGAAAACTCGCAGTTTCATGTGGTTGCATACGATTTTGGTGCTAAACGTAATATTTTACGTATGTTAGTAGACCGTGGTTGTAAACTTACCGTAGTCCCTGCACAAACTTCTGCTGAAGAAGTATTAGCGATGAACCCAGATGGTATTTTCTTATCTAATGGCCCAGGTGACCCAGAGCCATGCGACTATGCTATTAGCGCAATAAAAACTTTTTTAACAACGGATATTCCGGTGTTTGGTATTTGTTTAGGTCACCAATTGTTAGCTTTGGCTAGCGGTGCAAAAACTATTAAAATGAAATTCGGTCATCATGGTGGCAATCACCCTGTAAAAGACTTTGAGCGTAATGTAGTGATGATTACTGCGCAAAATCATGGCTTTGCTGTTGACGAAAACAATTTATCTGACAACTTAAAAGTAACCCACACTTCATTGTTTGATGGTTCAATTCAAGGTATTCATCGCACAGATAAACCGGCATTTAGCTTTCAAGGTCATCCTGAAGCAAGCCCAGGTCCAACTGATGCTGCCCCACTGTTCGATCATTTTATCGACTTAATCGTTGCTTCAAAAAAAGCTTAGCCCTTAGACAAGAGAAGAGAGAATAGAAAATGGCAAAACGTACTGATTTAAAAAGTATCTTGATCTTAGGCGCAGGACCAATTGTTATTGGCCAAGCATGTGAGTTTGATTACTCAGGTGCACAAGCCTGTAAAGCACTACGCGAAGAAGGTTACCGAGTTATTCTAGTTAACTCGAACCCAGCAACTATCATGACCGACCCTGAAATGGCGGATGCAACCTACATCGAACCTATTCACTGGGAAGTCGTACGTAAAATTATTGAGAAAGAACGTCCTTGTGCTGTGCTACCAACCATGGGTGGCCAAACCGCATTAAACTGTGCGTTAGAATTAGAAGCTAAAGGCGTTTTAAAAGAATTTAATGTTGAAATGATTGGTGCTACAGCTGATGCAATTGATAAAGCTGAAGACCGTAGTCGTTTCGATAAAGCAATGAAAGCGATTGGTTTAGAAACACCACGCGCTGAAATTGTACACACACTTGAAGAAGCACACGCAGCAAGTAAAAACTTAGGTTTTCCTTGTATTATTCGCCCGTCATTCACTATGGGTGGCTCAGGCGGCGGTATTGCTTATAACCGCGAAGAATTTACCGAAATTTGTACCCGTGGCCTAGATCTTTCTCCAACCTCAGAATTATTGATTGATGAATCATTAATTGGTTGGAAAGAATATGAAATGGAAGTGGTTCGCGACAAAAATGATAACTGTATCATTATTTGTTCAATTGAAAACTTCGACCCAATGGGCATTCATACCGGTGATTCAATTACGGTTGCACCAGCACAAACCTTAACCGATAAAGAATATCAAATCATGCGTAATGCATCGATTGCGGTATTACGTGAAATTGGTGTTGAAACGGGTGGCTCAAACGTACAGTTTGGTATTTGTCCTGATACTGGCCGTATGGTTATTATCGAGATGAACCCACGTGTTTCTCGCTCGTCAGCATTAGCATCAAAAGCAACTGGCTTCCCAATTGCTAAAATTGCAGCAAAACTTGCAGTAGGTTATACGCTCGATGAGTTAACCAATGATATTACCGGCGGTAAAACACCGGCATCATTCGAACCGACCATCGACTACGTTGTTACTAAAATACCACGTTTTAACTTTGAAAAATTTGTTGGTGCAGAGGATCGTCTTACCACGCAAATGAAATCTGTTGGCGAGGTAATGTCAATTGGACGTAATCAGCAAGAATCATTACAAAAAGCACTTCGTGGCTTAGAAGTTGGCGTTAATGGTTTTGATTCTATGGTTGATGTAACTCAACCGGGTGCTAAAACCAAAATTATGCACGAGTTACAAGAAGCTGGCGCTGATCGTATTTGGTATATTGGTGATGCCTTCCGCCTTGGTTTAAGTGTTGATGATATTTTCCGCTTAACCAAAATTGACCGTTGGTTCCTAGTACAAATTGAAGATATTATTTTAGATGAAGCGAAAGTTAGCGAAGGTGGCTTAAAAGTATTAACGCCAACTTATTTACGCAAACTCAAACGTAAAGGCTTTGCAGACTCACGTTTAGCTGACTTAATTGGTGTTGCTGAAGCTGAAGTACGTAAAAAACGTCATAATGCCAATATCTTCCCTGTTTACAAACGTGTAGACACCTGTGCGGCAGAGTTTAGTTCAGACACAGCTTACATGTACTCAACGTATGATGAAGAATGTGAAGCAAACCCAACCGGCAAAGAATCAATTATGATCTTAGGTGGCGGTCCAAACCGTATCGGCCAAGGTATCGAATTTGATTATTGTTGTGTACACGCAGCATTAGCATTACGCGAAGACGGTTTTGAAACTATTATGGTTAACTGTAACCCTGAAACTGTTTCAACTGACTACGACACATCAGATCGTTTGTATTTTGAGTCAATTACTTTTGAAGATGTGCTCGAAATTGTTCGCATTGAAAAGCCTAAAGGCGTAATCGTACAATACGGTGGTCAAACACCACTGAAATTAGCACGTGCTTTAGAAGCTGCTGGTGTGCCAATTATTGGTACTTCTCCCGATGCCATTGACCGTGCAGAAGATCGTGAACGCTTTCAACAAGCGGTAGACCGTTTAGGTTTATTACAACCAGAAAATGCTACGGTTACTTCTCTTGATGAAGCTATGGCAAAAGCTGAAACCATTGGTTTCCCACTCGTGGTTCGTCCATCTTATGTTTTAGGTGGTCGTGCAATGGAAATAGTTTATGATTTAGATGATTTACGTCGTTATATGACGGAAGCGGTAAGTGTATCAAATGACTCACCGGTGCTACTTGACCATTTCTTAGATGACGCGATTGAAGTTGATATCGACGTTGTATGTGACGGCACAGATGTAGTTGTAGGTGGCATTATGCAGCATATCGAACAAGCGGGTGTGCATTCAGGTGACTCAGCATGTTCATTACCGGCATACAGCTTAAGCCAAGAAGTACAAGACGTTATGCGCAAGCAAGTTACTGACTTAGCGTTTGAGTTAGGTGTTATTGGCCTAATGAATACACAAATGGCAGTAAAAGATGGCAAAGTTTATTTAATCGAGGTTAACCCTCGTGCTGCTCGTACAATCCCATTTGTATCAAAAGCAACGGCGGTACCGTTAGCTAAAGTTGGTGCGCGTGTAATGGCAGGTAAGTCACTGAAAGAGCAAGGTATTACTAAGGAAGTTATTCCTCCGTATTTCTCTGTTAAAGAAGTGGTTATCCCATTTAATAAGTTCCACGGTAGTGATCCTTTAGTTGGCCCTGAAATGCGTTCAACGGGTGAAGTAATGGGTGTTGGCGATACCTTTGAAGAAGCTTATGCTAAAGCTAACTTAGGTGCGGGTGTTTCTGTACCAAAAGATGGTCGAGCTTTAGTTTCAGTGCGTCATAGCGATAAAGGTCGTGTGGTAGAGCTTGCTAAACAAATGGTTGCTTTAGGTTATGAACTTGATGCTACGCATGGTACCGCGGTAATTCTAGGCGAAGCCAATATCCCTTGTCGTTTAGTTAACAAAGTACATGAAGGTCGCCCACATATTCTCGATAGAATTAAAAACGGTGAGTATACCTACATTATTAATACTACCGAGGGTCGTAAAGCAATTGAAGACTCTAAAGTATTACGTGGTGGTGCTTTACGTTACAAAGTGGCATATACTACAACATTGAATGCCGCATTTGCAGCGTGTCAATCACATGCCGCAGACGACCGCAATATCGTAAATTCTATACAAGAATTACACACACGCTGTAAATAAGTTGCTAGAAAAGTTAATTTGTTCTGCAATTTGAACAAATTAACGGTAAAGTAAACGTAAGCGAATAATTTTCTAAAGGTGGTTACCTTCTATTATTTAGTATAGGTAAACCGCCTTTATTGTTTGAAAAAGAAGAGTAAAATGACAAAGTATCCGATGACATTGCTTGGTGCAGAGCAATTAAAAGAAGAATTAAGAGTATTAAAAACCGAAAAGCGTCCACGTATTGTAAAAGATATTGCTGATGCGCGTGAACATGGCGATCTGAAAGAAAATGCTGAGTACCATGCTGCGAAAGAAGAGCAGGGGTTCTGTGAAGGCCGCATTCAAGATATTGAAGGTCGCTTATGTAACGCGCAAGTTATAGACGTAACTAAAATACCTAATACGGGTAAGGTTATTTTTGGCTCAACAGTTACACTATTAAATATTGAAACTGAAGTTGAAGTAACTTATAAAATTGTTGGCGATGATGAAGCTGACTTTAAAACAGGCCGTATTTCATTAAACTCACCAATTGCCCGCGGTTTAATTGGTAAAGAGGTTGATTCAGAAATTGAAATAACTACCCCAGGCGGTATAGTTGAATATGAAATTGTTGGCGTAGAACACATTTAATCTTAACTTTACATTAAGCCCAACAAGGTGGACTTAATGTTCACTGTGTTAATGCATACTTAAAACCAGTAAACGCTATTAATTAAACGTTTACTGGTTTTTTTGTGCCTGACAAACTTCATCATGAGAATTGCTAATAGCTTTTACATTTTTATAGCCCATGCGTTGAAGTTGTTCTGCTGCTAATGTAGCTCGCCCTCCTGAAGCGCAATGGACAAAAATTTCAGCCTCTGAATCTTTGCAATGTGTAGCAATATGCATCTCCAACACTCCGCGAGGAATAGCGATTGAGTTTGCTACCGGCGAAGTAGCAGTTTCTCCAGCTTCTCGAACATCAATAATTATTGCATTTTTGCGACTATAAGCATGTGTTGCACTAACACAGGCAACCGAAGTTTTAGCCTGTGTAACTAGCTCTGGTACTGTTAATAACATTTTTAAATCCTCGAAGTTATGTAAGAAGTATTGAAGAAAAAATGATTGTAAGGCAAGCTACATCTTTTGTATATTAGTTTTTTCTAATGTAGTGTTGATGATTATTGTTTTACCTTGTAGAGCAAACTTCTTACCTGCTGAAATAGTGATAAGATTTTAAAAGTTATGTTGTTCGTGATAAGGCAGATTGTAAAGTTGAGGTACAAAAAAAAAGGGCTAATGCCCTTTTTTGAAATACCAAAATGTTAAGCTAGCTAATATTTAAAGTGCAGCTGCACTTAAGTTGATAGCACTAACAGATTTAACTTAAAACGAATTAAATTTTAGGAATACGAATTTTCTTTTCATCCGTAGGTCTAAAAATAATTAATGTTTTACCAATTACTTGCACTTTTGTTGCATTTGTTTCACGACAAATAGCTTCAACAATAAGCGCTTTGGTTTCACGATCATCAGTAGGGATTTTAATCTTGATTAATTCGTGATGATTTAACGAATAGTCGATTTCGGCAACTACTGCTTCAGTAAGGCCATTATTACCTAGCATTACTACGGGTTTAAGGCTATGTGCTAAGCCTTTTAAATACTGAATTTGTTTTTTATTTAGGTTCATGAACAATTTTCGTTACAAGTTAGCTTGAATTATGACTATTTTACCTCCATCTAGTTTGTAATACTAATATTGTTTACAAACAGTCAGCTTTTAACCGTACATTTATAGTGATTTATGGTTAAAATACAGCTGATACTTTTAAGTAATGCATAAAGTAAACGCGTTTTTAAATAAGCAACTGTTAAAAGCAAAAAAATATAAGTGGATTGAATGAGTAAGAATAAGGTCAGTGTCAGTAGTGCTCGGTGGTTAAAAGAGCATTTTGATGATGAATATGTAAAAAAAGCACAACGTTTGGGCTTACGCTCACGTGCTGTTTTTAAAATTGAAGAGATAAATAATAAAGATAAATTAATTAAACCTGGTATGAAGGTGGTTGATTTAGGTGCGGCTCCTGGCGGTTGGTCAGAATACGCTACGAAAGTAGTCGGTGATAGCGGGCAAGTTGTTGCATGTGACATTTTAGCGATGGACCCTATTGCAGGTGTAGATTTCTTGCAAGGTGACTTTCGTGAAGAAGCAGTACTCGATGCTTTATTAACTCGAATTAATGGTAAAAGTATCGACGTTGTTATGTCTGACATGGCAGCAAATTTTACCGGTAATGACGCTGCAGACGCGGCGCGCAGTATGTATTTAGTCGAATTAGCGCTAGATATGTGCAATCAGGTATTAAAGAAAGATGGCGCCTTTGTAGTGAAAGTGTTCCAAGGAGAGGGCTTTGAGCAATTTATGAAAGATGCTCGAGCCGCATTTAAAACCGTTAGAACTCGCAAGCCAGAATCGTCACGTGCACGCTCACGTGAAGTTTATCTTGTAGCTACGGGCTTTAAATTGTAGTAAATTGGGTGGAATTATTTCTTCGCACCATTTTTAACATTATCAAGAGGTCATTAAGTTGAGCGATATGGCAAAAAATCTTATTTTATGGTTAGTTATTGCAGTTGTATTAATGTCTGTTTTCCAAAGTTTTACTCCTGGAAGCGGCAAAGAGCAACAAGTGGATTACACACAATTTGTTCAAGACGTACGTCAAGGGCAGATTAGAGAAGTAGACGTTGATAGAAATGGCGTTATCAATGGTATTAAACGTAGCGGTGAAAACTTTGTTACCGTTATTCCTGGTGGCTACGATCGTGATTTAATCAACGATCTAGTTAAGCAAGGTGTTAACGCATCGGGCGAATTACCAGAAGAACAAAGTTTCTTAATGACAATTTTTGTCTCTTGGTTCCCAATGATATTGTTAATTGGTGTATGGATTTTCTTCATGCGTCAAATGCAAGGTGGGGGCGGTAAAGGCGCAATGAGTTTTGGTAAGTCTAAAGCGCGTTTATTGGGCGAAGATCAAATTAAAACAACTTTTGCTGATGTTGCTGGTTGTGACGAAGCGAAAGAAGAAGTAACAGAATTAGTTGATTACTTGAAAGATCCAACACGTTTTCAAAAACTAGGTGGTCGTATTCCATCAGGTGTTTTGATGGTGGGTCAACCAGGTACAGGTAAAACGTTATTAGCAAAAGCAATTGCTGGTGAAGCTAAGGTACCTTTCTTTACTATTTCAGGCTCTGATTTTGTTGAAATGTTTGTTGGTGTTGGTGCATCTCGTGTGCGCGACATGTTCGAGCAAGCTAAAAAATCAGCTCCTTGTATCATCTTTATCGATGAAATTGATGCTGTAGGTCGCCAACGTGGCGCAGGTATGGGTGGTGGTCATGATGAACGTGAACAAACACTGAACCAAATGCTGGTTGAAATGGATGGTTTTGAAGGTAATGAAGGCGTAATCGTTATTGCTGCCACTAACCGCCCTGATGTATTAGATCCGGCGTTACTTCGTCCTGGTCGTTTTGACCGTCAAGTTACCGTTGGTTTACCTGATATTCGTGGTCGTGAGCAAATTTTGAAAGTTCACATGCGTAAAGTACCTTTAGGTGATGATGTTAAAGCCTCTGTTATTGCTCGTGGTACCCCAGGTTTTTCTGGTGCTGACTTAGCTAACCTAGTAAACGAGGCGGCTTTATTTGCTGCGCGTTCAGCACGTCGTGTTGTAGGTATGGCTGAATTTGAAAAAGCGAAAGACAAAATCATGATGGGCTCAGAACGACGCTCTATGGTGATGACTGAGTCAGAAAAAGAAATGACTGCTTATCATGAAGCAGGACACGCGATTGTAGGTCGTTTAGTGCCAGATCATGACCCAGTTTATAAAGTGAGCATTATGCCACGTGGTCGGGCATTGGGTGTAACTATGTACTTACCTGAGCAAGATCGTTTCAGCCACAGTAAGCAGCATCTAGAAAGTAACATTTCATCTTTATACGGTGGTCGTATTGCAGAAGAAATGATTTACGGTTTTGAAAAAGTTTCAACAGGTGCTTCAAACGATATTGAGCGCGCAACACAACTTGCACGCAAAATGGTGACACAGTGGGGCTTCTCACAAAAAATGGGTCCTATGCTATTTGCTGAAGAAGAAGGTGAAGTATTCTTAGGAAGAACATCGTCTAAGTCATTAAATATGTCTGATGAAACGGCACGTGCAATTGATGAAGAAATTAAAGATTTTGTTAATCGTAATTACGATCGAGCAGAAAAAATATTAAAAGACAATGAAGATATTCTTCATGCAATGAAAGATGCGTTAATGGAATATGAAACTATTGATGCTTTGCAAGTTGATGACTTAATGAATCGTACTAAAGTCCGCCCACCAGCTGATTTTGATGCAAGAAGCTCTGATGACAAATCAGACAATAATACTGATTCAAGTAAGCCTTCAGCTAAAAAAGATGAAGAAGTAAAGGAAACTAAAGAGCCGAAAAGCTCAACTGATAATTCAGATATTCCAGCTTCTTAATCGCTAGAGAAATTATTAAAGCCTCAAAGGATTAAATCTAACCGTTTAATTTATATTGAGGCTTTATTATTTTAACTTTTTAAAACACCAAAGCTGTTTGAGAAGTTAAAATAATAAAGAATTTGTTATAAAGAGATTACAGTGCTAAACCAACTTGTTTGCCCGAATTCAGTCATAGATTTATCAACACCACAAATAATGGGCATTTTAAATGTTACACCTGATTCATTCTCTGATGGTGGTAAGTTTGCCGATTTTGAACCAGCATTAGCGCAAGTTCAACGTATGATTACTGATGGTGCTACTATTATTGATATTGGCGGTGAGTCTACACGCCCAGGCGCCGAAGAGGTAAGTGAAGCCGATGAGCTCGCTCGTGTTATACCTGTACTAAAAGCCATTAAAAAGCGTTTTAATATTTTAGTATCTGTTGATACAAGTAAAGCTAAGGTTATGAGTGCTGCTATAGCGGCAGGCGCTGATATCATCAACGATGTACGTGCTTTACAAAACGAGGGGTGTTTAGCTGCATTAGCGGCAAGTAACACTCCTGTTTGCTTAATGCATATGCAAGGCTTACCCCGAACTATGCAAAATAACCCAAGTTATGAAGATTTGATTAACGATATTATAGCTTTTTTTCAGCAACGTATTAATGCATGTGTTAATGCAGGAATTTCACGTGATCGTATAATTCTAGACCCCGGTTTTGGTTTTGGTAAAACACTCGAGCAAAACTTTCATTTATTGGCGAATGTATCGAAATTCTCTTCGCTCGGCTTACCTATACTCGCTGGGATGTCTAGAAAATCGATGATCGGAAATTTATTGAATCGAGAAGTTGACCAGCGACTTGCAGGTAGTATAAGTACTGCATTAATAGCTGCTCAACAAGGTGCGCATATAATTCGTGTACATGATGTGCAAGAAACCGCAGATGCACTAAACATATTAAAAGCAGTGACTGATAATCGTTAACAGAGTCAATCACAGTAATTTAAAAATTAATAAAATAAGAATATTGAGATAAAGGAAGATAGAAATGTCACAAAGAAGATATTTTGGTACTGATGGAATACGAGGTTTAGTAGGCCAATACCCAATTACACCTGAATTTGTTATGAAGTTAGGTTATGCAGCAGGGCGCGTATTAGCGGCGCAAGGTACTAAAAAAGTATTAATCGGTAAAGACACTCGAATCTCCGGTTACATGTTGGAGTCAGCCTTAGAAGCTGGTTTTTCAGCGGCAGGTATAGATATTGGCTTATTAGGCCCTATGCCAACACCAGGTATCGCTTATTTAACTAAAACCTTCAGAGCTGAAGCTGGCATTGTGATCAGTGCATCGCACAATCCATTTTATGATAATGGTATTAAATTTTTCTCCCAAGACGGACAAAAATTACCTGACGATGTTGAATTAGCCATTGAAGCAGAATTAGATAAAGACATGGGTTGTGTCGAGTCAGCACATTTAGGCAAAGCCTCGCGCATTGCAGATGCCGCTGGACGTTACATTGAGTTTTGTAAAAGTAACTTTCCAAGCCAGTACTCATTAAAAGGCATGAAAATCGTCGTTGATTGTGCTCACGGTGCCACTTACCACATTGCTCCGAATGTATTTCGAGAGCTAGGCGCAGACGTTATAGAAATAGGTACATCACCTAATGGCACTAACATCAACCATGAGTGCGGCGCTACTTCTATGGCTGCAATAAGTGCCGCGGTTGTAGAACATCAAGCTGACTTAGGCATTGCCCTTGACGGTGATGGTGATCGCCTAATGATGGTTGATCACACAGGTTATGTTATAGATGGCGATGAAAGTGTGTATGTTATTGCTTGCAATGATTTACAAAATGGCAGTATTGATGGTGGTGTTGTAGGGACATTAATGAGTAACATGGGCTTAGAACTTGCCCTTGCCGATATGGATGTACCTTTTGCACGAAGTAATGTTGGTGATCGCTACGTTATGGAAATGTTAAAACAAAAAGGTTGGAAATTGGGCGCAGAAAACTCAGGCCACGTTATCAACTTAAACCATACCTCAACTGGTGACGGAATAATTGCGGCATTAAATGTACTAACTGCAATTTGTAATTCAGGTAAAACGCTATTTGAATTACGACAAGGCATGACTAAATTACCGCAAGTGTTAGTGAATGTTAGATTCTCTGGCGATAACGACCCGTTAACCAATGCTGACGTTTTAGCTTCGGTTGATCGCGTTAATGACAAACTCACCGGCCGTGGCCGAGTACTTTTAAGAAAATCAGGCACCGAACCGTTAATTCGCGTAATGGTAGAAGGCCCTGAACATGACGAAGTTACTGCGTTAGCAAATGAAATTGCCGATGCTGTAAAACAATCTTTTTAGAAAAAAACTTCGCTCGATTTTAAAGTCGAATGAATTATGAGCAATTAAACAGGATATTGATTGAAATACTTGTATCTTGTCGATAGGTTAGTTAATATCTCGCCGCTTTGATTTAGGAATGATAAATGAAAAGACTTTCGATAGTTGCAGCAAACTGGAAAATGAATGGCAGTTTAGCTTTAGTCAACTCAATGGTTTCAGAATTAAATAACGTCACGTTAAATGAAAATGTTGAAGTAGTTGTTTGTCCTAGCTCTCCTTACTTAGCGGCTTTTAATGCAGCTAGTGCTAGTACGAATTTATCTGCAGCATTTAGTTTAGGTGCTCAAAACTTTAGTGAGCATAATAGCGGTGCATTTACCGGTGAAGTTTCAGCGTCAATGCTACAAGAAGTTGGTGTGAGTTACATCATAGTAGGGCATTCTGAGCGTCGAAGTATTTATAATGAATCAAGCGCTCTAGTTGCTAAAAAAGTTAAAGCAGCGTTAGCATCTGGCCTTAAACCTATTCTTTGTATAGGTGAAAGTGAAGAAGAACGTGCAGCAGAAAAAACTGAAGTTGTATTGGCTGAGCAGTTACAGCCAGTTATTGACGAAGTTGGTATTGAAAATTTTAAAAATGTTGTTATTGCGTACGAGCCAGTTTGGGCAATAGGTACAGGAAAAACAGCATCGCCAGAAATGGCACAAGAAACCCATCAATTTATACGTGAATTTATCGCTAAATTTGATGAAAACGTCGCAGATAAATTGCCATTGTTGTATGGTGGTAGTGTAAATGCGAAAAACTGTGAAGAATTATTTGCACAAGCTGATATCGATGGTGGATTAATCGGCGGTGCTAGTTTAAAAGCCGAAGAATTTAAAATAATTTGTTCGGCAGCAAAGGGAAAATAAAATGTTGTATCAAGTGTTAATTGTAGTGTATTTGATCGTTGCTTTATGTTTAATTGGTTTAGTACTAATTCAACAAGGTAAAGGTGCTGATATGGGCGCATCATTCGGTGCAGGCTCTTCAGCCACTATTTTTGGTTCAAGCGGTTCTGGTAACTTCTTAACAAAATCGACAACTTACTTAGCGATAGCATTCTTTGTTATTAGTTTAGTGTTAGGTAACTTAACAGCAAACCGCGTTAAAGCCGGTGCTGACTTTGATAACCTAGCTGTACCAGCTGAACAAAGTATTCCTGCTGATACTATCGTACCTCAAGCAACAAATGACGATGTACCTGCAAGTGATGCCGCTGTAGAGAAAGTAAGCGACGTTCCAAACTAGTTTTAAAAATTTGCAGATATGGCGGAATTGGTAGACGCGCCACCTTGAGGGGGTGGTGCCTTAGGGCGTGAGAGTTCGAGTCTCTCTATCTGCACCA